>Ga0190271_10002669_pt1 | contig 10913 bp, 8 predicted proteins | sample Popmic356T_FD_133747 | JGI IMG/M metagenome (GOLD analysis project Ga0190271, IMG submission 133747) | Populus adjacent soil microbial communities from riparian zone of Weber River, Utah, USA - 356 T | ecosystem: Environmental > Terrestrial > Soil > Riparian zone | place: USA: Utah | collected...
CGGCGGGTGCGCTGGAGGTCGCGGATCATCTTCTCCAGGCCCTGCGGCTCGAGCGAGAAGGCCTGGTCGGTCCCCTTCCAGGCCCGGTTCAGGGTGAAGTGCTTCTCGACGATGCGGCCGCCGAGCATGAACGCGGCGAGCGCCATCGCGATCCCGTTGTCGTGGCTCGAGAGCCCGACCACCGCCCCCGGGAACAACTCTCGGTAGGTCTCGATCACCCGCAGGTCGAGCTCCTCCCAGTCCGGCGGATAGACCGCGGTGCACTGCAGCAGCGCGATGTTGGGATTGACCTCGGCGACGGTCTCATAGCCGCGCCTGACGTCGGCGAGCGTCGCGGCGCCGGTCGACAGGATCATCGGCTTCCCGGTCTCGGCAATCAGTCGCAGCAGCGGCAGGTTCTTGAGGTCGGCCGAGGCGACCTTGTAGGCGGGCATGCCGAGGTCCTCGCAGAACTCGACGCTCGTCGGGTCGAAGGCGGTGGCGAAGAACGTGATCCCGATCTCCGCCGCGTAGGACTGCAGCTCCTGGTACTCCCCGCGCTCGAACTCGAGGAACTCGCGGTGCTCGCCGTAGGTCTGCCCGTAACTGTTCTCGTGGTCGTAGGGCCGCGTGTAGTAGTCGCGGGTGTAGAGCTCGCGGTTGGAGCGCTTCTGCAGCTTGACGGCGTGCGCGCCGGAGTCCTTCGCCGCCTCGAACAGCTGCATGGCCTTCTCAACCGAACCTTGGTGGTTGTGGCCGACCTCGGCGATCACGTAGCAGTCGCCGTCGTCGGCGATTCGGTCGTCGCCTATGTAGAGCTCCCTGTCCATGCTCCGCACGGGTCGATCCACGACTCCCTCCAATTCTGGGTTGCGAACGAGTTGTCCCCTTCGACCGAGGGCGAGCATATACACGTTCCGCGCCGGCGGTCAACCGTGGGTTTCCCAGTCGTCAACCGCACAGATCCAGATGCAGCCGTACCACCTCGTCTGCGGCGCGAGACCACGAAAAGCGCTCCGCGCGCGTTTTTCCGCGCTCGGAGAGCTCGCCGCGCGCACTCGTATCTTCGGCCAGCCAGACGAGCGCTCGGGCCCATGCCGCCAGGTCCTCGGGCGGCAGAAGCGGTCCCGCGTCGCCGACCACCTCAGGCAGCGCGGCGGCGTCGGAGGTCAGCGTCGGCACCCCCCTTGCCATCGCCTCCAGCGGCGGATAGCCGAAGCCCTCGAGTGCCGAGGGCGTGGCGACGAACGTCGCCTCGCGGTAGAGGCGGTCGAGTCTTGCGGCATCGACCTCGCCGAGCAGCTGGACCCCGGGCTCGGCCTCGAGCGCGCGCCGGATCTCCCGCGAGCGGGGGCCCGGAGGGCCGGCAACCAGCCACCGCAGCGCGAGGCCGTGGCCCCGTGCCTCGCGAAACGCGCGCAGCAGCCCGAGATGGTTCTTGCGTGGATGGATCGTCGAGACGGTGAGGAAGTAGGGCGGGTCGCCGGCACCGGTCCATCCCATGTCGGGCCGTTCGACGCCGGGCGGGATCACCCGCAGTTCGGTGCGGCGCGCCTCCGGATGGTGGTGGACGAGGCGGCTACGCGTGTGCTCCGAGACGCACACGACGGCCGCGGGTCGCTTGCGCAGGGCGGCGCGCAGCATCCGCTGCTTGTACAGCCGCGCGCTCGCCGGCAGCCAGCGCGGCCGGTCGAGGAAGTCGACGTCATGGACGGTGATCAGGAACGGCGTCCGGGCGAGCGCCAGCGGGCGCAGGTCGCAGAGATGGAGGAGGTCGAAGTCCCGGGCCATCCGAGCGAGTCGAGCCTGCTCGTGCCAGAGGCGGGCGGCGGCGCCGGGGCCGCCGAGGACGCGAAGGCGCCCGCTCAGCCGGTCGCCCGCCGGCGGCATCTCGACGACCACGCTTCCATATGGCTCCATGGCATCCGGCAGGTGCGCGGCGAGCCCTCTGGCCATCGTCCCGATGCCGCCGACCGCGAGTCCCTGGTGAGCGGCGAGCAGCACGCGGACGCCGCTCGGTGCCTGCACCATCTAGAGCCCGTAGCTCTTGGCGATGATGTTGCGCTGGATCTCGCTGGTGCCGCCGTAGATGGTGGAAACCAGCGTCTGGCGCACGAGCCGCTCCATGTCGTACTCCGACGAGTAGCCGTAGCCGCCCATCATCTGCATCCCTGCGAGGGCAGCGCGCTGAGCGGTCTCGGTGACCTTGAGCTTCACCATCGAGGCCTCCCGCGGGAGCATCTTGTCGGGGGCCGAGTCGACCGCGGAGGCGACCCAGTAGGTCATCAGCCGCGCCGCCTGGAGCTCGGTCGCGAGGTCGGCGAGCCGGTGCTGGAGCGCCTGGAAGGAGCCGATCGGCTTGCCGAACTGGCGGCGCTCCTTGACGTACGCGAGCGCGTCGTCGAAGGCTCGCCGGCCGAGCCCGAGCATCGTGGCCGCGAGGATGAGCCGCTCGACGTTGAGCCCGGCCATCAGCTGCATCCAGGCCTGGTCGACCTCGCCGAGCACGGCGTCCGCGGGCGCCTCGCAGTCGGTGAAGTAGAGGTAGCTCGTCTCGCGACCGCCCAGCGTGTCGATCGGGGTGATCTCCATCTGCGGGTTATCGGTGGGCACGAAGATCATCGAGAGGCCCTCGTGCTTGGTCTCCCCCTTGCCGGTGCGGCAGACGACCAGCACGTGGTCGGAGATGTGGGCGTTGGAGCAGAAGACCTTCTGCCCGTTGATGACGAAGCCGCCGTTCACGTGCTCGGCGCTCGTCTTCAGCGAGCCGACGTCCGAGCCCGCCTCGGGCTCGGTCATCGCGATCGCCTCGACCGAGCCGGAGGCGATGCCGCCGAGGATCTCGCGCCGCTGCTCGTCGCTGCCGAAGCGCTGGACGGCGCCGGCGACGATCAGCGTCGTCGCGTAGCCGTTGATCGGCGCGAGTCCACGCGAGGTCTCCTCCATGAACAGGCAGGCGTCGAGCATCCCTCCGCCCGAGCCGCCATGGTCCTCGTCGATCGTCACGCCGAGCCAGCCGAGGTCGGCCATCTTCGAGTAGATCTCGGCCGAGTGGGCCTCGGTGTAGCCGTTCGTCAGCCGCTCGCGCTGCTCGGGCGTGCCGCATTCGCGGGAGCAGAAGTCGCGGATGGCGGCGACGAAGTCCTCCTGCTCGTGGGTGAGTGAGAAGTCCATCGGGGCGGACCCTAGTGACCGGCCGCGTTCGACGGTTGTGGGTTGACCGCGGGGCTCAAGGCCGATTAGCTTCGCAAGTCCGAACGGAGGTTCAGGGGAACATGGGACCGGGACGGAAGGGGAACTCGATCGCACGCAGGCTCCTGGCCCGCAGCCGCGACGAGCCGCACTTCAGCCTCACCAACGACGGTCTGCGTCGGCTCTGGGGCCTGACCACCCGCGAGGACGGCCTTGGCCTCGACGAGCGCGCGATGCTCGCCCTGGCGCTGGCGGAACTCGAGGCGCGGCGGCGCCAGCACGATTGACCGCCCAAGCCCGGAGCGGGATTCGAACCCGCGACCCCGTGCTTACCATGCACGTGCTCTGGCCTGCTGAGCTATCCGGGCGCGCCGCTCAGCGTAGACGGTGGCTGATCCGCGCGCGCGACTCCGGCGGGTGCGAGCCCGGTGCGCAGCGCGGACGCGATCTCGGCGGTCGCCTCGCGGGGGTGGCCGCCCAGCCCGACCGCGTTGATGAACCCGTGCACGAGGTCGCTCTCGCGGCGCAGGGTGGTCGGTACCCCGGCCGCGCGCAGGCGCTCGGCGTAGTCCTCGGCCTCGTCGCGAAGCGGGTCGAAGCCGGCGCTCACGACGTGTGCCGGCGGCAGTCCGGACAGGTCCTCGGCCAGAATCGGGGACGCACGCTGGTCCTCGAGGTCCCCGGCGGCGGCGAAGTAGTGGTCGCGATACCAGTCCATCTCCTCGCGGGTGAGGAAGAAGCCCTCCCCGAACAGGTCGTAGGAGCGCCGCTTGGACGAGTAGTCGGCGACCGGATAGATCAGCGCCTGGAAGGCGGGCATCGGGCCGTCGCTGGCGGCGGCGAGCTGGCAGACGACGGCCGCGAGGTTGCCGCCCGCGCTGTCGCCGGCAACCGCGATCCGCTCGGGATCGGCGCCGAGACGCTCGGCCATCGAATGAGTCATGGCGAACGCGGCGAAGGCGTCCTCGACCGCGGCCGGGAAGGGGTGCTCCGGCCCGAGCCGGTAGTCGATCGCGAGCACCAGCGCCGGGATCTCGCGGGCGAGGAACCGGCACGGCTGGTCGTGGGTGTCGAGGTCGCCGATCACGTGACCGCCGCCGTGGTAGTAGACGACGAGCGGGGCGGGGGGCTCGCCGCTCGGCGGGTCGTAGAGGCGAGACGGGATCGGTGCCGCGGGGCCGCTCAGCTCGATGTCGGACACGCGCTCGACCTCGATCCGCGGCCCGGCGAAGATCCGGGCCTCGCGGCGGCGCCGAGCCCGCTTCTCGGCGACCGTGGCAACCTCCGAGCCGCCGGTGAAGCGCTCGAGCCGAAGGCCGACCTGCACCTGCGGGCTGAGCTGCTGGCCGTCGATGCGGATCGGCCGGCCGCCGAGCGCGCGCAGAACCGGTCCGCGAAGCTTTGGGATCGTGCGCGCGACGCGGCCCTCGATTCGGTCGCGCAGCGGGGCGAGGCTGCGGATGACCATCAACCCGTCGCTCCCTTGACCGCGGTCGCGACCGCGGCTGCAAACTCGTCGACGTCCTCGGGCGCGGTGTCCCAGGCGCACATCCAGCGCACCTCGTCGGCGCTCTCGTCCCAGACATAGAACGGGTGCTCGCCGGGGAGCTCGGCGAGCAGTCGGTCGATCGCGGCGCGGGGCAGCCGGGCGAACACGGCGTTCGCCTCGACGTGGTGGCTGATCTCGACTCCGTCGACGGCGGCCGCGGCGTCGGCCAGCCGAGCCGCCATCGCGTTCGCATGGCGGGCGCTCTGCAACCAAAGCTCCCCCCCGAGCAGCACCTCGAACTGGACGGAGATGAAGCGCATCTTCGAGGCGAGCTGGAGCATCTGCTTGCGGGTGAAGCTGAAGTCGGCGGCGAGCCCGGGGCGGCAGAAGACGACCGCGTCGCCGACCACCAAGCCGTTCTTCGTCCCGCCGAAGGAAACCGCGTCGACGCCGGCATTCGTGGTCAGCGCGGCAAGCGACGCGTCGAGCGCCGCCGCCGCGTTCGCGAGCCGGGCGCCGTCGACGTGTACGAGCATGCCGAGCTCGTGGGCGGTGTCGGCGATCGCGCGGGTCTCCTCGAGCGTGTAGACGGTGCCGAGCTCGGTCGCCTGCGTGATCGAGACGAGGCGCGGCTGGACGCGGTGCTCGTCGCCCCGGTTCGCCTGCCAGCGCCGCAGGTCGTCGGGGCCGAGCTTGCCGTGCTCGGTCGAGACGGTGAGCAGCTTGGTGCCGGCGAGCCGCTCGGGCGCGCCGCACTCGTCGACGTGCATGTGGGCGACGTCGGTGCAGATCACGGCCTCGTGCGGTCCCGTGAGCGCGTCGATCGCGGCGACGTTGGCGCCGCTGCCGTTGAACACGCAGAACCCGCGCGCCTCGGGGCCGAAGTGCTCGCGAAAGAGCTCCTCGGCGCGCACGGTCCAGGCGTCGGCGCCGTAGCTGCCGGCGTGGCCGTCGTTCGCGGCCACGAGGGCCTGGAGCACCTCGGGGTGCGCGCCGGCGTGGTTGTCGGAGGCGAAGCCCCTCACGCTCACGGGTAGAGCGAGAGGCGCTTGCCGTTCATCTTCGCCGCCGAATCGGAGCAGATGAAGGCGATCGCGTCGGCGATCTCCTCGGCCGACGTGAATGTCTTGTACGCCTTGTCCGGGTTCGCCTCGCGCATCTGCGGAGTGAGGATCGCGTTGACGACGAGGATGTTCGCCGTCGCCACCGACTCGTCGGCGCGAAACTGGTCGGCCAGCGCGAGCGTCCAGCTCTCCGCCGCCGCCTTGGCGGCGCCGTAGGCGGCGTTGGTGCCGGACGGCGTCTGGGCCTGCGATGAGGAGACGAGCACGAAGCGACCGTGGGCGCTCTCGCGCAGGGCCTCGTAGAAGGCACGGGTGGCGTGCTGGACGGTGCGCACGAGAAGGTCGTGCAGCCACTCGTAGTCGGAGAGCGGCCCTTGGGCGAGCGGCTCGCCGCCACGCCAGCCGCCGACGAGATGAAGGAGGGCGTCGGTGCGGGCGAAGCGCTCCTCCAGCGCATTCGCCCACTCGCGGGCGCCGTCGTCGCCGAGCAGGTCCGCGACGCGCGCGTCGCAGCGGTCGTCGGCCAGGGCGAGATCCTCGACCAGCGAGTCGAGCCGGCCCGTATCGACGTCGCTCAGCGCCAGGGTCGCGCCGGCGTCAGCCAGCGCGCGGGCGACGGTCGGGCCGAGCCCACCCCCGGCGCCGGCGATCGCGATCACGCGGCCTTCGAGATCGATCATCCGGGCGAGCCTAGCCAACCCGATCGCACCGCGGGCGGGCGCACCAGGGCCGTCGGGTCACTCGCACCGAGCGTCGACTCGCTTGCCTTAACGGCACGTCAGTCGACGTTCGGTGGCCTTGCCGGCGCCCGCCGCGGCAGCAAGGCGGCCAGCCCCACCGCGGCGACCCCGCCGAGCGTCCCGAAGAAGATGTCGATCGCGGAGTCGCGGCGACTGGGGACCAGGCCCGTGGTGAGCGCCCGGTCTCCCATGTATTCGCCGAGCTCCCACAGCACGGTCAGCCCGAACACCCCTGCCAAGGCCCCCAACGCCCAGAGCGGCCAGGTCAGGCGGCTCCGCAGGTACTCGGCCAGCGCCCAGCCGGCGAGTGCGCCGCCGACGCCGTGGGCGAGCGCGCTCGTCTGCCGCGGATCGGCCGGCGGATCAATCCAGACCCACCACAGGATCACGACGAGCCCTGCCGCGAGCGGCACCAGCGCCCGGTTGGAGAACCCGGCGAGCCGCGCGCCGAGCAGCCCGGCGAAGCAAAGCCCGCACATCACCACGGCGGCGCCGTTGCGGGTCGAGAAGAAGCCGAGCGTGAGCAGCGCGAGCGCGCCGAGCGCGAATGCGAACAGGTCGATGCGAAGCCGGCGGGCGTTCATCGGGTGCGAGAGCGTAGGGAGCGGCGCTAAAGGCCCGCTTTGCGGCCCGCGGATGCTCAGCGGCGCTGCAGCGAGGCGAGCGTGCGCTGCGAGTCTTCCTTACGCCAATCCCTATGCCGGGCGCTGGGCCAGGCGCTGTGGCGGACGCCGTCGCCTGATCAGGACCACTGCTCCCGAGGCGAGCAGGATGAGCACGTAGGCGCCTACCGCTCCGACCGCCGCGTCGCCCCAGTCGAATCCGTCGACCGCGGGAGGCGCAGCGGGCGGCCCGACCTGTGCGAGGAACGGCTCAGCTATCGATCCGTTGCGCCGAAGGATAGGTGCGCCGACGACGGGATCGAACGGTACCGCGCGATCGCCGTCGCGGCGGAGTGTGATCTGGTCGCCTTGTGTGCGCGCGGCCGCTGTGGACGCAGAATCGGGCCCGGGCGCGCCGCCGTTCTGCGCTGCGGCCGGTGCAACGGAGACGATCGCCGCGCCGACCAGGATCGAGACCGTCGCCTTGGTGAATGTCGAGGTCCTCATTGGTCCGCTCCTCCCATTGGTTGGTAAGCGAGCGGAGTCTGCCCCTGGGCGCTGAAATCTCACTGAAACGTGCTGGCGCGGGCTGCCGTTCACGATGCTCGAAGCGCTTGGAGAGAGCCGATCCCGGTGATAGCGTCGGCAGCGGGAGAGCCGCGATGGAGTTCCAGGTCCTCGGGCCATTCGAAGTGCGCCGCGAAGGGGGCCCGGTGCCATTGGGGCCGGCCAAGCAACGCACGCTGCTCGCAATCCTGCTGGTGCGGGCGAACGAGATCGTTTCCAGCGACCGCCTCATCGAGGAGCTATGGCCGGAGCCGCCCGATACGGCGGGCAACGCGCTCCAGGTCTACGTTCACAAGCTCCGTAAGGCGCTCGAGCCCGAGCGTCGGCGAGGGGAGTCGAGCGAGCTGCTGATCACCCGCGCCCCCGGGTACATGCTGCGCGTCGAGCCCGACCAACTCGACGCCGGTCGCTTCGCGCGGCTGCTGGGCGACGGCAGGGCGGCTGCCGAGGCCGGAGACCCGGCGACCGCGGCGAGAACGCTCGCGCAGGCCCTCGAGCTGTGGCGGGGGCCGGCCTATGCGGATTTCGCCTACGACCCGTTCGCACAGGCGGAGATCGCGCGCCTCGAGGAGCTGCGCCTGGACGCGGTAGAGGATCGGATCGAGGCCGACCTCGCACTCGGCGGAGCGGCCGAGCTGGTGGGCGAGCTGGAGGCGCTGATCGGCGACAATCCGCTCCGCGAGCGGCTGCGGGGGCAGCTGATGCTGGCGCTCTACCGCGCCGGGCGCCAGGCCGACGCTCTCGAGGCCTACGACGATGCGCGCCGCACGCTGGATGAGGAGCTCGCCCTCACTCCGAGCCCGCAGCTTCAGCGATTGCAGACGGACATCCTGCGCCAGGCGCCGGCGCTCGAGGTCTCGATCGAGATGGCGGATCAGCCGGCCGACCTTGCCGCCACTTCGCCCGAGCCGTCCGGGGTCGCTGCCGCACCCGAGGTGCGAAAGACCGTGACGGTGCTGATCGCACGACGACCCACCGTGAGAGGCGTCGATCCCGAGGCGCTCAGCCGAGACGACAAGCGCTACCGCGAACACCTCGCACGCACCGTCGACCGCCACGGCGGCGCGATCGCAAGCACGCTCGGCGACGAGGTGATGGCCGTCTTCGGCGTCCCCCGCTCCCACGAGGACGATGCCGTCCGCGCCGTGTCAGCGGCGCTCGAGATCCGTGACGCGCCCGCGCAGGATGCGACGGTCGCGGGCGCCGCGCCTCGGATCGGCGTCGCGAGCGGCGAGGCCTTGGTCAGCGGTTCGGGCAGCGGCCCGCCCACGTTCGTCGGCGAGCCGGTCACCGCCGCGCGAGACCTCCGGGTCGCCGCGGCGGCCGGGGAGATCCTCATCGGCGAGGAGACCGAGCGGCTCGTCCACGGCTCCGCCGCGGTCGAGGCCGTGGACACCGAGGCGGGCCCGGCGTGGCGAGTTCGCGAGCTGCGGCACGAACGGCCCGCAGTCGGCTCGCTCACAGCGCCGATGGTCGGCCGCGGCGTCGAGCTGGGCCGCCTACGCGACGCGTTCGAGCAGGTCACCGGCGAGCGAAGCCTTCGCCTGTTCACGATCCTGGGTACGGCTGGGATCGGGAAGTCGAGGCTCGCCCAGGAGTTTGCCGGCGAGGCCGGCGACCAGGCCACCGTGGTCGTCGGGCGGTGCGTGCCGTACGGCGAGGGCATCACGTTCTGGTCGCTGCGCGAGATCGTCGGCCAGCTCAGCGCCGGCCGGCTCGGCGCCGACGGGAACGAGGCCGGACCGATCGCCGAGGAGCTCCGCCACGCGATCGGCGTCGCGGACGCCTCCGTGGAACGCGAGGAGATCTTCTGGGCGACCCGAAGCCTGTTCACGACGCTGGCCGGCGAGCGCCCGCTGGTCGTCTTCTTCGAGGACGTCCACTGGGCGGAGCCCACGTTCCTGGACCTCGTCGAGTACCTGGCGGAAACGGCCGAGCGGGCGCCGATCTTCCTGGTCTGCATCGCCCGGCCGGAGCTGCTCGAGCACCGTCCGGACTGGACTCGCGAGCGGCAGAACGCCGGCTCCCTGGAGCTCGAGCCCCTCCCCGACCCGGACTGCGAGGCGCTGATCGGCAACCTCGCGGGAAGCCTGGCCCAAGAGACCAAGGCACGCGTGCTCGAGACGGCCGAGGGGAATCCGCTGTTCATCGAGCAGCTCGTGGCCATGATTGCCGAGACGCGCAGCGCGGACGGAGAGCTCTCGATCCCGCCGACGATCGACGCGCTGCTCTCGGCGCGCCTGGATCGGCTAGGGCCCGGAGAGCGCGCAGTGATCTCCCGGGCCGCGATCGTCGGCAAGGAGTTCTCGTCTGACGCCACTCTGGACCTCCTGCCCGCGGACGCGCGGGACTTCGGCGAGCGGCACCTCGAGACGCTGTCACGCAAGGAGCTCATCCGCCCCGCGCCGGCGCCGATCGGCGGCGAAGACTTTCGCTTCCGGCACATCCTGATCCAGCAGGCCGCTTACCGCGCGACCCCGAAGAGCCTGCGGGCGGAGCTTCACGAGCGGTTCGCAGACTGGGTCGACGATCCGGCCCGCAGCGGCGTCGACGAGAGCTCAGACGTCGTCGGCTACCACCTCGAGCAGGCCTTCGAGTACCGATCCGAGCTCGGCCCCGTGGGCGAGCAGGAGCTGGCGCTGGCGCACCGCGCCGGAGACCAACTCGCCACGGCGGGTCACCAGGCGTTCAAGCGCGGTGACATGCCGGCCACGGTGAATCTGCTCAGGCGCGCGGTCGCGCTACCGACGCCGCGTGGCGGGCCGGGCCTCGCGGCGATGCCGGAGTTGGGTTACGCGCTGTTCGAGATCGGCGAGGTGGACGAGGCGAGCGCGGTGCTCGCCGGCGGTCGCGAGCGAGCGCGGGCCGACGGCGATCGCGGCATCGAGTGGCGGGTGACGATCACGCGCCCGCGGGTCGAGATGTACCGGGACCCGGAGGGGATCGACCTGGATGCGATCGCGGTCGAGACCGAAACGGCGGTCGAGGCGCTCCGCGAGCTGGGCGACGAGGCCGGGATGGCGAGGGCGCTCATGGTCCTCTCGGACATTCACTGGAGCAAGGGTCGCCTTCGCGAGGCGAGCGACACGGCGACCCAGGCGGCCGACTACGCGCGGCGGGTCGGCAATCGGCGCGAGGTCGGGTGGGCACTCGGACAGAACGCGCTCTGCGCGATCAACGGCCCGCTGCCCGTCGCCGAGGGCCTCGAGTGGCTGGAGCGGTTGCTTCAAGCCGAGCCCGAGAACCGGACCCTCGACGCGAACCTGTCCGGGTTCGTCAC
>Ga0190271_10002670_pt1 | contig 10910 bp, 10 predicted proteins | sample Popmic356T_FD_133747 | JGI IMG/M metagenome (GOLD analysis project Ga0190271, IMG submission 133747) | Populus adjacent soil microbial communities from riparian zone of Weber River, Utah, USA - 356 T | ecosystem: Environmental > Terrestrial > Soil > Riparian zone | place: USA: Utah | collected...
CGCGCCGCGCACGCCGCCCTTGAAGAGCGGGCTGCGCTCGAAATTGTGCGCGTAGAGGTTGCCGTAAATCAGGATGTCCGTGATGTTGTCGTGGATCAGCGAGCCCTTCGAGTGCTCGAATTTTGCGTGGCTCGAGTCGGCGAGACCCTCGGCGATGATGTTGTAGCTGAACGTGATCCGGTGCGTGGTGCCCGCGCGCCATTCGTCGGGGGTTGCGCCCGTGAACCGCGGCCCCGACGCGGACAGGTTCTCGTCGGTCGCCCACGTGAACGTGCAGTGGTCCACGATGATGTCGTGGGCACCGGCCTGCGACGAGAACGCGTCCTCGCCCCAGCCGCTTCCTTTCGCCTGCTCGGCTTCGCCGGGCCGGACGCGCACGTGCTGGAGGATGACGTCGTGCGTCGCGACATCGATGCCGCCGCGAATCAGCGTGATGCCGGGGGAAGGGGCCGTCTGGCCGGCGATCGTCACGTTCGGCGAGGCGATTCGCAGCGTCTTCATGTCGAGATCGATGACACCGCCCACCTCGAACACGACGATGCGCGGCTCTGTCGCTTCGATGGCGGCGCGCAGCGAGCCGGGCCCTTCGCCGGCCAGCGTCGTCACGCGGATGATGCGCCCGCCGCGGCCGCCGGGTGTCGTGGCGGCCCAGCCGACCGCTCCCGGGAACGCGAGCGTGGCGCCGCCGGCTTGCGCGAACGCCGCCTCGACGAGCCCAAGCGCGGCCGCGAGCGCGGCGAGGGTGGGAAGCCACTTTGCAGGTGCCGTTGCGAAGTTGGTCGCCATGCTGGTCCCCTCGAGGCGGTTTTTCTCAGGCCCGCAACCGTGCGTGGCCGGGGTTCACGAGGGCCAGTATATTGCCAATGACACCGGTTTCCCATACCCTTGAATCGCTTCGCAACAGCGTCGATCAAGGGGACTGAGTGCTCGATTACACCCGCGGCCGCGCGGTCGGCGCAGAGTCCGTCGCGAGCGCGCGGCAGCTTGTCGCCGCACGCTCGACGGGCTGGCCGCTCGCGGCGTTCCCCGGCCCGTTGCCTGCCGATCTCGCGGCCGCGTATGCCGTGCAGGAAGCGGGCATCGGGCTCTGGCCGGACACGATCGCGGGGTGGAAGGTCGGGCTCGTCGGCCGCGACCAAGTCGCCGTCTTCAAGCAGGACCGTCTCGCGGGGCCGATCTTCAGCCGTAGCGTGCGCGTGGCGAAGCCCGCCGGGTCGACGCCGTTCCCGGTCTTCTCGGGTGGCTTCGCGGCCGTCGAGGCCGAGTTCCTGTTGCGCCTCGGGCGCGATGCGCCGCCCGACAAGCTCGAATGGACACTCGCCGAAGCCACGGAGCTCGTCGCCGACGTGCACGTCGGCGTGGAAACCGCCGGCAGCCCGCTCGCGACGATCAACGCCATCGGGCCGCCCGCGATCGTCGCGGACTTCGGCAACAACGCCGGGCTCATCGTCGGCCCCGTGCTGCCGGGCTGGCGCACGCGGCCGCTCGAGGACTGGGTCGCCGAGTCGTTCGTCGGCGGCGAGAGCGTCGGGCGCGGCCATGGCGCCGTCGCGCCGGGCGGGCCATTCGAGTCGCTGCGCTTTCTGCTCACGCTGAACGCGCGGCGCGCGCGGCCGCTCAAGAAGGGCGATTGGGTGTCGACGGGTGCGTTGACGGGCGTGCACGACGTCGTTGCGGGAGACAGCGCGCGCATCTCGTTCGCAGAGGCCGGAGAGATCCTGTGCACGGCCGTGCCGTTCGCGGCGGAACGCGACGGCGCCGGCGGGGCCGCCACGTGTTGACGCGCCGCGGCTTCGTCGCCGGGCTCGCGGCGGGCGCCGCCGCCGGCACGACGCGCGCCGCGGCCGGGCAGTCGTTGACCGTCGCCGAGGTTCACCCGGGCACTTACCCGACCGTCGCGGCTCTCAAGTGGATCGACGAGCAGCTCGACGCGCGCTTCGCGGGCGAGCTGCGGCTGCGCGTCTATCACTCGGGGCAGCTCGGCAGCGAGAAGGACACGCTCGAGCTCGCGCGGATCGGCGCGCTGGCCGTGACGCGCGTGCACAGCTCGGTCGTGAACAACGCGGTCCCGGCGACTCGCATCCTGTCGCTGCCGTACGTGTTCGACTCGACGGAGCATATGCGGCGCGCGTTCGACGGCTCGTTCGGCGACGAAATTCTCGCCGCGTGCGCGCGGCGCGGCTTGCTGGGGCTTGCGATCTACGACTCGGGGTCGCGCAACTTCTACAACACGCGCCGCGCCGTCGAGGCGCCCAGCGATTTGCGCGGGCTCAAGCTGCGCGTGCCGCAGTCGGACATCTTCATGGAGAGCGTCGCCGCCCTCGGCGCGAGCCCGACGCCGCTCGCCTACGGCACCGTCTTCTCGTCGTTGCAGACGCACCTCATCGACGGCGCCGAGAACAATTGGCCGAGCTACGTCAGCAGCCGGCACTTCGAGGTCGCGCGCTATTGGTCGGAATCGCAGCATGCGTACGCGCCCGATCTCCTGCTGATGTCGCAGCGCGCGGCCGATGCCTTGCCGGAAGAGCAACGCGCGTTCCTCGTCGCGACCGCGCGCCGCTCCGTCGAGATCATGCGCGAGCGCTGGGACGTGACCGTCGAAACGTCGCGGCGCGCGGCGCTCGATGCCGGCATCGAGCCCCGCGCCGTCGACACGGACGCGTTTCGCCGCGCCGTGCAGCCGATGCTGGAACGCCATCTGCGGGACGCCGAGACTCGCCGGCTCTACGACGAGCTGCGCGGTTTTGCGGCCGCGTGAAATCGGACCAGAGCGTGGCCGACGAGCCCAGCGAAAGCGTTGTAATTGCCCCGGGGCCGTTGCGCGCGCTCGCCGTGGCGTCGCTCGCAATCGCCGGGGGCGCACTCGTGCTGCTTACCCTCGTCGAGGTCTGGCAGGTGTTCACCCGCTACATGCTCGACGCGCCCGCGGGCTGGACCGAGCCCGTGGCGCTGCTGCTCTTGAAGACAGCGTTGTTCTTCGCGGCCGCGGTCGGAGTGCGGCACGACGCGCACTTCCGCTTCGCCTTGCTCGCCGAGGCGACGGGGGCGTTCTGGCGTGTCGTCCTGGCGCGCGTCGCGCTGCTCGCGACGGCCGCGCTCGGCGCGGTGTTCGCCGGCTGGGGCGCTGCGCTCGTGCTGGCGACGTGGGCCGTCAAAACGCCGGGTGCCCCGTTCCCCGTCGGCTTGAGCTACCTGCCGTTCGCCGTCGGCGGCGTGCTGTTCGTGTCGTTCGCGATCGAGCGAGCGTTCGCGTTGCGTGCAGCGAGCGTCCGCTGATGGCGCTCGCAATCCTGTTCGGCGTGTTTGCAGTGCTGCTCGCGCTCGGCGTCTCGGTTGCCGTGGCCCTGTGCGCAGCGGCTCTGGCGACTCTCTTGTATCTCGGCCTGCCGCCCGACGTGCTGGTCATCGAGACGGCGGCCGGAACGGACTCCGTCACGCTGATCGCGATTCCGCTATTCATCTTTGCCGGCCAGCTGATGTTGCACGGTGGGATCTCGTCGCGGCTCATTGCATTCGCGTCGGCGCTCGTCGGGCACGTGCGCGGCGGGCTCGGCCAAGTGAACGTGTTGTCGTGCCTGTTCTTCGGCGGGGTTTCGGGCTCGGCCATCGCGGACGTGTCCGCAATCGGCGGCTCGATGATCCCGCAGATGGTGCAGCGCGGCTACGACCGTGACTATGCCGTGAACGTCACGATCTCCGCGGCATTGGTGGCGTTGCTCGTCCCGCCGTCGCACAACCTGATCCTGTACTCCGCCGCGGCCGGCGGCGGGATCTCGATCGCGGACCTGTTCGCCGCGGGCGTGATTCCCGCGTTGCTGCTGACGCTGAGTGTGATGGTGACGGCTTACGTGATTGCGCGGCGGCGCGGCTATCCGACGGCCGAGTTTCCGGGGCTGCGCATCGTAGCCACCACGATGGTCGCAGCTCTGCCGGGCCTGCTGCTCGTCGGCGTGATCTTCGGCGGCATTCGCGCGGGTATTTTCACGGCGGTAGAGAGCGCGGCCGTCGCAGTGCTCTACGCGCTAGCCGTCACCGCACTCCTATACAGGCGGCTCGCGTGGCGCGAGTTTCGCGCCGCCTGTTTGAGCGCCGCGCAAACCGCGGGCGTGATTCTGTTCGTGATCAGCGCCGCGGCGTCGTTTGCCTGGCTGCTCGCATACCTCGAGGTGCCGGCGCTCGTCGTCGGCGCGATTCGCGAGATCGCCGACGATCGGCTCGTGGTGTTGATGCTCATGAACGTCGTGCTGCTCGTGCTCGGCACGTTCATGGACATGGCGCCGCTCATCATCATCTGCACGCCGATCTTCTTGCCCGTGGCCACGTCGTTCGGCGTCGATCCGCTGCACTTCGGCGTGATCCTGATCGTCAACGCCGGCATCGGCCTCATCACGCCGCCGGTCGGCACGGTGCTGTTCGTCGGCACGGCGATCGGCAAGATCAGCATCGCGCAGGTCATGCGTACGATCTGGCCGTTCTATCTCGCGGGGCTCGCGGTGCTGCTGCTCGTCACCTACTTTCCGGCGCTCTCCGTCGGTTTGCCGAGGCTGTTGCGATGAGCGGGCCGGTCCGCATCGCCGACGTGTTCGCGGCCGGGCCCGTGATCGCCGTCGCGACGATCGAGCGGGCGGCGGACGCGGTGCCGCTCGCGCGCGCTCTGTCCGCCGGCGGCGTTCGCGTCGTCGAGGTCACGTTGCGCACGAACGCTGCGCTCGCGGCCATCGAAGCGATCGCCGCGAGCGGCCTTCCGACCATCGTCGGAGCCGGGACCGTGCGCGCACGCGCCGACGTCGAGAACGCGCGTGCAGCCGGCGCGCAATTTCTCGTGAGCCCGGGCTACACGGCCGCGCTTCGCGAGGCCGCGGAGGGCGCCGCCGTGCCGTGGCTGCCCGGCGTGGCCACGGCCTCGGAAATTCTTGTCGCGCGCGACGCCGGCTTCGCGCACCTGAAGTTTTTCCCCGCCGAGAGCGCGGGCGGGCCCAGGGCACTGCGGGCATTTGCCACCGTGTTCCCTGAAGTCGGATTCTGTCCAACGGGCGGCGTCACGGCCGAGAACGTGCGTGGCTATCTCGAGCTGCCGAACGTGGCCTGTGTCGGCGGCACCTGGCTCGCGCCACCGGCGCTAATCGGTGCCCAGGAATGGTCGAAAATTCAGGAGCTAGCGGCTCGGGCGGTCGAGCTCGCGCGCACTGTCTGACGGACGTGGGGGTCTTGGTCGCGTGGAACGCACACCCCTTGCCCGCCGCCCCGCGGCGGGGGTAGTATCGGCGATGACACCGGTAGACATTCCAGCAAAATGATACCGGTGGCATTTTGTGGCGCGTACACACGGCCAGAGCCAACCCGAACGCATCTTGGCTCAGACAAGGGGGATTAACGTATGGGAAGGGGCAAGCACCGCTGGGCAGCGAAGTCGTTGCGTGGCCGTTGGGTAGGCAGCTCGGCGAGCGCCTTGGGTCTAGTGGCTTGGCCGCTCGTCGGCACCGCTCAGACCGCGCCTGACGAGATCGTCGTTACAGGTTATCGCAACAGCCTCAACGCCTCTTTGAGCGCGAAGCGTGAGGCGAACGGCGCGGTCGACGTGATCATCGCGGAGGACATCGCCGACTTCCCGGATCTGAACCTCGCAGAGGCGTTGCAGCGCATCCCCGGTGTCGCTATCACGCGCGCGGGCGGCGAGGGCCGGCAGGTCACCGTTCGCGGCCTCGGGCCGACGTTCACCACGACGCGCATCAACGGCATGGAGGCGCTGTCGACGGGCGGCTTCACGGACGCCCTCGGCGGCCAGAACCGTACGCGCGGCTTCGACTTCAACGCCTTCGATTCGGAGCTGTTCTCGCGGCTCGCCGTCCACAAGACGTCCTCCGCCGAAATCGAGGAAGGCGGCCTCGGCGCAACTTTGGATCTCAGAACCTCGCGACCCTTCGACTACGGCGGACTGACGATCGCAACCTCAGCGCAGCTCGGTTACAACGACCGCTCCGAGGAAAGCGATCCGCGCGCGGCGTTCCAGATCAGCAACACATTTGCCGACGATCGTTTCGGCGCGCTCTTGTCGTTGTCGTGGAGCGAGCGGAACACCCTCGACGACGGCAGCAGCACGGTCCGCTGGTCGGATGCCGAGAACTTCGGCTCGGTGAACGGCGCCGTGCTCGCTCCGGCCAACAATCCTGCGCACGAGGTCAATGTCGCATTTCACCCGCGCCTTCCGCGCTACGACTCCTACGCACAGAACACGGAGCGGCTCGGCGTGGCCGGCGCCCTTCAGTTCCGGCCGGGCGACGCGACGTCGCTGAATCTCGACGTATTGTTCTCGCAGGCCGACACGACGCGCGACGAAGCGTTCATGCAGGCGGCGCTGAACAACAATGCGTTCGTCGCTGCAACAAACATCTCCGCCTATTCCATCCGCGACGCCGCGATCGTGTCCGCGACGCTCACGAATGCAACCCTATTATCGGAGCGCCGCCACGACGAGCTCGCGGTCGATTTCGACCAGACCGTGCTGTCGCTCGACCACGCCTTCACGGACCGATTCCGTCTGAACGCTCTGGTCGGCAGCGCGAATTCCGAGTTCGACAACCCGGTGCAGCGCTACGTGATCCTGCAGAAGAACGGCGACTTCAGCTACGACATGAGCGGCGGAGACGGCGCTGTGTTCACGTGGGGGCCGCAGGCCAGCGACCCGAACGGTTGGATCGTCTCGAACCTCCGTAAACGCGAGCCGTACACGCGGAACGAGCTAGATGTCGGCGAGCTGACCTTCGCATTCGACTTGAGCGACGCGCTCACGATCAAGGCGGGGGTGACGAGCAAAACGTACAACTTGGATACGACCCAAGCGTTCATGGCGAACGAGGGCCAAAACGGTATCACCGCCGTGCAGAGCTCCAGTCTGCTAGTCACGTACGACGCCGGCGCGCTCGGGTCGTGGGCGGCGCCGAACCTCGACGCGTTCGACGCGCAGTACGGCTTCTACGCCGACAGCGGCCCGTTCACGACGAGCACCGACTTTCGGCTCCAGGATACGTTCACGATCGAGGAGAAAACCGACAGCGCATTCGTGCAGCTCGACTTCGCGTTCGGCAACGCCCTGCCGATTCGCGGCAACGTCGGCGTGCGTTCCTTCGAGACGGATCAGAACTCCACCGGCATCGCGAGCCTCGCCGCCGGCACGATAGTCGCCGATGTCCAATACTCCGACACGTTACCCTCGTTGAATCTCGTGGCGGAAGTCACGGACGAGTTGCTGCTGCGCTTCGGCTACGCCGAGGTCATGAACCGTCCCGGCATGCTGTTGTTGCGTCCGGTGTCGTCCGTGTCAGTGGCGGGCAGCAATCGGACCGTGGTCGGCAACAATCCGGGCCTCGGCCCGACACTGGCCGACACGTACGATTTGTCCGCCGAGTGGTATTTCGCCGAAGAGTCCGTTCTCGCTTTGGCGCTGTTCAAGAAGGACATCGGCACCTTCGTGCAGACGATCGTGCAGAACGTACCCTATACGGATACGGGCCTGCCGCTGCAGCAGGCGATCGATGCGTGCAACACCAGCGCGTTCGGGTACGGGCCCAACTGCAACGAGACCTTGCCTTGGAACGTGAACGCGCCCGGCAACAGCCCCGGCGGAGATCTCGACGGGTACGAGCTCTCTTACCAGCAGCCGTTCTCGTTTCTGAGCGGCATCGGCAGTAATTTCGGCTTCCTCGCGAACTACACGCACGTCGAGTCGAAGATCGACTACCTGGGAGTCGTCGCCGGCGTAACGGCGGTCGTGAGACCCGACGAATCGCTCGTGAACCTGTCGGACAACACCGTGAACCTGACGTTCTACTTCGAGAACGACAAGCTCGGTGCGCGCATCTCCCTCGCGGAGCGCGACGACTATCTCACGAGCGTGCCGGGCCGCAACGGCACGTACGTCGAGCGGACGGAGGGAACCACCAACGTCGACTTCTCCGCGAACTACAACTTCAACGATAGCCTCAAGCTCACGTTCGAGGCGCTGAATCTGACCGACGAGTCCGAGAACCAGCGGCTGGACGCGACGTTGGCGCCCGCGAACGTGGTCTCGTATTTCCACGAGACCGGCAGGCAGTTTTTCGTGGGGCTTCGCTACACGCTGTGATGGGCCGCCGGGCCGGTTTCTGCGAAAAACCGGGCGTCGGAGGCCGAAAGCGCCTATAGTGCCGGGGCTCCCAATCGCTTTCTACGAGCCTGCAGGCATGGTGCCTACATCCTCTTGATGCGAGAACGTACCTGAGGAGGTAACCATGGGCAGGAAACTTTACGTCGGCAATTTGCCTTATTCCGCTACTGAGCAATCGTTGCGCGAGGCCTTTGCGGCTTGCGGAACGGTCGATTCCGTCAGCGTGATCACCGATCGCGATACCGGGCAGAGCAAAGGCTTCGCGTTCGTCGAGATGGCCACGGATTCGGAGGCGCAAGCCGCCACCCAGGCCATGAACGGCAAGACGCTCGACGGCCGCCAGATCAAGGTCAACGAAGCCAAGCCGCGTGAAGCGCGCAGTGGCGGCGGTGGCGGTGGCGGCGGCGGCGGTGGTCGCGGCGGCTACGGCGGCGGCGGTGGTGGCGGCGGCTACGGCCGGCGCTAGACGCCTCTTTCGCGGCTCAGTTAATCGCACACCTCGCGGCTGCCCTGCGGCCGCGAGGTGTGTGCTTTTTCCACGTCTCTGATGCGAAGCTTTGGAGCGTCATGCCCAAACAGAACTTCAAGTCCCACGCCAAGCGTAAGCGCGAGCTCGCGAAGCTCGACAAGCGCACAGCGAAAGACCAGAAACGCGCGGCACAGAGAGTCCAGCCGACGGACGCGGACAGCCCGCTTCCGGTAGTCGCGACTCCGGCAATGCCGGCCGGCGCTCGAGCAGCGCCGAGTGCGGTCGCGGTGCCGAAGCCGCTCACGCTCGCGGAAGCCGTGGAGCGTTGGAAGAACACCAAGGTCGTGAAAGCCAAGACTCGCTAGTCGAACGCGGGAAACGCGTCGAGGTCGGCCGCCCCCGGCTGACGGCTTTCGTAACCCATTCCGCGGCCGAGCGCGATCACGCTCACCCACACGACGACCGAGACGATCGCAACGGCGCGCACCGTCCACGGTGCTCCCGGTCGGCTGCTCCAAGCATCGACGCGCCGCCACGCCGTGAGGTGGAAGGCGAGCGCGTTCAGACCGCCGATTGCGATCGAACCCAGCTTCAGGAAGAAGATGGGGCTCGCGGCGTACCGATCCGCCGACGGCACGAACAGCAACGTCCCGCTGACGGCCAGCACTACGAACGCTGAGCCGGCGATGCGCAGCAAAAAACGGCTCGCCGGTACCGCGAGCAACTGTGGTGTCAATCCCAGCAGCCGCAGATCGAGCAAAGAGATCGAGCCGAAGAAGAACGCGACGCCGACGAGGTGAACGCCCTCGAGCACCGCATAGGCGTAGGGCGTCAACTGGATCCACGTGGCGAGATCGCCGCGCGCTACTCCAAGCCAGAATTCAGCGTACGTCGGGTTCTCCCAAAACGACATGACCGGCCTCAGCGGCTTGCCATTTGCACGAACGCATACATGAGGCGAGCGACCACGATGACGGTCGGCCAGAGCGCGAGCGACATCGCGGCCAAGACTTTCGTCGAGCTGTGAATCGGCTCGCCGGCGTCCCAGGCGCCCGCCTTGCGCCGAACGTGCGCGTGCAGCCAGACCAGCGTGGCAAGGGCGATCGTCAGCACCGCGAGCTTGGCGCGGAATGACGGTCGATAAAAAATCTCAGTCGCGATCGGCGCGAACTGCAGCGCTCCGGTGACGAAGACGGCGGCGAACCCGAGCCAAGCCGCCCGAAACGCGGGGCGGCCCAGAGCCGCTACGGAGACGCTCCGGCCGAAGCCGAGCAGCCGCAGCGAGACGGCCATGACGGCGCCGATCTGCAGCGCGAACGCGATGAAGTGCAAGGTCTCGAGAATTTGCTTGCTGTTGGCAGTGATGACCCATCGGTCACTGATGAGCCAGTGGGACAGCGCAGAGTCTTGAATCGCTTCGAGCATGCGTCGCGCTGGACTCGCCGCCGGTTCGGCCGCCGCTAGGTTACCCGATGCCGTTCTCGGCTGCGCAGGCTGCGTGTATGGTGTGCACGTGACCACGACTCAGCGCAGCTTGCCGACGATCGTTCGCGCCATGCTCTTGATCGGCGCTGTCGGCGTCTTCGGCTTTGCGGCGCCGGCCGCAGCCCAGCTCCCGTTTCGCGTCTATCCAAGCTTCGAAGGCGACGTAGCCGAAGCGCCGTTGCCGCCGGACTATCTGGTCCCGGGCGAGCTCGTCGTCGGCCACTTGATGTTCCCCGATGGGCGCTTTGGGTCCGGGGGGCAGTGGCGGTACGGCGGTACGGGTTGGACCGACGACTATCCGAAGGGCGACCGCGCGCTCGTCCAGATGCTGCGGCGTTTCACGCGTACCGACGTGCGAGCCGTCGAGCAGCCCGTGAATCTCGAGGACGGCGACGACGCGCACTATTGGCCGTTTCTCGTCGCCGGGCTCGCCGGCTCCATGGAGCTCACGGACGAGCAAGCGGCCAAACTGCGCGAGCATTTGTTGCGCGGCGGCTTTATTTTTTGCGACAGCTTCTTCGGCGACGGCAACTACGCGACGTTCCGCGAAAGCCTGAGCCGCGTGTTTCCAGATCGGCCGATCATCGATCTCACGGACGATCACCCGATCTTTCACTCGGTGTTCGACTTGCCCGAGATGACGAAGGTCGCCATCCCGAATGCGAACGAGGTGTTCTGGGGCGGCCGCATGGGCCGCGGCCCGCCGCGCTGGCAGGGCGTCGAGGACGAAGACGGCCGGCTCATGGTGCTCATCGCCTACAACAACGACGTCCAGGACGCCTGGCAGTGGGCGGACGATCCGCGCTACCCCCA
>Ga0190271_10002672_pt1 | contig 10908 bp, 9 predicted proteins | sample Popmic356T_FD_133747 | JGI IMG/M metagenome (GOLD analysis project Ga0190271, IMG submission 133747) | Populus adjacent soil microbial communities from riparian zone of Weber River, Utah, USA - 356 T | ecosystem: Environmental > Terrestrial > Soil > Riparian zone | place: USA: Utah | collected...
ACCGAGGTCGACACCGGCGACGGCACCCGGACGATCGTGTGCGGCGCGCCCAACGTCTCCGCCGGCCAGACCGTGCCGGTCGGGCTTCCCGGCGCCGTGATGCCGGGAGGCATGGAGCTGGGCCAGGCCAAGCTTCGCGGCGTCGTTTCCGACGGGATGATCCTCTCGGAGACCGAGCTGGAGGTGGGGGAGGACTCCGACGGCATCATCGCCTTCGCGGAGGAGCACGCTCCCGGAACGCCGCTGGCCGAGATCCTTCCGATCGCCGACGAGGTCCTGGAACTCGATCTGAACCCCAATCGGATCGACCTGTTCGGCATCTACGGCGTCGCGCGCGAGGTCCATGCGCTCACGGGGGCCGAGCTCGCCCCGCCGCCCTGGTCGGAGGACGCCGAGGCCAGCGGCGACCGCCCCGTGGAGGAGCTCGCGTCGGTCACGGTCGAGGTCCCTGATCTCTGCCCGCGGTTCACCGCGCGCGCCTTCACCGGCGTCCGGATGCGGCCCTCGCCCCTGTGGCTGAAGCAGCGCCTGATCGCCGCCGGGCAACGCCCGATCTCCAACGTCGTCGACATCACCAACTACGTGATGCTGTTGACGGCCCAGCCGCTGCACGCATTCGACCTGGACCGCGTTCCGGACGGAGCGCTGATCATCCGCACCGCCCGCGACGGCGAGAGGATGACGACGCTCGACGACGTCGACCGGCAGCTCGACTCCGAGACGGTGCTGGTCTGCGACCGCGAGCAGGCGACCGGGATCGCTGGGATCATGGGCGGACAGGTCTCCGAGGTCTCGGAGGTGACGACCAGCGTCCTGCTGGAGGCGGCCAACTGGAGCGGCCCCAACATCATGCGCAGCGAGGGGGTCCTGGGCCTGCGCTCTGAGGCCTCGACCCGGTTCGAGAAGCAGCTCCATCCCGAGACGACGATCTGGGCCCAGCGCGTCGCCTCGCGGCTGATCACCGAGCTGTGCGGAGCCTCGCTTGCGCCGGGCACGATCGACGAGGCCGCCGAGATTCCGGCCCGGCACGTGGTCTCGATGCATGGGGCCCGGCTCGACTCCCTCCTGGGAGTGGAGGTCTCCCGGGAGCGCGCAGTCGCCAATCTGGAGGCACTGGAGTTCGAGGTCGAGACGGTGGGCGAGGCGGACCTGAAGGCGACCGTCCCACTCCACCGCCACTACGACGTGACCCGTGAGGCGGACCTGATCGAGGAGGTCGGGCGGCTGGAGGGCTTCGACCGCCTCCCTCGGCGGCTCCCATCGGCGCGCGAGCGCGTGGGGAGACTCAGCCGCGAGCAGCTGCTGCGCCGGCGTGCCGAGGACATCCTCTCCGACCTGGGCTTCGACGAGATCGTGGCCTGGCACTTCGGCTCGCCGACATTGGCCGACGCGCTGCGCCTGCCCGGCGACGACCCGCGCCGTGCCACGGTCATGACGGGCAACCCGCTTTCCGAGGATCAGTCCGCCATGCGGACGACGATGCTGGGTGGCCTGCTGGCCGCGGCTCGCCACAACCTGGCTCGCGGTGCCGAGCGGGTGTCGCTGTTCGAGTCCGGGCGCGTGTACCTGCGCGAGCCGGCCCCGGCCGGCGGCGACCCCCTGGCCGGCGAGTTCCGGGGCGAGCTGGCGGCTCCCGTCCGCGAGCCGCACCGCCTGGCCGCCCTCAGCGTCGGCCCGCTGCGGGACGCGGCGTGGGCCGGCGGCGCCCCGGCCGACGGCTTCTTCGCGCTCAAGGGCGCGCTGGAGGCCCTCTGCGAGCGACTCGCGGTCGCGGTCTCGTTCGAGCCCGGCTCGCAGCCCTTCCTGCATCCGGGACGGGCTGCGGCGGTGCTCGTCGACGGGGCGGACGCGGGCTGGTTGGGTGAGCTCCATCCGCAGGTTGCTGCCTCGTGGGACCTTCCCGGCGTCGTGGCGCTCGAAGTCGACCTGGCGCCGCTGGTGGCGGCCTCCGGGGCGGGTGTGGAGCATTTCGAGGACGTCACCAGCTTCCCGGCGGTCCTGCAGGACCTCGCGGTGGTGGTCGACGAGGACGTGCCCGCGCAGGCTGTTCACGACGCCGTCGTCGAGGGCGGCGGTCACCTGCTGCACGGTGCACGGATCTTCGACCTCTACCGCGGCGACCAGGTGGGCGACGGACGCAAGAGCCTGGCCCTTCGCCTCGAGTTCCGGGCGCCCGACCGGACCCTTACCGACGAGGAGGTCGCCGCCCACAGGGAGGCGATCAAGTCGGAGGTGGAGGCGCTGGGGGGTGCCCTCCGTGAGTGAGCAGCTGACGAAGGCGCCGCCCCGGGTCCAGCCGGTCGACGCGCCCGGGGCCACGCGTGTGCTGGTGGCTGGGGCCACCGGGTACACCGGCGCCCTGGCCGCGCTCCTCGTGTGGGGACACCCGCGCCTGGAGCTGGCGGTCGCCACCTCCCGGGGCGACGCGGGCGCCCGCCTCGATGAGCTCCGGCCCGGCGAGGGCGCGCCGATTGAGCTGAGCGCGCCCGACGCCGCCGCGATCGAGAGGATAGAGGCGGCGATCGTCGCGCTGCCTCACGGCGCCTCGGCGCAGCTGGTCGCAGAGCTGCGCTCCCGCGAGGTGCCGGTCGTCGATCTCTCCGCCGACTTCCGGCTGCGTGACCTCGCGACCTACGAGCGCTGGTACGGCGAGCACGACGCCCCCGACCTGGTCGGGGACGCCGTCTACGGCCTGCCGGAGCTTGCCCGGACCGCGATCGCCCGCGCCGGCCTGGTCGCGAATCCGGGCTGCTACCCGACTGCGGCCCTGCTCGCCCTCGCTCCGCTGGCGCGGGCCGGGCTCTGCGCGGAGGTCGTGATCGACGCCAAGTCGGGGTACAGCGGCGCCGGCCGCGGTGCGGTCGATCCCGAGGAGGTGGCCCACGACTTCAAGCCCTACGGCGTGGACGGCCACCGTCATGCCCCGGAGATCGAGCAGGAGCTGGCCCTGATGGGCGCGATCGGCGCCGCGGCGTTCGTGCCGCACCTGCTGCCGGTCGCCCAGGGCCTGCTGGCCAGCTGCTACGTAACGCCGTCCCGCCCCGTCGATGCGGCTGAGGTCGCGGAGCTCTATGAGGCCGCCTACGCAGGCGAGCCGTTCGTGCACCTCGTCGGCGCCCCGCCCGGGATCGGCGCGGTGCGCGAGACGAACGACGCCCACGTCCATGTCGCTCTCGACGCGCGGTCGGGCAAGGTGCTGGCCTTCTGCGCGATCGACAACCTCTGGAAGGGCGCGTCCGGCCAGGCAATTCAGAACCTGAACCTCATGCTTGGCATGGACGAGGCGGAGGGCCTGCGGTGACCGCTGCGACCGACACGTTCCTGAGCTCCCGATGGGTTGCCGCCCCTGCGGGCGTGATCGAGGCCGACCCGGGCAGACTGGCTCCAGGCTTCCGTGCGGGCGGCGCGGCGTGCGGCCTGAAGGGCGGAGGCGCGACTGACGTCGGGGTCGTCGCCTGCGACGGGGACGAGGTCACATCGGCCCTTCTGTTGACCCGAAACGCCGCCGCCGCGGCCCCGATCCGCGTCTGCCGGGAGCACTGCGACGCGGACGGCATCCGCGCCGCCGTGGTGAACTCCGGCAACGCCAACGCTGCGACCGGGGACCAGGGTTTCCTGGACGCGCTCGAGATGCAGGCGGCAACGGCCGACGCGCTCGGCATCGACCCTCGCGCCGTCGCGGTCGCGGAGACGGGCAAGATCGGCGTTCCGCTGCCGGTCGACGACGTGCTGAGTGGGATCGGCCGCGCCGCCGCCGGCTTGTCCCGCGAGGCCGGCGGGGCCTTCGCGGACTCGATCATGACCACGGACCGCTCGCGGAAGGCCTGCACGCTCGAGCTGGGGGGCGTGACGCTCTCGGCCCAGGCGAAGGGAGCCGGGATGATCGAGCCGGGCTTCGCGACGATGCTGTGCTTCGTGCAGACGGACGCCGTGATCGCCGACGCCGACGCCGTGCTGCGGGCTGCCGTGGCCTCCTCGTTCGAACGCATCACCGTCGACGGACAGATGAGCACCAACGACATGGTGCTCCTGCAGGCGAGCGGCGGGTCCGCGCGGCCGCTGCCCGACGGCCTGCTGGATGCCGCGCTTCTGCAACTCGCCCTGGAGATCGTCGCCGACGGCGAGGGAGCCTCGCGGACGGCCCGCGTCCAGGTCGACGAGGCGGCCACGGCCGAGGAGGCCGAGCGCGTCGCGCGCGCGATCGCGAACTCGCCGCTCGTGAAGACCGCGCTGCTGGGGCGCGACCCGAACTGGGGCCGGATCTCCCAGGCCGCCGGGATGGCACTGGCCGGCGAGCGGGTCGAGGAGCTCGGGCCGGACCGGATCGACGCCGCGGGCCTCGGCACTGATGAGCCGGAGGCGGAGATCGCCATCCGCCTGGGTCGAGGCCCCGCCGGCACGCACGTCTACTTCTGCGACCTCACCAAGGACTACGTCGAGCTGAACGCGGAGTACTCGACATGAGCGGGAGCGATCCCCGCGCCGACAGCTCGGAGTTCCGCGTCGCGACGCTCAAGGAGGCGCTCCCGTACATCCGTGAGTTCCACGGCAAGACGGTGGTGATCAAGTACGGCGGCGCGGCGATGCGCGAGGAGCGCCTGCGCGAAGAGTTCGCGACCGATGTCGTGCTGTTGAAGTACGTCGGCCTCAACCCGGTCATCGTCCACGGCGGCGGTCCCGACATCACCTCCTACATGGAGCGCCTCGGCATGGAGGTGAAGTTCCACGACGGCGTCCGCGTCTCCGACCCGGCCACCGTCGAGGTCGCGAAGATGGTCCTCCTGGGCAAGGTCAACGCCGACATCGTGTCCCGCCTCAATCGCCACGGCCAGCCGGCCGTTGGGCTCTCAGGCGACGATGGGGGCTTGTTCCGGATCGGCCCCCACGCCAACGCGGAGGAGGTCGGCTTCGTCGGCGACATCGAGCGCGTGGACGTGGACGTCCTGAACCACATCGCTGAGGACTACATCCCGGTGATCGCCTCGGCGGGCGCCGACCGGAGCGGCAACTCCTACAACGTCAACGCCGACACGGCCGCCGGGAAGGTCGCCGCCGCGCTCGCCGCCCACAAGGCCATCTTCCTAACGGACATCAGCGGCTGGCTCGTCGATCCGGAAAGGCCTGAGTCCCTCGTCACCAACGCGACGGTCGACGAGGTCTCCTCGAAGCTCGACAGCGTGGCCGGCGGGATGCGCCCGAAGCTCGAGGCCTGCGTCGAGGCGATCCGGGGCGGGGTGGACTCCGCCCACATCATCGACGGCCGCCGCCCGCACTCGCTGCTTCTGGAGCTCTTCACGGACGCGGGCATCGGCACGATGGTCACCCAGTGAGCGTGCCCGAGCTTCAGGCCCTAGAGGCCAAGTACGCCATGCCCACCTATGCGCGGGCGCCGGTGGAGTTCGTGCGCGGGGAGGGGGCCCGGGTGTGGGACTCCGAGGGCAGGGATTACCTCGACTTCTTCGCCGGGCTTTCGGTTCACAACGCCGGCCACTGCCACCCGCGGATCGTCGCCGCCGTCCGCGAGCAAGCGGAGACGTTCGGCGGGAGTTCGAACCTGTTCTACTCGGAACCCGCCCTGCGCCTCTGCGAGCGCCTCGTCGAGTCGAGCCTGGGCGGCCGGGCGTTTCTCTGCAATTCCGGGACCGAGGCCACCGAGTGCGCGCTCAAGCTCGTCCGCAAGCACGCGCACTCCCGTGGGGTGGAGCGCCCGGAGGTGGTCGTGCTCGAGAACGGGTTCCACGGCCGCACGCTGGGAGCGCTCGCGGCCAGCGTGAAGCTCGCGCGCGATGACCTCTTCGGGCCGCTGCCGCCGGGCTTCGTGGCGGTCCCGCGTGATGATGCCGAGGCGCTGCTCTCGGCGGTCGGCGAGGCGACCGCGGCCGTCCTGATCGAGCCGATTCAGGGCGAGGCGGGAGTGTTCCCGATCACCGACGACGTCCTTCTGGCCGCGCGCGAAGCATGCGATCGGGTTGGTGCCCCGCTGGTCTTCGACGAGGTGCAGACGGGAATGGGGCGGACCGGGTCCCTGTGGGCCTACGAGCAGCTCGCCGTGCGCCCGGACGTCATGACTGCCGCGAAGGCCCTCGGCGGGGGACTCCCGGTGGGCGCTTGCGTGGCGTCGTCCTCCCTGGGCGAGGTGCTCGCCGTCGGCGACCACGGGTCCACCTTCGCCGGCGGGCCGATCACCGCCTCCGCGGCGTTGGCCGCGATCGACGTCATCGATACCCCCGACCTCCTCCGGTCGGTCCGCGAGGTCGGCGCCGCGCTGATGCGAGGCCTGGCCGCGCTGGCGGGGGTGGAAATGGTGCGTGGCCGTGGGCTCATGGTCGGGGTGAGTGTTGCCGACGGAGTCGACGCGGCCGCGGTGGCCCGGAGGTGCCTCGATGCCGGGCTCGTGATCAATGTTCCAGGGCCCGGGATTCTGAGGTTTCTGCCGCCGCTTGTGATTGACGTGGCCGATGTGGGTAGGGCACTCGAGATCCTCAATGACTCCCTCCGCTGACGAGCCCCCTCCCGGCCCCGACCCCAGGCGCGTCCTGCGCGAGCATGAGGACCTCGGTTCACCGGCGCCGCCCGGGCCCGGTCCCGCGCCGCCCGATGATGCCCGCCGCCGGGAGCGCATCGCCCTGGTAGGCCTCGCGGCGCTGGCGCTCGGGCTTGGCGTCTCGACCGCGGTCCTTGCCGCCGGCAGTCCGGAGCAGGTCACCCTCACGCAGACTCAAGTCTCCACCGAGCGCCTGCGCCCGACGACCACCACCGTGTCTACCGAGGTCCTGACCACGACGACCGAGATCACGACCGAGACCACGGAAACGGAGACCGAGACCGTGACCGAGTCGCTCCCCGCGGGCCAGGAGAAGTCGAAGCCCGGCAAGCCCGGGGGCGACTAGGGCCTTCGCCGGACGCGGCTCTAACTTGCGTAACTGTCACGGTCGGCTCCAAGGTCGGCGGCAGCGTCCGACCCGGATCGCGTGACTCAGGGGCGCATCCACGAGCCTGCCCGCGCTTACCTGACTCGCAAGCAGGCTGAGGGCAAGTCGCGAACGGAGGCGTTTCGTTGCCTCAAGCGACAGCTCGCTCGCCGCGTCTGGCAGACTCTGCGCGCTGACACCGAGTCAGGAACGAGCCACTTGACGGATCCCCCCAAATTGCGGCCGCCCGGGGAACTGGCCTTGACATAGGAGAAACCGATGCACGAGGATCCGACCCGACGTATGCCCGGCGACCAGCCGCCCCCGCAGCAGGGCTATCCCCAGGGCGGCTACCAGCCGCCGCCCGGCATGAGCGGCGCGCACAAGGCGGTGCTGGCCCTTCTCGTCGCACTGGTGATCGGCCTCGGCGTCGCCGTTGCTCTCGTCGCCAGCGACGACGACTCCGGCGACCAAGCGACGAGCACGACCGCGTCGGCAAGCACCGTCACCTCGACCACGACGGCTGACCCCACGACCTCCACCGCGACCGAGACGACAACCACTACCACCACCGCGCCCGACGAGGGCGGCGGTGGAAGTGGCGGCACCGAGGCACCCTAGGCTCCGCGTACACTCTGCCGTCGTTGAATTTCTCTGAGGCACCCCCACCCCATCACGACGAGGGCGCGCTGGCGGCATACCTGCGCGCGATTCGCGCCCACCCGGTCGTGGTCGTGGCTATCACCCTCGCCACGATCGGCGCCAGCGCCCTGTTCCTCGCTGCGCGCTCGTCCACCTACGAGGCCACGGCCGAACTGCTCGTCAGCCCCCTGCCGCAGGACGACCAGACCTTCCGCGGGCTTCCGATGATTCGCGATACCGGTGACCCGGTTCGCACGGCGCAGACCGCCGCCTCCCTGGTTGAGACTCGCGAGGTCGCGCAGGAGGCCGCCGACGACCTCGGTGGTAATCGGACCGCCGACTCGGTCCTTGCGGCGGTCGAGGTCGAGCCCGTCGGCGAGAGCAACATCCTCGGAATCACTGCCGAGGCGAACGACGCGGACGCGGCCGCCGAGCTGGCGAACGCGGTAGCGGCATCGGTCCTCGCCGTCCGCGAGCGTGAGATCCAGGCGGGGGCGGTACGGGAGATCGCCGCACTCAACACCCGGATCGAGGCGGTGGCGGGTAACGACGTGGCCGAGGCGGAGCTGATCGCGCGCCGCGACCAGCTCGAGACCGTCGTCGCCGCCGGGGATCCCACCCTAGCGCAGGCCCAGGAGGCGGTGCCTCCGATTGGTCCGATCGGGGCCTCGGGGCCGATCATCATCGCGCTCGCCGCGATCGCCGGGTTCGTCCTCGGCTCCGCGGCCGCAATACTCCTGGAGCTTGGGGCGCGCCGCGTGCGGGACGAGGAGGACGCCATCGCCGTGTACCCGCTGCCTGTATTGCTTCGCGTGCCGTCGCTCCCGCCACGAAAGCGGCGCGGGCCGCCCGGGGCCACCTGGTACATGCCGCCCGAGATTCGGGAGCCGTTCCGGACGCTCGCAGTCCAACTCGATCAGCCCGATGGCGCCAGCGTGCTGATGGTCACAAGCCCCACGGCGGGCGACGGCAAGACGACCACGGTGGTCAACCTGGCGGTTTCACTCGCGGCCGCAGGAAACAGTGTTGTCCTCCTTGACTTCGACCTGCGAAAGCCGCAGGTGGCAAGCGCCCTGGGCCTCAACCACGGCATCAGGATGGCCGAGCTGCTGGATCCGGGGGGCTCGCTCGAGCCCCACCTGCAGACGCCCTCCCACCTGGGTGAGCTGCGGGTGCTGGCACCGAGCACGACTCCGGAGGAGACGGAGTGGATCGAGGCGATGGGGTTCAAGTTGCCGGAGCTCTTGGAGGAGGCGCGCGGGCTCGCCGAATTCGTGATCGTCGACACCGCGCCCCTCGGCGAGGTCGGGGACGCGCTACGACTCGTCAACGAGGTGGAGGACATCCTCGTCGTCGTTCGGCCGGGGAACACCTATCAGCCTCAGCTCGAGCTCCTGCGCGACCTGCTCGAGCGGGCCGGGAGAAGGCCCAGCGGGTACGTGATGCTCAGTGGCGTGGAGCGGCATTCCCCTGCCTACTACAGTTACGGCTACGTGCACCCTCGTGCGCCGGCAGCGGAGCGCCCAGAGGTCGGCGGGCAGGCCCGCCCGGCACCCGAGGTACCCGCCGGGCACCCGAGGTCCCAGAGCGAGTGGAGCCCGTGACGCGGCGGTCCGCCCAGGCAGAGGGCGTCGCCTGAACGTCCGCGGTTCGGAAATCGCATGAGCCCGCCGGCTATGCGCTAGGTTGGCCCAGTGCCACCCCTGCAAACGCTGAGGAAACGTCTGCGCCGTGACGCGGTCGAGCCGGAAACCCAGTCCGACGGGGCGCACGGCGCCGAAGACCCGATGTCGCCCGGAATCGCAGCTCTACTCGCGGAGGCACGTCAGCCGCTCGACGAGATCGCCCAGGCCAGCAGCCGCGCCTCGGCATCGATCCGGCAACTGGCGATCGACCCACCGAAGGATGTCGGCCAGGCCGAGGAGCTTCTCGGCGCGCTGGGCGAGCGAATCGACGCGATGGAGAAGGAGGCTCAGCGCCTGGTTCGCCTCCTCGACCGCACCGCAGGCCGGCTGGCTCCCCCAGTCGCGGAGAAAGCCGAGAGCTACGCCGACCACGAGCACCGTAACGGTGTAGTGCCCGACGCTGGGGAGGAGGGTCCGGTGGCTATAGAGCAGGTTCGTGCCCTCGTTGCCCTCCTGGCGGGCGCAGGAGCCTCCCGGCAGGAGATTGCGGCCTGGGTCTTCCGGGAGCAGGGGGTCGTCGTTGCCGATGACGTGATGGAGGAGGTGGTCCACCACCAGCAGGCGCCTCCGGGCTAGCCCGCTAGGGGTGGGCCCACGAGTCCGCAGAGCGGTCGGTCGGCTGTACCGGCTGACGACCCGGCCTCCCGGGCCGGAGGATCTCGTGCAGGTGCGACCGGGGCTCACCGTGCCGCGGTTCGTCCTGGAGTGGTCGCAGCGGGCGCCCCAGGAGGCGGCCGCGCTCCTTGCCCGCTTCGATGGGTCGCTGACTCTGGCGGGCCGCTCGGTACTCGTCGTCGGTCGCGGCGCCGGCGATCTCGGGGTCGAGGTGGCACACCAGGGGGCACGAAGGGTGGTCGCCGCCGACATGGCGATGCGCCGGCTGAAGCTCACCGCCGTCAGACTCGACGAAGCGGGCGAGCCGGCTTTCCCCGTCGAGCTGCAGCAGTTCGACGAGGGCCTGGCGCGTCTCGGTGACGAGTCGTTCGAGGTCGTCCTCGCCAGCGACGCCTTCCGGCTGTACGCCGGTGAGCCCTCGAGCCGTCATCTCGAGCACCGGCTGGCGGCGTTCGCCCGTCGCCTCACCGCGGACGGCCTGCTCGCCGTGGCCTTCGGTCCCCCGTGGAGGGCGCCGTATGGCGGTGGCGGCGACAGCCGGCTGCCATGGGCGCACCTGATCTTTCCCGAGTCGGTGATCTTCGAGGAGTTCCGGCGCGCTCGAAAGGGCAGCGCGGCGCGTGGCTTCGACGATGTTGGCGTCCACCGGATTACCCTGGCCCGGTTTCGCCACGCCATCGGCGAGTGCGGGCTCGAGCCGGTCTGGTGCCGGACCAACGTGGGGACGAGTGGCGCGCTGCGGGTCATGCGCGGTCTCAGCCGAGCTAAGCCGTTCGAGGAGTACCTGACGCAGAACCTCCTCGGCGTCTGGCGACGCCCCCGACCCGCGAGCTCGTTGTAGTTCCTCACCTCGTTGTTCATCCGGTTCGCTCCGGCTCCGCCTGCTGGGCGGGCGGTCGGGTTCGCCAGCGCGAGGGCACCATGGGGCTGGCGAGAAGCCGGCGTCCGAACATCTCCCATAGCTCACTGAACTGATCTGGAGCGAAGAGGCGCAGGGAGACCATTCCGCCGATGGCGGCGGCGAGCCCGGCGGCGATCAGCGGGCCCAGCGCCGC
>Ga0190271_10002673_pt1 | contig 10907 bp, 6 predicted proteins | sample Popmic356T_FD_133747 | JGI IMG/M metagenome (GOLD analysis project Ga0190271, IMG submission 133747) | Populus adjacent soil microbial communities from riparian zone of Weber River, Utah, USA - 356 T | ecosystem: Environmental > Terrestrial > Soil > Riparian zone | place: USA: Utah | collected...
GGTGCGGCTGCGCGACGGCGATGACGAGCTGCTGCTGCGCTTCCTGCACTTCTATCCCTCGCAGCAGAAGAGCATGGCGCCCGGTGCACGGCTGCGCGTGCGCGGCGAGGTGCGCGGCGGCTTCTTCGGCCGCGAGATGGTGCACCCCGCGTTCAAGGCTCTGAAGTCGGGCGCGACCGACACCGCGCTGCCGACCGCGCTGACGCCGGTGTACCCGACGAGTGCGCAGCTGCCGCAGGCCTACCTGCGCAAGGCGATCGCGTCGGCGCTGCTGCGGGCGCCGCTCGGCGAGCTGCTGCCGCCCGGGGTGGTGCCCGCAGGACTGCCGCCGCTCGGCGATGCGCTGCGCCTGCTCCACCAGCCGCCGCCCGAGATGGCGCTGGGCGCGATCGAGGACCGCTCGCACCCGGCGTGGCAACGTCTGAAGTTCGAGGAGCTGCTCGCGCAGCAGCTGGCGCAGGGCGAGGCCCAGGCGCAGCGCGCGCTGCTGCGGGCGCCGATGCTCGCCGGCGGCAGCGGCCTGCACGCGCGGCTCCTTGCCGCGCTGCCGTTTGCGCTCACCGCCGCGCAGCAGCGTGTTGGCGCCGAAATCGACGCCGACCTGGCACGTGCGCACCCGATGAACCGGCTGCTGCAGGGTGACGTCGGCTCGGGCAAGACGGTGGTGGCTGCACTCGCCGCGACGCGCGCCATCGGCGCGGGCTGGCAGTGTGCCTTGATGGCGCCGACAGAGATCCTGGCCGAACAGCACTTCCGCAAGCTCGTGCAGTGGCTCGAGCCGCTCGGCATCGGCATTGCGTGGCTGACCGGCGGTCGCAGAGGCAAGGGGCGCCAGCGCATGCTCGGCCAAGTGGCCTCGGGCGAGGCGGCGCTGGTCGTCGGCACCCACGCCGTGATCCAGCACGACGTCGTCTTCGCCCGGCTCGGGCTCGCGATCGTCGACGAGCAGCACCGTTTCGGCGTCGCCCAGCGCCTGGCCTTGCGCGACAAGCTGCAAGAGCAATCGCTCGAACCGCACCTGCTGATGATGAGTGCGACACCGATCCCGCGCACGCTGGCGATGAGCTACTTTGCCGACCTCGACGTGAGCACGATCGACGAGCTGCCGCCCGGCCGCACGCCCGTCGTGACCAAGGTCTTCGCCGACAACCGGCGCGAGGCGGTCGTCGGGCGGATTCGCGACGAGGTTGCGCTCGGACGGCAGGTTTACTGGGTCTGCCCGCTGATCGAGGAATCGGAGCATGTCGACCTCCAGAACGCGACCGAGACCCATGCGCAGCTCGGCGCCGCGTTGCCGGGCCACCTCGTCGGCCTGCTGCATGGGCGTATGAGCGGGCCCGAGAAGGCCGCGGTGATGGCGCAATTCACGAGCGGGGCGATGGCGGTGCTGGTCTCGACCACGGTGATCGAGGTGGGCGTCGACGTGCCGAACGCGAGCCTGATGGTGATCGAACACGCCGAACGTTTCGGCCTCAGCCAGCTGCACCAGCTGCGCGGGCGCGTCGGCCGCGGCGCGGTGGCGAGCGTGTGCGTGCTGCTGTACACGCCGCCGCTGTCGGACACCGGCAAGGCGCGCCTGCGCGCGATGGCGGAAACCAACGACGGCTTCGAGATCGCGCGGCGCGATCTCGCGCTGCGCGGTCCCGGCGAGTTCATGGGCGCACGCCAGAGCGGGGATGCGCTGCTGCGTTTCGCCGACCTCGACAGCGACAGCCTGCTGCTGCAACAGGCGCGTGCGGTGGCGCCGCGCCTGCTGGCCGAGCACCCTGCCGCAGCGCGGGCGCAGGTGGCACGCTGGCTCGGCAGCAAGGCGGCGTTCATGAAGGCTTAGGAATGTCGGCCCCCGGCTGCGGGGTACCGCAGCCACCCCCCGCGGGGGTTGCGGCCCGCTTGGGAGCGGCCCGGCGCCGGCCGCGGTCGGCTCCCGGCTGCTGAGGGGTTGCAGTGCGCTCAGCTCGCCTTGGGCAGCATCGGCGGCGCGGCGGCCCAGAGCGCCCAGAGCCGGATCGGCTCGACCAGCGGTTCCGGCGCCACGGCCGTCTTCGCCAGCGCACCCAGCGTCTGCCGCGCCGGGTCCTTGCGCCCGGCCGCGAGCTGGGCGATGCCCAGATGCAGCTGCGCTTCGGCCGGGCGCCGCAGCGAACCCTTCGCGATGCCTTGTTCGATCAGCGCCAGGCCCTGTTCGGCCGCCGCGCCGCCGGTCGTGCCGGCCGGCAGCGCGGCCACCATCGACCAGCCGAGCTGCACGAGCGCGTTGCCGTCGCCGGCACGGCGCGCCGCCGCCTCGGCCGCGGGGCGATCGGCGACGTCGGCCGCCGCCGCCTTGCGCGCCTGCTCGCGCAACTTCTGGTGCGCGGCGGCGTCGGCGCCGCTGCCCAGCACGCCGGCGGCAAAACCTTCTTCGACCACCACCAACGCTTCGGCGGCCTCGCCCGTGCGCAGCGCGTTCTGCGCCAGCCCTTCGCGCAGCGGGGCGCTCGTCAGCGCGCCTGTTGCACGCAGCAGGCGGAACAGCTCGATCGTCGCACGTTCGTTGTCGCCAGCGCGGCGCGCCGCATCGACGATCACGTTCGACCAGTACTCCGGCCGCGGGTACTGCAGCGCCAGGCGCTCCATCGTCTTCACCGCCGCCGGGTCCTTGGCCTGCTGCTGCAGCCCCAGCAGCAAACGCTGCTGGGGCTCGGGCAGCGGCCGGCCCGCCTTGTCGGCGGCCTCGACCCGTTCGACGAGGGCCGCCGCGGCGCCGCGTTCGTCGCCGCTGGCCACCTGACTCTGGATGCGCATCAGCCGCACCGCGTCGTTCGGCCCTTTCAGGTCGATGTAACGCTGCGACCACTTCAGCACCCGCGCGTGGTCCTTCTCGCCGGCCGAGAGCGACACCATCACTTCGGTGAGGCCGAGTTCTTCGTCGACCGCGACCTGTCCCGTCGCCAGCGCAGCCTCGAGCGACTTGATCGTGAGCGCCATGTTGCCCTGCTTCTCGGCGACCGCGGCACGGGTCCGCTCGAGGATCATCGTCTCGTAGGGCGTCAGCGCGGGCAGCGCGGCGGCCTCGTCGAGCTTGGCCAGCGCCTCGGGCGCCCGGCCCCCCGCGAGCGCGGCCTGCGCCGCTTGCAGGAGGGCGCCGAACGCCGGCCGCACCGTGGGCCCGGAGGCGGCAGCGGCGGGCGCGGCAGCCTGCGCCCGGGCGGGCTGCACCGGGGCCCACAGGCCAGCGGCCAGGAGCAGTGCGGCAGCGGCCGTGGCGGCAAGGGTTTTGCGCACGACAGGATCGGTGGCGGCAGTCATGGTCGTTGGCGGGCCAGGAGGAGCGGGGCGCCAGCATACCGAAGGCCCGGCGCCATGTTCCACAATCGCGCCATGACCCTGACCGAGTTGCGCTACATCGTCGCCGTCGCCCGCGAACGCCACTTCGGCCATGCCGCGGAAGCCTGCTTCGTGTCGCAACCCACGCTCAGCGTGGCGATCAAGAAGCTCGAGGAAGAGCTGGACGTCAAGATCTTCGAGCGCGGCGGCAACGAGGTCAGCGTGACCCCGCTCGGCGAAGACATCGTGCGCCAGGCACAGCAGGTGATCGAGCAGGCCGCGGCGATCAAGGAGATCGCCAAACGCGGCAAAGACCCGCTGTCGGGCCCGCTCAAGCTCGGCATCATCTACACCATCGGGCCCTACCTGCTGCCCGAGCTGGTGCGCCAGGTGATCGACCTGACACCGCAGATGCCGCTCATGCTGCAGGAGAACTTCACCGTCAAGCTGCTCGAGATGCTGCGCACTGGCGAACTGGACTGCGCGATCCTGGCCGAACCGTTCCCGGAAGCCGGGCTTGCGATCGCGCCGCTCTACGACGAGCCCTTCATGGTCGCGCTGCCCAAGGCCCACGCGCTTGCCAAGCGCAAATCCATCAGCGCCGAGGAGCTCAAGCGCGAGACCATGCTGCTGCTCGGCACCGGGCACTGCTTCCGCGACCATGTGCTCGAGGTCTGCCCGGAGTACGCCCGTTTCTCGAGCGACGCCGAAGGCATCCGCAAGAGCTTCGAGGGTTCGTCGCTCGAGACGATCAAGCACATGGTGGCCTCGGGGATGGGGATCACGGTGCTGCCGCAGCTGAGCGTGCCGGCCGATCCTCAGACCCACGTGCGCTACGTCAAGTTCAGCGCGCCGGTGCCCACGCGGCGCGTCGTGCTGGCGTGGCGCCGCAGCTTCCCGCGTTACGAGGCGATCGCGGCGCTGCGCAACGCCGTCTATGCCTGCAAGCTCGACGGCGTGACCCGGCTGTCCTGAGCAACACCTGCGGTGGCCCGTGCCAGCTATGCCCGGCATGCATGCACTCAATTGGCCCGTGCGCATGGGGCCCACTATGATTTCCGCGGGCCGGCATCTGCAGGCTGCCAACGTCATCAGGAGGCCAAGTCATGTCCAGCGAAGCGAAGTGCCCGTTCTCTCCTGCCGCGGCTCGAAGCCGCTCGAACGCCGACTGGTGGCCCAACCAGCTGAACCTGAAGGTCCTGCACCAGCGCTCGGCGCTGTCCGATCCAATGGGCGCCGGATTCGACTACGCGCAGGCGTTCAAGAGCCTCGACCTGGAGGCGGTGAAGAAGGAACTGCGCGCGCTGATGACCGACTCGAAGGACTGGTGGCCGGCGGACTTCGGCCACTACGGCCCCTTCTTCATCCGCATGGCCTGGCACAGCGCCGGCACCTACCGCATCGGTGACGGTCGCGGCGGCGCCGGCAACGGCAGCCAGCGCTTCGCGCCGCTCAACAGCTGGCCCGACAACGTCAACCTCGACAAGGCGCGCCGGTTGATCTGGCCGATCAAGCAGAAGTTCGGCCGCAAGATCTCGTGGGCCGACCTGATGATCCTGACCGGCAACGTCGCGCTCGAATCGATGGGTTTCAAGACCTTCGGCTTCGGCGGCGGGCGGCCGGACATCTGGGAGCCGGAAGAAGACATCTACTGGGGCGCCGAGGGCGAGTGGCTGGCCGACAAACGTTACAGCGGCGAACGCGACCTGGAAAACCCGCTGGGCGCGGTGCAGATGGGGCTGATCTACGTCAACCCCGAAGGCCCGAACGGCAACCCCGACCCGCTCGCGGCGGCGCGCGACATCCGCGAAACCTTCGCCCGCATGGCAATGGACGACGAAGAGACCGTCGCGCTGATCGCGGGCGGGCACACCTTCGGCAAGACCCACGGCGCCGGCGACGCCAAACTCGTCGGCCCGGAGCCGGAGGCGATGGGCATCGAGGCGCAGGGCCTCGGCTGGCAAAGCAGCTTCGGCAGCGGCAAGGGCGGTGATGCCATCGGCAGCGGCCTCGAAGTCACCTGGACCACGACACCGACGAAGTGGAGCAACAATTTCTTCTGGAACCTGTTCGGCTACGAATGGGAGCTGACGAAGAGCCCGGCCGGCGCGCACCAGTGGAAGCCGAAACACGACATGGGCGCGGGCACCGTGCCCGATGCACACGACCCCGCCAAACGCCACGCACCTTCGATGCTGACGACCGATCTCGCCTTGCGCGCCGACCCGGCCTACGAAAAGATCTCGCGCCGCTTCCTCGAGAACCCGGACCAGTTCGCCGATGCCTTCGCCCGCGCGTGGTTCAAGCTGACGCACCGCGACATGGGCCCGCGTGTTCGTTATCTGGGCCCGGAGGTTCCCGCCGAAGAGCTGATCTGGCAGGACCCGATCCCCGCGCTCGACCACCAGCTGGTCGACGAGCAGGACATCGCCGCCCTCAAGGCCAGGATCCTGGCGTCGGGGCTCACCGTCTCGGAATGCGTGGCAGCCGCGTGGGCATCGGCGTCGACCTTCCGCGGCTCGGACAAACGCGGCGGCGCGAACGGCGCGCGCGTCCGCCTCGCTCCGCAGAAGGACTGGGCCGTCAACGAGCCGGCGCAGCTGGCGAAAGTGCTGAAGACGCTCGAAGGCATCCAGGGCGAGTTCAACGCATCGCAGTCCGGCGGCAAGAAGGTCTCGCTCGCGGACCTGATCGTGCTGGCCGGCAACGCGGGTGTCGAGCAGGCGGCGAAAAATGCCGGGCACGCCGTGACGGTGCCCTTCTCGGCCGGACGCATGGATGCCTCCCAGGCCCAGACCGATGTCGAGTCCTTCGCCGCGCTCGAGCCGGCCGCCGACGGCTTCCGCAACTATCTCAAGGGCCCCGCGGCCCTTTCGGCCGAGGAAATGCTGGTGGACAGGGCGCAGCTGCTGACACTGACGGCGCCCGAGATGACGGTGCTGGTGGGCGGGCTGCGGGTCCTGAACACCAACGCCGGGCAAACCCCGCACGGCGTCTTCACCCAGCGACCGCAGGCGCTGAGCAACGACTTCTTCGTCAACCTGCTCGACATGGGCACGACCTGGAAGCCGATGTCGGCCGCGGCGGACGTGTTCGAAGGCAGCGATCGCGCCACCGGCGCCGCCCGGTGGACGGCCAGCCGCGTCGATCTGGTCTTCGGTTCGAACTCACAGCTGCGGGCGCTGGCCGAGGTTTACGCCAGCGCCGACGCGGAGAAGAAGTTCGTCGACGACTTCGTGGCGGCCTGGGCTAAGGTGATGGACCTGGATCGTTTCGACCGGGCCTGATTCGAGAGGAAACAAGATGGCAAAGAGCAAACCGCCCGGCGTGCCGGTGATCAACATCGGCATCAGCGAGAAGGAGCGTGCGGCGATCGCCGGCGGGCTGTCCAAGCTGCTTGCCGACACCTACACGCTGTACCTGACGACGCACAACTTTCACTGGAACGTGACCGGGCCGATGTTCAACACGCTGCACGCGATGTTCATGGCCCAGTACACCGAGCTGTGGAACGCGGTCGATCCGATCGCCGAACGCATCCGCTCGCTCGGCCACCCGGCCCCGGGCTCCTACGCCCAGTTCGGCAAGCTCAGCACGCTCAAGGACGCGCCCACCGTGCCGCCCAAGGCGCTCGAGATGGTGCGCATCCTGGTCGAGGGTCACGAGGGCGTGGCCCGCACCGCGCGCGGCATCTTCCCGCTGGCGGAAAAAGCGAGTGACGAGCCTACGGCCGACCTGCTGACCCAACGCCTGACGGTGCACGAGCAGACGGCTTGGATGCTGCGCAGCCTGCTCGAGGCCGAATAGGCGCAGATTCGCCCGCAGAGCGGGCCGGAATGTGATACTTTGGCCGATTCCCGATCGTTCCGGCGGCTCGGCGTGGTCGCGCGACCTCGACGGCCCCTCCGCTCACCCGCTGGCGTCTGCTGCAAGGCTCCTTGATCGATCTGTCGATGACTTCCCGAGACCTGGGCGCGTTGTCCGCGCTGGCACCCGAACTCGCGTCGACGATCGCGCGGGTTGCGAGTGACATTGCGCTCGTCATCGACAGCGACGGCGTGATCCGCAAGGTGGCCCAGGGCGCCAACCCGCTCGCACCCGCCTGCGCCGACTGGGTCGGGCGGCGCTGGGTCGACACGGTTACGGGCGAAACCCGGGCCAAGGTCGAAAGCATGCTCGGCGAAGCGCGCAGCGGCGGCGTTGCGCGTCGGCGCGAGGTCAACCACCCCGGGCAAGGCGGCAGCGACGACATTCCGGTGGCCTGGTCGGCCATCCGCCTCGGCGACGGCGGTCCGGTCGTGGCCGTCGGGCGCGACCTGCGCGCGGTGGCGGCGATCCAGCAGCGTTTTGTCGACGCCCAGCAGGAGCTGGAGCGCGACTACTGGCGTCGGCGCCAGGCCGAAAGCCGCTACCGCCTGCTGTTCCAGGCCGCCAGCGACGCGGTGCTGGTGCTCGACTCCGACACCCTGAACGTTCTGGACGCCAACGATGCGGCGCTCGGCCTGCTCGGGCGCGTCGCGGGCAGCCTGGTCGGCCATCCGTTGCCCGAATGCGTGGCCACGGCGGCGCGGCCGGCGATGCTCGACCTGCTCGCGTCGGCGCGTGCCACCGGCCGGGCGGGCGAGGTCCGACTGCGCTCGCTGGGCGCCGAAGGCGCGGTCGATGTCTCGGCCACCCCCTTCAGAACCCCCGACGGCCAGCACCTGCTCGTGCGTGCGCGACGCGATGCCAACGCGAGCGCCGACGTCGACACGCCCGCCGCCGTGGCGGCGTTTGTCGAACAGACACCCGATGCCGTCGTCATCACAGACTCCAGCGGCCGGATCCAGTTCGCCAACCGCGCCTTTGTCGCCAGTGTCGGCCAGGGCGACGAGACCCAGCTCAGCGGCCGCCTGCTGCCCGAGCTGCTGGGCGACACCGGCGGCCAGTGGCATGCGCTGCTGGCACGGACCCGGATCCAGGGGATCGTGTCGCGCGCGACCCTCGAGATGCGCGCTGCCGGCAGCGCGCCGGCGACGGTGGACGTGACCACCGCGTTGATGGCTGAAGGCGAGCAGGAACGGGTCGGCTTCACGCTGCGCCCGGCCACCGGCAGCCTTCGCTCGACACCGCAAGCGGCCGACGAGTGGCTGCAGGGCATGGCCGAGCTGACCAAGCTGGTCGGACGCATCCCGCTGCCCGAGCTGCTGTCCGAAGTCGGCCATCTGGCGGAAAAACACCTGATCGAGAGCGCGGTCATGCGCGCAGGCGGCTTGGCGCCGGTGGCGGCCGAAATGCTCGGCCTCACGGCCGAGGGATTGCAGCTGCGCCTGCGCCGACACGGGCTGACGGAGCTCGTGTTCACAGGGCCCCACGGGCCGTCGCGTTCGATCAACTGAACGGCGGCCGCACTCCGATGGATGCCGCGCCCGCCTTCGGCCAGGCCGACCTGAGCAACTGCGAGCGCGAGCTCATCCATCTGGCGGGCTCGGTACAGCCCCACGGCGTGTTGTTGGTCTTTCGTGAGACCGACAGTGTTCTGGTGCAAGTGAGCACCAACTGCGACGTCTTGCTGGGCGTCGGCGTCAATCGCCTCCTCGGGCAGCCCCTGGCGTCGCTGGGCGGCGACATCGCCGAACAATTGGCCCAGTTGCAGCGCACGGCCGACCTGACCGAGCCCGCGGTGATGCGTTGCGCGGTCGAAACCGATGGCCGGCGGCGCGAGTTCGAAGGCGCCGTTCACCGGCACGCGGGCGGAGCGCTGATCGTCGAGCTCGAGTCGGTCGACAACCCTGCGCCTGGCCAGCCGCCGGCGCACACGCTGGCGCCGGAGTTGCTGGCGTCCTCGCTGTCGGCCGCGGTGCAACGTTTCAGCGCCGCGTCGACCGTGGGCACGCTAGCCGACGCCGTGGTCCAGGTCTTCCGCGACCTCACCGGTTACGACCGCGTCATGGTCTACAAGTTCGACCCCGACGGCCACGGCAAGATCATCTCGGAATCGCGCCACCCCCGGCTCGACTCGCTGCTCGGGCACCAGTACCCGGCCACCGACATCCCGCAGCGCGCACGCGCGCTCTACCTGCGCAACCGGGTGCGGGTGCTGGCGGACGTGCACTACACGGCGCAGCCGCTCGAACCGCCGTTGCTGCCGCTGACCGGCGAGCCGCTCGACATGTCGCTTTGCAGCCTGCGCAGCATGTCGCCACTGCACCTGCAGTACCTGAAGAACATGGGCGTGACCGGCACCCTCGTGTGTTCGCTTGTGCGCGAGGGCCAGCTCTGGGGCCTGGTCGCGGCGCACCACTACAGCCCGCGCAACCTGAGCCTGTCGATGCGCGCAGCGGCCGACCTGCTGGCCGAGGTCGCGAGCACGCGCCTGAGCGCGATCGAGAACTACGCCCACGCCCAGGTCGCGCTGATGGTGCGGCGGCTCGAACAACGGCTGGTCGAAGCCACATCGACCGAAGGCGACTGGCGCCACGCCCTGTACCGCAACCCGCGCACGCTGCTGCAGCCGCTCGAAGCCACCGGCGGCGCGCTGTTCCACGACGGCGAGATCCTGACCTCGGGCGAGGTGCCGTCGACACCGGAGCTGCGGGCCTTGCTCGAGTGGGTCAACCGCCAGGCATCGGACGGCCCCTTCAGCTGCTCGTCGGTCGGGCAGGCGAACCCGGCGCTCGACTCGCTGACGCCGACCGCGAGCGGTGTGCTCGCGGTGCGGCTGTCGACGGCACGCCCCGACTTCCTGATGTGGTTCCGCAAGGAGCAGATGCTGACCGTCACCTGGGCCGGCGACCCGACCAAGCCGATGGTGAGCGACAGCCCGCTGGAGCTGTCGCCGCGGCGTTCGTTCGCGGCCTGGTCGGAACTGGTGCGCGGTACCGCGCTGCCCTGGTCGACGACCGAAGTCGCCTTGGCGCGGGCGATCGGCGCCTCGCTCGTCGACATCATCGTGCAAGTGCAGGCGGTGCGGCTGCTGATCGCCGAGCACCAGCTGGCGCAGGTGCGTGCCGCCGTGGCCGGATCGCGCGCCCCGGTGATGGTGGCCGACGCGTCGGGTCGCCTGGTGTTTGCCAACGACGCCGTGGCCAGGCTCCGGGGGGCCGACGTCGCGCCACGGGCCGGACAGGCCGTCGCCTCGCTCTTCGTGCAGTCGGCGGGCGTACAAGACGCGCTCGACGGCCTGCGCGGCTCGCCCCAGGGCTGGCGCCGCGAGTGGGAACTCCAGCTCGCGCCGCCGCTGCCGGTGGCGGTGCGGGCCGAGATCGTCTTCGGGCGCGATGGCACCGCGCTCGGCTACATCCTGACGTTGGCCGACCTGCGCGAGGCGCGGCGCGCGGATGCCGCGCGCGTTCATCTGGAAGAAGCCTTGCGCCAAGCCTCTCAAACCGGGGCCGTGACGGGCGGCCCGGCGCGCGAGGCCGACGAAGTGGTGTCGGCGATCCTCACCAACGCGAGCCTCGCTGCGATGGACATCTCGGATGCGCGCGGCGGGCCGCCCGTGGCGCCGCTGCTCGAGGAGCTCGAAGCGTCGACCCGCCGCGCCACCGCGCTCTACACCCGGATCCGCGCCTTCACACGTTAGCCGGCCGGCGGTGCGGGGCCGCCATGGCGCTGCTGCA
>Ga0190271_10002674_pt1 | contig 10904 bp, 6 predicted proteins | sample Popmic356T_FD_133747 | JGI IMG/M metagenome (GOLD analysis project Ga0190271, IMG submission 133747) | Populus adjacent soil microbial communities from riparian zone of Weber River, Utah, USA - 356 T | ecosystem: Environmental > Terrestrial > Soil > Riparian zone | place: USA: Utah | collected...
CGGCGACGCGCCCGGCAGGCTGTCCTGCGCGGGCGCCGGCCGATCGGACGACGCGGACCGATCGCGCGTCGACGGCAGCGGCGGGCGCGCCTCGAACGGATCCGGCCCGATCAGCGTCTCGCGATCGCCCTCCGCGATCCACGGCAGGCTCTCGAGCGGCAGGCGTAATCCCATCGGCGAGTCGCCGGGGAGCAGGAAGAGATGCTCGGAGCGGAAGGACCACCGGCCGCTGCGCCAGCGCCACCCGGCCGGCGCATCGGGATCCTCGCGGCGGGCCAGCGGCAGGGCGTAGCCGACCACGGTGCTCAGGCCGCGCTCCATGAGGCGGGCGAGCCGCCGGCGCTCGGCGTCGTCGGTCAACGTGGCGCGCAGCGGATCGAGGTTGATCGGCAGCCGCCGTTCCTTCCAGAGGTAGTACCAGACGTCCTCGTAGCCGGGCACCACGCATGTCGGATCGACGCCGAGCCGCGTCGCCAGGGCCTCGACGAATCGCTGCGCCGCGTCCGCTTCGTGCTCGAGATCCTGCGTCTCGTCGGCGATCAGCGCGTCGTCGTGCCAGATCGGCTCGCCGTCGGCGCGCCACCAGCAGCCGAGGGCCCAGCGCGGCAGCGGCTCGCCCGGATACCACTTGCCCTGGCCGTAGTGGAGCAGGCCGCCCGGCGCGAAGCAGGCCTTCAGCCGCCGCAGCAGCGTGCCCGCCAGCAGGCGCTTGCGCGGGCCCATCGCCGCGGTGTTCCACTCGTCGCCGTCGGGATCGTCGATCGACACGAAGGTCGGCTCGCCGCCCATCGTCAGCCGGACGTCGCCGCGGCGCAGCACCGCGTCGACCTCCTCGCCCAGACGATCGATGCGCGCCCACTCTTCCTCCGTGTACGGCTTCGTGACACGCGGCGCCTCGAACACGCGCTGCACCGACATGTGGTGCGAGAACTCGACCTCGCACTCGTCCACGGCGCCGGAGATCGGAGCGGCGCTCTCCGGCTGCGGCGTGCAGACGAGCGGGAGGTGGCCTTCGCCGGCGAGCAGGCCCGACGTCGGGTCGAGCCCGATCCATCCCGCGCCCGGGATGTAGACCTCGGCCCAGGCGTGGAGATCGGTGAAATCGACGGCGGTGCCGGACGGGCCGTCGAGTGCCTTGACGTCCGGCGCGAGCTGGATCAGGTAGCCGGAGACGAAGCGCGCGGCGAACCCGAGGTGGCGGAGCAGCTCCACGAGCAGCCAGCCGGTGTCGCGACACGAGCCGGTCCGCTTCTCCAGCGTCACGTCGGGCGGCTGGACACCCGGCTCCATGCGGATGATGTAGCCGATGTCGCCGGCGAGGCGCTGGTTGAGGGCGACGAGGAAGTCGAGGGTGCGCGTCTTGCGCCTGGGAATCGACGCGATCAGGGCGCGCAGGCGCGCTGCGGGCGGGGCCGGCGTCCTGAACGGGGCGAGGTCGCGGGACAGCGCCGGCTCGTAGTTGAACGGCCACTCCTCGGCCTCGGGCTCGACGAAGAAGTCGAACGGGTTCATGACCGCGATCTCGGCGACGAGATCGACCGTGACCTCCAGCGATCGCGTTTCGTCGGGGAACACCGCCCGCGCCAGGTAGTTGCCGTGCGGATCCTGCAGCCAGTTCAGGAAATGCGTCTCGGGCGCGATGCGCAGCGAGTAGCCGAGGATCGACGTCCGGCAGTGCGGCGCCGGCCGCAGCCGGATGGTCTGCGGCGACAGTTTCACCGGCCGGTCGTACCGGTAGCTGGTGCGGTGGGTGAGGGCGACATGAATGGACATCCAGCGCCGGGCGGACCCGGCCCTCCGACCGCATGATAGTGAGGAACGGCCCCTCGCGTCGGCCCAACTTGGCGCCGATCGACAGCTCTGTCCATGATTCCCGAAAAACCGACAGGCTTGTGCCCTTACGCGCGACGCCTGCTAGACTGCGCCCTCGATGCACGGTGCGGTTCGGTTCATTGCGCTGGCCCTGGCAGCCGCAACGCTCGGTGCCGGGCCCGCCGTCGTGGGTTTCGCGGTCGTCCGGCCAGACGGACGCCTGCAGCCGCTGGCCGGGCTCGAGGGCGACAACTGGACTCCGCTCGCGCCTGCCGACGCCGCGGGCGACTGGAGCCTGTGGGTGTTCGACGACCCGGTGGTGAAGGCCTCGCCGTTCGCCGCCCGGTCGGCGCGACCGATCACCGCGGCCGCGGCCCCGGCCGCGTGCGTCCCGGTCTCGGGCCTCGACGCGGCGGCGACCCCTCCGGCGACGGGCACGACAACGGCTCCGTCGCGCCTCGGCCTCGCCCTGCGTGGCACCGACGTCCGGCCCGACCTGCCCGTCGTCGTGGCCGCCGACAGCGAGCTCGGACGCCAGCTCACGACCCGCGCCGCCGCCGCCTTCCATCGCGCCGAGGACGAGACGCTGACGCTCGAAGTCGAGGAGCTCCCGGCCGGGTTCCCGCGCTTCGCCGACCGCCGCCAGCGGCCCGTCACGTGGACGCTGATCGTGCGGCAGGGGCTGGCGCTGGGCGCGGCGACGACCTACTACCTCGAAGGGCAGAAGGACTACGAAGGCTTCCGCGGCCGCACCGACATCGGCCGGATCCGGACCACCGGCCACGTCTTCGTCCAGATGGCGGGCGGGCGCGAGACGATCGACGCCGAAGTCGATCTCAGCGACGTCGAGGGCCACCAGTCGATCTTCCGGACGCCGCTCGCGATCGTCGCCTGGCCGGCGCGGTCGGCGTGGCTGTTCGCCACCCGCGGGCACGACGGGCCGCATCTCGAGATCGTGGAGCTGACCCCGGGGACCAGCCGGCCCCGCTCGGTCTGGCTGGGACCTGACGGCTGCCAACGAGGCGATCGATGAGGGACGTGCTCCGAACCGTGGCGGCGGTGGCCGCGCTGTGCCTGCTCGCGGCCGTGGGCGCGTCGGCCCAGCCGGCGCCGGCTGCGACCATCGATCGGGTCAAGGCGCTGGCGCCGCGCATCGAGCAGAACCTGCGCGAGAACGTCGTGCCGTTCTGGTTCCCGCGCTGCGTCGACACCGTCAACGGCGGCTACACCGTCCACTACGGCCCGAAGGGCGAAGTGCTCGGCGGCGGCGTGAAGATGATCGTCACGCAGGCCCGGCAGCTGTGGCTCGCCTCCGCGCTGCTGCGCAGCCGCTACGCGGGTCCAGGGTTGCGCGACGCGGCCGACCATGGCTACCGCTTCCTGCGCGACGTGATGTGGGACAAGGCCAACGGCGGCTTCCACTGGCAGGTCGACGTTACCGGGAAGCAGGTGATGCGCGGCCAGAAGCACCTCTACGGCCAGGCCTTCGCCATCTACGCCGTCGCCGAGTACGCGATGGCGACGGGCAACAAGGACGCGCTCGCGTTCGCGCTCGACGCCTTCCGGCTGATCGACGTCAGGGCGCACGACGGGGTCCACGGCGGCTACCGCGAGTACTTCGCCGCCGACTGGAGCGCGGCGCCGGCCGCCGATACCCCACCGCTCGGCGCTCCGGCCGACCTCAAGTTGATGAACACCCACCTGCACCTGCTCGAGGCGTGGGCGACGCTGCTGCGCGCCAGCGCGGATCCGCTGGTGCGCGAACGCCTGATCGAGCTGGTCGCCATCGAGACGCACGCGGTGGTGCGCGTCGGCTGGACGGCGCACACCGATCGGCACCGGGCGGACTGGACGCCGATCCTGGATCCGGCCGCGGCCCGCGTCTCGTACGGGCACGACCTCGAGAACATCTGGCTGGTCGCCGACGCGCTCGACGCGCTCAACCAGCCCGTCGCGCCGTACACCGACTTCTTCAGGAACGTGTTCGCCTACTCACGGCAGCACGGCTGGGACGACGCGAAGGGCGGCTTCTACGACAGCGGCCCGAAGGGCCAGCCGGCCGATCGGCGGCAGAAGGTGTGGTGGGTGCAGGCCGAGGTGATCGTGGCCTCGCTCGAGATGTATCGCCAGACGAAGGATGCCGCCTACCTCGACGTCTTCGAGAAGACGTGGCGGTTCATCGACACCGCGCAGACGGACTGGGCCAACGGCGAGTGGTTCGAATCGATCGCGCCGGACGGCACGCCGAGCGGCGGCAACAAGGCCACGCCGTGGAAGGCCGGCTACCACAACGGCCGCGCCCTCCTGCAGGTCCTCGATCGCCTGTCGCGGCTGCCGTAACGACTCCGGAGTGGTTCGCGAACGACTCCGGAATGATTGCCGAACCACTCCGGAGTGGTTGGTGAACTACTCCGGAGTCGTCGCGGGGCCGCTACTCAGTATAAATGTCAGTACTCGCGGAGCATCCGCTGGATGTCGCGCGGATCGGTGTTGCGCGCGAGCGCGAGCATCAGCAGGATGCGCGCCTTGATCGGCGTCAGGTCCTCGGCGCCGAGCGTGCCCGGCACGGCCAGCACCCGCCCGGGCTCGCCGGCGGGGACGACGCGGCCGGCGCCGGTCCGGGTCGCGCTGACGACGACGGCGCGCTTGCTGATCGCGTAGCGCAGCGCCTCGAGCTGGGTGCCGCTGGTGCCCCCGGCGGCCGTGGCGATCACGATCCCGGCGGCGCCGTTGTCGACGGCGGCGCGGATGAGATCGCCCGGCGCGCCCTGATAGGTCAGCAGCACGTCGACGCGCGGCAGCGCGGACAGGGTCTGCGCGTCGAACTCCGTCTGCGGGCCACCGCGCTTCTCCGATCGCCGTCCGTAGACCACGCGATCGGCGTCCACGACGCCGAACCGTCCGCCGTACGACTGGAACGCGTCGAGCCGCTGCGCGTCGGTCTTGGTGACGTCGCGCGCGCCGTGGATCTCTTCGTTCATCACGACCAGCGTGCCGCGGCCGCGTGATTCGGCCGCCACCGCCACGCGGACGGCCGCCACCAGGTTCGCGGCGCCATCGAAGACCGCCGCGTCCGGCGGGCGCATCGAGCCGACCACCACCACCGGCTTGTCGCTGCGCACGGTGAGGTGCAGGAAGTAGGCGAGCTCCTCCAGCGTGTCGGTGCCCGACGTGACCACGACGCCGGCGCACTCGGCGTCGTCGCCGAGGATCGTGGAGACGCGCTTCGCCAGCTGCAGCCACTGCTCGAGCGTGAGCTGGCCGCTCGAGACGTTGGCGAACGCCTCGACGTCGATCCGCGCGTGGCGATCGATCGCCGGCGCCAGCCGGACGAGCTCGGTTGGCGACAGCCGGGCGCCGCCGCGGTTGGCGATCGTGCCGCCGGTGGCGACGAGCCGAACCTTCGGCAGCGCCTGCGCCGCGGCGGCCGGGGGCGGTGCGGTCAGAACCAGGCCGCTGGCCAGTCCTGTAATCAGGAGGAGGAGGAGGCGACGCCCCGTCGCGAGGGTCATGGAACGGCGGTGCCGGTGTTGGGGCTGGGGCCTGGGCTGGCGGTAGCAGCGGGCTTCTCGGCGTGCTTGTGGGCGAGGGACAGCCAGTCGGTGAGCCGGGTCACGGCCAGATCGGCGGTGGTGGCGTAGAACGGCATGAGGGCCGTCGGACCGCCATGGGCGTTGATTACGTGCGCCCGCCAGCGCTCGAAAGCGACTTGCGTCACTTCGACGCGATAGTCGCGGCCATGGATGCGTTGGACGAGGCGTTGGGCGGTAGTAGTCAAGGAGGTCGAACCCCGTGTGGCGAAGCGGTATTCTAGCGATCGCACAGCGGCGATCAAGCGAACAAAGGATCGAAGTTCGTCCACAGGCCGGGAAGCGGCGGATCGACTGGCGCGGTGCTCGGATCTTTTCTTCACGTCCGCGACGTCTGCACAGGTGTTCCACCAGTTGTCCACACGTTTTCCACAATTGCCCCGCGGCGGCCTCTCGAGACGCCTCCTGGGTGTCCTCGCCACGACGGCAATCGTCGCGTCGACCGGTGTCCGCGCCGCGGCCGACGGGCCGGGCCCGGGGACCCCGGCGACCACGTATCGCCTGTTTCTGCGGGACGGATCGTCGGTGGCGACCATCGGCGAATTCGCCCGGACCGGTGATCGTGTGGTGGTGACGATTGGTTTGGGCGATCGCCTGACGATGACCTCCGTGCCCGCCGCACAGGTCGACTGGACGCGCACCGATCGCTACACCGACTCCGTGCGCGCTGCCCACTACGCCGCGACCCGTGGCGAGGCGGACTTCGCGGCGATGAGCGCGATCGTGGCCCGTACGCTCAGCGACATCGCGGTCACGCCGGGGCGCGCGGCGCAGCTGGCGCTGGCCGAGCGGGCCCGCCGGCAGCTCGCCGACTGGCCGCGCGACCACTACGGGTATCGCGCCGAGGAGGTGCGGCAGACGATCGCCCTGCTCGACGAGGTGATCGCCGGCCTGCGCGCCGCCGCCGGCCAGACGGCGTTCGACGTCGCCTTCGTCGCCAACGTGCTGCCGCCGCCGCCCGAGCCGGTGCTGCCGCCGCCCACCCTGCAGGACACGATCGAGCAGGCGCTGCGGCTGTCGATGCTCGCGGCCCCTGGCGCCGAGCGTTCGGCGCTGGCCGCCGAGGCGCGCACCGCCCTGACGGCGGCGCCGGCCGCGCCGTGGGCGGCGGAGGCGCGTGTCCGTGCCGAACGGATCCTCGCCGGCGAGCGGCGCGTCGAGGTCCGCTACGCCGCCTTGTCGCAGGCGACCGTGCGGGCCCTCGATCGGCCCGGCCGCGCCCACGACGTCGCCGGTCTCCTGCGCGTCCGCGCCCGTGTCGTCGAACGCGACGCCGCGCTCGGCCACGCCCGCCCGGAGGCCGTGCAGGGGCTGCTGGCGCTCGTCGACGCGCGCCTCGATGCCGCGCGGCGTCTCCAGCTCGCCCGCGATCAGTGGGCTACGCGGGTGCCGGCCCTGCGCCGCTACCGGCGCGACGTCGCGCCGTGGCTCGACCTCTTCGCCGCGCATCGCCCTTCACTCGACCAGATCCGCGCCTTGTCGGGGCCGTCGATCGATCGCCTCGCCGCCTTCGATCTGGCGCTGTCGCGCCTGGCGCCGTTCCTCAAGACCGTGACCGTCCCGGCCGACGCCCGCGGCGCGCACGCCGCGATGCTCGGGGCCATCGGCCTGGCCGAGAGCGCCAGCCGCGGCCGCGCCCGGGCCATCGAGTCGCAGGACCTCTCGGTCGCGTGGGAAGCGTCGGCGGCCGCCGCCGGCGCCATCCAGATGGCCGAGCGCGCGGCGCGCGACGTCGCCGCGCTGCTGCTGCCACCCGCCGGACAGTGACCAGCGTCGATCTCGCGCCGGCGCCCATCACGCCGCGCCGTACCCGCCTGGTGCGGGTGCCCGACCTCGCCCGGCTGCAGCAGGCCATCGCGCTCACGTCGGTCGGCGCGTCGCCGTTCCAGGCCCGCCGCACCGCCGTGATCGTGCCGAGCGCGGGAGCCGCGGACGTCCTGCGCCACACCCTCGAGGATCTCTGCCTGGTGGCGCGCTGGGTCCCGGCCGACGCGGACTGCGCCGCGCTCGGCGCGCACGACTGGCCGGTGCGGGGCGGCGACACCCCGCTCGACCGGTCCTGTGGGCCGCTCGCCATCGCACTGCCGCACGTCGTCACCCGCGCCGGGTTGTATCGCCTGTTCGGCGACGCGCTCGGCGCGCTGCCGCGCATCGATCCGATCGCGCGCGAAGTGCTGGCCGGGGCGGTGGCGCGCGAAGTGGCCGCGATCGGACCGGCGCCGCCGTTCCCGCTGCGCCCGGCCCTCGTCGCCGCGATGCTCGAGCTCTACGACGCGCTCCATCGCAACCGCCGTACCGTCGACGATTTCGAGCGCCTGGTCGGCACCGCGCTCGAGAGCGGCGCTTCGTTCGATCGCGGCGCGGCCCGCCTGCTCGAGGAGACGCGCTTCCTCGCCGCGGCCTTTCGCGCCTATGACGTCGCGCTCGCCGCTGCCGGCCTGGTCGACGAGCACGGCCTGCGGGCGCGCCTCCTCACGCTCGAGGCCGGCGGCACGCCGCTGACGAGCGTCGTCGTCGCGGTGCCCGACCTCGCCGCGGCCGGCGACGGTCTGTGGCCGGCCGACTACGATCTGCTGACGCGCATCGCCGGGCTCGAGTCGCTGACGGTCGTCGCCACCGAGGCCCTGCTCGGGACCGGCTACCTGACCCGACTCCTGGACACGCTGCCCGACGTCGAGGTGGTGGCGTTCGCGGGCGATCAGCCGCCGGCGCCGATCCTCGCTACCGCGTCGGCCGAACAGGTCGTGCTCGTCAGCCGCGACCGCGAAGACGAAGTCGAGGGCTTCGCGCGGCGGGTCCGCGCCGCGGCGGCGCCGCCGCCGGCCGACGGCGCGATCGCGCTCGTCCATCAGCGGCCGCTGCCGTATCTCTACCTGGCGCGCCAGGTCCTCGGCGCCTACGACGTGTCGTGGCAGGCGGTCGATGCGCTGCCCCTGGCCGCCGAACCGTGGGCCGCGGCGGTCGACGTCGTGCTGACCTTCGCCGCCTCGGACGCGTCGCGCGCCGCTGGCGTCGCGCTGCTCTCGGCGCCGCTGCTGCGGTTCGACGATCCGGGCGCCGACGCCGGCACCGATGATGCGGGCGCCGCCGCGACGTCGACGCTGCTGACGGCCGATGCTGTGGGCGCGGCCGATCGCGAGCTGGCTGACGCGCTCTTCGTCGGCGGCCGCGAGCGGCTGATCGATCTCGCGGCGCGCTGGCGCGAGGAGATCGAGCGCGGCCGCGGCCGGCCGCGCCGGCATCGGGCGCTCGTCGCGGTGACGGCGCTGCTGCGGGCGGCCGAGGCGCTGGCGCCGCTGGCCGAGCCGCGCCCCGCGTCCGCGCAGCTCGAGACGCTCGCCGCGGTCCTCGCCGCCGCCGAGCGGCCGCCGATCGCGGGTACGGCGCGGGAGCGCCATCTGCGCGCGCGCGGCGCGATCCGCGGCCTGCTGCAGCGCGCGCGCGAGGCCTGCCTGCGCTTCGGCGATCCGCCCACCGCGATCGACGAACTGGCGCCGCTGCTGCGGCGACTGATGGAGGCGCAGACGTTCAGCCCGCGCGTCGGCCCCGGCCTCGTCCACGTCGTCGATGCCTCGGCCGCGGCGTTCGGGCGCTACGCCGACGTGACGATGGCGGGCCTGATCGAAGGAGAGTGGCCGACGGCCTCGGGCCGCAACGTGTTCCTGCCGTCGAACCTGCTCAAGGATCTCGGCTGGCCGAACGACGCAGACCGCCGCGCCGCCGCCCGGGCGATGTTCGACGACCTGCTGCACCTGCCGCGGCGGACGCTGGCGCTCTCGTCGTTCACCCTCGAGGACGACGCCATCGTCCGCCCGTCGGCCTATCTCGAGGACCTCGACGCGCTGACGCTGGCGACCGTGCCGGTGACGGCGGGCGCCGCGGCGCCGTTCGCGCTGGCGGTCGCCTCGCTGCCGATCGACGGCGCGACGCACGCGGCCGGCCCGGCCCGCTGGGCGCTGGCCGCCATGCCGGCCGGGCCGGCGGACGTCGGGCCGCGTCCGGCGATCGCCTACGCGGTGACCGCGCTCGATCGCTACCGGTCCTGCCCGTTCAAGTACTTCGCGCGCGACGTGCTCGGTCTCGAGGAAGACGTCGTCGAGGAGACGGGGTTGTCGGCACGGGCGCGCGGCACGCTCGTCCACTCGGTGTTCCAGGCGTTCTTCGACGAGTGGACGGCGGCGGGACTCGGCGCGATCGACGCCGCGGCGCTGCCGGAGGCGCGGGCCCGGTTCGCGGTGGTGGTGGATCGCCTGCTGCAGACCATTCCGCCATCGGAGCGGCCGATCGAGCGGGCCGTGCTGCTCGGCTCCGCCGTCGCCGCGGGCCTTGGCGAGCGTGCCTTCCGCTTCGAGGCGGCGCAACCGCAGGTGCTGGTGGCGCGCGAGCTGGAAGTGAAGCTCGACGGCGAGTACACGCTCGGCCACGGCGCCAGGCCAATCCGGCTGCGGGGCACCGCCGACCGCATCGACCTGCTCGGCGACGGCACGCTGCGGCTGATCGACTACAAGACCGGCAAGGCGAGCAACGCGCGCGAGCTGCTGCAGGTGAAGATCTACGGCGCCTGCGCCGAGACGCACCTGCACGGACACCTCGGGCGCACGTGGACGGTGGCCGACGCGGGCTACCTGGCGTTCGGCCGCGGCGACGATCTGTTCGCCGCGGTGCTGACGCCCGAGACGCGGGCCGAGGTCCTGGCGGAGGCCGGCGCCGAGGCCCATGCGGTCGCCGACGCGGTCGAGGCCGGCACGTTCCCGGTCGCCCCCGACGATCTGTTCACCTGCAACTTCTGCGGCTTCGCGGCGGTGTGCCGCAAGGACTACGTCGGTGACGAATAGACCGCAGCCGGGGCTGTTCGACTTCGACGATGAGCCGGGGCACGCCTCGACGCTCCCGACGGCGGTCCCGGCACCGCCGGGCCCGTTCGCGGCCGACGAGGCGGCGCGGACCTACGCCGTCGATCCGCGGCACAACGTCGTGCTCGAAGCCTCGGCCGGCACCGGCAAGACGACGGTGCTGGTCAGGCGCTACGTCAACCTGCTGAGCGCCGGCGTCGATCCCGCCAACATCCTGGCCATCACCTTCACCCGCAAGGCCGCCGCCGAGATGCGCGAGCGGATCATCGACAAGCTGCGCCAGATCGCCGACGAGAGCGACGAGGGCCGGAAGCGCTGGCTGGCGCTGCGCGACCGGGTCGGCGACATCGCCATCAGCACCATCGACGCGTTCTGCTACGCGCTGCTGCGCGAGTTCCCGCTCGAGGCCGGCCTGTCCCCCGGCTTCACCGTCGCCGACGAGACCGAGTCGGCGCGTCTCGCCGAAGATGCCATCGACCGCGCCATGGCGAAGTGCCGCGCCATCGCCGCCTCGGATCCGGCGGTGGCGCTGGTGCTCACGCGGATCACGCCGCCGCGGCTGCGCGTGGCGCTGGCGCACCTGGTCGACCGCCGCCTCGTCGCGCGATCGGGTCTGCATCGCTACATCGGGCGCGAGGCCGCGCTGACG
>Ga0190271_10002675_pt1 | contig 10902 bp, 9 predicted proteins | sample Popmic356T_FD_133747 | JGI IMG/M metagenome (GOLD analysis project Ga0190271, IMG submission 133747) | Populus adjacent soil microbial communities from riparian zone of Weber River, Utah, USA - 356 T | ecosystem: Environmental > Terrestrial > Soil > Riparian zone | place: USA: Utah | collected...
AGTCGCCGATGAGGTCGTCGCCGGCGGTGCCCTCGAGGATCGAGCGCCGCCAGTCGTACACCACCTCACGCTGGCGGTTCATCACTTCGTCGTACTTCAGGACATTCTTGCGGATCTCGAAGTTCTGCGACTCCACCTGGCGCTGGGCGCGCTCGATCGCCTTGGAGACCATGCCGGCCTCGATCGGCTGGTCCTCGGGGAGACGAAGACGATCCATGATCCCCGTGACCCACTCACCTTGGAACCGCCGCATCAGGTCATCCTCGAGAGACAGATAGAAGCGTGACTCCCCTGGATCGCCCTGACGGCCGGAACGGCCCCGGAGCTGATTGTCGATGCGTCGTGACTCGTGACGCTCTGTACCGACTACGTAGAGACCACCCGCGTCGATGACCCGCTGCTTGTCTGGAGCAATTTGCTCCTCGAACTCCTGGGTCAGCTTTTGTTCCAGCTCTTCGTAGGACGGATCGTCATGGGTGATCCCCCGTCGTTTGAGCTCGGTGCGGGCCATTCCATCCGGATTGCCCCCGAGTTTGATGTCGACGCCGCGTCCGGCCATGTTGGTGGCAACGGTGACCGCCCCTGGTCGTCCAGCCTGGGCGATGATGTCTGCCTCCCGGGCATGGTGCTTGGCGTTGAGCACTTCGTGCTTGACCCCGCGATGCTCCAATTCCTTTGACAGCTTCTCGGACTTCTCGATGGAGACAGTTCCGAGCAGAACTGGCTGCGAGATCTCGACGCGGGCGGCGATATCTGCCACCAGGGCTTCGTACTTGCCGTTCTCGGACTTGTAGACGAGATCGCCCTCGTCGTCGCGCGCCACAGCCTGATTGGTGGGGATAGCGATGACCTCCAGCGAGTAGATCTGGGCCAATTCGGCAGCCTCGGTCTCCGCGGTGCCGGTCATCCCCGCCAGCTTTTCGTAGAGCCGGAAGTAGTTCTGCAGCGTGATCGTGGCGAGGGTCTGGTTCTCGTCCTTGATCGTCACGCTCTCCTTGGCCTCGATGGCCTGGTGCAGGCCTTCGGAGTAGCGACGGCCTTCGAGTACTCGACCGGTGAACTCGTCGACGATCTTCACTTCCCCGTGGTCGATCAGATAGTCGACATCCCGGAGATAGAGCTCCTTGGCCCTCAAGGCGGCCTCGAGATGGTGGACGAAGTCGACAGCGGCGTGGTCGAAGAGATTCTCGATGCCGAGCACCTGTTCGACCCGGGTGACGCCCTCCTCGGTAGTCAGGACCTGCCTCTTTCGCTCGTCGACCTCGTAGTGGAGGTCTTTCTGGAGCCGGTTGGCGATCTTGGCGAAATCCCGGTACCACTTGGCACTGTCGGAGACACGGCCGGAAATGATCAATGGGGTTCGTGCCTCGTCGATCAGGATCGAATCGACCTCGTCGACGATGGCGTACGGATGGCCTCGCTGCACCCGGTCGTCCGCGCGCATCGCCATGTTGTCCCGGAGGTAGTCGAAGCCGAACTCGTTGTTCGTCCCGTAAGTGATATCGGAGTCGTAGGCGGGATGCCGCTCGGCCGACGACATGCCGTTTTGGATCAACCCGACATTCAGCCCCAGGAATCGATGGATTGCTCCCATCCACTCGGCGTCACGAGATGCGAGATAGTCGTTGACGGTGACCAGATGCACACCCTTGCCGTTGAGGGCGTTGAGGTAGGCGGGCATGGTCGAGACGAGTGTCTTCCCCTCGCCGGTCTTCATCTCGGCGACCATCCCCCGGTGCAATGCGGCCGCGCCGATGATCTGCACATCGAAGTGTCGTTGGCCCAGCACCCGCTTGGCGGCCTCACGCACGGTGGCAAAGGCCTCGACCTGGAGTTCGTCCAGGCTCTCGCCGGCAGCACTGCGATTGCGGAACTCTGTTGTCTTGGTGGCTAGGTCCTGGTCGCTGAGCGCCTCGAACTGCGGCTCGACGTCGTTGACTGCGGCGACGATGCTCTGGAACTGTTTGAGTGTCTTGCCTTCCCCGGCGCGCAGGACCTTGGAGAGGATTGGCATTGGGATCTCATGCTACCGGTGGGCCCGAGTTGACCCACTTCCTGAATGGAGACGAGCCCGGTCAGCGGACGTCGATCAGGCCTTCGCGCTGCGCCCAGCTGACGGCCTCGAACCGGGATTTGAGGCCCAGCTTGTCGAGCACGTTGCGCACGTGGTTGCGAACGGTGTTTTCGGAGATGTACAGCTCGGCCGCAATCTCTTTCGAGGTCTTGCCGGCGCTCACATAGCCCAGGATCTCGAGCTCGCGCCCCGTCAGCTCAGGGCTACGGGCCATGGCTTCTCCATGGTGCCGGAGCAGGTCGCGTAGGGCACTGAACAGTTTGCCGCCCATCGCCGGAGAGATGGCGGCGCCCCCGGCAAGAACATCGTGCATTGCGGCCACGAGGCGGGGCAGTGGCGTGTCCTTCGTCAGGTAACCGGAGGCCCCGGCCTTGACGGCTGCCAGAAGGTCCTTGGCCGATTCGCTCGATGTGAGCAGCACGACCCGAGTGTTGGGACATGACTTGATGATCGCTCCGACCACTTCCACCCCGGACATGCCGGGCATGAGCAGGTCCAGCATCACCAGGTCGGGTTGGTGCACCTTGGCCATGTCGATGGCACGCATGGCATCGGCCGCCACCGCTTTGACTTCGAAGCCTTCCTGGACGAACGCGGCGCGCAACGCCTCGCGAAAGAGCTCGGCGTCGTCGACTATCACCACGGAGGCCATCAGCGCAAGCCTCGAGGTGCAGGATGTCGATAATTCATGTGTTCTCCAGGTTGGATCGTCGGGGACTAGACACCGTATCGGCCAGAGTGGCCGCCAACACAAGCGCGATTCGCTCAGATCCCAATGTCTTCACGGCAGAGGTGATCGTGGCCCCGGTCGTGACCACGTCGTCGACGAGGACTATGGGTCCCAACAGTGTCTTCGCCGCCTTGAGCTCCGGGGGTGGGCGGTTGTGGTCGCCGCCTGCCCGCCGAGGAGCATGAAGGGGCGCCGAGAAAAGGTCGATCAGCGGCACACCCTTGGCCCGTGCGAGCCGCAGGCCGATCTCACGGGCGGGGTCGATTCCGTAGCGGACTTGACGTGACCAAGTCCTGGGCACAGGGACGACTGGAAGAGGCGGCACTCGAGAGGAGACCGAGGCCACCACCAGATCGGCGAACGAGGTCATGCCCCTGTATTTGAGCCCGTGCACGAGCTCACGGGCTACACCCTCGTGTTCGAACGCCGCCACTAGCCGGATGCCGCCATCGAGTATCCGTTCCGGCGCAGGACGCAACTGGGCGCGGCAGCGGGGGCAGAGGAACCCGCGGATGGACGTATGACACGCCTGGCAAAGCATGTGAGGTGGTAGGTGGTAGGTGTTGAGTCCTAAGACCTACCACCGAAAACCTGGAACCGGAACCTGATCGTGCGGAGCCGATCAGGTTCCCTCCTGCCATCCGGAGAGATATGCCACCTGGTCCTCGGTGAGGCTGTCGACTCCCCCGCCGAGGTGCTCGAGCTTGATCCGGGCCACCTCGGTGTCGATCTCGGTGGGCAACGTGTAGATCTTCGCCTCGAGGTCATCCACGTTCAACGCCAGATATTCGGCAGCGAGCGCCTGGTTGGAGAAGGACATATCCATGACGTCTGCTGGATGTCCCTCGGCGGCTCCCAGGTTGACCAGCCGCCCCTCGGCGATGACCAGGAGACGTCTGCCGTCCTCGACCTCGAACTCCTCGAGATTGTTGCGGATCTCACGACGAGCCACCGATGCCGCTCGCAATGAAGCGAGGTCCAGCTCGATGTCGAAATGACCGGCGTTGGCCAGGATCACGCCGTCCTTCATCACGTCGAAATGCTCCATCCTCAGCACGTGTTTGTTCCCTGTCACGGTGATGAAGACATCGCCGACTCGAGCCGCCTCCGCACCTGTCATGACCCGGAACCCGTCCATCGCCGCCGCCAAAGCACGCACCGGGTCGATCTCGACGACGATGACGTTTGCCCCTAGCCCGTCCGCCCGGTTGGCCACGCCGCGCCCGCAATCGCCGTAACCGATGACGACGAGGTTCTGTCCGGCCAGGAGGATGTTGGTGGCACGGATGATGCCGTCGATCGCCGATTGGCCGGTCCCGTAGTGGTTGTCGAACAGATGCTTGGTGGCCGAGTCGTTGACTGCGACCACCGGGACTCGAAGGGTGCCATCGGCCGCCATCGCCTTGAGACGGATGACACCGGTGGTCGTCTCCTCGGTGGAGCCGATGACCTCGATGTCCCGCCGATCGGTGTGGAGCAGAGTGGCCAGGTCGGCTCCGTCATCCATGGTGATCGCCGGTGCGTGATCGAGCACCGCGTGGATGTGCTTGTAATAGGTGTCGGCGTCCTCGCCACGGATCGCAAACACCGGGATTCCCTCGGCGACGAGGGCAGCGGCGACATCGTCCTGGGTCGAGAGCGGGTTTGAGGCACACAGCAGAGGATCTGCCCCGCCATCCCGGAGGGCCAGCATCAGATTGGCTGTCTCGGCCGTCACATGGAGACAAGCGGCGACGACCAGCCCATCGAGGGGCTTCTCCTTGGCGAACCGTTCCCGCACGGTGGCCAGCACCTGCATGCGGCGTCCTGCCCAATCGACTCTTCGCGCGCCGGCCTCGGCAAGTGCGGGGTTGGCAATGTCGTAATTCATCTCAGTCCTTCACCAGTAGTTTCTTCAGCTTCTCGATGGTCTCGACCGGAACCGGGTCCACACCCGCCTCGCCGGCCAGCATGTAGGACACGAGGTCCCCGCTGATCGTGAGTGACATCAATCGAGCGAGTTCCGATTCGCCCCGCGCCGACACCTCCCCGAGCCACGGCACCGCGAACTCGGTCAGCTGTGACGTGTGGTCGAGTCTTGCCCGAACACGCTCGTGGTCGGCGACGTCGGTCAAGGCCACGACGCCGATCGATTCCCGTGTCATCGACGGCAGCGTCTCCCACCCAACAATCTCATTGTGGTCGAGCTCGGGGAGAACGGACCACCAGGCCGGCATCTTGGCATTCTCGTTGATCTGGGTCTTCCATCTCTGGGCGGCCGTGGAGCTGATGGGACCGCCCCCGTATACGACGGTGATCCGGCCGACGAGTCTCTGGGCCAGCCCATGCGCCATGTCCCAGGTTTCCGAGCCCTCGGTAGTAGCGGCGTCGACAAGATCGGCCGCTTCATCGAGAGCAGCGGTCTGATCGGGCACGACACCGAGCGTGTTCAAGAGTCTCGCCAGGGCGCCAGCCAAATAGCCGACGGCGGCACGAGGTTGGAGCCCTGCCGGAACTGCGATCGTGGGCCACGCATTACGGGCCGACAGCTCGGCCAGACGCCCACCGGTGGTCACGGTCACGATCGGGAGTCCGGCGGTAGCCGCAGCCCCGACGAGATCCAGGGTCTCCTCGGTATTCCCGGAGTACGAGGCAGCAACAACGGTCGGCTTGACACGCTGCGCCCATCCGGGAAGCGGCGAATAGCCCTTGTGGACGGCAACCCGCCCGAGGGTTCCGGTCGCCAGAGCCGCCCCAAAGTCGCCCGCTATCCCGGAACCCCCCATCCCTCCGACGAGAATCTCATGATTGGCAGGAAGGTCGGGCACTTCGAGGTCGCGTGCCCAACGAATCTGGTCTCCGAGGGTCCGGATCATGTCGAGCATCTCACTCATCGGGGCCACCTTCGGCTTCCTCGACCAGCATCACGGGTATCCCGTCTCGGACGGGATATCTGCGGTCGCATTCCGAGCAGACCAGCCTCGAGGCGGCCTCGTCCTCTGTGAGGTCGGCCTTGTCGACGGGGCAAACCAGGATCGCGGCCAGCTGCGGATCGATCAGACTCATTTCTCCTCCTCGAGGGTGGCTGCCAACTCGTCCACGGTCGCGTTCAGGGCACGATTGTCAGCCGACTCGACATTCAGTCTCAACAACGGCTCGGTGTTGGACGGCCGCAGATTGAACCAGACTTCCCCAAGATCGATCGTCATCCCGTCGATGTGGTCCACGTCGGCGTCGGGATACATCGCCTCCACTCGTTTCATGGCTGCATCGACGTCGGAGACGACGAAATTGATCTCCCCCGATGCCCGATATGGCTCTACGTCGCGACGGAGGACTGAAAGAGGTCGACCGGCCTCTGAGATCACGCGAAGGAGGATGAGCATCGCCAGCATCCCCGAGTCGGCCCGAAAGTTGTCGGCGAAGTAGTAATGGCCGCTGTGCTCACCCCCGAATACAGCGCCCGACTCCGCCATGACCTGTTTGATGTAGCTATGACCGACCCTGGTTCGAATCGGCGTCCCCCCGGCGGCTCTGATCGTCTCCGGGACGGCGCGAGAGGTGATCAGGTTGTGGATGATCGAAGCACCAGGGTGACGTTCGAGCATCCATCGGGCGATTAGCGCGGTGACGGTGCTCCCGCTCACCGCCTCTGCATTGTCGTCGATGAAGAAGGCGCGATCGGCGTCACCATCGAACGCGACACCGAGGTCGTGCCCACCGTCGGCCACCTTCTCGATCAGGTCACGCAGATTCTCGGGCTGGATGGGATCCGCGGGGTGGTTGGGAAAGGTGCCGTCGGGCTCCAGGTAGATGCCGTCTAGCGTCGCCTCGACACGGGCGAAGACCTTCTCGATGGTCACTCCAGCCATCCCGTTCCCGGCATCGACGGCAACCTGCAACGGGCCGATCGTGGACCCATCGACTATGTCGAGGAGGTGATCGACGTAGTCGTCGATGACGTCCACCCTGCGGAGCGAGCCGCGAGAGGCGGACTGATTTGCCTTACCCTCGATCACCGCCTTCTTGATGTCGTCCAATCCCGTATCCGCGCCCACGGGAGCCGCTCCTGCCCGGCACAGCTTCAACCCGTTGTATTCGGGAGGGTTGTGCGATGCCGTGATCATCGCACCCGGAACCGAGTGCTTGCCCGAGTAGAAATAGACCAGGTCGGTCGGCACCTGCCCCAAGTCGACGACGTTGGCGCCCGCGGCCGTGATCCCCTCCACCAGCGCCTCGAACAACGGATCTGACGACTTTCGGCAGTCCCGACCAACCGCCACCTCGTCGACCTCTACCAGAAGAATGAAAGCTCCGCCGATCTTCCGGTACAGATCCGGCGTGATTTCACCGTTGTCCGTGCGCCCGCGCACGTCATAGGCCTTGAATACGGAATCGGGGCTCATTGGCGGCGGAGTCTAGAGGTGGGCCTATCCCATGCTCATTTCTACACTTGCGCCCGAATGCGCCCCACCTTCTCCATAGTGGTCCCCGTGTACAACGAGGCCGAATTCCTCCCGGAGGCCGTTCCGACACTCATCGAGCAGATGGAGAGCATCGGCGAGCCGTACCGGGTCTTCCTCGTCGAGAACGGCTCGACCGACGGGACCGCGGCCTTGGCTCAACAGGTCGCCGAGAATCATCCAGTGACGGTGTTGTCCCTCGACGCCGCCGACTACGGGGCGGCGATGCGGCATGGGTTCCTGGCGGGCGACGGTGACTGGGTGGTCAACTTCGACATCGACTACTTCTCGGCCGACTTTCTGAAGCGAGTTCTCGCTTTGGACAACGTCGACCTGGTCATAGCCTCGAAACGCGACCCCGGCTCGGAGGACAGGCGACCCCCGCTCAGAAGGTTTGCCACCTGGGTCTTCAACCTGTTGTTGCGCACCGTGCTCGACTCCAAGGTGAGCGACACTCACGGCATGAAGGCCTTCAGTCGCGATCTGGTCTCCACGTTGACCCCGTCGGTTCTAAGTCGTCAGGACCTCTTCGATACCGAGCTGGTGATTCGGGCGGAGCGGGCCGGATATCGGATCGAGGAGGTGCCGGTCGTTGTCGAGGAGATGAGGGTGGCGCGGTCCTCGCTGGTGAAGCGGGTGCCGAGAACGATCAACGGGTTGCTTCGCATTCGCCGGACTCTGGCCGACGAAAGACAGGTGGTAGGTCGTAGGTCATAGGTTGTAGGCATTCCGATCTCCACCGGAAGCCGGTAGACGGATGGTCATGCAAGATTTCAGGAAGCTGAGGGTGTGGCAGTCAGGTGTCGATCTCACCGCTCACGTCTACCAGGTGACCGGCAACTTTCCCCTCACCGAGCGATACGGCCTGACCTCTCAGATGAGGGCTGCCTCCGTGTCTATTAGTTCGAACATCGCCGAAGGGGCGGGCCGGCGAGGTGGCGCCGACACGTCTCGATTCCTTCAGGTGGCAATCGGGGTCGGCTTGAGAGGTAGAGAGCCAGATGTTGGTGGCCGAGCGGCTGGGCATTCTGAAGCACGCCGAAGAACTTTTGCGCGAGGTAGACAGTGTGCGCCTCCAGCTCATCAGACTTCAGCAACGCCTCGACACACCGGAAACTAGAACCTACGACCTAGAACTTAGAACTCTTTCGGCGCACACCCCAGATCCCGACGCCGACTAGACCCAGGACCCCGACCAGGGTGGCGATCTTCCCTCCGGTCTCAGCCCACGTGTCCTGGAACTCGAGAACGACCTCCTCGCTGGTGGGCACGACCACCATCAGAGACGGGGTCGCTCGCCAGGGGCCATCGGCACCGGTCGCGGTCCAGTTCGGGAAATAGGAAACCTTGACCAGGTGAGGCACGCCCACTGCGGTGGTGCTGAACGAGATCTTGTGGTTCTCGACAGCGATGTCGCTGACCGCATCCGCCGGTGCATCCAGCGCGACGTCGGGTCTCTCTTCGATTGACTCGATGCGAGGCCATTCCTCGGGGCCGTCGGTCACAACCAATCTGTCGAGATTGTCCACGTCCTCGTACCAGGTGAGAGCCATGTCGAAGAAGCTTGGCAGCTCCTCGCCATCCGACCCGGTGACTGTGTCCGAGCCCGTCAGCGAGTCGATCAGACCGTGCTCTGGGACCTCGTAGACGGACGGTAGGTGCGACGCCACCTCGACCAACTCCGTCTCGGGGAGCTGGTAGATGCTGAACGGCCCGGTCGTGGCCAGCTTCGACATCTCCGAGAGCCCGTCAGCGCGCTCCGTGGCCTCAGGCGTCACCGACACGTAATAGTCCACGCCGAACAGCTCGAGGTGCTTGAGGCCGCGTTCCATCTCACCGGTGTGGTACTGCAACCCCGGTATCGGGTTCGACGGACGCTCCGACATCTCGGACGAGTTGATGAAATGGAACGGGGTGGTCAGCGATGACTCGAAAAAGAGCCCCTCCATCGAGGGGTGCGAGCCTTCGGTCCAGTATGGGATCAGCATCGGAGACATGGGTGTCCCGTAGACACCGAGTTCCTTGTTCGCGGCCTCCCAATGGACCCTTCCGTCTGGGAGGGTGTCGATCTCGGCCATCAGCGCCTCGTATTCAGGCCACTTTTCCTTGTTCTCGTACCCTGCGTAGTTCCATTTCGCCCACCCGTCTACGAAGGTCACTCCCGTGAGGGCACCGAGAACCACGATGGAAACCGTTGCCCCGGTGAGGAAGGTGCGGGTGGAGAGGCTCGACCCCCACAGGAACGTGAGCCCGACTATCAGAGCCCCGGCCACGCCGACCGGTATCGCCACCCATGACGGGAACTCGGTCGAATCGACGACCAACGAGCAGGCGACCACCGTGATGACGGCAATCAATGCCCGCGGCCAATACGCCGACACTCGGGAGGGCAACCGTCTCGAGAGCCAGATGATGGCCGCCCCGACGCCGACAGCGGCAAAGAAGGCAACTCCGAAGTACCAGTAAGGGAGCAGGCGGCCGTTCCACAGCTTCCAACGTTCCCCGCCGAACACAGTCGGGAAGAGCTCGGGCATGATGTGAGGGAGGGGGAAGTAGAGGACGGGCAGGATCGTCGCGGCGAGCAAGGGTGCGGCCCGAGAAGTGCGACGGCTGACCCAGACTGCCCCCGGGATGGCAAGTGGGAGCAGGAGCCACAACTCGACCGGGAAGATCTCCTCCCAGCGGGACAGCGGAGTCCATGACATGTCCGAGCTGAACCCGATGCGCGCTATTAGGGGCAGGGCCCAGAAGGCGGCGATGGCGAATCCCCATAACCAGATGGCGAGCGTGCGCCAGAAGCCCTTTCGCCAGGGCAGGACGAACAGCGAGGCGAAGATGATGACGATCGTCGTCAGGACATGGGATAGCGCGGTGGCGGCCAGGGCGACAGCCGCCCACTTGAGATATCTCCGATCGTCCCGGACCGCCCGGATCAGCAAGCCCAGATAGAGCAGAGAAAGGGCGAACGACCAGGAGTAGGCAAACTCGCCGGCGAGTGTCGAGGCAATGTTGCCCCCATAGATGGAATAGCTCTCGAAGAAGGCGAACACGACCCCCGCACCTGCCGCCACCAGGGAGATGTGCTTCCCGAGCCGCATGGAGCGGGCCAGGTAGTAGGCGGCGGGTGGTGTGGCCAGGAGACCCATGACCGTGACGATCTTGAACGCGACGCCGTACGGCAGGAAAAGGTCCAGGAAGACAATGGTCAACGAGGGCAGGGGAAAGTAGAAGTAGAACGCGGGAAAACCGGCAAACCAGTCGTTGGACCACCCCTGGATCCTGCCTTCAGGTAGGAGGCTGTCTCTCAGAAATGCGGGACCAAGGACGTGGGCCCCCATATCGCCGCCGGTCGGAGTCGTGGACGACACGATCCACCACGGGTTCATCACCACGAGGATGACCAAGGAGATGCCGGCGAGGGTGAGGACGATCGGCCAGGGATTGCCCCGCAAAAGAGACCGTGGAGTTGTCACGCGCGATGCTGTCGGACGATCTCCAGAACTTGCGAGATGTCGATGTCCTCGCCATCCCGATTCCACCATCTCTCCTCGCAGTTGTGACATGCGAAGAACAGGACCTGGGTCCCGTCGGGCAGGACGTGCTCGATCTCGATCACATCAGGTTTTGAGCACTGTGGACAGTTCATCTCATCTCGA
>Ga0190271_10002676_pt1 | contig 10901 bp, 7 predicted proteins | sample Popmic356T_FD_133747 | JGI IMG/M metagenome (GOLD analysis project Ga0190271, IMG submission 133747) | Populus adjacent soil microbial communities from riparian zone of Weber River, Utah, USA - 356 T | ecosystem: Environmental > Terrestrial > Soil > Riparian zone | place: USA: Utah | collected...
GCGGTGCGGTACTACAAGGCGGTCGCGGGCTGAGCGCCTGGGTCCCGCGTGTGCTCGGCGGGCTGGCGCTCGTCGGGATCGCCTTCGCGATCTATTCGATCTCCACCGGGACCGGCGGGCCACAGTCGGCGACGATCGGCGGCGTCAACGATGTGCAGCGGATCTTCGGCGGCATCCCGCAGGATTCCGACCGGCTCGGCTCCGACGACGCCGAGACCACGATCACCGTCTTCAACGACATCCAGTGCGCGCCCTGCGCCGAGTTCGAGATCGAGACGATCGACCCGCTGGTCGAGCGCTACGCACGCACCGATCAGGCCCAGATGGAGTTCCGCCACTTCTCGCTCGCCCCCAACGACGCCACCGTCGCCGCGATCGCCGCCGAGGCGGCGGGCGTTCAGGAGCGCCAGTGGCAGTACCTCGACACCTTCGTCCGCAACCTCGATGTTGCCCGCGAGCGGGGCGAGATCGACGAGGAGTTCCTGCGCGAGGTGGCCGAGTCGGTTCCCGAGCTCGACCCGGTGCAATGGGAGGTCGACTACGCCGATCCGGCTTCGGCGGAGAAGGTGCGCACGGACGCGATGCTCGCCGCGGAGCTGAAGCTGCCCGCCCAGCCGGCGGTGATCGTCAACGGCCCCGAGGGCGAGCGCACCCTGATCGAGACGCCGACGGCGGCCGAGATCGAGGACGCGATCGCTCAGGTCTCGGGCCCGGCCTGAGGCGCCTCCGGCTCGGCCTTGGCGGCGGTTGACTCGCGCCAGCGCCGGTGGAAGATCCGGGTCACCACCAGCAGCCCCAAGAGCACGGCGGCGCCGATCCAGAGCATCGGATCGGTCGGCGAGAGCTCCTCGAGGCGGCTGCCGAGGTAGACGAAGACCGCGGTCAGCGGCAGGTAGCCGATCGCCGTGGTCCAGATGAAGGTCGGCAGCGGCGCCCGGGCCGCGCCGGCGACGATCGAGAAGAGGCTGAACGGGATCACCGGGATCAGGCGCATGCCGAGCAGCAGGGTGACCCCGCCGGTCTCGACCATCTGCTCGAGCCGCTCGAACCTGGGCCTGCCGACGAACCGGTAGAGCACCGGCCGCGCGGCGTGGCGGCCGATCCAGTAGGCGAGCACCGCATTGACGATCCAGCCGACCGTGATCAGCGCCAGACCGCCCCAGAAGCCGTAGACGTAGCCGACCGCGAGGTCGAGGATCTCGGCCGGGTACCAGATCACCGTGTGCGCGAGGGCGAGGATCAAGGCGATCACGACGCCGCCGAAGCCGAGCCCGCGCAGGTCCTCTCGCAGGTGGGCGGTGTCGCCGCTGATCGCGTCGCCGATCCCCGCTCTCAGCGGTTCAATCGCGAGCACGAGGATCGCCAGCAGGACGATCCCGCCGAGCACGGTGACGATCGCGGCCAGCGGTCTGACCTCGTAGTCGGGCTCCGCCGCGTCCGCTTCGGTAGTCGACGACGGCCCCTGCACCCGGCGCAGTTTCGCAATACTGGGTGGCCTCGGGGCGTGGCGCAGCCTGGTAGCGCGCACCGTTCGGGTCGGTGAGGTCCCCGGTTCAAATCCGGGCGCCCCGATTACCAGGGTCCCGCCGCTCGGGCGGGATCCGGCATGTCTCAGGTCCGCGACCAGGGTCCAGAGCTGGAGCTGAAGCCCGGATAGACCCGGTCGGGCGGACCTCGGCCCGCTTGATCTGGCCCGGTTTGGAGATAGATTGGACGCGTGGCCCCCAGTGACCCAAGAGAAGAGGGCGAGGGCGGCTCCCAGGCGGTCGCGGACGAGGAGCGCCGCACCCATGGGTACGCGGTTGCGGGGCTGAACGCCCTCTCGGCGATGGGCGAGGGGATCCGGCCCGAATGGGGCCTGAGTCCGCGCGACGACGCGATCGAAACCCTGACCGAAGCGATCAGGGAGGACAGGCTCGGCGTCCCTCGCGTGCTCGTACTCGACGCGCTCGTCAAGCTCGCCCACCGGCGCCCGAAGGAGATCGCGTCAGGGGGTCCCAGGCTCGACGCGCTGCTCCTCGCGCTGGTCGACGACGCCGGCGTGCCGGCGGAGCATCAGGCTGAGGCCCTCGACACGGTGAAGCGGGCGCTCGACTCGGTCGCCCGGCGGAGCGTCCTCGCTCCTGCACGCCATCCCTGGAAGCGGTTCGCAAGCGATGTCCAGAGCGCCCTGGGTCTCACCCGAGCGGAGGTCGAGAAGCCGCTCTGCAACGACCGACAGGTCGTGGCCAAGGCAGGCGTCGACGCGATCGGGGTGACGGTCGACTTCGACACCGATGCCGCGCCGGCCCAGATGACGGTCTGCGATCCGACCCGGTGGCACGAGTGCACCGCCGCCTTCCACGAGATGCAGCCGTGGAACGGCGCGGGAGCCGTGGACGAGGAGCGTCCGAACGGCTGGCGCCGCGACCTGATCGAAACCGTCGATTTCCTCCCGGGCCTGAAGCTCCAGACGCCGCTGCGGTTCACCTACTCGATCGACGACGCTCCCGACCCCGACTGGATCCACCTCGACTACGTGCTGATCGAGGCGACCAATGAGATCGCCGTTGACGAGGGTTCGATCGATGTCCGGCGGGCGGGCGCGGGAGAGAGCTCCGGACGCACGCGGGTGAGCACGAAGAAGCTGATCGGCTTCCACAACAAAGAGCTGGCGAGCTGGCCGACGGTGGCCTGCGACACGTTCTGGACCGAGCTGGTCGTCAACGCCGCTGTCGGCTGTCTCGGCGGCGTCACCCACAAGCCCTATCGAGACGGAGGTACCGCGTTCATGGCCGACCCGAAACAGAAGCGGCTCAGCGCAGTAATCGACGAGGCCGCCGAGGCGGCCCAGGAGTCGATCGGCGCCTACACCGAGCTCGCCAAGCAGGCGGCCTCCCAGCTCGGCGGCACCGGCCCGGCCGAGAACGCCGCTTGGCTGCAGCTGACGACGAAGGCCTACGGCCGGGCGCTCGCCGACGTTGCGAAGAGTTGGACGATCTACAGCGAGATACTCGGGGTCCTCGCCGAGTCTCCGACGCCGGCCTCGGGATCGACGGAGTCGACCCGGAAAGCATCCGAGCAGCCCGCCGACTCCCCCGACTCGCCTCCGCATGGCTGATCCGCTCAACGACCTCGTCGCCACCGCGGTACGAGGGTGGGCGAGCCTCGCCGGCGCCTCGATCGAGAGCGCGAACGCGGTCCTGATCGGTCTAATGGAACTGGCCGACACGGAGAGCGGTCAGTTCGGCTTCAACGAGGAGACCGTCCTGGTTCCCGCGCAGCCCGCGGCGTGCGCCGTCAGCGCGGGGCGCTTCGCCGACCTCGACGACACCCCGCTCCCGACGGAGGTGATCTCGGTGACGCCACACGCTCTCGGCGCCGGGGTCGCGACCAGGGTTTGTGTGCGGGTCACTCCGCCGCCGGGGACTGCGAGCGGCACATACATGGGCACGCTCACGGAGACGTCGGGCGGCCGATGCCTGGCCGAGGAGGTTGGCGTCTACGTCGTCGGGGACCGCGCGCCCTGAGCGCGAGGCGCGCTGGATCGGGCGGCTAAGTGAATGAGCGGTTCGAACGGCGGGTGGCGGAGCTCCTCGACGACGCTCGCCACGCGGCCGCGCGGCACGACCGGCCGGCGGTCCGAGCCCTCGCCGAGTCGGTGCTGGCGCTCGACCCGGAGAACGAGGACGCGCGGATACTGCTCGACGAGAGCAGGCTCGCGGGCGTCGAGGAAGGGGAGTGGCGACAGTTGACGGTGATGTTCTCCGACGTCGTCGGCTCGACCCGCCTCGCTGCCGAGCACGACCCGGAGGTCTATCGCGAGGCGCTGCGCGCCTATCAGGAGATCCTCAACACCGCCGTGCGCCGCTACGACGGTCACGTCGCGCAGTTCCTCGGCGACGGCGTGCTCGCCTACTTCGGCTACCCGACCCCGCACGAGGACGACCCGCGGCGGGCGGTCAAGGCCGGCCTCGACGTGCGCGGGCCGCTGGGCGCGCTCGGCGCGTCGATGAAGGAACGCCACGGGGTCGGTCTCGCGGTCCGGGTCGCGATCCACACCGGGATGGTGATTCGCGCCGAGATGGGTGCCCCGACCAGCCCCGAGCACGACGCCGTCGTCGGTGAGACGCCGAACGTTGCCGCCCGCCTCCAGGACCACGCGCCTCCGGGGGGCCTGGTGATCAGCGAGGACACGCATCGGCTCGTGCGCGGGTACTTCGAGGTCGAACCGCTCGGAAGCCTCGAACTCCGCGGCGTGCCGCGCCCCGTCGACGCGTATGAGGTCCTCGCTGAGACACCGGGGACGAGCCGAATCGAGGCTCAGGCCGAGCTCAGCCCCTTCGTCGACCGCGACGACGAGCGCGAGCGGCTCCGCGGCCTCTGGCGTGAGGTCCTCGCCGGCGGCTCGCAGGTCGCGATCCTCCGCGGCGAGCCCGGGATCGGAAAGTCGCGACTGCTGCAGGCGGTGGCCGCCAGGGTGCGGATCGATCAGGGCTCGACGTTTCCCTTCCGCTGCTCGACCTTTCACGCGACCACGCACCTCTATCCGGCCCGTCGCATGGTCGCCGACGTCTGCGGCATCGACCTTGCCTCCGGGCTCGACGAGGCACCGAGCCGCTTGCGGGAAGCTCTCGGCCGCTGCGGGCTGGAGCACCACCTGCCGCTCTTCGGAGCCCTGGTCGGCGTCTCGCCCGGACCCGATTTCCCCGGGCCGGAGCTCGACGGCCAGATGCTGCGTGAGGCGACGCTCGCGGCACTGCTCGAATGGATCGAGGCCGAGGCGGCCAGATCGGCCGGGGCGCTGATCGTCGACGACGTCCAGTGGGCGGATCCGTCGACGATCGAGCTGCTCAACAGGGTCATCAGCCGCAGGGCCACGCGCGTCCTCGTCCTGCTCGCGAGCCGGGACGAGTTCGAGGCCCCCTGGAGCTCGATCGAGGCGATCGAGCTCGGGCCGCTGGCGCCTCTTGACCTCGAGGGGATCGCCGCCGCGTCGCCCGCGGCGAGCAGGATGGCGGCGGCGGACCTGGAGCGGCTCGCGCGCCGAAGTGACGGGGTTCCCCTCTACTTCGAGGAGCTCCTGCGCCTCGAGGAGCAGCCGAGCGGCGGGCCTGCGCCGCGACTCGCGAGCAGCGAGACCGCGATCCCGCCGGCGCTGCTCGACCCGCTGCTCGCCCGGATCGCCGCCCCGGGGATCGAGCTCGGCCTGATCCAGACGCTCGCCTGCATCGGACAGGAAGTCCGCCACGATCTGCTCGCCGCCGTAGTCGATCTCCCCGATCAGGAGCTTCGCCTCAACCTCGCGGCGCTGGCCGATGCGGGCCTGCTCAAGCGGACGGCGAGCGAGCCGCCGATCTACCATTTTCATCACCACCTGCTCCGCGAGCTCGCCTATGAGACGCAGCTGACGCCTGCGCGGGCGCTGCGCCACTCGCGGATTGCGGATGCCCTGCGCGATCGGGCGCCCGGCGCCGGGTCCACCGACGCCGGGCTGCTGGCGCAGCACCTCGAGCAGGCCGGCCGCCTGGCCGAGGCGATCGAGGCCTTCGTCGCGGCGGCGCGCGACGCACAGGCCGATGGTGCGTTCGCCGAGGCGACGGAGGTGCTCGACCACGCGCTCGAGCTGGTCGAGGAGATCGGCGATCCTGATGCGCAGCGCCGGCTCGAGCTCACGGTCCGCCGCGCGCGCGGCTTCTCGGCCGTCGCGACCCTCGGCTACGCGGCGCCGGACGCGGCGCGCGAGCACGAGCGCTGCCTCGAGCTCTGCCGGATGCTCGAGCCGGGCACCGAGCACCTACCCGACCTGATCGCGGTCTGGTCCTACTACGTCCTCAAGGGCGACCTCGATCGCGCGGACGACGTGATCGCGGCCGATCGGGGGCGCGTCGGCGCGCCCGACGAGCCGCCGAACGAGCTCTTCACCGGCTTCAACCGCTTCTTCCGCGGCGACTTCGATGCAGCTCACGCCGACCACGAGGCCTACCTCGCGTCCGACTACGGGCGGCGGCCCGGTACGCACCCGGCCTGGCCCCTCCCGAGCGATCCCACCGCGACCTCGTGGGCCCTGCTCGCGCTCACGATCGAGCTCCGGGGCGAGCCGGACCGGGCCGCCGAGGCGATCGCGGCGGCGAAAGCGCGGGCGATGGCACTGCCGTTTCCGTGGGGGCCGTTCTCGCAGGCGTTCGTGGGGGCCTACGCGTGTCTGCTCGCGATCCTCGTCCGCGATTATCCAGCCGCCGATGCCGAAGTCACGGGGCTACTCGAGGTCTCGGAGCGCCACGGCTTCGTCTTCTTCACCCTCTACGGACAGCTCCAGCGGGCGATCGCGACCCTCAGGCCCGGCGGGAGCGCCGACCTCGACACGGTCGACCAGGCGCTGGCGCTGTGGCGGATGGTGGGCGCCGACCTCTGGCTGCCGGGATTCCTGACCGAGATCGCCGAGCATCGTCTGCGGCGCGGAGATCTGGACGGGGCGCGCGAGTTCATCCGCGACGCTGAGGCGATCACCGAGCAGAGCGGCGCCCGTTACTGGGCGGCGGAGACGACGCGCGTGCGCGGCGAGTGCCGCCTCGCGGCCGGCGACGCGGGCGGTGCGGATGACCTTCGCGCGGCCGCCGATCTCGCCGCCCGGCAGGGCGCCGTCCTGTTCGAGCGACGGGCGCAGACGGCGCTCTCAGAGAGGCGGGCCGTCTGATGGACCGGCGGAGGATCGCGATCGTCGGCGGCGGCATGGCCGGCCTTTCGGCGGCATGGCAGCTGAGCGGGCGCGGCGGCGACGGACCCGAGGTCACCGTCTACCAGCGTGGATCGCGGCTCGGGGGAAAGGGTGCGTCGTCGCGTGGGCGGGACGGGCGGATCGAGGAGCACGGTCTCCACGTCTGGCTCGGCTTCTACGACAACGCCTTTCGCCTCCTGCGTGCGTGCTACGAGGAGCTCGATCGCCCAGCCACGGATCCGGGCTGCCCGATCCAGACCTGGCGTGACGCGTTCGTGCCGGCGAGCGTGGTCGGCCTCGGGCGCACGGGCGGGGAGGATTCGCCGCTTTGGTTCGCACGGTTCCCCGAGAACGACCGCCTGCCGGGGGGACCGCCCGGGGCCGCCGAGCTCACCCCGGCGAGCTTCCTCGAGCGCGGGCTCGCGCTGCTGGGCCGCTTCGGCGCCTCCCTCGACGAGGCGGTCGCGCCGACGCCGCGGGTTGCGCTCAGCTCCTCGCCCGCTCACCCGGCCGTGAGGGCGCGCGGCGCGACCGCGGGCGTCGAGCTGCTCGAAGGGGCGCGGGCGGGCCTTCGGGCGATCAACGGGAGCACGGCTGCGGCGCGGCGAACCGGCGAGCTGATCGAGCTCCTGCAGACGATGGTGCGCGGAATCGCCGCTGACGGGCTCACCGCCCACGGCTATCACTCCGTCGACGACCTCGACCTGCGCGAGTGGCTCGCCGGCCATGGTGCCTCGCACGCCGCCATCGACTCGCCGCTCGTCCGCGGCTTCTACGACCTCTCGTTCGCGTACGAGGATGGCGACCCGGAGCGGCCGCGATTTCCGGCCGGGCTCGCGCTCCATCTCGCCCTGCGCATGTTCCTCGATTACAAGGGGGCGCTGTTCTGGAAGATGCGGGCCGGTATGGGCGACGTCGTCTTCGCGCCCCTGTATCAGGCGCTCCGTCGCCGCGGGGTGCGCTTTCGCTTCTTCCATCGGCTCGACAGGCTGCAGCTTTCCGATCACCGCCGCACGGTGGAAGCGGCAATCTTCGGACGCGAGGAAGTGGCCGGCGACGAGTACGCGCCGCTGGTCCGGATCCGCGGGCTACCCGTCTTCCCCGCCCGCTCGGACCCGCTTCGGCCTGACGCCCCCCGCGTGCGGCTGGAGGCGGGCCGCGACTACGACGCCCTCGTGCTCGCGGTCTCGCTCGGCATGCTTCCGCACACCTGCGCCGAGCTGATCGAGTCCGACGAGCGCTGGCGGTCGATGGTCGACCGGGTCGGCACCGTCGCCACCCAGGCGTTCCAGGTCTGGATGAGCGCCGACGAGCGGGCGCTGGGCTGGGACCAGCCCGCCGCGACGGTGACGGGTTGCGGGGAGCCGTTCGAGACCTTCGCCTCGATGAGCCACACGCTCCCGCTCGAGGACTGGCCCGAGGACGAGCGACCGCTGACCGCCGCGTACTTCTGCGGGGCGCTCGCCGAGAGCGAGCTCGCGGGCGGGCCGGCGGCGTCGGAGCGGGTGCAGGCGGCGGCGCTCGCGTTCCTCGAGCGCCGCGGCCCCGCCCTGTGGCCGGCGGCGGCCGACGCGAACGGCGACTTTCGCTTCGAGCTTGTGCACTCCCGGTACTTGCGCGCGAACGTCGATCCCTCGGATCGCTACGTGCAGTCGCTCCCGGGCACGAGCCGCTACCGGTTGCCGGCCGACGGGAGCGGGTTCGAGAACCTCTTCCTCGCCGGGGACTGGATCGACAGCGGGCTCAACGCGGGGTGCATCGAGGCGGCGGTGCTCGGCGGCCTGCAGGCGGCGAACGCGGTCGAGGGCCGTCCGCTCGCCGACGGCACATCCGGCGGGTACCTCCCGCGGCAGGCGGTGCACAGTGGCTGACCGCGATCCGGCGCCCGATCCGCTCGCGGGCCTGCGCGCGATGGCCGAGGTGCAGCGCGCCGGGCTCGAGGCCGCCGCGACGGTGGTCGAGCGGATGCTCGAGCTCGGGCGGCTGGGGACGCGCGGCCCGTTCCCGTTTCCGCTCCCGGCCGATCCCACCGCCGGATCGAACGGCGAGCGGCGGTCCGAGGACGATCCCGGGCGCGACATGCGCCGCTTGCGCGGCGACGCCGAGCGGATGCTCGAGCTCTGGGGGGAGTGGATGCGCCTGCTCCTGGACGCCGCGGCGGACTCGGCGGAGGTTGCGCTCGGGCCACCGAGTCGCGGCGCCGCCGACCGCCTCTCGCTCGGCCCTGCGAAGCCCGGCGGCTCGGTCAGCGGCCGGACCTGGCTGCATGTTCTCGACGGGCCCCCGACCGCCCCCGCCCGGCTCACCGCCACCGCGCTCACGGCCGCCGACGGGTCGACGATCGACCCGGGGGCGATCGCCTTCGAGCCCGCGGTCCTCGGCACCTTCGACCTGCGCTCGAGCCAGGAGATCGTGGTCACCGTCGACCTGCCGGAGGGCATCGCGCCGGGCCCCTACCACGGGCACATCCTCGCCACCGGCCTTCCCGAGCTCAGCCTCCCGGTGCGGATCGAGGTCTCCGCGTGACGCCGCTCGAGGTCGCTCCCGTGGAGGCGGAGCTCGAGCGCTACGGCGCCCTCACCGGCGAAGCCCTGCGCGCCTACCTCCCGGAGGGCGAGCCGCGCCGCTACCTCTGGGACCTCGTCGCCGACTATCCCGCTCGCGGGGGCAAGGCGCTCCGGCCGGCGCTCTGCCTCGCCTCTACGGTCGCGTTCGGCGGTGAGACCTGTGAGGGACTGCCGTCGGCCGTCGCGCTGGAGCTACTCCACAACGCCTTCCTCGTCCACGACGACATCGAGGATGCGAGCCTGCTGCGCCGGGGACACCCGACCCTCCACCTCGAGCACGGCGTCCCGCTCGCGATCAATGCCGGCGACGCGCTCGTCGTCCTGGCGGGGGCCGCGCTGCGCGACAACCGCAGGCTCCTCGGCAGCCGGCTCGCGACCGGGGTGGCAGACGAGTTCGAGCTGATGGCGCGGCGAACGATCGAGGGGCAGGCGCGCGAGCTCGGCTGGCGCCGCGACGGCGTCCGCGACCTGACCGCCGACGACTACCTCGACCTGATCATGCACAAGACCTGCTGGTATACGACCATCCACCCGCTCCGGGTCGGAGCGCTGATCGGGTCGCTCGGCCGGGCCGACCTCGATGCGCTCGTGCGCTTCGGCTTCTACCTCGGCGCGGCGTTCCAGATCCAGGACGACGTCCTCAACCTGGTCGGCGACCAGTCGAAGTACGGCAAGGAGTCGTGCGGTGACCTGTACGAGGGCAAGCGGACGCTGATGGTCATCCACCTGCTCTCGGAGACACGCGGCGACGATCGGCGCACGGTCGAGCGCTTCATCGCGTTGGAGCGACCCGAGCGCACCGCCGAGCAGATCGCGGCGATGATCGCACTGATGCGCGAGTACGGCAGCCTCGAATTCGCGCGCGAGTTCGGCCTCGGGATCGCGGCGGCGGCCGAGGACGCGTTCGAGCTCGCGTTCGCCGACGTGCCCGACTCACCGGAGCGGCGGCTGCTCCACGCGCTGATCGGCTGGATGCTCGAACGGGACTCCTGAGCCCGGCGGCCGGGCGACCGCTGAGGTCGCCCGGCGTTTTACGTTTCGGCGTCGCCGGCGGCTATGGGCCGCTGAAGCCGATCGAGAAGCAGGGCCCGCCGTTGCAGGTGTCGGTGATCTGGCTCTGCGCGTCCGGGCGCAGGAAGTCCGAGACCATCTGCTGCTCCTCGGGCGTCGCCCGGGGGAGGCCGTGCGGGTCCTCGCCGCTGGTGTTCGGCGTGTTGGTGAGCGGCGGCGGATCGGTGCCGAGCACCTCGCCGGGGTTCCCCGGGTCGGGGCGGACCGGACCGCCGTCCCAGTAGACGATCGCCGAGTCGCTGAACGGATAGCTCGAGATCGTCGGGATGCCCCAGCCGACGTCGACGCCAGGCCAGCGCCCGTCGTAGACGACCGGCGTGTGGATGCTGGCCCCGATCGTGCGCGCCTGCACGTCGGCCTGCCAGGTGGTGACCTGATGGTCGCCGAAGGCGATGTTCATCAGCACCTCGTGCTTGGGCGTGCCCGGCAGCGGGTTGTCGGTCATCCGGTGCGCGTAGCCGTTCGCCTCCGAGCGGTCCCAGAGCATCTGGATCAGCGACAGCGCCAGCGGCCGCGAGAGCTCGTTCGGATAGGACGGGTAGAGGATCTGCGAGTAGGTCTCGAAA
>Ga0190271_10002677_pt1 | contig 10901 bp, 10 predicted proteins | sample Popmic356T_FD_133747 | JGI IMG/M metagenome (GOLD analysis project Ga0190271, IMG submission 133747) | Populus adjacent soil microbial communities from riparian zone of Weber River, Utah, USA - 356 T | ecosystem: Environmental > Terrestrial > Soil > Riparian zone | place: USA: Utah | collected...
ATACCGCTCACCCGGTACGACGGTGCCCACCACAGGTCCGTGGCCCAGCACCGTGAACCAGGCCGCGTACACGCCGTCGGCCGGGATCGCCGAGTACATGGGTGGCGCGACATTGGCGGTCGGATAGCCCAGCACCTTGCCGCGCCCGTCTCCGCGCACCACCACCCCCTCGACCCTGTGCGGCCTGCCAAGGGCCTCGGCCGCGGCGACGACGTCGCCCGCGTCCACGCAGGCCCGGATATAGGTCGACGAGAAGGTGACGGTTTCGTCCCTGTGGTGCTCGGACACCAGCGACATGCCCTCGACCGCGAACCCGAACCGCTCCCCCGCCTTGCGCAGCAGGTTGACGTTGCCCGCCGCCTTCTTGCCGAAGGTGAAGTTCTCCCCGACGACCACCTCGACCGCGTGCAGGTTCTCCACCAGCAGTTCGTGGATGTAGCGCTCGGGCGTGAGCTTCATGAAGTCCGAGGTGAACGGCATCACCAGGAACACGTCGATGCCCAGCTCCTCGACGAGTTCGGCGCGCCGGGTCAGGGTTGTCAGCTGGGCGGGATGGCTGCCGGGGAAGACAACCTCCATCGGATGGGGGTCGAACGTCATCAGCACCGTCGGCACACCGCGGGACCGGCCCGCCTTCACCGCATGGTTGATCAGCTCGGCGTGTCCGCGGTGAACCCCGTCGAACACGCCGATGGTGATGACGCATCGCCCCCAGTCCGTGGGGATCTCATCCTGGCCCCGCCAGCGCTGCACGGTGCCAAGCGTACGGCCCACCGGCGAGCCGGGCTGCTTCAGATCACCAGATCAGGTGACCATTGCTTAAACTTTGTGATTGTGAACCCGAATGGTGATGCTCGCGACCTGACCGTGGTCGCCCAGGATTACCTGAAGGTCATCTGGACCGCGCAGGAGTGGTCCCACGAGAAGGTCAGCACCAAAATGCTCGCCGAGCGAATCGGGGTGTCGGCCAGCACCGCATCGGAGTCGATCCGCAAACTCGCCGACCAGGGCCTCGTCGACCACGAGAAGTACGGCGCGGTGACCCTGACCCAGGCGGGCCGTACCGCCGCCCTCGGCATGGTGCGCAGGCACCGGCTGATGGAGACCTTCCTGGTCCGCATGCTCGGCTACAGCTGGGACGAGGTGCACGACGAGGCAGAGGTGCTCGAGCACGCCGTCTCAGACCGCATGCTTGACCGCATCGACGCCAAGCTCGGCTACCCGAAGCGCGATCCGCACGGCGATCCGATACCCGCCGCCGACGGCCACGTGCCGACACCGGACGCCCGCCAGCTGTCGGTCTGCGAGGACGGTGAGTCGGGAATCGTGGCCCGCATCTCCGACGCCGACCCCGAGATGCTGCGGTACTTCGACAGCGTTGGAATCACCCTGGATTCGCGGCTGATGGTGCTGGCCCGTCGCGACTTCGCGGGCATGATCTCGGTGGCGATCAAATCGGCCGACGCCAAGGAGAACGATCCGGGCGCCACCGTCGATCTGGGAAGTCCTGCTGCGGAAGCTATCTGGGTCGTCGGCTAGCCCGTCGAGAATGCACTGGTGGCGCAGAAGTGCGAGTGGGCCGCGCCGTCAGCGCAGTCTCAACGCAGTCAATCGCAGTCCTGAGTCGAGATCGACGAGATTGCAGTAGTGCACTACTGAGCCCTCACCGGACGTGGTGGCCCATCGTTTTCGCCAGGACGAAAGCGAGGGCACATGATGAGTACCGCCAAGCACATCGGTCGCATCGGAGCACTGGCGGTAGCGCTGGGAGTGGGGATGGCCACGGTTGCGCCGGCGTCGGCGGCGTCGGACGGACCGCCGCCTCCGGACAAAACCGCCCTGATCATGTGTGGGACCACCTGCCCAACACCCGACAAATTTTGGCTCGAGTCCGTCAAGAACCAGTTCGTCGCACCGATCTATCCCGGCCTGAACATCGAGTACGTCCCGGTGACAGCCCCTATGGAGTTGTGGCCCGTCACCGGGCTCTTCCGCGTCCTCCTACTCGCAGTAGGACCCCAGGAAATGTGGGGGCCTGGCGGCCCGGGCTGGCCTGATGAGCCGTTGTGGAAACTGTCTGGCCTTTTCGACCTCACCGCCGATGACACGCTTCAGGCCGGGGTCGACGATCTGGAGGCGGCGATAGCCGCGAACGGCAACGACAAGCTGGTGATCTACGGCAACTCGCAGGGCGCGGGTATCGCGAACGTGGTGAAGCGCACCCTCGCCGAGAAGTACCCGACGGGAACGGAGGGGGCGCCCGATATCGAGTTCGTGCTGGGCGGCGACCCCAATCTGCCCAATGGCGGCCTGTTGGCCCGGTTTCCGGGCCTCTACATTCCGATCCTCAATATGACTTTCAACGGCCCCGCGGCGACCGACACCCAGTTCAACACGGTCGAGATCAACCGGCAGTACGACGGATTCAGCGATTTCCCGTTGTATCCGCTCAATTTCGTCGCCGACTTGAACGCGGTTCTGGGTATCGTCTACGTGCACGCGTACGGCCTGGACGTCAGCCTGCCCGCCGAGCACCCAACGGAATCGCCTGCGTATCAGTACAAGCACGGCGACACTGACTACTACTTCTTCGAGAACCAGGACCTGCCGTTGTTCGGTCCGCTGCGAACACTTGGTGTGCCTGAGTCCGTGATCGATGTGGTCGAGCCGTTCTTCCGGGTGATCGTGGAACAGGGCTATGACCGCAGCATCCCAGCGTGGGAGCCCACCCCGGCACGGTTGATACCCGAGTTCAACCCAGCAGAGGTGGCCGGCGAGTTCGTCGACGCGATCGGCGAGGGGATCGACAACGCGCGTGCGCTCGTCACAACCCCGGTGTCATTGAAAGTTCCAGCGGCATCGACGAATACAGCGGTGGACGAGGATGTCCAGAAAGCCGAATTGCAGACCAACGAATCCGTCGGCGCATCCGAATCGGATTCCAAGGGTCGGACGTCGTTGCGGTCTTCAGGCCGCACCAATGACCCGACACCGTTCTCCGCAGGCCATGCGCGGCCGACACCCTTGCGAGATGCGGTCAAGACACTGAGAAGTGGCGTCAAGAATGCCGTCGCGGGAGTCTCCGACAGCATCAAGAAGGCGATGGGCGTCGGCAGACACGACGCCAACGAGGTCGCGAGCGAACCCGACGAGCCTTAAAGCGTTGCCGGACGGACAACCACCACTGATTTCGCCTTCTCCGGCCCGTCGCGCAGCAGCGAGATCACCTGACCGTCCGGAGCTGCCGCTGCATATACGCCGTCGATGCCCGCGGGAGTCAAAGGCCTTCCGTGACGGGCGGATTCGGCCTCTTCGGCGGTGATGTCGCGCCGCGGGAACGCCAGCAGGCACGCCTCGTCAAGGGTGTACGACAGCCGGGGCGCCTCGGCCAGTTCGTCGAGCGTGCGCGCCTCGTCGAGGCCGAATCGGCCGACGCGCGTGCGCCGCAACGCGGTGAGGTGGCCGCCGACACCGAGCGCTTCCCCGATGTCGCGTGCCAGCGCCCTGATGTAGGTGCCGCTCGAGCAGTCCACCTCGACGTCGACGTCGATCACCTCGGCCGACCGCCGGACGTCGCACACCTCGAAGCGGTCGATGCGCACCGGCCTTGCGGCCAACTCGACGGTCTGACCTTCGCGGACGAGTTGGTATGCCCGCTTGCCGCCGACCTTGATCGCGCTGACCGCCGACGGGATCTGCGAGATATCGCCGCGCAGCGCCGCAACCGCCGCCTCGATGCCGTCGTCGGTGACCTCCGATGCCGAAACGATCTGCAGCACTTCACCGTCGGCGTCCTCCGTGGTGGTCGTCTGGCCCAACCGGATCGTCGCGGCGTAGGTCTTGTCGGTTGCGGTCAGCAACCCGAGGATCTTCGTCGCCCGTTCGATACCGACCACCAGCACACCGGTGGCCATCGGGTCCAGCGTGCCCGCATGCCCGACCTTGCGGGTGGAGAAGATGCGCCTGCACCGTCCGACCACGTCGTGACTGGTCAGTCCCGACGGTTTGTCGACCACCACCAAGCCTGCTTCTGTCACAGCACGATCGCCGTGAGCGCAAGCCCGTCTCGCACCGACCAACGCCCCCGCACGCTCGTCAGCGGCGGCCCGGACAACGCGGCCGGATCGATCAGGATGCGTGACTCGAAACCGCCCGCGGTGCCGCTGTCGTCGACGCTGAACACGATGTGCGCGTCCTCGAACCCCAGCCACCGCTTGGTGACCGGATACCACGCTTTATACGTCGCCTCCTTGGCGCAGAACAGAATTCGATCCCAGTGCAGACCGGCGGGAAGGGCGCCGATCTCGACGCGCTCGGCTGGCAGGCTAATGGCGTCGAGCACCCCATCGGGGAGAACACCGTGGGGTTCGGCGTCGATACCGACCGACCGCACCGCGCCCTGCCTGCCGACCGCGGCACCGCGGAAGCCCTCCGTATGGGTCAGGCTGCCCACCACGCCGTCAGGCCAGCACGGCTCGCCCTTGTCGCCCTTGAGGATCGGCACCGGCGGCACACCGATGCCTTCGAGCGCCAGCCTCGCGCAGTACCGCACCGTGACGAACTCGTTGCGGCGCTTGGCGACCGACTTCGCGATCAGTGGCTCCTCCTCGGGAAGCGGCGCCAGATCCGGAGGGTCGGTGTACAACTCGGCGGCGGAGACCGTCTCTGGCAGCACGCGAGACAGCAGCGTCATCTCGCCCGCGTTGCCCGGTTGGCGATGCGCTCCTGGATCTTCTGCGCGCTCGTCCGCATCTCCTGCGTGATCTCGAAGTGACCGCCGAACTCGTTGAGATACCCAGTCGGGTACTCCGGGTCGGGCAGCACCTGACGCAGCCAGCGGTACGGCTTGCGGCGCCGCCACTCGCGCGGATAGCCGACGGACACCTCCTCGAAGCGCACGCCGTCGTACCACGTCGTTCGCGGGATGTGCAGGTGCCCGTAGACCGAGCAGATCGCGTTGTACCTGGTGTGCCAGTCGGCGGTGGCGGTGGTGCCGCACCACAACGAGAACTCCGGATAGAACAGGGCATCGCAGGGTTCGCGCACCAACGGGAAGTGATTCACCAGAACCGACGGTGTCACCCAGTCGAGGTCCTCGAGCCGCTTGCGGGTGATCTCGACCCGCTCCCGGCACCACGCATCCTTGGTCGCGTACGGCTCGTTGGAGAGCACGAACTCATCCGTTGCCACCACGTTGTTCTCCCTGGCGATGGCCAACCCCTCGGCCTTCGTCGCCGCCCCCTCGGGCAAGAACGTGTAGTCGTAGAGCAGGAACATCGGCACGATCGTCGCCGGGCCGCCTGCGTCGGTCCACACCGGGAACGGATGCTCGGGGCTGACCACGCCGAGTTCATCGCACATGTTGACCAGATAGTCGTAGCGCGCCCGGCCGAACACCTGCATCGGATCCTTGGACGTGGTCCACAGTTCGTGGTTGCCCGGCACCCAGATGACCTTCGCGAACCGCTTGCGCAGCAGGTCGAGCGCCCACCGGATCTCGTCGGTGCGCTCCGCGACATCGCCCGCGACGATCAGCCAGTCGTCCGGCGACGCCGGGTGCAGCGACTCGGTCACCGGCTTATTGCCGGTGTGACCCGTGTGCAGGTCGCTGATCGCCCAGAGTGTCGCCACAGCCGACCAGCCTACTTGCGCGACGGAGTCCTGCCCGGCGGGCAACTAGAACGTGTTCTCGTTATCCGTTCCGGTGGCGTCAGGGTGACTTGTATAGTCCCCGCAGGGGTCGGCGATCAACGAGGGGATTTCATGGCCACCAGGATCCGGTTGTTCGCGGCGTTCGGCGCGCTGGTGACGGCGGTGATCCTGGTCATGCAGAGCGGGCCGCTGACGGTAACCGCAGCCGATCCGGTGCAACTGCGCTCGACCTTCGCGCCTCTGCCGATCGCGACGACGACCATCAAGTGGCCGGTGATCGACCTCACCGATCCCGACCCGTTCGATCCGTGCCGCGACATCCCGTTCGACGTCATCTCGCGCATCGGCCTCGCCTTCACCCCGCCCGAGCCCGAGGACAGCCTGCGGTGTCACTACGACGCAGGCAACTACCAGATGGCCGTGGAGGCATTCGTCTGGCGCACCTACGAGGAAAGCCTGCCCGCCGACGCCATCGAACTCGACATCGACGGCCACCGCGCGGCGCAGTTCTGGGTGATGAAGCCGACCGACTGGAACAACCGGTGGTGGATCACCTGCGCGATCGCGTTCAAGACCGATTACGGGTTGATTCAGCAGTCGCTCTTCTACGCGCCCACCTACACGCCGGACGACGTCGACTGCATGCAGACCAACCTTCAGCGCGCCCACGAACTCGCGCCGTACTACAAGTACGACAAAGCCACTACTGAGTGATCTTGTCCCTCGGGCTCGAGCGCTCGAGCATGCCGTAGGTCTGCTCGCCCTTCCACCGGTAGCGCACGCCTGCCTGTTGCAGCGCAGGGAATGTCCAATTGGCCATCGTGGCGAGCAGTTCCTCGGGCACTTCGCTCGGGTCGGTGATGTCGTGGGTCGACAACACCGTCTCGCCCTCGATCCGCTCGATGCTGTCGGTGGTCTCCAGCACGACCGAGACGTCCTCACCGGACGCACGCAACCGGGTCAGCCACGGCGCATCGACCACCCGCGCGGGGATCAGTTCGTTCCCCGATTCAGGATCGAACAGGTACCCCTCGTTGAAGGTGGGCCGCCCGTCGGGGCGCGGTGGATAGGCGATGTACCCGAACGCGCGGCCTCCAGGGAATAGCGCCGACTGCCAGCAGTGGCCCCAGAATCCCTCGAGCCTGCGCACGCCTTGGCGCCGGATCCGCAACCCGCTGCCGGTGAAGGTGTGCTCCTCGCCTGCCACCCGCACCGTGCCCGTCGCCCGAAACAGTTGCTCATAGCGGTCGCCGCCCATCAGGTCGCCCTCGACGGAGGTCTCCAGCGCCGATGCGGCGTCGGCCTGCAGCGCACCCTGCACCCAGGGCGGCACGGCGATCGTCGCCTCCACATCGAAGCGCAGATCGACCAGCGGCCCGTCCTTGCGGCCCGCGGCAAGATCAGCCGATGTGGTCTGCACGGCTTTACCGTCGAATGTCATCGTCCAGACGCCGAACGGTTTGACGCACGTGAATGCCAGCGGTCCTGCGCCGAGCACCGCAGGTTTCCCGTCGGGACCCTCGACGGGCCGGCTTCTGCCCTCGTCACGCAGTCGGTAGACGCGGCCGTCCGGTAGCGCGACATTGACCTGGATGCTGTGCTGGCCCCAGTTCGACGCGACCGCCTCGACGCCGACGCGGGGCAATCCGATCAACCCGCGGTCGTCAAACACCCAGAAGCTCACCGAATCCCGCATCTCGGGGTTCGCGGGCCGTTCGGCGAACATGTATTCGCGTTCCTCGCCGATTCCGCCGGTCAAGTCGATCGCCATGTGTGCGTTCACCCTTTCTTGGTGATCCAGCGGTGCGAATGGTCGACGTAGGCGGCGAACAACGGCCGGATCGCCTCCAGGTCAAGCCCGAACGCCTCGGGATCGGCGCGCGTATGCGGTTCGCGATTCTCGGCGTTGCTCGCCCACCAGTTGCGCATCCCGGCCTCGAACTCGTCGCTCATTTCTTCGCCGAGCCACTCGTACAGCCGGCGCACCTCGCCGATCGGGTCGGCCAGCATCGTGCGAAAGTCGATATCGAAGAAGCGGTCGTCGGCGCCCTCGCGGAACTTCACCGCCCTGTCGATGCCGACCGACCACTGCCCGACGTTGAGCTCACCCAAGTAGCGCCGGTCGAGGTGATCGGTGAAACCGCCTGCGATGTCGGCGTATACGTCGGCAACCGATAACAGCACGTCGGTCGGGTCGCGGTGGGTCATGACGAACCGGGCGTCGGGGAACACGCGGTCGAGGTGGTCGAGCGCGAGCACATGAGCTGGTGACTTCAACCGCCACGGCCGGTTCGGCTCACCCCACTGCAGAAGTTTGAGCACGCGCCGCTCATAGGCATAGGTCGAGGTGTAATCGGCTTTGTCGACAAGCCACTCGGAGTATGTCGGCACCTGGGCGAAGGCCTGGAAGATCTGCGATGTGAAGTCAAGGGCCATCAGATCCAGACACTCCATCGGGCCGTGGATGTCGGTGGGCACGTGAGCCCTGCTGCCAACGAGCACGGTCCGTTGTTCCGGCGGTATCCGCGGGTCGTCGCCCACGACAGTGGACGGCGGCGGGCACGGTTGAGCCGACTCCCAACTTCGGAGGTACCGGACGTTGCGATCCTGCGCGAGTAGGAACGACAGCGCGGTCGACCCGGTGCGGGGCAGGCCGAGCCCGAAAAGCGGTGCGTCGATCGCCACGTCGTCGATCTCGGGATGTCGGCGGTACCAGTCCTCCACCTGTAGCCGCTGACGAAGATGCATGCCGATGCGGGCGTAGATGAACCCCTCGCCGCGCTCGTTGAGCCTTGCCTCGTCGCGCAGCGCCCGCAGGAGGATCTCCAACCCCTCGCGGTAGGAGTCGTCGCCGAAGTCCTCGAGCCCCGTCTGATCGACGGCGGAGGCCGTCAGCTCGCCCGGTGACGTCACAGTGCACCTCCACGCAAATTCGTGACAGTACACTGTCACCATTATGGTCGAAACGTCAACAGAAGGCCGCCGCCGGTACAACAACAGCGCGCGGGCGGAGAAGGCCGGGCAGACCCGCGAGCGGATCATCGCCGCAGGCAGCGAACTCGTTCACGCATTCGACAGCTGGAACTGGCGCGACCTGACGTTCCGCTCCGTCGCCGACCGCGCGGGCGTCGGCGAGCGGACGGTGTACCGCCACTTCCCCACCGAACGCCATCTTCACGACGCCGTGATGCAGCGCCTCGAGTCCGAGGCGGGCATCTCGTATGAGGACGTCGACCTCGACAATCTCGGCGCGGTGACCGCCCGCGTCTTCGCGTCACTGCCGCGGTTCGCGGTGCGCGAATCGGTAGACACACCGCGCGACCCGACCTTTGTCGGTGTGGATGCCCGTAGACGCGAAGCGCTGCTGCGCGCCGTCACGGCATCCGCGCCGGGCTGGACCGAGGACGAACAGCGTGTTACCGCAGGACTTTTGGACGTGCTGTGGAACTTGCCCAGCTACGAGCGACTCGTCGGAGTGTGGGGCGTCGACGGATCGACGGCCACCGAGGCGGTGAACTGGCTGATGTCGAAGGTCATCGAGGCGGTCGAGGAGGACGGCCCGCCTCCTGCGTAGCCTCGATGCGGTGACCAACGCCAAGAACCTCATCGGTCGCACCGTTGGCCGCCTGCTGGGCCTGCCGCCGCACACCTGTGAATACGACGTCGACCGTGATCGACGCGTTCCGATGCGCGACGGCGTCGAGCTGCTCGCTGACCACTACCGGCCGCTGACGTCGAATCCGGCGGGAACGCTTCTGGTTCGCACCCCCTACGGTCGCGGCTATCCGGTGTCGGTGCTGTTCGGAAGCATCTATGCGGCCCGCGGCTACCACGTCGTCGTGCAGAGCGTTCGCGGCACGTTCGGTTCCGGCGGCGATTTCTACCCGTTCGCGCACGAGATCGACGACGGCGCCGACACCGCGGCATGGCTTCGCGACGAACCGTGGTTCACCGGGACGTTCGCCACCATGGGCGCGTCCTATCTCGGCTTCACGCAGTGGGCGCTGCTGACCGACCCACCTCCTGAGATGGCCGCCGCGATCATCACCGTCGGGCCACATGACCTCAGCGGACCACGCTGGGGCGCAGGGACGTTCGGGCTCAACGATTTCCTCGGCTGGAACAACTCGATCTCCCACCAGGAGGACAAGGGCCGGATCCGCAACGTCGTGCGGATGGTTCGGGCCAGGCGGCTGATGGCACGCGCGACAGCCGCCCTGCCTGCGGGCGAGGGCGGCAGGCGACTGCTCGGCGAGGCCGCGCCGTGGTACGAGTCGTGGCTCGAACACCCCGATCACGACGACCCGTTCTGGACTGGCACTCAACTGCAGACCGCATTGGAGCGCACGACGGTCCCCGTGCTGCTGCTCACCGGCTGGCAGGACGTGTTCGTCGAGCAGACGCTCGAGCAGTACGCCCAACTGCGCCAACGGGATGCGCCAGTCGCGGTGACCGTCGGATCGTGGACGCACTCACAGATGCTCACCACGGGTGCACCGACAGTCCTTCGTGAATCGCTCGCCTGGCTGCACACGCACCTGGCGGGCAATAACGTCACCGAGCGCCGCCCGGTGCGCATCCACGTCAACCACGACCGCTGGCTAGACCTCGACGAGTGGCCGCCCCCGATGCCCGAACAGGTCCGGTATCTGCAGCCGGGCGGCCGCCTCGGCGATGCCGTGCCACCCGACACCGCGCCTTCGCCGTCGTTCACCTACGACCCCGCAGACCCGACGCCGACCGTCGGCGGACGCCTGCTCTCCCCCGAGGGCGGCTACCGAAGGGACGACAAACTCGCCGAACGCGCCGATGTCCTGACGTTCACCGGCGACACGCTTTCGCAGGACCTCTACGTTGTCGGAAACCCGGTTCTCGAGCTTTCGCACTCATCCGACAACCCGCACCATGACCTGTTCGTGCGGGTGAGCGAGGTCGACGCGAAGGGGCGGTCCCGCAACGTCAGCGACGGATATCGCCGCGGCACAGGCGATTCGGACACGATCACCATTGAAATGGACGCCGTTGCGCACCGGTTCCGCTCCGGTTCCCGCATCAGGGTGCTGATCGCAGGCGGCTCGCATCCGCGGTTCGCGCGCAACCTCGGTACCGGCGAACCGCTCCTCACCGGACGGCGGTTGCGGCCCGCAACCCACACCGTGCACCTCGGAGAGGGCGCGTCGCGGCTGCGGCTCCCCGCGGGGCGACTGCCGTCAGGTCACTGAAGCGCGCACCCGCGCGGCGACGTCGCG
>Ga0190271_10002678_pt1 | contig 10900 bp, 8 predicted proteins | sample Popmic356T_FD_133747 | JGI IMG/M metagenome (GOLD analysis project Ga0190271, IMG submission 133747) | Populus adjacent soil microbial communities from riparian zone of Weber River, Utah, USA - 356 T | ecosystem: Environmental > Terrestrial > Soil > Riparian zone | place: USA: Utah | collected...
CTGGCGCCGCTCGCCGTGCTCGGGCAGAGCCGCGGGTGGGCGCTCGCCCTGCCCGCGGCGCTGGTGCTCTTCGTCCTGATCACGCCGGGCCGCCTCCGGCTGCTCTTCGCGATCGGCGCGGTTGGGCTCGCCACGCTGGCCCAGCGCGGGCGGCTGCTCGCTGTGCACGACGAGGTCGACCCCGCTCGGCTCGACCCGCTGCTGAGCGACGCGACGGCGGGGATCCTCGTTGGCGTGGCCGTTCTCGCTCTGGTCGGTCTGGCCTGGGCGCTGGCCGACCGGCGGGTGGAGCTGCCCGGGCCGGTCCTGCGCCGCCTGGGCCAGGGGGTGGCGGTGCTCGCCGTCGTTGCGGTGGCGGCAACGGCCGCCCTGGCGGTGTCGGGCGACGGCCTGGACGGTCTCGGGGACCGGTGGGAGGAGTTCAAGGATGGCGGCGGACCCGCGAGCGGCGAGAGCCGCTTCGCGAGCGGCGGGAGCAACCGCTGGGATTTCTGGACGGTGGCGTGGGAGCTGTTCGAGGAGGAGCCGGTTCGCGGCATCGGGATGGAGAACTTCCAGGTCGAGTACCTCCGCCGCGGCACGAGCGACGAGCGGCCCCAGTTCCCCCACTCGCTGGAGCTGGGCGTGCTCTCCCAGACCGGCGCGGTCGGGGCGGTGCTGCTCGGCGGCGCGTTTCTCATGGCGCTGTTGGCCGCCTGGCGCGTGCGATCCACCCCGCGCGGCCGCAGGGCCGTGGCGGGCGCCGCCGTCGGGATCGCGGCCTACTGGCTGCTGCACGCCTCCGTCGACTGGTTCTGGGAGTTCGCGGCCCTCACCGGGACCGCCCTGGCCATGCTGGGACTGGCCGGCGCGCTCGCGCCGCGGCCCGAGCCCGGCCCCGAGGAGGCAGCGCAGCCGTCGCGGTTCCGGGTGCCGGCCGCCGTCGCCGCGTCGCTCGCAGCTGTGGCACTCGCCCTCAGCATCGCGCTTCCCTGGGCATCCGAGCTGCTCGTGCGCGAGGCGTCCGGCAACTGGCCCGAGGACCCGCAGGGCGCGTTGGACCAGCTCGACACGGCTGCCACCCTCAACCCGCTCTCGAACGTCCCCCAGCTGACGGCGGCGTCGATCGCGCTCGAGATCGACGACCTGCCGCGTGCGCGCGCCGAGTTCGCCGAGGCACTCGAGCACGACCCGGAGACGGCCTACGCGCTCCTCGAGCTGGGAGTCATCGCGGCCGAGCGCGGAGAGGGTCCCGAGGCCCTCGCTCTGCTTCGACGCGCGCTCGCGCTGACGCCTCGCGACGAGATCCTCCGCCGGACGATCCGTGACGTGCGGGCGGGCCGCAGCGTCTCGGTCGACGCGTTGAACCAGCAGATCCGCGCGAGAGCCCGATCGCGGGCCGAGAACTGAAGCATTTAGCCAGGATTTATCCGAGATGCTGGCGGGATCCTCACAACCGTGTTATCAAGGCTGTGGGACACATTCCAAGCGAGAGCATCCAGGACGGTGCCTCTCGTTCGAGTTGGGAAGCCACGACCCCCACGATCTGGCCCCCAAGGCTCTCTCACCGACCTAAGGACGCTATGAGGACGATTTTCTCTGTACTGACCGTGCTTGTGCTGACGCTGGCAATCGCCACGTCCGCCTCCGCGCAGCAGTCTTCCGTTGACGGCTACGAGGACCAGGCCGGGCAGATCCAGGCCCAGGTCCAGGGCGGCGGCGGGAGCGGCGGCGACGGCAGCGGCACCGCACCGGTCGCCGCGACCACCGACAGCTCCGCCGGCGGCAGCCTGCCCTTCACCGGGCTCGATGTCGCGCTCCTGTTCGCGGCGGGCGGCGTGCTCGCAGTAGCGGGCCTCGGCATGCGGCGGCTGACGCGCTCTCCCGGCTCCGCCTAGATCGCCCTCAAGCTTTCGGCGCGGGCGCCGACACTGCATCTGTGGAAGCGATGACGTCCCGTGCCTGAGACTGAGACGGCATATCCGTCTGAAAGCGTGTCGCCTGCCAAGCCGGCGGGCGACATGCAGGAGGCGCTCAAGCCTGTAGACAGCCGCGCGCGAGCGCTTGCTGTCGTGCCGGCCGAGGCGCGCCGCCCGGCCCGGCAAGCCCTCTTCGAGGGCAAGGGCTGGATGCGGCTGCGGCTGGGCACGGACGCCGTGGCGCTCCTGCTCGGGAATGTCGCCGCGCTGGTCGGTGCTTCGGCGGCGGGCGCGGATGAGTCAGCCGCGGTCCTCGTCTGGCTCTTCCCGCCGTTCGTGATCGCGGCACTCGCCATTCGTCGCATGTACAGCTCGCGCCTGCACGTCCGCGTCGCGGACGGCATCGGCCAGCTGGTGGCCGCCACGTCTCTCGCCGCCATCGCGCTCATCGCCGGGGCGGCGCTGCTCGAGCCCTCCGAGCAGGTCGCGCCGCTGCTCGCGCGAGCGTGGCTGTTCGGCACCGTCTACCTCGTCGGCTCGCGCGTGGTGCTGGCCTGGGCCCAGCGCCGTGCGAGGTCGGGCCGTCTCGTCGCGAAGCGCACGCTGATCGTCGGAGCCGGGGAGATCGGGGCCCGTGTCGAGCGGCGGCTCATGGAGCAGCCTGAGCTGGGCCTCCTGCCCGTGGGCTACCTCGACGCCGACCCGGTCCCGGAGGACATGGTCCCCGACCGTACGGTTCCGGTGCTTGGAGGCCCCGACGACCTGGCCCGGATCGCCACGGCCACGGGCGCCGAGCACGTGGTACTCGGGTTCAACAACGCGCCCGACCGCCTCCTGATCCCGCTGGTGCAGGAGTGCGAGGACCTCGGGCTCGAGATGTCGCTCGTCCCGCGGCTGTTCGAGAGCGTCAACGTACGAGTCGGGCTGGAGCACGTTGGTGGCCTGCCGCTGTTCGGCCTCCGCTCGATCGACCCGCGCGGGTGGCAGTTCGCCGCGAAGCACCTGTTCGACCGCGCGTCGGCCGCGCTGCTGCTGGTCATGCTCGCCCCCCTGCTGGCGGTCGTCGCCCTGATCGTGCGCGTGTCGTCGCCGGGACCGGTCTTCTTCCGCCAGAAGCGGATCGGCCGCGACGGACACGCATTCGAGATGCTGAAGTTCCGCTCCATGCGCAGTGAGAAGCGCAAGGAACAGGATGAGAACGTGCTCTTCCTGCCCACGGACCTGGGCCCGGGCGGGGTCGAGGGCGCAGACCGGCGCACGCCGTTCGGCACCTTCCTCCGGCGCACGTCCATCGACGAGCTGCCGCAGCTCTTCAACGTGCTGAAGGGCGACATGAGCCTGGTCGGGCCGCGGCCCGAGCGCCCGGAGTTCGTGGAGCTGTTCGGCTCGCGGATCTACCGCTACGGCGACCGCCACCGCGTGAAGTCCGGGATCACCGGCTGGGCGCAGGTGAACGGCCTGCGTGGCAAGACCTCGCTGCGCGACCGGGTCGAGTGGGACAATTACTACATCGAGAACTGGTCACTCGGGCTTGACCTGAAGATCCTCCTGATGACACTCGCCGCGCCCTTCAGCGCGCGCGCCGAGTGACGGCGGCCCAGCGCGACGCACTTGGGGCGCCGCGGAGAGCCACCGCGCTAGCCCTCCGCCGGCGCCCGCCGGTGATCCTGGCGTACCACAGCGTCGCGCCTGGGCCGCGCAGCGAGGATCCGACGTTCCTTCGCGTTCATCCCGACCGCTTCAAGGAGCAGGTCGAGGTGCTGCTCGGGGCCGGGTACTCGTTCGTGACCGTGGCAGAGTTCGCCCGCCGCATCGGACCCGGCGGGCCGCCCGCCGGCCTCGCCGCGTTGAGCCTCGACGACGGCGTGCGTGACAACCACTCGGTGGTCCTCCCCATCCTGCGCCGGTACGGGATCCCGGCCACTGTCTACGTGACCACCGGGATGATCGGCAAGACCTATCCGTGGATGAGCGGGGACATCCCGATGATGGAGGAGGACGAGATCCGCGAGCTGGCCGAGGCGGGCGTGGAGATCGGGGCCCATACGATTACCCATCCGAACATGGCGGAGCTCGACCAGGAGCAGTGTCTGACCGAGATGAACGAGAGCCGCCGGGAGCTCGAGCGGATCACCTCGCGTTCCGTAGAGACGTTCGCCTACCCGTTCTGCCACTACGGGGACGCCGCGGTGGCCGCCGCCGAGGAGGCGGGGTTCCTCGCCGCGGTGACATGCGGGGGCGCGGGCAACTGGGACCGGTTCACGATCAAGCGCTCGCTGATCACCGGGAAGGACGGGCTCCCGAGCTTCGCGCTCAAGGTCGCCGGCCTCTATCAAGGGCTGTTCGATGGACGCGCAGGACGCATCACCCGTCACGTGACGCGCCCCCTGCGCACGCGCGCGCGGGCCCTGATCGATCGGCGTGCCTGACGCCGAGCCGCAGTCGGCCTCGGGCGCCGCCGGCCACCGCGCCGCCACCAACACCTTCACAAGAGCGCTCGGCGAGGTCATCGGGAAGTTCGCGTCGCTGGCGGTCTTCATCGCGCTGGCGCGCGAGGTCGGCGCGTCGGACTTCGGCACGTTCGTGTTCGCGTTCTCCTGGGTCCAGGTGGCGACCATGCCGATCGCGCTCGGCGCCGAGCGGTACATCCTCCATGAGGTGGCGCGGAACCCGGGCTCCATGCACGAGCTGCTCTTCAACGGCATCGCGCTCAAGCTGCTGCGGGCCGTCCCGATCACCGCGCTGTCGTTCATCCTGCTCGAGCTGCTCGGGTACGGCGGAACCGCGCGCGAGGCGGTCTACATCCTCACGGTGGGACAGCTCATCGAGGCGCTCTCCCGCACGATGTTCGCGGTCTTCAACGGGGTCGAGCGCGGGACGATCGTGGCCACCACGATCGTGATCCAGCGGGTCGGTGCCGCGGCGCTCGGGCTCGCGGCGCTCGCCCTGGGCGGCCGCGTGGTGGCGGTGTGCGTCACGTACACCGTCGGCACCGCCATCGGCTTCGTCATCGGGCTCTTCCTGATGCGGCGCTCGCTCGGCCTGCCACGCCCGCGGCTGGACCGCGACGTGCGGCAGACGCTCGCCCGCGCCAGCCGAGGCTACGGCCTGCAGGACATCCTCGGCGTCATGCTCGCCAAGGTCGACGTGGTGTTGCTCTCGCTGCTGGCCACCTCCACCGCCGTCGGCCTCTACGGGGCCGCCTACCGCCTGCTCGAGTCCACGGCCTTCATCGCCATCGCCGTGATCGGGGCGTTCGCCGCGATGTACACGTATCTCGACCGCGACACGGATCCGTCCGTCCAGACCGTCTTCGAGCGATCGGTGAAGCTGCTCATGGCGCTGCTGCTGCCCTGTGCGGTCGGGTTCGGGCTGCTCGCCGAGCCCACGGTGGTGCTGCTCTTCGGCGAGGAGCTCGAGGACGCGGCGGTGCCGCTGAGGCTGCTCGCCCCGTCGATAGTGTTCATGGGCGTCGTGATGCTCGGCTCCTCGCTGCTGATCGCGCGCGGGCGCCTGCGCGTTCTGATCGTGGGCGGGACCGCCGCGATCGTGATCAACATCGGCCTGAACTTCGCCCTTATCCCGTCGTTCGACGACGCGGGCGCGGCCACGGCGATGCTCGTCACGTCGGCGCTCCTGAGCGGCCTGATCCTCGTCCGCGCCGCCGAGGCGGTGGGGGGCGTTCCGTGGCGGAGGATGCTCGCTGCCCCGCTGGCGGCGGCGGCGGCGATGGCCGTGCCCCTGGTACTGATCCCGTGGCCCCTGCTCGCCCTTGCCGCCGGCCTGGCGGCCTACGGCGGGGGGTACATCGCCGTGGAGCGCGCGATCAGCCCGAGCGATCTCCGGTTCGTGGCCGACCTCGCCCGGCAGCGCCTGCCCGTCCTCGGCCTGAGGCGGGGGGCGGCCTGAGGGTCCTGCACGTCGCGCAGCCGCTCGAGGCCGGTGTGCCGCGCGCGGCCGCGTCGCTCGTCGCCGACCAGGTGCGCCGAGGCTTCCAGGTCGTCGTGGCCTGTCCGGCCGAGAGCGAGCTGGGCCGTCTCGCGGAGGAGGCCGGGGCCGGGCGCGTCCGCTGGGACGCCACCCGAGCTCCCGGACCGTCCGTGCCGCGCGAGATCCGGGCGCTGGCGAGCGTGGTGGCCGAGACCGATCCGCAGCTGGTGCACCTCCACTCGGCGAAGGCAGGTCTCGCAGGGCGCGCCGCGGTGCGAGGCCGGCGCCCCACCGTGTTCCAGCCGCACGCCTGGTCCTTCGAGGTCGCCGGCGTCCAGCGCATGCCCGCGCTTGCCTGGGAGCGCTTCGCGGGGCGGCGCTGGACCGACCTCGTGCTCTGCGTCAGCGCCGCGGAGCGGCTACGGGCCGAGAAGGCCGGCGTGCGAGCGCGGTTCGCCACGGTGCCGAACGGCATCGACGTCGAGCGGCATCCCGCGGCCGGCGAGGACGAGCGCCGGCGGGCGCGCGCGAGGCTGGGCTTGGACGCCAATCCGTTGGCCCTGACGCTCGGACGGCTCTCCGACCAGAAAGGCCAGGACGTGCTGCTTCGCGCCTGGCCGGCCGTGCTCGAGCGGGTGCCGGAGGCGGAGCTGCTGCTCGTGGGCGACGGTCCTGCCAGGGCAGCGCTTCAGGCGCAGGGAGTGCCGCGAGTGCGCTTCGAGGGCGCGCGCACCGACGTCGCCGACTGGCTGGCCGCCGCCGACGTGGTGGCGCTGCCGTCACGCTGGGAGGGGCTCTCGCTCGTCATGCTGGAGGCGATGGCAAGTGCGCGCAGCGTGGTGTCGAGCGACGTCGCCGGGGCTCGCGAGAGCCTCGGGCAGGCGGGCGCGATCGTGCCGGTGGCAGAGCCCCGACCGCTCGCCGCCGCGCTCGCGGAGCGGCTGGAGGACCCCGACCTCGCGCGCCGGGAGGGTACGGAGGCTCGGCGCCGGGTCGAGCGGGACTTCGACCTGGCGGACGTGACCGCGCGCGTCGCGAAGCTGTACGGGGAAGTGCTGGAGCGGCGCCGGTGAAGGTGCTGGCGCTGTCCTCCTACGGCGTGCTCGGCGGCGCGGAGCTGTCGCTCGCGACGTTCCTCGAGCACCGCCCGGAGGGCGTCGAGGCGGTCGCGCTCCTCGTGGACGGTGGCCCCCTGGCGGCGCGGCTGGCGGAGCTGGGAGTACCCGTCCACAGCGCCCACGGCTACGCCGGGCGACCAACGGTGACACGCGCGGTGCGCTTCGCACGTGAGCTGTCCACGTTCCTCGAACGGGAGCGCCCGGACGTGGTCTGGGCGCTCGGCCAGAAGGCCGCGCTGCTGGCCGTCGCGCCCTGCCGAAGGCGGAGGATCCCGCTCGTGTGGCACAAGGTCGACTTCTCGTGGGACCGGCTGCTGGCGGCCCCGCTCGCCGAGGGCGTGAGCGGAGTCGTGTGCGTGAGCCAGGCCGTGGCAGGCGCGCTCGGCCCGCTGGGCGGGCGGCGGCTGCTCGGCGTGGTGCACCCGCCGCTGCGGCTCTCCGAGTCGCTCCGAGCCGAGCCAGACCGGGACGAGCCGGTCATCGGCACGCTCGCCCGGCTCGTCCCCTACAAGGGCCACCATCACATCCTGGCGGCGGCAGCGCAGCTCTCCGAGGAGTTCCCGCGGCTGCGGGTGGTGCTGGCCGGCGGTCCGGTCGCGGAGTTCCCCCGCTACCCCGCGGAGCTCGAACAGCTGGCAGCCGAGCTGGGGATGTCGGGAAGGGTCGAGCTGCCCGGTTTCGTGGACGACGTGGAGGCCATCCTGCGGCGCCTCTCGGTCTTCGTGAACGCGACCTTCCGGGACGAGGAGGGCTTCGGGCTCGAGGGCCTGTCCGGCGCCATGCTCGAGGCAAGCTGGGCGGGAGTGCCGGTGGTGGCCACGGGCGGTGGCGGCACCGCGGAAGGGCTGCTGGACGGCGAGACCGGCACGCTCGTGCCCGAGGCGGAGCCGGGCGCGATCGCCGCGGCGGTGGCGCCCTACCTGCGCGACCCGGCCCTGGCGGCAAAGACCGGCGCGGCCGGCATGGAGTTCGCGCGGGCGCGATGCGCCCCCGAGCCGGCCTCACGCCGGTTGTTCGACCTGCTTGCGGTGCCCGCGGGCGTCCGGCGGTCCGGACAGTGACCTCCGTCGCGATCACCCACGACTACCTCACTCAGCGCGGCGGCGGGGAGCGCGTGGTGCTCGAGCTGCTCGAGCTCTGGCCCGAGGCCCAGGTGGCCACGCTCGCCTACGACGCGGCGTCGACGTTCCCCGAGTTCGCGTCGCACGACGTGCGCGAGTCCGTGCTCGGGCCGCTCCGCGGCCATCCGGCCATGCGCGCGCTGGCGCCGCTCTATCCGCTGGCGTTTCGAGCCTTCGGCCGGTTCGACCAGGACCTCGTGATCTCGAGCTCGAGCGGCTGGGCGCACCAGGTTGCCACCTCCCCCTCGACGCGGCACGTGATCTACATGCACACGCCGGCACGCTGGGTCTACGCGCCGCGCCGCTACTTCGGGTCCGGAGCGAAGCTCGCGCTGGCGCTCCCTCTCACCGGGGCGCTTCGCAGGCTGGACAGGGCCGCGGCCCGCCGCGCCGACCTCTTCCTCTGCAATTCACGGAACGTGCAGGAGCGGGTCGCGCGCATCTACGGCGTCGACGCCCAGGTGGTCTTCCCGCCCGTGGACACCGCCCGCTTCACGCCGAAGCCGCGCGGCGAGCGCCTGCTCGTGCTCTCGCGCCTCTTCCCCTACAAGCGGGTGGAGCTGGTGGTCGACGCCGCGAACCGGACGGGCATCGGGCTCGACGTGGTCGGCGCCGGGCCCGCGCTCGCCGACCTCCGGGAGCTGGCGGGGCCGACCGTGACCTTCCACGGCCGGCTCGACGACCGCGCCGTCACCGAGCTGGTGGAGGGCTGCCGCGCGCTCGTGCTCCCTGGCACCGAGGAGTTCGGCATCGTGGCGGTGGAGGCGAACGCGGCCGGCAAACCCGTGATCGCCTTCGCCGCAGGCGGGGCGCTCGAGACCCAGCGGGACGGCTTCACCGCGGCGCTCTTCCACGAGCACACGAGCGAGGCGCTGCTCGACGCGATCGCCCGCGCCGACGCCCTGGAGACGTCGCCGGAGGCGCTGGCGGAGCGCGCGGAGCGGTTCTCCCGCCCGGCATTCCGCAACGCGATCGGCAGGAGGATCGAGCCGATCCTGGGATGAAGCTTGCAGACTCGTACGTCCGTCCATGGACGGATGTACGAGGGTTGACCGGCGGGCTCGGCCAGCTGCCCGAGGTGGCCGTTACATGAAGTGTGCCTCGCCTCGGCCTGCACCCGATCCGCCTGCTCGCGACCGCAGCCCTCGCCGCAGCCGTCACTCTGATCCTCGCCGCCCCGGCGGCCGCGGGCGCGTCGCAGCAGCTCCTCGGCGCGCAGTCGCACGCCACCTGGAGCAGCGTCTCCCCGGCCGAGATGAGGCGCGAGCTGGACATGCTGGCATTCGCCGGCGGCAAGGTCGTGCGCACCGACATCTCATGGTCCAGCCTGGAGTCCGAGGGCAAGGGGCAGTACTCGCCCTGGTTCGTCGAGCGCTTCGACGCCTTCCTCCACCACGCGGAGGCGCGCGGCATCCAGGTGATCGCGACCCTGTGGTCGACGCCCTGCTGGGCCTCGACCGCACCAGCGGAGGCAAAGCAGGGCTGTACCGGGTCCTGGTGGAATCGCGAGGTGGATCGCTACGAGCCCACCAGCCCCGAGCACTTCGCGGACGCCGCGGAGTGGGTGGCCCGGCGCTGGGGCGGCCGGCTGGCCGCGCTCGAGATCTGGAACGAGCCGAACGAGCCGGAGCATCGCTTCCTGATCGCGCCGGACAACGGGCGCTCCTACGCGGCGCTCCTACGCGCCGCCTATCCGCGCATCAAGCAGGCCGCGCCGAACCTGCCGGTCCTCGGAGGCGCCATGGCCTTCTCGGACGCGGAGTGGGTCGAGCGCCTGTACGAGCTCGGCGCCGGGAACAGCTTCGACGGCCTGTCCCTGCACCCGTACAACGAGTGGCGCGATCCGGACGACCCCTGGAAGCCGCAGTGGCGCAAGTACACGTTCCTCACCGGCGTGCCGGCCATGCACGACCTGCTGCGCAGGCACGGCGACGGGCACAAGTCTCTGTGGCTGACCGAGCTCGGCTTCTCGACCTGCGGCACCGGCGACCGGTGGTGCGTATCGGAGCAGCAGCAGGCCGAGTACGTGGCGGACAGCCTGCGGATCGTGCGCGGCTGGGACTTCGTCGCGGCGGCGGTGGTCTACAACCTGCGCAACAAGGGCTCCGACCCGACCGATCGTGAGCATCAGTTCGGCCTGCTGCACCGCGACTTCACCCCCAAGCCGGCCTACGCCGCCTTCGCCAGGGCGCTGAGCGAGGCCCCGGTCACGAGGCAGCTCGCGGCGTCGCCCCTGGCTCGCGGCGGGCTTGTCCGGATCGTCGACCGGGGGCTCGTGTCCCATCGCAGGAAGCCGGTGCTGCGCGTGGGCCTGCGCTGCCGGCGCGGGAAGTGCGTCGGGCGCCTGCAACTCGTGGTGCTGACCGGCAGGAGTCCGGCTCGCGCCTCCCGCGCCGGACGCGTGGCGCGGCACTTCGCGATCCAGCCGGGTGCCACCCGCGTGATGCGGGTGCGCCTGCCCGGGCGCTTCGCGGGGGTCCTCCGCCGCCGCGGGCATGTCCGCGTGGTCGCCCACGCGCGGGTGCGCGGCGCGAGCGATTCGCGGCGCAGCTTCATCGTCCGGCGGCAGCGGGCGTCCTAGCCCCTGCTACCGTCGCCCGGCGATGATGGGGGTCGGATCGAGCGTCCTGCCGCGAGGGCGGGACGGCGTTCTGGTGGCCTCGGCGGGGCTGCTCGCGCTCGCCGGCGGGGCGGCCATGGCCGCGGCGGGCTACTTCGTCCATCCCCTGGCGCTGCCGCTGGCCCTGGCCGGCGTCGCCTTCGTCGTAATCGCGTTCCTACGCCCCGCCTGGGGCCTCGCCGGGGCGCTCCTCCTCGTTCCCCTCGAGACCGC
>Ga0190271_10002679_pt1 | contig 10900 bp, 10 predicted proteins | sample Popmic356T_FD_133747 | JGI IMG/M metagenome (GOLD analysis project Ga0190271, IMG submission 133747) | Populus adjacent soil microbial communities from riparian zone of Weber River, Utah, USA - 356 T | ecosystem: Environmental > Terrestrial > Soil > Riparian zone | place: USA: Utah | collected...
GCAGGCGCTGACGGCGCACCTCCAGTTCCGGACGGGCAGCGCCGACGAGACCCTCCCGACCTCGGGGCTCACGCACCTCGCGCAGCACCTCGCGCTGCTCAGCCTGCCCCCTCGGGGGGACCGGGAGGTCGGTGGCAGCACCAGGCTGCTCCGCACGACCTTCCACGCCGATGGGGCGGTGTCGGGCGTGCGGCGCTTCCTCGTCGACGTCTGCGAGTGGCTCGACGGCCCGGACCTCAGCCGGGTGCAGAGCGAGCGGTCCGTGCTGCGCCAGGAGCTCGAGGCCAGGGACCGGAGCCCGCACGCCCTGGCCCTGTTGCGCCGCTACGGTGCCGCAGGCCCCGGTCTCGTCGGCTTCCGACAGCCGGCCCTGCACGGGGCGTCGCCGGATGCCGTGCGCAGTCTCGTCCACGCCTGGTTCACCCGCGGCAACGCGGCGCTCGTGCTCGACGGCCCCCCGCCGGAGGGGTTCCGGCTCCCGCTGCGCGACGGCCCGCGGCGGCCGGTGCCGGAGCCCCCGGCGACCGGCGACCCCCGTCCGGCCGCGTACGTCGCCGACGACACGATGTCCGTCTCCGGCGTGGTCGCGCGCACCCCCGCCGCGGCGGTGCTGCCCGAGCTGCTGCAGCGCGCCATCAGGCGTGACCTGGTCGACCTGCGTGACCAGCCCTGGGCCACCTACGAGTCGGTCGGGCTGGTGTCGGCCGTGGTCGCGGCGGGGTTCCGCGTCTCGCCACCGCTTCTGGACCAGGTCGTCGAGTACACCCACGGTGCGGTGGAGGCGCTGTGCCGCAACGGCCCGGGGGCGGAGGAGCTGGCCGAGGTGGTTGCGGCGGCGGTCCGACGGCTCGAGGACCCGCTCAACGCCATGCAGCTCGCCGACGCGGCGGCATCGGACCACCTCGACGGCAGGCCGGCGCTCGGCCCCGGCTCCTACCGGCGCGCGCTGACCGAGCTCGCCGTGGAGGACATCAGGGAGGTGGCGGAGCAGTTCGCGAGCTCACTGCTGCTCGGGGTGCCGGCCGAGGCGACCTGGAGGAGCGGCGTCCCGCTGCTGACCGGCGCGACGCCGCAGGACCGACCCCGGGGCAGCTCGCACCGCTCGCGGAACGCACCGGCCGACCGGCGCCTGCTGGTCGTGGGTGACGGGTCGATCCACGTCGGGAGCCGGGACACCTGGCAGGGGGTGCGGCCCGGGGAGGTCGCCGCGGTGCTGGCGACGCCGGACGGCGGGCGGGAGGTCGTGGCGGCGAACGGCTGGACGGTGACGCTCGAGCCCACGATGTGGCGCGACGGTGATCGGGCCGTGGCGCGGCTCGACGGCGCCGTCCCTGCGGATCGGTTCGTCGTGTTGCCCGAGCGCAGGCCGGAGGAGGTCCCACACCCGACGACCTTCCGGCACCGGTGGACCGCCGTGCCCCACCTCCTCACCGGCCTCGTCGTCGCCGCGGCCGTCGCCCTCGTGGTGCTGGCGGTGACCAGTGGCCGGCTGGTGTTCGTCGCGGCGGCCGTCATCGGGGGACTCATCGTGGTCACCCTCGTGGCGACGCGCGGCTCCGACTCACGCCTAGACTCCGCGGCGTGAGCGTCACTCCCATCCGCCTGTTCGGCGACCCCGTGCTGCGCACTCCCGCGGAGCCGGTCGTCGACTTCGACGCCGAGCTGCGTCGCCTGGTCGGCGACCTCACCGACACCATGCTGGATGCCGGGGCCGCCGGCCTCGCAGCGCCCCAGCTGGGCGTGGGGCTGCGGGTCTTCACCTACTGCGTCGAGGGCGTTCCCGGCCACCTGGTCAACCCCGACCTGACCCTCGGCGACGACGAGGAGACCGGTCCGGAGGGCTGCCTCTCGCTCCCGGGGCTGCGGTTCGACACCCCCCGTGCGGTGCGGGTGGTGGCCCGCGGGTCCAACGCGTTCGGCGAGCCGGTCACCCTCGAGGGCAGCCACCTGCTGGCGCGGGCGGTGCAGCACGAGACCGACCACCTCGACGGCATCCTGTTCGTCGACCGGCTCGACCCCGAGCAGCGGCGCGAGGCCATGCGGCTGGTGCGTGAGGCCGACTGGGCAGGCCCCGCGCCCGTGGTGCGCACCAGCCCGCACGCGAGCACCTTCGGGAGGCGCTGAGTGCGACTCGTCCTGGCCGGCACACCCGACACGGCTGTGCCCTCACTGCTCGCCCTGCTCGCCTCACCGCACGAGGTGGTCGCCGTCGTGACCCGCCCCGACGCCCGGGCCGGCCGCGGCCGCACGCTCGCGGCATCGCCGGTCAAGCAGGTGGCCCTCGAACAGGGCATCGAGGTGCTCACACCGCCGACACCCCGCGACCCCCACTTCCTGGCCCGGCTCGCCGAGCTCGAGCCCGACTGCTGCCCGGTGGTCGCCTACGGCGCGCTCGTGCCGCGGGAGGCCCTCGACGTGCCGCGCCACGGCTGGGTCAACCTGCACTTCTCGCTGCTGCCGGCCTGGCGTGGTGCCGCTCCGGTGCAGCGCGCCATCATGGCGGGCGACGACGTCACCGGCGCCACGACCTTCGTGCTCGAGGAGGGCCTCGACACCGGGCCGGTGCTCGGCACGCTCACCGAGACGGTGCGCCCCGACGACACGGCCGGCACCCTGCTCGACCGGCTGGCCCACGCCGGAGCCGGTCTGCTCGTCGCCACGATGGACGCCCTGGCGGACGGCTCGCTGCACGCGGTGCCGCAGCGGGCCGAGGGCGTCAGCCTCGCGCCCAAGCTCAGCACCGACGAGGCACGGGTGCGCTGGAGCCTGCCGGCCCACGTCGTCGACCGCCACGTGCGCGGCTGCACCCCGGCGCCCGGCGCGTGGTCGACGTTCCGCGGGGAGCGGCTCAAGCTGGGTCCGGTCCGGATCCGCGTGCCGCGCGGCGAACCGGGTGGCCCGGGTGGACCGTCCCGCGTGATGGCCGCCCGCGACGCCGTCGTGCTGGCGCCCGGCGAGCTGCACGTCAGCAAGTCGGCGGTGCTCGTCGGCACCGGCTCGGCACCGGTCGAGCTCGGCGAGGTCGGGCCCACCGGCCGCACACCGATGCCGGCCGCGGACTGGGCCCGCGGCATCCGCATCGCGCCGGGGGAGCGGCTCGATGACTGACCAGTCCAAGGGCAAGGGAAGCGGGGGCCGCCCCGGTGGTGGGCGGGGCCCGCGACAGCGCAGCGCCACCGCACCCTCGGAGCGCACCCGCCGGGCCGAGCCGACCCGGTTCGCCGCCTACACGCTGTTGCGCGCCGTCGACGATGGGGCCTACGCCAACCTCGAGATGCCGACGATCCTGCGCCGCCACCGGCTCGAGGCCCGCGACGCGGCGTTCGCCACCGAGCTGGCCTTCGGCACCATCCGCTGGCAGGGCTTCTACGACGCCGTCATCGCCGAGGCGGCCGACCGACCCACCGGGCGCATCGACCCCCAGGTGCTCGACGTGCTGCGGCTCGGAGCCCACCAGCTGCTCGGGATGCGCGTGGCCACCCACGCCGCCGCCGACCAGACCGTCGGCCTCGCGAAGGTCGTGGCGGGCGCGGGTGCGAGCGGCTTCGTCAACGCGGTCATGCGGCGGCTCAGCGAGCGCTCCCTCGAGGAGTGGCGCGACGCCGTCGTGCCCGAGGGTGGGGGAGTCGCCGCCCTGGCGGTGCGCCACAGCCACCCCGAATGGGTGGTCACCGCGCTGCGGGCCGCGCTGCTCGGCCACGCCCGGGCCACCTCCGAGAGCGTCGACGCGGAGCTCGCCGCCCTGCTGACCGCCGACAACGAGCCACCACGCGTGCACCTGGTCGCCCGGCCCGGGCTGGTCGACGTCGACGAGCTGTGCGCCTACGACGACGTCGAGCCCAGCCGCATCTCGCCGATCGGCGTGGTGCTCGGCTCCGGGGACCCCGGCCTGATCCCCGAGGTGCGCGACGGTCGCGCCGCGGTGCAGGACGAGGGGTCCCAGCTCGTCGCGCTCGCCCTCGCCGCCGCCGACGTTCCGGCCGACCTGCCCGCCCGCTGGCTCGACCTGTGCGCCGGCCCCGGCGGCAAGGCGGGCGTGCTCGGCGCGCTCGCGGTCGAGGCCGGCGCCGACCTCACGGCCATCGAGGTGAGCCCCCACCGCGCCGAGCTCGTGCGGTCCACGCTGCGCGCCCTGACCCGGCGTGCGAAGGGCCTCGGCCGCCATGTCGAGGTCCGCACCGCCGACGGCCGGGTGCTCGGCGAGGACGAGCCCGCGGCCTACGCGCGGGTGCTCGTCGACGCCCCCTGCACCGGGCTCGGTGCGCTGCGACGCCGCCCGGAGGCCCGTTGGCGGCGGCAACCGTCCGACGTCGCCGAGCTGGCGCCGCTGCAGCGCGCGCTGCTGGCCTCCGCGCTGGATGCCGTCGCGCCCGGTGGCGTCGTCGCCTACGCCACGTGCAGCCCCCACGTCGCCGAGACCCGCTTCGTCGTGAGCGACGTGCTCAAGCGCCGGCGCGACATCGAGGTGGTCGACGCTCGCCCGCTGTTCACCGACGCCGTGGGCCGGCCGCTCGACGGTCTGGGCCAAGGGCCGTACGTGCAGCTCTGGCCACACGTGCACGGCACGGACGCGATGTTCCTCGCGCTGCTGCGCAGGCTCCCGTACCCTGTCGAGCGGCCCGATTCAGAGTGGTCGCCGGCCGCACGGACGTGATCGACGACAGCGACGAGGGGTGGGCGCAGTGGCCGAGCCGAGCCAGGACATCTGGCGGCGCAGGGCGGCGAAGCTGGGGTGGGCCTCGACCCTCCTGGCAGCCGTCGCGCTGCTGATCCTCGCAGCGTCGATCTGGGCCTACGTCTCCGAGCGGTTCGGCGTGTCGTCGGACAGCGCGCTGCTCTTCGACGACCCCCAGTGGCAGCTCTGGCTCACCGCTGCCGGGGCCGCCTGGGTGGTCGCCGCCTACGTGGGGGTCGCGGCCCTCGAGACCGCGGCGGCGATGAGGGTGCTGTCCCCCGACCGGCCGCTCCCGAAGCAGCAGCCGCACGTCCTGCGGGTCGGCGCGGCGGGAGCGGGAGCTGGTGTCCTGGCCGCGGACTCGCTGATGACCACCCCCGAGTGGCCCGCGTCAGCGCTGCCGGCCGCTACGGGCGCGGTGCAGACGGTGCGGTGCACGGTGCTGCTCCCCGCGTACAACGAGGAGCTCGTCCTGGGCCACGCGCTGCGCTCCCTGCAGGAGCAGACCCGGCCACCGGACCGGATCCTCGTCATCGCCGACAACTGCACCGACACCACGGTCGCCGTCGCCCGCGAGCACGGGGTCGAGGTCGTCGAGACCGTGGGCAACACGGAGAAGAAGGCGGGCGCCCTGAACCAGCAGCTGCGCCGCCTGCTGCCGGCGAGTGACGCGCGCGACGTCATCCTCGTCATGGATGCCGACTCCACCATCGGACCGGAGTTCCTCGAGGACGGGCTCCGCCGGCTGGAGGAGGACCCGTCGCTCATGGCCGTCGGTGGCCTGTTCCACGGCGAGCCCGGCTACGGCCTGATCGGTCAGTTCCAGCGCAACGAGTACGCCCGGTACCAGCGGCTGGTCGCCCGCAAGTCGGGCCGGGTGTTCGTCCTCACCGGCACGGCCTCGCTGATCCGCGCCGTGGCGCTGTCCGCGGTGGCGGAGGCGCGCGGCGAGCTGGTCCCCGGCATCCGTGGCAACGTCTACGACACCCAGGCCATGACCGAGGACAACGAGCTGACCCTGGCCCTGAAGACGCTGGGCGCCAAGATGACCTCACCGCGTGCCGCCCAGGTCACCACCGAGCTGATGCCCACGTGGCGCGCCCTGTGGCGCCAGCGGCTGCGCTGGCAGCGCGGCGCGCTCGAGAACATCGGGGCCTACGGGCTCACCCGGGCGACGGCCCTGTACTGGGGCCAGCAGCTGACCCTGGCCTACAGCGTCATCGCCCTGAACGCGTTCCTGCTCCTCAGCCTGATCACCCTGCTGGCCGCCGACGAGTTCGCGCCCTCCCGGTTCTGGACGGTGGTCGGCGTGATCTTCGTCGTCGAACGCCTCGTCACGGTCTGGGCCGCCGGGTGGAAGGCCCGGGCCCTGGCCGCCCCGATCTTCCTCGAGCTCGGCTACGCCCTGTTCCTCCAGGCCTGCTTCGTCGCGTCCCTGGGCCAGGTCTTCACCCGCAAGGAGGCGGGGTGGAACTACGTGCGCCGCGAGGGTCTGGCCCTGGTCGTCATCGTCAACGGGATCCTGCTGCCCGCCAGCGTCATGCAGACCGACTGGTACGCCGCGCTGGCCCAGTTCGTGGCGATCAACACGCTGTTCTTCGGAGCCCTCGCGATCGCCCACATGCTGCCGGCGTGGCGCCGCCATGAGTGACCGGTCGCCCGGTCGCTAGGGTGTCGCGCGTGCAGATCTCCCCGTCGATCCTGTCGGCCGACTTCGCCAACCTCGAGCGCGAGCTCGCCGCCATCTCCAACGCCGACTGGGCGCACGTCGACGTCATGGACAACCACTTCGTGCCCAACCTGACCCTGGGGCTGCCGGTCGTCGAGGCGCTGGTCAAGGTGTCGCCGATCCCGGTCGACTGCCACCTGATGATCGACGACCCCGACCGGTGGGCCCCCGGCTACGCCGAGGCCGGCGCGCGGTCGGTGACCTTCCACGTCGAGGCGGTGTCGGATGCCGTGGCGACGGCCCGCGCGATCCGCGCCGCGGGTGCGCGGGCGGCCTTCGCGGTGAAGCCCGGCACGCCCTTCGCGCCGTACGCCGACCTGCTGCCCGAGGTCGACATGGTGCTCGTCATGACCGTCGAGCCGGGGTTCGGTGGCCAGTCGTTCATGGCCGACCAGATGACCAAGGTGCGCGAGGTGCGCGAGGCGGTGCGCCGGCACGGTGGAGAGGTGTGGGTGCAGGTCGACGGCGGGGTGTCGGCCTCCACGATCGAGCAGTGCGCCGAGGCCGGGGCCGACGTGTTCGTCGCGGGGTCGGCCGTCTACGGCGCCGAGTCGGTGGGCGGGGCCGTCGACGAGCTGCGCGCCCTCGCGGCGCGGCACGCGCACCGGTGACCGCCGCCGCCTCCCTGCTGGAGCGGCTCGCCGACAGCGGGGGCTACGCGGCCGATCTCACGATCACCGAGGGGCTCGAGCCGGGGGAGGTCCTCGACGGGGTCGAGCTCGAGGCCTGCCGGTTCGACCGGGCCGTGCTCGAGGGCTCGGTGCTGCGTGACTGCACCTTCACAGACTGCGTGTTCACCGGGTGCAACTTGAACCGGGTCGACCTCAGCGGGTCGAGGTTCAGTGACTGCCGGTTCGTCGAGTGCACTGCCCTCGCGGTGATCTGGACCCGCGCGGGGGAGGCTGCCCTGTCGGCGCGGCCGTGGGACCTCGAGCGGTGCCGGCTCGACCTCGCGTCGTTCCAGGAGGGCGCGATCGCCGGCTCGCGCCTCGTCGGCTGCTCATTGCGCGAGGCCGACTTCGGGGGCGCCGACGCGCAGCGGGTCGACTTCGGCGGCTCGGACCTGTCCGGTGCGGTGTTCGTGGCCACCGACCTGCGTGGCGCCAGCCTGCTCGGGGCGGTCGGCTACGCGTTCGACCCGTCCGAGAACCGGGTGCGCGGCCTGCGGGTCGAGGCCTCCGGGGCGGCCGGGCTGCTTGCGGCGATGGGCCTGGTCGTCGAGGACTGACCCCACCCGCCCCAACTTTCTCGCCCGATCCCGGAACCTTCACCTTCGCACCACAACGGTTCCGGGGCGAAGGTGAAGGTTCCGATGTCGAGCAGGCGCAACTCGTCCCGGGACCCCGGACAGCCCTCGGCCAGCAGCCCCGCGACCTGCGCCGGGGGTGACGACCAGGCTCGAACGGGGTCCGGGCCGCGGCCGAGTCCGCCTGAGCGGCGCAGCTACGAGAGCGGGTCGCCGTCGACCGAGCGGATCCGCATCGAGAAGCCCCGCCCGGTGTGGTTGCCGTCGAGGTGCTCGACGTGCACGCACACCCCGGTGGCGACGTCGAGCGCCACCAGGAAGGTGGCGTGGTCGAGGAGCAGCGGGCAGCACGAGCACCGCGGCGCGTACTCTGCCCGGGGCGCGACCTCGGCCCACCAGGTGTCGCGGCCGTGCCGCACCGACGCGTCGAGACGGTGCACGTCGAGCGCGGGGGGCGGGACGACATCCGAACCAGCATCCGAACCGGCCTCCGAACCGGCCACCACCCCGGAGTCGGGCATCCTGACGCGCGAAACGCCGTCGGCGAGCTCGACCGGGTCGAGCATCGCCACCCACTGGTAGTCCCGATAGATCGGGTCCTCGCTCGTCGCCGCGGCCGGCCGCCGCGGCACGAACCCGTGGGCGTCGACCTCGACGGGCAGCTCCCAGGCGAACGGCAGCTCGAGGACCCCGTGCCGCCCGGTGCCGACCTCGCTCCACCCGGCGCGGATGCGCGCGGCCGCGTCATGGTGCCGCTCCCCGTCGGCGAGCCGCACCTCGAGCCCGACGCCGCGCTCCACGGTGGCGTGCACGGTGTGCTCGGGCCCGTGCACCGGCCGGCGCTGCAGGTCGAAGGCGAGCGCGCGCCACCGCCACGGCGACGAGCGAGCGAGGCCGCGGAAGAGGTCGGGGGTGGGCTGGAGCACGCAGTCAGTGCAGCACCGACCCGCGCACCGGGTCCACGGAGTTTCGGGTGAGCGAACGCACAGGAAGACGCCCTCGGCCACCACGGCCCGGCTGCGGCATACTGGCTGCACGTGCTCCGGGGTCGGTGAAACTCCGAGCCGGCGGTGACAGTCCGCGACCCGACCGCAGCCAGCGGCCGGTTGACCAGGCGCAACTCCTGGACCGACGGTGAAAGTCCGGATGGTAGGCAGCACGTACGACGGTTGTGCCGGAGGTCTGTCGACCCCCGGCCCGCCCGTGGTGCACGTCCCCGGAGTTCGTCCGAGTAGCACAACGAACCCAAAGGACGAACACCCCTCATGAACACCCTCATTGCGGCCACTGACGCGTCGCAGAACTTCTTCCAGCAGGTCATCGACGCGACCATCCCCATCGGCAAGTACGAGCTGCACTGGCTCGAGCTGATCGGCGTCTCGATCGGCATCGCCTCCGCCTGGCTCGGCATGAAGCGCCTCGTGTGGGCCTGGCCGGTCGGCATCGTCGCCAACATCATGCTGTTCTTCGTCTACGTCGGCGCCGCCTTCGGGGCCGACGAGCGGATCCCCCTGTACGGCCAGTCCGGCCGCCAGGTCTTCTTCATCATCGTCAGCATCTACGGCTGGGTCCGGTGGGCGCAGCACCGGCGACGAATGGGCGCCGCCAGCGACGCCCCGGCGATCGTCCCGCGCTGGATGCGCCCCGGCGAGCGGGTGGCTCTCGTCGCCTTCTGGCTGATCGGCACCGTCATCGTCCACGAGGCATTCGTCGCCCTCTGGGAGGCCTCGCCGAACCCGTTCTTCACCCCGCAGTGGTGGTTCTACTGGTGCGACGCCTGGATCTTCGTGGGCTCGATCGTCGCGACCTACGCCATGGCGCGGGGCTGGAACGAGTTCTGGCTGGCCTGGATCGGCGTCGACCTCGTCGGCGTGCCCCTCGGGTTCGCCACCGGCTACGTGCCGACGGCCGTGATGTACACCTTCTACGGCCTGTTCGTCATCTACGGCTTCACCCAGTGGGTGAAGGTCACCCGCACCGAACGCCCCGAGGCGGAGCGTGAGGTGGAGCCGGCCCACGTCGGCTGACGCCGCACTGGACGGGGGCGAGGGGTCATCCCTCGCCCCCGTACCCTTGTCCCTCGTGAAGACGTTCGACGACCTGTATGCCGAGCTGGCCGACAAGGCCCGCACCCGACCCGCCGGGTCGGGCACCGTCGCGGCCCTCGACGCCGGCGTGCACGCGATCGGCAAGAAGATCGTCGAGGAGGCCGCCGAGGTGTGGATGGCCGCCGAGCACGAGGGCACCGAGCGCACGGCCGAGGAGATCAGCCAGCTGCTCTACCACCTGCAGGTGCTCATGCTCGCCACCGACATCTCACCCGACGACGTCTACAAGCACCTCTGAGGCCACGACCATGCTGCGCATCGCCGTCCCCAACAAGGGCTCGCTGTCCGAGCCCGCCGCCGCCATGCTCAAGGAGGCGGGCTACCGCACCCGGCGCGACCCCAAGGAGCTCGTCGTCTCCGACGCCGACAACGGGGTCGAGCTGTTCTACCTGCGCCCGCGCGACATCGCGGTCTACGTCGGCAGCGGCACCGTCGACTGCGGGGTGACCGGCCGCGACCTCCTGCTCGACTCCGGCTCGGCCGCCGTCGAGGTGATGGCGCTCGGCTTCGGTGCGTCGACCTTCCGGTATGCCGCGCGCCCCGGCACCGCGACCGCACTCGCCGACGTGACCGGTCACCGGGTCGCCACCAGCTACCAGGGCCTGGTCGAGAAGCACCTGGCCGACCACGGCATCGCGGCGTCGGTCGTGCGGCTCGACGGTGCCGTCGAGACGGCGATCACCCTCGGTGTCGCCGACGTCATCGCCGACGTCGTCGAGACCGGACAGACCCTGCGCAGCCAGGGCCTCGAGGTGTTCGGCGAGCCGATCCTGCGCAGCGAGGCCGTGCTGGTCCGCCGCGAGGGGAGCGAGGAGCAGGCCGCCGTCGAGGTGCTGCGTCGCCGCCTGCTCGGCGTCATCACCGCGCGGCACTACGTGATGCTCGACTACGACGTGCCCGCCACCCTCGTCGACCGGGCCTGCGAGATCACCCCCGGGCTGGAGTCGCCGACGGTGTCGCACCTGCAGAACCGCGACTGGTTCGCGGTGCGGGCGATGGTGCCGCGCTCGGGCACCAACGCCGTCATGGACGAGCTCTACGACCTCGGGGCGCGCGCCATCCTCGTCACCGACATCACGGCCTGCCGCCTGTGAGCCACCCGGCGGGGCCGCACCCGGTCGCGCCCGGCGCACCGGACGCCC
>Ga0190271_10002680_pt1 | contig 10899 bp, 12 predicted proteins | sample Popmic356T_FD_133747 | JGI IMG/M metagenome (GOLD analysis project Ga0190271, IMG submission 133747) | Populus adjacent soil microbial communities from riparian zone of Weber River, Utah, USA - 356 T | ecosystem: Environmental > Terrestrial > Soil > Riparian zone | place: USA: Utah | collected...
CTCGACGGTGACGAGCTGCTCGACCTCTCCGACCGGTTCAAGCAGCGGCACAGCCCCGCAGCCGTCGTGCTCGGCGGCGTCGACGACGGCAAGGTCACGTTGATCGCGAACTTCGACGACGCGGTCGCCGAGCGCGTGAGCGCGTCAGATGTGGTCAAGGGCGCCGCTGCGCTCGTCGGCGGCGGCGGTGGCGGGAGGCGCACGATGGCCCGCGCCGGAGGCAAGGAGCCCGAAAGGCTCTCGGAGGCGCTCGCCGAGGCCGAGCGCATGATTCTCGCCGTCCTCTGAGCCGGCGTGCGGGTCCTCGCGCTCGACTACGGTTCCGCGCGCACGGGCGTAGCGCTCTCGGACGCAAGCGGCACGCTCGCGCGGCCGGTCTGCGTCGTCAAGAAAGCTGCCACGGAGAGAGGCCTGGCCGAGGTCGCTGGTCTCGTCGTCGCGAACGAGGTGGAGCACATCGTCGTCGGGCTCCCGCTCACGCTTCGAGGCGAGCATGGCAGGCAGGCCGCCGAGACGGAGCTGTTCGTGACTGCGTTGCGTGACGTCGTCGCGGTTCCGGTCGAGACCGCGGACGAACGGTTCACAACGGCTCTCGCGCAGCGGTTCGGGGGCACCGCGCCCGAGGACGCGGTGGCCGCGGCCCACCTCCTGCAGGGCTGGCTGGATGCAAAGGCCCGCACGTGAGAAGGATCGCACTCGGATTGACGATAGGAGCGGTGCTGCTCGCAGCCGGCTGTGGCAGCGACGCACCACCTGCGGCCACCACCGAGGCGGTACCTGCGGTCGAGCGCCTCCGCATCATCTTTCCCGAGGGGCTCAACGTGCGCGAGATGGGCGACCGCGTCGCGGCCGTGCGCAAGATCGCAATCGCGAAGCGCGGCGTGACACCCAAGCTGACGCGAGCACGCTACCTCGACGCCGTCTCGCAGGCGCGGCCGTCGAAGCCCTTCTTGAAGGACTGGAAGCGCGGCTCGATGGAGGGATTCCTCTTCCCGGCGCTGTACGAGTTCACGCAGTTCACGAGCGGGAAGGAGCTCGTCTCCGACCAGCTCGCGGCGTTCCGCAAGGCATTCGCCCGCGTCGACCTCGAGTACGCGCAGTCGAAGAACCTGACACCGTACGACGTCCTCAAGATCGCCTCGATGATCGAGAAGGAGACGGTCGCCCCGGGCGAGCGGAAGCTCGTCTCGGCCGTGATCTACAACCGGTTGCGTAACGAGATGCCCCTCGGGATCGATGCGACCATCCGCTACGGGCTGGATATCCCGGGGACCGAGTCGCTCACCAAGGCGGCGATCAGGAGCGATAACCCGTACAACAGCCGTCGCTTTCCCGGATTGCCGCCCACGCCCGTCGCGAACCCGGGCCTCGCGTCGATGAAGGCGGCGGCCCACCCGGCGAACGTCGACTACCTCTACTACGTGCGCATTCCCGGGACGAAGCGGCATTTCTTCACGGCGAGCGAGAGCGAGTTCCTGCGCAAGGTCTGCGAGTTCGGCTACGCCTGCAGCTGAGCACTGTCGCGATACTGCTTCCGTGATCGAGATCCGCGGCACCACGACGCTCGTCGGCCTGCTCGGCTGGCCGACTTCCCATTCGCTCTCCCCACCGATGCAGAACGCCGGTTTCGCGGCCCTGGGGCTCGACTGGGCGTACGTTCCGGTGCCGACTCCGCCCGAGCTGCTCCCTGATGCAGTCCACGGGCTGAGGGCAATGGGCTTCGCGGGCGCGAACGTCACGATTCCTCACAAGCAGGGTGTATTCGAGCTCTGCGACGAGCTCGACGACGTCGCTCGCGCCGCCGGGTCTGTCAACACGCTCGTCTTCGACAACGGTCGCATCGTCGGCTCGTCGACCGACGGTGACGCCGTGACAGCGCACGTCGACGCGGCAGGGCGTCGCGCGCTCGTGCTCGGGACGGGCGGTGCTGCGCTCGCGGTCGTGGAGGCCCTCGAGCGGGCCGGGGCCGAGGTGACGACGGCGAGCCGCCACGAGCCCGGCTGGCCGCCGTCGGGTGCCGGCTACGACATCCTCGTGAACGCAACGCCCGTAAAGGCGGAGCTGATCGTCGACCCGCACGCGCGTCTGCAGGTCGTCGATCTCGCGTATCGCGAGGACGGGCGCGAGACGGCCCTCGTGACGGCTGCACGGGGAGCAGGCTGTGAGGTCGTGGTCGATGGGCTCGACGTGCTTCTCTTCCAGGGTGCCGCGTCATTCGAGCGCTGGACGGGCCTGCCCGCTCCGCTCGTCGCCATGCGTGATGCTCTCCGCAGTGGCTAGATCACCGGAGTATCCTGATCGTCGACGAACGAGCCAGGAGGCGCTGGGATGAATCAGTATGAGACGATCGGGATTGCCCTCGGAGTCGTGATCTTCAGCATCATCCTGCTTGCCGGCGTGGTCGTCGGCCGGCGCGAGCACGTCTGAGCCAAGCCCGTCAGCTGCCCGATCCGTTGCCCCAGGCCATCCCGGTCTGGTCGGGGCAGGCAGGTCGCGGCTCGGCTCGCGTAGGGTAGAGCTCATGGACTTCGACGCAGACAAGCCCCCGGCCCAGGCGAACCCGACCGGGCGGTCGCTGCCAACCCACGGGCGCCACGAGGGCTCGACGACCGCTGCTCGCTCCGCCTTCGCGACGGTCGAAGGCCCGATCGAGAACGGCTCACTCGTGACGCAGCGGTTCGAACGGAACAGCGAAGGCCGCTTCGAGCGGCAGATCGCGGGCGAGTTGCTTCTCCGGACGGACGCGATCGTCGAGCGAGGGCGCGGCGGCGACACGGTACGCGTGGACGTCGCGCAGTTCGACGCGCTCTGGGCCCGCTACGACAGCGGCGACTTCGGCGACGGGGACGCGGCAAGGGCTCTGTACGAGATCGACATCGCCGGCCAACCGGCGCCCGTTGCGCTCTTGGACGTCGATCGCGAGCAGAATCCGGACCGGTCGAGACCGACGCACGGGCCGCAGCGGATCGTCCCCGCCTGAAGCGGCCGCGTAGAATCCAGCTATGTCGGTAACGCGCTATCTCGTGCGAGATGTCGACGCCGCCGTCGGGTTCTACGTCGACCGGCTCGACTTCGGGCTGATCACCCGGATGGGTCCCGCGTTCGCGATCGTCGAGCGCGACGGCCACGAGCTCTGGCTCAGCGGGCCGCAAACCTCTGCCGCCCAGCCGATGCCGGACGGTGCCATCCCCGCGCCAGGCGGGTGGAACCGAATCGTGCTCGCGGTCGACGATGTGGCAGCGGTCGTTGCCGGGCTCGCGGTCGCAGGGGTTCACTGCCGGAACGAACCGATCTCGGGGCCTGGCGGAACACAGGTGCTGATCGAGGATCCGTCCGGGAACCCGATCGAGCTCTTCACGCCGCGCTCCTAACGGCAGCTGCCGCCCAGTAACCATCTAGGCTTGCGCCATGCCACTCGGTCTCGTTACTGCCGGAGAGTCGCACGGCCCCGCTCTGGTTGCCGTGCTGACGGGCCTCCCCGCAGGACTTGCGCTCGAGAAGGGTGCGATCGACGCCGACCTTCGTCGTCGGCAGCTGGGGTACGGCCGTAGTCCGCGCCAGCAGCTCGAGACCGACACCGTTGAGGTCCTCTCCGGCCTGCGGCAGGGCCGCACCCTCGGCACCCCATTGACCCTCGTCGTCCGCAATCTGGATCATCGAAACTGGACGTGGGGGATGAGCCCGTTCGAGCCGGAAGGCGAGCCGCAAGGGAAGGGAGTGAAGGTTGTGACCCTGCCCCGGCCGGGGCACGCCGACCTTGCAGGAGTCCTGAAGTACGGCCACGACGACGTACGCAACTCGCTCGAACGCGCCAGCGCGCGCCACACTGCGACGCACGTCGCCGCCGGCGCGGTCGCCAAGGCGTTCCTCGCCACGATCGGAATCTCCGTGGCGGGTCGCCCACTGGAGGTCGGTGGCGCGATCGGCGAGGACGGCATGCGCGAGGCCACGGACGCCGCGCGCAAGGACCGGGACACGTTGGGGGGCATTGTCGAGGTCGTCGTCGAGGGTTGTCCGCCCGGTCTCGGGTCGTACGCCGAGAAGGCAGACCGGCTCGACGCGCGTCTCGCGTTCGCGCTGATGGGCATCCAGGCCGTCAAGGGTGTCGAGATCGGTGACGGCTTCGCCCTGGCCCGCTTCCGGGGCTCCGAGGCCCATGACGAGATCGACCCGGGACTCGTGCGCCGCTCGAACCACGCGGGAGGCCTCGAGGCGGGCATCACGAACGGCGAGCCCATCGTCGCGCGCGCCGCGATGAAGCCGCTCCCGACGCTGATGAAGCCGCTCGACTCCGTTGATCTCGTCACCGGTGAGGCCGCGCAAGCGCTCGTCGAGCGCAGTGACGTCCAGGCGGTCGAAGCGCTGGCCGTCGTTGCCGAGGCAGCGGTTGCGTGGGAGCTCGCGGTCAGCGCGAGAGACAAGTTCGGCGGCGACGCAATCGTCGATTTCGTTGCAGCGCACCGCGCCTATCTCGAGCGCATCCAGTGGCCGCGCACGCACTGAGGCACCATCTCGCGCTCACGGGCTTCATGGGCGCAGGCAAGTCGACGCTCGGAGCGCAGGTCGCCCGGCGCCTTGGCCGCGGCTTCATCGACCTCGATCGCGAAATCGAGGCGCGGGCGGGGGTCACGGTCGCGGACCTGTTCGCCCGGGAGGGGGAGGCTGCTTTCCGGGCGCTCGAGGAGTCGGTTGCCGCCGCGATCCTCGATGCCGCCGAGCCGGCGGTGATCGCTCTCGGCGGCGGTGCCGTCCTCTCGGCCGAGACGCGAGCCCGCCTGCGTCGCCGCGCGTTCACCGTCTTGCTCGACGTCGATCCTGCCACCGCGTGGCAGCGAGCCTCTCGCAGTGCACGTCCGCTCGCTGCCGACGAACAGGCCTTTCACGCCCTGTTCCAGGAGCGCCTTCCGGTCTACGAGGATGCAGCCGATGCTCGCGCGCACGACGCCGATGGGGTCGTGCTGGCCGCGGCCGGCATCGATGTCGGCATCGGGGCGATCGATCTGCTTGACGAGCTCGTCCCCGGACGAGGACCGATCGAGATCGTCGCCGACGCGACGGTGGCAGGTATCCACGGCGTCACCGTGCAACTGGCGCTCGGCGCACGCGACGTCGCCACGCACGAGGTACCCGCAGGCGAGCCGGCCAAGGCGATCGGAGTGCTCGACCACCTCTGGCGCTCACTTCGGATCGGGCGGGACGGGACGATCGTCGCACTCGGCGGTGGGTGTACCACCGATCTGGCGGGGTTCGCGGCAGCGACATGGATGCGCGGCGTCCCCTGGGCAGCCGTGCCGACGACACTCGTCGGCCAGGTCGATGCTGCAATCGGTGGCAAGACGGCGGTCGATCTCCCCGGGGGCAAGAACCTCGTCGGTGCCTTTCACTGGCCGACGAGGGTCGTCATCGACCCCGGCACGCTCGAGACGCTCCCGGACTCGGAGATGAAGAACGGAATGGCGGAGGTCGTGAAGACCGGCCTTCTGATGGGGAGCCCGGTCTGGGAGCAACCGCTCGCCGAGCTCGTGCGCCGCTGCGCCTCGTTCAAGGCCGCCGTTTGCCTCGCAGATCCCCACGACCGCGGGCCTCGCAATCAACTCAACCTGGGCCATACGTTCGCTCACGCGCTCGAGGCCGCCGCACGGTTCGACCTCCCACACGGGCAGGCGGTTGCGCTCGGGCTCGTTGCGGCCCTTCGACTCTCCGGCAACGACGAGGCGCTCGCAGCGGTCCGGACTGAGCTCGACCCGAAGCCGGTCAGGGTCGATCGCGATGCAGCCTGGGCCGCGCTTGCCCGCGACAAGAAGTCGGTCGGCGGTGTGCCAAGGCTCGTGCTCCTCGAGCGAAACGGCGGGCCGACCTGGGGCAACGAGGTCGATGCAGTCGAGATCCGTGCGGCGCTCGATAGCCTCATCTGTGACTAGAGTCGCTGCGTGCGCATCGACGTTCTCAACGGCGTGAATCTCAACCTGCTCGGTCGTCGCGACCAGGCCACCTACGGCGACCAGTCGATCCAGGACCTGGAGACTCAGGTCTACGCCTGGGCGCGCGACCTCGATCTGCAAGTCCGCTGCCGGCAGACCAATCATGAGGGTGAGTACATAGGCTTTCTCCACCAGGCGCTCGGGACTGCCGACGGCCTGATCGTGAATCCGGGCGCGTGGACCCACTACTCCTGGGCTATCCACGACGCCCTCGAACCGTTTACGGTGCCGTTCGTGGAGGTTCACCTCTCGAACGTGGACGAGCGCGAGGAATGGCGCCGCCACTCTGTCCTGACCGGCCTCGGCGGGATGCGCGTCGTCGGCAAGGGCTTCGAGGGATACCGTGAGGCGCTCGATCTTCTCGCGGAGAGACGCCCATGAGTCGGGTGGCCCGTCTCGCTGCTGGGCTCGCCGAGCCGCTCCTCGTCACCGACGGCGTCAACGTGCGCTATCTCCTCGGCTTCGAAAGCTCGAACTGTGCCGTGCTCGTCGAGCCGGACGGGGCGACGACTCTGTTCACCGACTTTCGGTATCTCGAGGCGGCGCGTGCACTCGAGGGCGTCGAGCTCGTCCAGACGGAGCGCGACGTCGCCGGAGCCCTCTCGGGGCTGCTTGCCGGTCGCCGGATCGGGTTCGAGGCGCAACGGATCTCGTACACACAATGGCAGGCGATCGGAGCGGGAGGCGTCGACCTCGTTCCCACCCGGCGCCTCGTCGAGTCGCTGAGGAGCGTCAAGGACGACGGCGAGATCGACGCGATCCGCCGTGCCGCGGCCGTCTCCGACGCGGTCTACGAAGCGCTCGCGGACGAGCGGTTCACGGGTCGTACCGAAAAGGAGCTCGCCTGGTGGATCGAGCGCACGTTCCGCGATCTGGGCGCCGACGGCCTCGCCTTCGGCTCGATCGTTGCGGCCGGCCCGAACGGCGCCTCGCCGCACGCGCATCTCAGTGACCGGGTGATCGAGGAGGGTGTCCTCGTCACGGTCGACATGGGGTGTGTCGTCGACGGCTATTGCTCGGACTGCACCCGAACGTTCGCAACGGGTGAGATCTCGGAGCAACTGATCGAGATCTATGGCCTCGTAGCGCAGGCGCAGCTCGACGGCCTGGCCGCCGTGCGGGCAGGGGCGACCGGGACGGGTGCCGACGAGGCCTCACGCACGGCTATCTCCGAGGCGGGACTGGGCGAGTACTACGGTCATGGCCTCGGTCACGGGCTCGGCATCGAGGTGCACGAAGCACCCGTGTTGCGCCCGGAGTCGACCGATGTGCTCAGCGAGCGAAACGTCGTCACGGTCGAGCCGGGCCTCTATCTCCCCGGGGTCGGCGGCTGCCGGATCGAGGACCTCGTGGTCGTCACCGCGTCGGGCTGCGAGATCCTGACGGCGTACACGAAGGACATGGTGGTCGTCGCCTAGTCGCGCGAACCGTCAGCACGCCGGCGAGATGTGGCCCTAGCGGGCGTCCAGCTCGACCCCGAGGAATGACGCGAGCGAGACCATCGCCTCGTCGAGGCGACGTGTGTCGCCCCACGAACCGAGGAGCCGAAGGCGCCCGGTAGTACGGTCGAGGGCGGGCTCGGCGCGGCCGGCGATGCGGTCGCCGACGAGCAACGGGAGTACGTAGTACCCGTATTCTCGCTTCGCCGGTGGTACGTACATCTCGAGCCGGTAGTGGAAGTCGAAGAGCGCCTCCGCTCGGTCTCTGTCGTGAATGAGGCGATCGAACGGCGAGAGAAGCGTCGCCCGGTCGGGGACGGGGCGATCGTCCGCGCTCCCACTCGCCAGCCAGCGGCCCTTCGAGAGTTGCACGCCGAGGGCTCGGGACCGTTGCTCGGCGAGCGCGCGCTCTGCCTGTGAGGGCGTGAGAGCCTCGGTGGCGGGGTACCACCGCTCCGCCAGGTCCCAGAGCCGCTGCTTCCCGCGTCTCCCGACGATTGCGAGCTCACCTCGAAGGTGGAGCGTCATCAGCATGAGGCCAACGCGTCGTGCGCCGTACCACCGGTGGTCACGTGGCTCTCCGGCCGCGCGATCCTCGAGCTCGCGCGACAGGAGCGGGCCTCTCTGCTCCAACTCACGCAAGATGTAGCGGCGGAAGGAGCGATTCTCGGCGATGAAGTCGCGCCGCCACCGCTCGTGGGAATACCGCGTCGATGTGCGTTCGCGCCGAATCAGGCCGCGGACGATCGGCAACGACTCGATCGGCCACACGAAAGCGTTCCATTCGAACAGGACGCGCTCGTCCCAGAGCAGCCGGTCGAGCTCCCCGCGGTCGTGGCTGCCGAGTCGGCTCCAGAGCACGAGCTCCTGCGGTGGCGCCACGGTCGCAATCGGGTCGAGCTGGAGGAAGCCAAGGCGTCTGACCGTGGCCAGGACATCGTGGGCGGAGCCGTCGAGCAGTTGCGCTCGAATCGCGATCCGGCGCGCCGCCACGACATCGACCTCGACCCCGCTGTCTGCCACCATCAACGCATTCAATCAGCAGGTGCAGGTACCCTCCCGCGCGTCATGGCCGACATCGTCAGCACCAACCAGTTCAAAACGGGAATGCACATCGAGCATCGCGGCTCGATGTGGCGGATCGTCGACTTTCAGCATGTCAAGCCGGGCAAGGGTGGCGCATTTGTGCGCACGAAGCTGAAGAACCTCGAGACGGGGGCGGTGATCGACGACACGTTCCGGGCCGGGGAGAAGTTCGCGCGCGTCCACACCGAGACGAAGAACGTGCAGTTCCTCTACGACGACGGCACCGAAGCGCACTTCATGGACGAGCAGACGTACGAGCAGTTCGCGTTGCCGCGTTCGGAGGTCGAGACGGAGCTCACGTACATCCTGCCCTCGTCGATCGTGCAGATCCTCGCTGTCAACGGCAAGCCCACGGCGATTCAGCTCCCCTCCTCGGTCGAGCTGGCGGTCGCGGAGACCGAGCCCGGCGTCAAGGGCGACACGGTCTCGAACGTGACGAAGCCCGCGACGCTCGAGACGGGTGCCGTGGTGGCGGTGCCGCTGTTCGTCAACGTAGGCGATCGGATCAAGGTCGACCCGACCGAGGCGCGCTACATCTCTCGCGCGCAGTAGGCGAGCGTCGAGGCGCTCTCTCGGGGAAGGCTTCGGCCTCCTCCCGGTTCGTCGTCTGCGGCACGGTAATGTCCACCACCTAGATGCCGCAGATCGTCGACACCACGATTCGCCTGCTCTCGCAGGAGCCACTCGCGGGCACGATGCCCACCGGTGAGGTCTTGCGGATCGCGGAGATCCTGGACAGGGCCGGCTTCGCCTACCTCGAGGTGTCGGGTGGGGGCGTCTTCGACTCCGCAGTACGCCGCGCTGTCGAGAGCCCCTGGGAGCGCATTCGCGCCATCGACGCGCGCACGACGACACCCCTCGGGCTCGCATTGCGCGGCCGGTTCCTCGTCGGCTCGAAGCCGGTCTCCGAGGACATCGTGCGACGCTTCATCGCGTGCGCAGCGGACAACGGGATCGACGTCTTCCGGCTCCACGACCCGCTCAACGACGTGTCGAATCTGAAGGAGGCAGGGGAGGCGATCGTCGGTGCCGGCAAGGAGTTCCACGTCGGCCTCGTCTACAGCGCAGGGCGTTCGGGCGAGCTCGACGCCCTGGTCGAGCGCGCGCGCCAGATCCCGGAGCTCGGTGCGACGCGGGTGATCATCAACGACCCGACGGATGCTCTGCTCCCGCATCTCACCGAGGAGCTCGTCGAGCGGATCGGTGCAGCGACGGGTCTTCCGGTCGGGCTCTTCGTTCAGGGTGCCGCCGGCACGGGCCTCTTGAACGCAGTGGTCGCCACGCGCGTCGGCGCGGACCTGATCGCGACAGCGGTCTACCCGCTGGCGCTGACGCTCCACCGGGTGTCGGGCGAGTCGCTGGTCGACGCACTCCACGGGCTCGGGCGTGTCACGGGTGTCGATACGGCTCACCTGTGGGCGGCCGCCGACCTGGTCGACGAGCACATCGGCGATGAGCCCGTCGCGCCCGTCGCACCCCGAATTGCGGTGCGGGCGGCGGAATACGAGTTGCCCGCCGGGCTCGTGGCCGCCCTCGACGTCCACCTCCGCGCACATGCGGCGGGCGACCGGCTTCTCGATACGCTCGGGGAGGTCGTCCGTATTCGCGCCGAGTCCGGCTGGCCGCCTCTCGCTGCGCCGATCGGTCAGATCCTGGCGTCTCAGGCACTTCTCAACATCCTCTCTGCCCGCCGGTACGGCACCGTGCTCGACGAGTTCCGGATGCTGATCGAGGGCAGCTACGGCAACACGCCGGCCCCGATCGAGGAGTCCGTTTCGCGTGTCGTGGCCCTCGTCAAGGGAAGCGGTGTCCGTCTCGACGACGATCCGCCGAGCGCCGAGGACGTGCGCGAGGCAGCCGAGGGCCTCGCCGCGAGCGAGGAGGACCTCGTCCTCCTCGCCATGTTCGGCGACGAGGCGGAGACGCTCCTCCGGACGATCCGCCAGCGGCACTCGCGGGAATCGTCGCTCCTCGTCGGCGATATCGACGCAACCCGGGGAGAGCGGATCCGAGAGCTCGTGAAGATCGTGCAGGAGTCGGGCGTCGGTGAGATCGAGATCGAGGACGAGGGGATGCGCGTCTCGGTGCGTCGAGCGGACGAGACCGCCGCCGGCGCGACAGGCGCTCCGCTCGCAGCGTTGCCGGAGCCGGCAGCGGCAGAGTTGCCACACGCCGGTGCGAGGGACGGAGCGCGGGTCGAATCACCCATGGTCGGGGTCTTCTACCGCTCGGCGTCGCCGGGCACACCGCCGTTCGTCGAGGTCGGCGATGTCGTCTCGGTCGGTCAGACGCTGTGCCTCCTCGAAGCGATGAAGCTCTTCAACGAGCTCAAGGCCGAGCACGAGGGCCGCGTGAAGGCGATTCATGTCGAAAGCGGGCAGGCCGTCGAGTTC
>Ga0190271_10002682_pt1 | contig 10897 bp, 10 predicted proteins | sample Popmic356T_FD_133747 | JGI IMG/M metagenome (GOLD analysis project Ga0190271, IMG submission 133747) | Populus adjacent soil microbial communities from riparian zone of Weber River, Utah, USA - 356 T | ecosystem: Environmental > Terrestrial > Soil > Riparian zone | place: USA: Utah | collected...
AGGAGATCGGCTCGCCGGCCTCCGCGCCCCTGCTGGCTGAACTGGGCGCGCGGGGCCATGTCGGCCTGACCTATGAGCCGGCGCTGGCGGACGGGACGCTGGCGGGGGCGCGCAAGGGCAGCGGCAACTATCATCTGATCGTGACGGGTCGCGCGGCCCACGCCGGGCGGGCGTTCGAAGAGGGTCGCAATGCAGTGGCGGGCGCCGCCATCATCGCCGCCGCCCTGCATGGGCTGAACGGTCAACATGAAGGCGTCACCGTCAATGTGGCCAAGATCTCGGGCGGAGGCGCGCTGAACGTCGTCGCCGACAACGCCGTTGTGCGCTTCAACGTGCGCGTCCCCGACAAGGCCGCCGCCGACTGGATCGACGCCTCGGTCCGCGCCATCGCCGCAGCGCCGCCGTTCGACGGCCTTACGCTGGATCTCCACGGCGGCTTCACCCGCGCGCCCAAGCCAATGGACGCGGCCCAGACCGCCCTGTTCGAGGCGGTGAAGGAAGCCGGCGCCCTGCTGGGCCAGCCCATAGCGTGGAAGCCTTCGGGCGGGGTGTGCGAGGGCAACAATCTGCACGCCGCCGGCCTGCCCAATATCGACACCCTGGGCGTTCGGGGCGGCGACATCCATTCGGACCAGGAGTTCGCCTGGCCCGACAGCTTCGTCGAACGCGCCCAGCTGAGCGCCCTGATCCTGTGCAAGATCGCGTCGGGCGAGATCGACGCGGCCAAACTGAAATCCCTGCGGATGGAAACTCTCTAGAATGCTCGTCGTCCGTCCCGCCGGCCCTGCCGATCTCGATCACCTGCTGGAGCTGGCCATCCTGTCCGGTCCCGGCTTCACCAGCCTGCCCGAAGATCCCGACGCCCTGTCCGACCGGCTGGAGCTGAGCCAGGCCAGTTTCCGAGGAGAGGTCACGCCGCAGGAGGCCTGGTACACCCTGATGCTGGAAGACGGCGACACCGGCGACATCGACGGGGTCGGGTCGGTCAAGGCGACGGTGGGGCTGAAACGGCCATTCTTCTCGTTCCGGGTGGTGCACAATACGGCGTCGTCGCCGTCGCTGGGCGTCAAGCTGGATCACCAGACCCTGGTGCTGGTCAATGAATGCACGGGCTGGACCGAGGTCGGCTCGCTGTTCCTCAAGGCGGATCGGCGCAAGGGCGGTGCAGGCCGCCTGCTGAGCCAGTCGCGCTATATGCTGATCGGCGCCCAGCCCGAACTGTTCGCCGAGAATGTGCTGGCCGAGTTGCGTGGGGTGTTCACGCCCGACGGCGCCTGTCCCTTCTGGGACCATGTGGCGCACAAATTCTTTCCGATGGAGTTCGATCACGCCGACCGGATGAGCGGCTCGACCGACAAGCAATTCATCCTGGACCTGGCGCCGCGCCACCCGATCTATACCGAGCTTCTGCCCGAACCGGCGCGCGCCGTGATCGGCAAGGTCCACCCCCAGGGCGTGCCGGCCATGGCCCTTCTGGAAAGCGAAGGCTTTCGGCCCAACGGCCTGGTGGACATTTTCGACGCCGGGCCGACCGTGTCGTGCGGGCGCGACAATATCCGCACCGTACGCGATGCGCGGCGGCTGACGGTCGAGATCGTCGGGTCGGTCGAGGCCGAACTGCCGGCCCTGATCTCGACGGACAGCATCGCCGCCTTCCGCGCCGTTCGCGCCAAGGCGGACATCGAGGGCGACATCGTGCGCCTGACCGCCGAAACCGCCGCCGCGCTGAAGATCAAGGCCGGCGCCACCGTCCGCGTGAAATCATGACCACATTCAAATCCTTCGATCCCGCCACCGAAGCCACCAACTGGGAAGGCGAAGCCGCCAGCCCGGTTCAAGTGCAAGCCGCCGTGGACGCCGCCCGCGCCGCCTTCCCCGCCTGGGCCGACGCCCCACGCGCCGAGCGGATCGACGCCGTCAAACGCTATCAGGCCGTGCTGAAGGACCGCGCGCCCCAGATCGCCGAGGCCATCGCGCGCGAGACCGGCAAGCCCCTGTGGGAGACCAAGACTGAGGCCGCCGCCATGATCGGCAAGGTCGATATCTCGATCCGCGCCTATGACGAGCGCACCGGTGAGCGGTCGACCGACACGGCCTTCGGGCGCGCGACCCTGCGGCATCGTCCGCACGGGGTGGCGGCGGTGCTGGGTCCGTTCAACTTCCCAGGCCATCTGCCCAACGGCCATATCGTCCCGGCCCTGCTGGCCGGCGACACCGTCGTGTTCAAGCCGTCGGAGGAGACGCCTCTGGTCGGCCAGGTGATGGCCGAGGCCTTCGCCGCCGCCGATCTGCCGACCGGCGTGGTCAATGTGGTCCAGGGCGGGCGCGAGACGGGCGCGGCCCTGCTGAACGCCGGGATCGACGCCCTGATGTTCACCGGTTCGGGCGCGGCAGGCGCTCACTTTCGGCGCAAGTTCGCCGATGATCCGCACGTCATTCTGGCGCTGGAGCTGGGCGGCAACAATCCGCTGGTGGTATGGGATGCGGCGGATGCGGAAGCCGCAGCAGGCATCGCGGTGCAGTCCGCCTTCATCACGACCGGCCAGCGCTGCTCGTGCGCACGTCGGCTGATCGTGCCGGAAGGGCCGCAGGGGGATGCGATCATCGAGGCCATCGCCGCCCTGTCCGACCGTCTGGTGTTCGGCCCGTGGAACAGCGATCCCGAACCCTATGCCGGGCCGCTGATCTCGGCCCGTGCGGCTGAGGCGGCGCTGAAGGCCTTGCAGGAACGGATCGACATGGGGGCCAAGGTCATCCGCGCCTCGGGGCCGGTGGCGAACCTTCCGGGCGCCTTCGTCAAACCGGCCATCATCGACGTGACCGGGATCGACGTGCCGGACGAGGAGATGTTCGCGCCCTTCCTGTCGGTGACCCGCGTCCCGACCTTCGACGCTGCGATCCAGGCCGCCAATGCGACCCGATACGGCCTGTCGGCGGGCTTGGTCAGCGACGATCCGGCCAACTGGGATCACTTCATCCGCCGCATCCGCGCGGGCGTGGTCAACTTCAACCGGCCGACAACCGGGGCGGCGGGCGACATGCCGTTCGGCGGCCTGGGCGCCAGCGGCAACCATCGGCCCAGCGCCTACTATGCGGCGGATTATTGCGCCTATCCGGTGGCGAGCTTCGAAGCCGATGCGGTCGCGAACATCGAGGGCGAGATCAAGGGGTTGAGGGCGTGACCCTCTCCCAGCGGGAGAGGGAGACTGCGCACGGCGGCGCAGCCGTCGTTCTGGCGCAGTCGGGTGAGGGGTTACGGTGTCCGACGGGACGCACCTCACCCCCTCACCCTTTCGGCTGGCGCATCGCTGCGCTCTGCGAGCCTCAAGCCCTCTCCCTCTGGGAGAGGGAAGCATGAGCGCCGTCGAAGCCAACGCCGACGGCCTGATCGGGCCGACGCACTCTTACGCCGGTCTGTCGCCGGGCAATCTGGCATCCAGCCTGAACAAGGGCGAGGCGTCGAATCCGCGCGCGGCGGTGCTGCAGGGACTCGACAAGATGAAGACCCTGGCGGACCTGGGCCTGCCCCAGTTCGTCCTCCCTCCGCACGAGCGGCCGAACATCCCCTTCCTGCGGACGCTGGGTTTTACCGGCTCGGACGCTCAGGTGCTTGAGCGCGCCTGGAAGGACGCGCCGTCTTTCGCTGCGGCTGCCTGTTCCGCCTCGCCCATGTGGGCCGCCAACGCCGCGACCGTGACTCCCAGCGCCGACGCCGCTGACGGCCGAGTGCATTTCACCCCCGCCAATCTGATCACCAATCTGCACCGGTCGCTGGAGCATCAGCAGACGAAGCGGGCGCTGGACGCCCTGTTCCCGGATCCCGAGCGGTTCGCGGTTCATGACGCCCTGCCCTCGGTCGCGCATCTGGCCGACGAAGGCGCCGCCAATCATGTGCGCCTGTGCGCGGAACATGGGGCGCCGGGTGTCAATCTGCTGGTCTGGGGGCGGGACGCCTTCACGCCCTGGGACGGCCCCTACCCGGCGCGTCAGACGCGCGAGGCGTCGCAGGCCGTGGGCCGTCGTCATGGGGCGAGCGGCGTCGTTCTGGCCCAGCAGTCCAAGGCCGCCATCGCTGGCGGCACCTTCCACAACGACGTGGTCTGCGTCGGGGCGCTGGAGACCCTGTTCTTCCACGATCTGGCGTTCGAGGACACGGCTGGAACCCAGGACTCGATCCGCCGCGCGGCCGAAGACCTGTTCGACCCGATCTTCGTCGAGGTCTCGTCGGCCGACCTGCCCCTGGCCGACGCCATCAGCTCCTATCTGTTCAACTCGATGCTGATCCAGATTCCGGGCGAAGACCGTTTGACCCTGATCTGTCCGACCGAGACTCGCGACAACACCCGCAGCCATGCGGTGGCGCAAGGCCTGGCCGCCTCCAACGGCCCTATCGGCAGAGTTCAATACGTCGATGTGCGCCAGTCGATGCGCAACGGCGGCGGGCCGGCCTGCTTGCGTCTTCGGGTCGTGCTGAACGAGGCCGAACTCGCGGCGACCAATCCAGCCATGCGGCTGACCGACGCCTTGCACGCCGATCTCTCGACCTGGGCCAACCGCTGGTATCGCGATGAACTGCGGCCCGCCGATCTGGCGGATCCGGCCCTTCTGGACGAGACGCGCGGGGCTTTGGACGCCCTGACGAATATTCTGAAGCTTGGGGGGAGCTTCTATCCGTTCCAGGGTGTTTAATGCGTCAAATGACCACAGACACCGCCGCCATGAGCCCCGCCCGCCGCCTTAGGAACATCGTCGGCGGGTCCGCCGGCAATCTGGTGGAGTGGTTCGACTGGTACGCCTATGCGGCCTTCACCCTTTATTTCGCGCCGGTCTTCTTCCCCAGCGAGGATCCGACCGCCCAACTGCTGAGCGCTGCCGCCGTCTTTGCGGTCGGTTTCCTGATGCGTCCGATCGGGGCGTGGATCATGGGGGTCTATGCCGACCGCAAGGGGCGCAAGGCCGGGCTGACCCTGTCGGTGACGCTGATGTGCACCGGGTCGCTGATCATCGGGGTGACGCCGGGCTATGCGACCATCGGCCTGGCGGCGCCGGCCCTGCTTCTGTTCGCGCGCCTGTTGCAGGGGCTCAGCGTCGGCGGGGAATATGGGTCCAGCGCCACCTATCTGTCGGAAATGGCCGAGCCGCATCGGCGTGGCTTCTGGTCCAGCTTCCAGTACGTCACTCTGATCTCGGGCCAGTTGATCGCCCTGCTGCTGCTGATCGTGCTGCAGAACACGCTCAGCGAGACGGCGCTGGCCTCGTGGGGCTGGCGTATTCCGTTCTTCGTCGGGGCGGGTCTGGCCGTCGTCGTCTTCTGGCTGCGTCGCCGGCTGGATGAGACGCACAAGGCATCCGACGTCAAGGACGCGCCGAAATCCAGCGCCACGCAGCTGATCCTGAAACACCCCAAGGAGGCGTTGATGGTGCTGGGCCTGACGGCCGGCGGCACCTTGGCCTTCTATACCTACACGACCTATCTGCAGCAGTTCCTGGTCAACACGACCGGCTTTCCCAAGAATACGGCGACCGAGATCAGCGCGGCGGCCTTGTTCCTGTTCATGCTGTTGCAGCCGGCGGTGGGCGCCCTGTCGGACCGGGTCGGGCGGCGGCCGGTTATGATCGCCTTTGGCGTGCTTGGGGTGCTGTGCACCGTGCCGATCATGACGATGTTGTCGACGGTCGAGAGCCCCTTCATCGCCTTCCTGCTGGCGCTGGCCGGGCTGGTGATCGTGTCGGGCTATACGGCGATCAATGCGGTGGTGAAGGCCGAGCTGTTTCCCGCCCACATCCGCGCGCTGGGCGTGGCCCTGCCCTACGCCATCGCCAATGCGGTGTTCGGCGGGACGGCGGAATATGTGGCGCTATGGCTGAAGGGCGCGGGCGTCGAGAGCATCTTCTTCTGGTACGTCACCGGCATGATCGGGCTGTCGTTGCTGACCTTCATCCGCATGCGCGACACGAAGCATAACAGCCTGATCACACACACCTGACGAAGGTCAGGCCGCGAACCGCCCGCCGCGCTGGGCGTAGGCCTGGGTGCCGCGGGTGAAGACCTGGTCGGTGGGCAGGACGGATTCGATGGGCAGGTCGTTCTGGCCCTTCAGCGCCGCATAGACAGGGCCGAAGTCCTTCAGCGTCTCGTCCTTCAGGGCTTCCAGGCTGTCGATGACGAAATAGACCTGCTGGAAATCGTCGATCCGATAGAGGGTGCGCATCACCCGCTCCAGGTCGAAGCCCAGGCGGTTGGGCGACGGGTCATCCAACGCAAAGACGCTCTCGGTCGAGGACGACACGATGCCGGCGCCATAGATGCGAAAACCGTCCGTGTCCTGCATCAAGCCGAACTCCACCGTGTACCAGTAGAGGCGCGCCAGGTTTGGCAGCATGCCCAGGCCGGCCGCGCGCTGCCCGCCCTTGCCATAGGCCTCCATATAGGCGGCGAAATCGGGGTCGGTCAGCATCGGCACATGGCCGAAGACGTCGTGGAAGATGTCAGGCTCTTGCAGATAATCCAGCTGGTCCGGCTTTCGGATGAACTGGCCCGAGACGAAGCGGCGGTTGGCCAGGTGGTCGAAGAAGACCTCGTCCGGCACCAGGCCCGGCACGCAGACCACGGTCCAGCCGGTCAGGGCCTGGAGCTTGGGATTGATGACGTCGAAGTCGGGAATGCCGCCGGCGTTCAGGTCCAGCGCGTCCAGGCCGCCCAGGAAGGCGTCGCAGGCGCGGCCCGGCAGGATCTTCATCTGGCGGGCGTACAGGGTGTCCCAGGTCTGGTGTTCGACCTCCGTATAGGCGGCCCAGTTCTGGGGAATGGTCCAGTCGGCGGCCGCGCCCTCGGGCGGCTTTTCGAAGACGTGTTCGAAGTCGGACATGGAGCGCTCCTCTTTTGCCGCCATCCTAGCCCGGCCCGGCCGCGCCTTCCAACTGTCAGTGCAGTTGTTCGTCCAGAGGCGCATGGTGGCCCAGGCCGTCCGTCGTGAACCAGCGATCGGCGTCGTCGGGCAACAGGACGGACTGGCCGTCTTCCAGCACACCCTCGGCGGCATAGGCGACGAAGCCGCCGTCCTCGCCAAGGGCATAGACACGGTAGAAGGGCTGATCGGCGGCGACCAGGCCGGTCTCGCCTGCCGGGCCGTCGTAGGCATGATCGACGTCCATCACCACGCCGCGAAAGGCGTCGTCGCGGTGGCGGACGATCTGGCCGATGGCGAAACGGGCTGTTTGAACCTGGGTCATCGGTCCTGATACGACCCGACGCATGACCCGAACGCCTGCCGGTCTGTTCATCTTCCTGACAGAATGGCTTGGCGCGGACGATCTTCGCGGGTTAGGCTGATCGGGACGGGCGCCGTTTTGGACCGCCCACATCGGAATGACGACCCATGCCGGAGACCCACGGCGCGCCCCGACGGCGCGACGAGCGGTCCCAGCCTTCCCGCTCGCGGGATGCGTCGGGTCGGGATGCGCCGCTGTATGGCGCGCTCGATCTGGGGACCAACAATTGTCGGCTGCTGATCGCGCGGCCGTCGCGCGAAGGCTTTCGCGTCGTCGATAGCTTCAGCCGCATCGTGCGCCTGGGCGAAGGCCTGTCGCGGACGGGCCTGCTCGACCCCCGCGCCATGGACCGGGCCTATGACGCCTTGGCTTTGTGCGCAGAACGGATCGTCAGGAAAGGCGTGGACTCGGCCCGCCTGAGCGCCGTCGCCACCCAGGCCTGTCGCGCAGCCGAGAACGGCGCCGAGTTCATCGACCGGGTGCGCAAGGGGACGGGTCTGCGGTTGCGGATCATCGATCCGTCGGAAGAGGCGCAGTTGGCGGTCGAAGGGTGTCTGAACCTGATCGATCCCCAGGCGGAGGCGGTGCTGGTCATCGATGTCGGCGGCGGATCGACCGAGATGTCGTGGCTGAAGCGCGAAGGCGTGGAATGGACCACCACAGCCTGGATGTCAGCGCCGGTAGGGGTGGTGACCCTGGCCGAGCGGCACCCGGAGCCCCCGAACTCGGGCGAGGCCTGGTACGAGGCCATGGTGGCGGACATGGGCGCGGCCATTGCGGCCGGCGGCATCGTCGATGAACCGATGCTGGAGCTGTTCCGCCAGGACCGGGCCCATCTCGTCGGCACCTCGGGGGCGATCACCAGCCTGGCGGGCATCCACCTGAACCTGCCGCGCTACAATCGCGACCGGGTCGATGGGTTGTGGATGACGCGGGGCGACTGCGAGGCGGCGGCGGATCGGCTGAAGGCTCTCGGGCCGGACGGGCGGGCGCGCGAGGCCTGCATCGGTCCCGACCGGGCGGACCTGGTGCTGGCGGGCGCCGCCATCCTGGAGGCGGTTCAGCGGGCCTGGCCCTCCGAGCGGGTGCGGGTCGCGGACCGGGGCCTGCGCGAGGGCTTGCTGCTGCAGCGGATGCGCGAGGACAAAAAGCCGTCGAAGAGCCGCAGGCGTCGGCGCGGTCGGGGTAGGGGGCCAGCTCCCGCCGCCTGATCAGGCCGGGGGCGTGATCCGCACCGGCAATTCGATGTCGCAAACCGAGAAATCCGCGCCGCGCGCCTGACGCGCCTGCTGCACCAGGGTCTGGAAGGTGGCGGAGTTGGTGTTCAGCACCGACGCCGTGGGGCGTTCAGCAGCGGGCAGGTCCGAGGCGACGCGAACGCGCGTCATCTGGTCCGGCCCCTGAACCAAGCCGTCGGGCGTGCCGCTGGCCTTCAGAGCGCGCACCACGTCCAGACCGGAGACCACGCGGCCCCAGACGGTGTAGCGCTTGTCCAGCGCCGGATAGGCCTGACGCATCAGGAAGAACTGGCTGTTGGCGGTGTCGTTGCCCTCGTCGCGCGCCATGCCCGCGACGCCGGGGCAATACAGAGCCCAGCCGTGGACCTTGTTGTCGCCGGTGCCCGACATCAGGGCGTCGGGCTGGGTCTGGACGGGAATGGAGTCGATGAAGCCGACCAGGGCGCCGACGGGGGCCGCGACCGGGGTGAAGGCCATGTCCGCCCCGCGGCGGAAGGTGAACTCGCCCTTCAGGTCGGGATACCAGCTCTGCCCCTCGCCCGTGCCCAGCGGGTCGCCGGTCTGGGCCATGAACCAGTCGATCACCCGATGCCAGACCAGATTGTCATAGAAGCCGCGCGACGCCAGCAGCTTGATCCGCTCGACATGGGCCGGAGCGATCTGGGGCGCCAGTTCGACCAGGACCTGCCCCTTGCTGGTGTCGATCACCAACAGGTTCTCGGGCGCGACCGTGCGCCACTCGGTAGGAGGCGGCGGGGGCGCAGGCACGGCGGTCGCGTCCTGAGCCACAGCGGCCCCGGCCGTCGCGGCCAGCACCGCCGCCGCGATTATCAGACTACGCATCGTCATCGTCCCCTCCCCCGTCGTCTTGAAAGCGTCAGCCGCCGACGATCTCGGCGACCGGCTGAACATCGCAGATGCTGAAGCCCGCGCCACGCGTGGCCCGCGTGGCGGCGATCCGTTCGGCGAAGGCGGCGCTGCTTGCGTTCAGGACACGCACCGTCGGACGGCCGGCTTCCGGCATTGCCGAGGCCATGCGGACATGGGTCATGGTGTCGGGGTCGACGACCTTGCCGTCCTCGGCGTCCGAGCCCTTCTTCAGCTTGCCGACCACGTCCAGGCCGGAAACGACGCGACCGAAGGCGGTGTAGACGCCGTCCAGCTGATCGCGGGCGCCCATCATCAGGAAGAACTGGCTGTTGGCGCTGTCGGGCGCGCCCGAGCGGGCCATGCCCAGCACGCCGGGGCAGAACAGGCCGTGGGCGTCGACCTTGAAGTCGGCGGTGACCATCATCTGGGCGTCGGGCTGGGTCTGGACTGGAAGGTCGCTGACCAGGCCGCGCACGCCGGGGCCGACGCTGGGCACGGCGACGAAGCCGGCGTCGCGACCACGCCGGAAGCTGAACTCGGCCTTCAGGTCGGGAAGCTCGCTGCCGCCCTCGCCCGTGCCTTGCGGATCGCCGGTTTGCGCCATGAAATCAGGGATGACGCGGTGGAACTTCAGACCGTCATAGAAGCCCTGGTTGGCCAGGGTGCGGATGCGTTCGGCGTGATTGGGCGCCGCGACCGGGACCAGTTCGACCAGCACGCGGCCCTTGGACGTGTCGATGACCAGCAGGTTTTCCGGCGCGATGGTGCGCCAGTCGGAGGCCGCCGGCGTGGTCTGAGCCGCGCCCGGGGCCGAAACCTGGGCCTGGGCCGCGCCGCTCGCCAGAAGGGCGGCGACGGTCGCCGCGATGATCGCCTTACGCATAGTCTATCAAATCCCGTTCTTGACCTTGGCCCGCACGCGCTCGGCGATGGCGGGGCTGACGAAACTGTCGATCGCGCCGTCCAGCCGGGCGATCTCCTTGGCCAGGCGCGAGGCGATCGCCTGATGACGCGGATCGGCCATCAGGAATACCGTCTCGATGTCCTGATTGAGGCGCTGGTTCATCGCCGTCATCTGGAACTCGTATTCGAAGTCGGCGACGGCGCGCAGGCCCCGGATGATGACGTTGGCGTTCAGCTCTTCCGCGAAATGCATCAGCAAGGTCGAAAAGGGCTGGACCACGATGTCGCCGCCGAGGCTGGCGACCTCGGCCTTGAGCATCTCGACACGCTCGGCGGTGGAGAACAGCGGGCCCTTGTCGTCGTTCTGGGCCACGCCGATGACCAGCCGGTCGACCAGCTTGGTGGCCCGGCCGATGATGTCCATATGTCCGTTGGTGACCGGATCGAAGGTCCCCGGATAAAGCCCAATACGCAAATTCGTCCTCCCGGCCCAATGTCCGCTTAGCAGGTGCGAAACCCCGAGCCTAGCCACCCCTACTTCGGTCGGCAAAGGGTCGCGTCAGGCTGGGCGTCGTCACGCACCAGCAACGTCAGCCCCCCCGCCGCAGCGGTCA
>Ga0190271_10002683_pt1 | contig 10897 bp, 14 predicted proteins | sample Popmic356T_FD_133747 | JGI IMG/M metagenome (GOLD analysis project Ga0190271, IMG submission 133747) | Populus adjacent soil microbial communities from riparian zone of Weber River, Utah, USA - 356 T | ecosystem: Environmental > Terrestrial > Soil > Riparian zone | place: USA: Utah | collected...
CCCGAAGGCTCCCCGGAATCTCTGCGCTCCCACCATAGGACTCGGCCAAGGCTATGACGTGAGCCATGTTCGCTGTCCGGTCCGTGGCCTCGACCTCCGACCCGATGCGACGAAACCCCACGATCCGACCGGGATCGTTCTGCTTGATCGGTGTGAAGTCTGGATCCTCGTAGTCGTCGTACGACTCGTTGTCCCAGATCTCACCGACCGAGCCTTCACGGTAGGTGGCGTCCACACCGTCTTCGGGGTCGAAGTCCTCCGCCTCTGTGAAGTCGACCGGGAAGAACTCCAGATCCAAGTTCTTGGCCTTCGCCCGCGTCTTCAGGATCGATGTCGCCGCCCGCTCGGTTCCGGTGTGCATGTACTCCTGATCGAACGGCTTGTGCTCAGGGCCGACGTTGGAACCGTGGAACGACACGTCCTCCCGTGCGTTCCACTCCTCGGGACTCAGGTCACCCGGCTTACGCGCTGGTGGTGTCGGTGGGGTGAACAACTGACCCTGCCCGTTGTCAGGATCACCAAAGGTGTCACCAACCAGTTGATGGAACTGCTCGGGGTTGGCCTTGGAAGCGGCGCTCATATGTCCCACCCCCGTTCCTTCGCCATCTGAAGACGGCTCTTCAGCCGTTCACCGATGTGCTCCTCGGGCACCGACTCACCAGCCCGGATGGCGTTGAGTTGGTGCAACTCATGGCCGGTGGAGACGCTGTCCTTGATGCGGCCCAGATTCACCACACGGTCGGGAGGCACGTCCCGTGTCAGCAAGCCTCCGGTACCGGCTCGGCCCAAGTGGTACTCGACATCATCGGGCTTGTAGTCCATCGACTCGGGCGGCACCTCAATGTGCTCCGTCGGCACAGAGAAGGCGTGCATGAAGTGACCGTACCCGGATGCATCGTATGCATTGGCGGTGACATAGGTGCCCTGCCCCACGCCCGCTCCGGGCGCGAACGTAGTCGGCTCGCCTGCGGCGTAGCGCTGACGAACAGCATGTTGGGGGACGTTCTCCATCTTCACGCCCTCGGAGAAGGTGTCTGGACTCTCCGAGGCGTGGTACACCCAGCGCCGACCCTCACCAGCAGCCGCCTCGTACTCATCCGACGACATCTGGTGGAACTGGACCTTGTTGGTCTTGTCCCCGGCGCTCATTCCAGCGCCTTGCCCATGTCAGTAGAGTTGCGGAACCCGTAGATCGACTTCACCCGATCCATCGGCATCTCGGCTCTGCGATAGACCGCGCCTTGTCGGTCGGCGTAGTCCTTGTAGTCCCACTTGTCCTGAGTCATGTCGACCTCAAGGACGTAGGAGGGGTCCAGCCCCGTCTGGTCCTCACGGATGGCGTAGCTGGAGTCCGGGTCCTTGGCGACGTGGATCTGGCCGGTCATGGAGCGCATGTTCCCGGTGTCGAGGTAGTCGTTCATCTCCCGCTGGCCCACGACCCGGAAGCCGGTGCTGGCCGGTGTATCCCGACCTTCCATCGGTGAGTATCTCTGACCGCCGCCATGCCACTGTTTCCCTGAGTTGGCACGCAACTCACGAAATTGGTCCTCGTTGGTCTTGTCACCAGCGCTCATGTCACCAGTCCATGATCTGAGACGGACGCATATCACCGGGTACATGACCCTCATGCTCGTAGCCCCGGACCGGAGTGTCGTCCTCTTCACCAGCCGAGTTGTGCCGGATCACTCGGGCCGGAACGTGGGACACGCCTCGCTCGGCAGCCATGGCGATCCGGTGGTTGCCCTCCACGACCCGAGCCGTCCGATCAGGCTGGCTGTACCCGATGATGGCCGGGTTACGGAACCCGCCCGCCTCTTGAACCTGCTCCCACAGCACGCTGGTGTTCTTCGGGTTGCGGGTGTCCACTACCTCGCCGCCCGAGGTGTTGACCGGGTTGCCCTGCTTGAGGCCGGTCAGTGCCTCGGTCGGCACCATCTCCACGTCAGGATTATCACCGAGATACCCGAACTGGATGGTGCTGGTCTTGTCGGTGGCACTCATTAGCCCATCGGATTCACTTGGCCGCTGACGTTACGGAGCGACCCGGACCACGCCGAGTCCTCCAGATCACGCCGACGTGGCATGTACGACGGGCCTGAACCCCAAGCCCTGACAGTCGGTGCCCAGCCACCAGTGTCGAAGCAATCCGAAATCGTCATCGGCTCACGATTCAGCTTCTGCTCCGGTGGGAACAACTGCTGAGGAACAGGGGGCCGGATCTTCTGGATCTCCTCGACGGGGACCGCCGCGAGCTGGAGCGCCTCGGAGGCGAGGTACTCGTTCCTGCCCGCCCACGGTGAGTCCACCCACGGTGGTGGCTGGTACCCGTCTTCGATGAGGGTGGCCCCGGACGACACGTTGCCTGCGCCGACGGCGTCGACAAGCTGTCCGTAGGAGTCACGATCGATCTGGATCACAGGTCCAATCCCAACGACAGTTGTTCGGTCTTCGGTGTCTTGAAGCGCTTGTTCCGAGCGCCCTCGTACGCCTCCTTGGCCTTATTCGCCGCTCCAGACATAAGGCTCAGGTGCTTCTCAGATGCGTATCTACCCTCTGCTTCATGGTAGGTAAAGGCATCGGAGAATTGAGGATTCTCCGACATCAACCGCCCGAGCGCCATGGTGTTGGACCGATTGATGTAGTCCAGATGGGACTCATCTACCCCTCCCTTATGGCCTTCTCCGCCGGTCGCCTCCTTCATGGCGCTCTTCTTGTAGTCCTTGGGGAGAAGATCGCCGCCCGTTGTCGCAGCATGTCGGGCCACCCGGTACAGCGCCCGCTCCGTGTCGTTGCTCCAGAGGCTGCTGGCCGACCCGTAGCCGCCAACGGTCAGGTCGATGTTCCGCTGGGGGGTGGCAGGATCCGCCGCCTCCGCCGTCTTGTCGGAGTAGCGGGAGTACATATCTGCGTATGCATCTGCTTGGGATTCTTCGAACGGATCCGCTCCCCGGTTGTACTCCCGGTTGGACGACGGGTCGACCCAGCCCTGCATGTGAACACCGTGGCCGATCTCGTGAACCATGGTGCTCTCGGAAGCGGAATTGACGTTCTTCCACGACGTGACCGACTTCGTCTCCCACTCCGACGCAGGCTGACGGGTGTAGTAGTCCGTATCGGTATCCCCACCCTGTGAGAGGTATTTGTGCCCACCTCCAATGTGCTCGGAGAACACATTGGGGTTGGTGTCCGGCGCAGGCTTGGTGAACAGGTGCTCGGGTCCTACCCCCTCGACCCGTGCCGCCACGTTGGCCTCATAATCCCGCATGGCGCTTGTGTGGTACACGTCGGGGTGGATCGGCTTGAACGGCCTGCTGACATATACAGCCCGCTCACCCGCCGCCCTCGCCTGCTGGTACCGCTCGTAGTCAGCGCTCTTCTCCTCGTAACCCTCCATGGCCCGCTCATGGCGGGCATATGACTCCTCAGTAGGAGGAGTGGGCTTGTCCGCAACGGGGTCGAACTCCCCCATCTCATGGAAATACCCCTCAAACCGATGTCCTCCGCCTGCGTAGACATCGCCCCCTTGCAGCGGCTTGGGGTTGACCATCAACTCGCCGGTCCCGGCGGTCGGGACCTTGGCCCCCTCGGTGACCACCTTCTCCTTGCGGGACTCGGTCTTGGTCCACGCCAGATGATTACGCGGTGAGTAGTGCCCACCGGCACTGGTCCGGTACGAAGAGGCGGAGGATGCCACCACGGCGGGGTTCTCGCTCCTCTGCATCTCACTGATCGGGATGCCCGATTCACGGATGGATCCGATGGAGAGTTGCCGATCAGTCTCCAGCTTCCGAGATCCCGCAGACTTTTTCGTCTCCGTCTGGTGGCTCTGGGCGTGGCTCTCCTTGTCGAGCTTGTACCCGGACTCGATCGCCGCCGTGCGCTGCTCAGGACTGACCATCGGGTCGGCCTTGGTACCGGTGGCCGTCGCCGGATGAAAGAGCATCCCTTGGAGGGACCGACCCGCCATCACCGGACCGGCGACTTCGGTGACCCTCCCCTCGTCTCCCGAGATGAAGGACTTCTGGGTCCCAGATTCATCCTCGTAGTAGGTGTCCTTGAACTGCGGTCCAAGCATGTGTTCACCATATCCAGAGGAGCACGGGCACTCAGGATTCTATACGACCCTCACTCTTGACATACAGGATCTCCCGCCGCCTGCGCTCATTACCAGATCCGGCATATCCATTCGGTGCCTTCCAGAACATCCGCTGCCATACCTCGGGAGATAGTTCTGGATATTCATCGTCATACCCGGCTAGGGCGACCCGGCACCACGGTCGTGTCTCCTGCTCATGGCACCACTGGAGGATCTGATCCCGCAGGGGAGCGTCCTCGGCGTACAGCCCCTTCTGCCGGTCCCCGGTGTACGGCGGGTCGAGGAACACCCCAACGCCTCGGCCCTTCTCGTACCGCCTGATGATGGCGGCGGTGGCCGAGCGGGTCCACGCCGTGTCCCAGTTGCCGGAGAGGATGATGGCGTTGGCGATCCGGCTGGCGACCCAACTGATCTTGTCGTCGGTCATGCCGGTGGCCCAGATGCCCTTGAGCGACCGGTCGATGTGGGGACGCTGACGAGCTGGACGATGGCCCCACCCGGAGCCGAGCCAGCTACTGATGCCCTGCCACCACCACGCCGCCAGCTTCGGGTCGAAGAAGGCCGTGTCGGTCGTCATCTTGTCGGTGAGCCACGGCCTCGCCTCCAGCAGCGCGAGGTGCTTGGCGGTGATGTCCACCTCGGCCACCGGACCGACGAGGTACGGGTCCATGGTGTGCCAGTCGGTGGCGATGCAGCGCCAGAAGTTCACCAGCAGACCGTCGAGGTCCACCACGATCTCGGTGCCGCCCTTGAAGTCCTCTGGCCGTGCCAGCAGCACGGCCAGAGAACCTGCGAAGGGTTCGATGTAGCACTCGGGGTCACCGAGCACACTCCACACAATATTTGCGGCGGAGCGCTTCCCCCCGAAATATGGGAACAACATCAGTCGTCAGTCCACCAGTAGTCCAGATCCCGCAGGCGGGTCTGGAGCCGTTCTGCCAGATCATCAGCGGTTTCCATCGCAGCCCTGAGGGAGTCGGTGTCGGTCATGGCCTCGACCGGCATGGTGGCTGCGCCCTCCAGATACTTGCTGAGCAGGCCGGTGTCCTCGGCCTCCTCGTTGAGCCGAGCGACGGCACGACGGACGTTGTCCGCCATGCCGACGCCCATGCGCCGCCGGTCAGGCTCCGTGAGGAAGTTGAGCACCCGTTCGATGAACGCCGCCGGGGACTCGCCCTCCTTCGGCTGCATGTCTGCCGGATCCGTGTTCATGTCGTTGACCTCCCGAACAGAGCGACCAGCGCATCCACCGAGTTCAGACCGGCGAGGGTGGAGGAGAGGTGCAGCCCGGAGATCTCATCCGCCCGTTCCCCGTCGCTCCACTCGGGGATGCCCTCGGTGATGTGTACCACCTTGGCGATGACCTCCGCCGAGTAGGCGGACTCCACGTCCTTGCGGATCTTGGAGTGCTTCGCGGGACGCACGCCCTCGATGAACTTCGTGTAGGTCTTGCGGTACGGGTTCCCGTTCCGGCGCATGTAGATCCGGTGGTGGGACCGGTCGACCCACGCCCATCCGACCGCACGGACCCGTGCGATATCAGCGTCGGAGTCGGGGACGGTGTCCTCCCACTCCTTCTCATCGCACCAATGGGCCTCCCATTCCAGCGTGATGGCGTTGATCTCACGACCACGACCCGTCGCCTTCTTCTTGGTGGTCTTCCGGGCCAGCCGACGATCGACCGACGTGGTGTTCCCACCGGGACGGGGCCGGGGAGGACCGGGCTTGGAAGAAGGACGTGGCGGACCAGTACGACGACGACCGCCCTCACGGGCCACGACAGCCCGGTCCTCCTCGGCGTAGGTGTCACCCGCCGGGTCCCAGAAGAGCGTGACCTTGGACGTGACGTGCTTGTACCAGTCCGGGTTCAGCCGGTCGAGGTCGGACGCCTTGATGGTGTCGGACGGCTTGAAATCCGACTCCATGAGCGAGGCGATGACATCGGGGAACACGGCGGGATCGGAGAACTCGTCACCCCACTTCTGCCACGGAAGCTCACCGCCACCGAGCGGCACCACGTTCTGCCGGTTGGTGGTCTGGGCGACCGTACCGGGCGGAGGGATGATGACGATCGACACCCGAGAGGTGGCCCGCTGTCCGATGATCCCGAACTGCTGGAACCTCGTGTGATGGGCGAACAACTCGTTGTGGTCGAGCACGCTGATGCCCTTGAAGGCGTTGGTCCGCTTCGGACCGGTCGGGAACTTCTTGTTCCCGTCGATCCTCTCGTCCAACGGCACATTCGTCCCACGCAGGGTGGTGTCGGCGACGAACCACATGGCGGTGGCCCCATCGCTGAGGTGCATGGCACCGGAGTGATCCTTCCCCGTGCAGATCCGACCGTAGTAGCCGGACAGGGGGTTGATCTCATAGGAGTAGTCCTCCCGCTTCTTGCCCGCCAGCGCCGGGATGGACTCGCCATTGACCCACGCACGGACACTGTTCGGGAACGTCCAGTACCGCTGGGTCAGGTAGTGGAACGACTCCTTCCACTGCTCCTCGGTGAAGGAGTCGTGGATGCCGTCGCCCCGGAGGACGAGGAAACAGCCGGACTCGACGGGAGTACCGCCGCCTTCCTTGAGGGTGCCGGGAAGCAGGAACTGATCGACAATCGCGTCCTCGGCGTCAACGAGGATCGCCTCGTCCACAACGTCACCGTCATCGTCCACGATGTCCCACCGGTACGCACCGCCGGGGTACATGCGGATGTGGTGCCACGGCTGTCCTGCCGCCGCCTCGGCGGGGGTGCGGGAGTAGGAGTCCACACCTCCGGGGTTGCGGGCCAGAGAGGCGAGACGAGCGCCGACCCCGGCGTTCTCGTCGGCACCGACCGCCGTGGTCGTCTTGGACGACCCGGTGTTGAGGAGGGTCCGCATGTAGTCACGGTGCTCGTCGGACTCCATGCCGTGACCGTCGTCGCCGAAGGCCATGAGAACGACAGGGTCACCGTTGTCGTTATCGTCCACAATGCCGCAGACCCACACCCGAGACGCACCGGCTTCGATGCCGTTCTCGATCGCCTCGCGATCGATCTGATGCTCCTCGACCTGTGACCCTTCCCGCATCACCCAGTTCTCCAACTGGTTACCCGTCTTCCACGGTTCGACGCCGCTCATGCCGACGCCTCCTTGATGGCGGGCTTCCAGTCCATCTGCTCAAAGAGGCCGTCGATGTTCGTGATCAGCTTCTGACGCTCGGCGATGATCTTGTTGACCTTGTCGAGGTCACGACTCTTCTCGGGCCAGAGCTTCACCACGTTGGCGAGGGCACGGGCCAGACGGTTGAGACGGATCTCGCTCAGCCCTTCAAGGGTTCCCGGCGGGGTGGCCGTGACCGTCATGTTGCCGTTGCGGTTCTTCACCACGGTGAAGGTCTTCGCCACGGAGGCATCACCACGGAGGAGCCGGTACTCCCCCATTCCCCACGTCTTGACTTCCGCCTGCGTTGGACGGGTGTTCCTCGGTGTGAACGAGTTCCCGTCTGCGACGATGTACTTGTAATCCACTGAAATGCTCCAATAAGTGTCGTTGAATGTGACGAATGCCGTTCTACCAGCTCCAACTACTGATCGTCAACGCTGACAGGGTAGTTACAGGCAAAACGACACTACAGGCGGTAAATCCTGAGTTGGCCTGACCTTCAGGATTTACGTCGAGGTAGTCGCCCACCGACCGAGCGTGCCCACGCGTCACCGGCCTTGGTGCGGTCGCTGGAGTGCTTGGGCGAGGGGATCCGACCATGCTCCTCGGCCAGCCGATGGCCCTCGTTCCACAGCCCGGTGGCGATGCCCTGACGCTGATGCTGGGGCACAACCTGAACGCCCTGAAGCTCTCGGGCCGTCCACTGCATGGAACCCACCGGCTCACCCTCCGAGAGGGCGGTGACCTGATGGACCGGGACGGTGCCGCCCATGTCCTCGTGGATCGTCTCGTGCTGGAACTGGATGCTGTTGGTCTTCCCGGCAGCACTCATCAGTCACCCTTCGGCGGATGCCATCCGAACTCCAAAAAGGAGTCGCCGCTGTTGTACAGCTCGCCCGCCTTGACCTCGCGGGACACGACCGGCCAGTCCTGATCGGGGTCGGTGGCGTGTCGACCGTGCTCGGCGGCGTACTCAGGACGGAGCGACACCCAGTCACCGGGGTTGATGCCGCCTGCGGCGTGCTCGGGTGGCAACGATCGATACGCCGTTACCGGAGTGTCCGGCTTCCCCCGGTACTGGTGAAGATCCTTGATCGACTGGTCACCCGTGCCGTGGAAGTCCCAGTACCGGGGCGGCGTGTCGTAGAAGTCGGGAGCTACCTGATCGAGAGCATGGAGTGGCGCACCACCATCATCGGCATCAGCAGGACCGGCTGGCTGATGCTGACCTCGGTAGGTGAACTGCGGCCCCATCTTCTCCGGGTCAGGCATCGTCGTCCTTCCTCCACTGAGCGCTGGACTCCTCGTAATGCTCAGGGGTGGTTTCTCCGACGTAGAACTGATTCACCTTGTGGGGACGACCGGGCATGTTCCCCCGGTCGTGGAAGACGTAGTGCTTGTCCGAGTTCTGGTGCGCTTCCGCCGCTTCGTGTGGCACGTCCATGTAGTACATCTCGTCACCGAACGCCGTGATCGGACGGTTGGCCCAGTGACCGGTCATCATGGTTTCGCCGACGGTGGAGCGCCAGAGCCGACGGTGAGTCTCCGGGTTCTCCAGCTTGGGCACCGTGCCCCGGTAGGTGCGCCTCGGAGCAGCCCGAGTGGCACCGGAGTAGCCGGGGAAGATCAGGTCTTGGAACTGATCACCGCTGGTGCTGTCGGCGGCGCTCATCAGAACATCTTCCCCTGCTCATACTCCGGCCATTCAGCTCTCCGGTTGTACTTGTCAGGAGCGGTGAACTCACCAGCATGGGCAGCGTGTCGAGCATCGACCCAGTACTTCATGGCACGACCGGGGCCGAGCAGGGGCCGCTTGGCGTACTCGGCACCCTCCGGTTCGAACATGTCACCGATGACCGACGGAGCGGTGTTGAAGTGTTCCGGGTAGTCACTGGACTCCTGCAAGGGACTCCTCCCGGTCACCTTGTCGGCGAACCCTTCGGCCACACCCTCATGGACCGGGTCGGGGTTGCCCCCGGCGGTGTTCCAACTAGCAACGTGACCGAGGGTGTTAGAGAGGTGGATGTGGTGGCCCAACTCATGGGCCATGGTGTGGAGGTCGTCCTTACGGGATGCCCCGCCTACCCCCGGCGGACGTACCTCGACAATCCCTTCGTACGGATCGTAACTACCGACTTGGTCGGCACTGCCTCCCCAGCCGATGTCCACCCTCGACGGCGGACGGTGCTCCAGCGCCAGCCGATCAGCATGGGTCATCCCATGCTCCATCAGCGTCTCCCGATACATCGGGTGGTGACCGGACGGACCGAGCGGGGTCTTGGCGATGATTCGATCCGCCATCTCTCCCCGGTACGAGCGATTCATCTTGCCTATCGCTTCGGACTCTTGGTCGTACCCAGCGCGACCACCGAAGACCGAGTACTGATCTCGGTTCAGGCTGTCGCCAGCGGTCACTTCAGTCCCTGCTGCCTCGTTGGGCGGGGATCTTCACTTCACCACTGTCGACCCAGACATCTTCCACGCCGTGTTTCTCCCCGAGAGCATTGACATTCTCCGAATGCTGATGCATCCGTTCTCGGAAATTACCGGTAAGCATTCTGTCGTTCGGTACAAACCCGATATTCCTCCCCGTCTCCATATCACTGGCCGGATCGAACAACGCCTCTTGCACCAGAGGACCGGTCCATGCCTTGTTCTCCGCCGCCGCATGTTGGGGCGTACCGGGCACGGCGTACTTATGGAGATTGGTGTAATTGCTGATGGACGTATCTCCGACATCTACTGTCTGAGGCTCGTCAGACCCTGCGATTTTGATCTTGGCTCCGGGCCTGAGCCGCACCTCGTTCTCTTGGGCGAACCCCATCGCACGTCCCCCATCGTGGGGATTCCGACGGACCTCGGTGTCACCCTTGTTGAACTGACCGGTCTGGAGGACACCCCACGGGACGACCTGACCCTCAGGGTCTTCGATGGTGGCTTCGTGAAGACCGCCGCCCTCCCAGTTCAGTCCCTCGGCAACATGGCGGGACGTGCTCCAGTGGATGCCGACAGTCCCTTCACCCTCACCACCCTTGTGGCCCCGGTAGATCTTCGTACCGGCCTTGGGAGCGCGAGCTTCCAGATGGGCCTCGTAATCCCCCTCGTCCACAGAGGGCGAGTTGTTGTTGGCGAACGACCAAGGCTTGGGAACAACTCGACGGGCCACTACCTACCGCCCGAGTAGGGGACCGCCATGCCGGGACCGCTGCTCCACGGTGGGCGCAACGCCTGAAGCTGGGCACCGTGATCGGGGTTGGTCGGCTTCCAAGCCGCCGTGCCGTCACGAACCGGGACGCCCGCCTTCTTGGTGCGGAAGTACGGCTGGGTCGGGTTCGGCTCGGGCGGGGACATGATGCCGAGATCGATGAAGGCACCGGGGTGGACGTACTTCATGCCCTGTGCTTCGTACTCAATGGCCGAGTACGGACCGAACTCCTTGGGCCAGAAGTAGCTCGACGGATCCCTCGTCTCACCGACGTGGACACCACGGGTGTACGGCTTGTTCTGTCGGTGGAGCGATGAGGACTTGAGCCGCTCCCGCCGCTTGGATTCTACGGTCCCGATATACCCATCTGGATATTCACTTTCTGGGGTTCTCCGCCACATGGAGCGCAGGGCATCCAAGTGATCGTGGAACAGGGGCTGCGGCCCGGTGACCTCA
>Ga0190271_10002684_pt1 | contig 10895 bp, 12 predicted proteins | sample Popmic356T_FD_133747 | JGI IMG/M metagenome (GOLD analysis project Ga0190271, IMG submission 133747) | Populus adjacent soil microbial communities from riparian zone of Weber River, Utah, USA - 356 T | ecosystem: Environmental > Terrestrial > Soil > Riparian zone | place: USA: Utah | collected...
CATCGTGTTCTACAACTTTGACTACGAGCTCGAGATTCTTAGGACACTGCCCAAAGCACTTGGACATGACAGCACGGCCCTTGCGGAGTGGAACGGCCACAAGCATGAAGAGATACCAGAGACCGAAAGATGGGTGTATTTGGTCCAGTACATCGCCGGTGCAGAGGGCTGGAATTGCGTCTCAACCAACACCACAGCCTTCTGGAGCCTGACATATTCGTACAAGTTGTGGGAGCAGGCTCACGGGCGTACAGACCGTCTAAACACTCCCCACTTAGATCTGTTTTACTACGCAATGCGTTCTAGGAGCCAGATTGACCAAGCCGTTTGGAAGGCTCTAAAAGCGAAGGAAAACTTTACCGAACGAAAAACGGGGATAGCTATTCCGGCCTTTTCCCCTTCTGTAGAGCCAAAAACCTGAAAAGGGTACCCGCCCCGGTTGCACCCCGAAAACTTTTCTATAGGGATATTTTTAGTACTTTTCCCGCGTACAATAAAGTTTTTGGACTGTAAACGGGGCGGCTCCATCAAAGGAGGTGTTTATGGAAAGATGGGTCGGAATCGAGGAATTCCCCAAATACAGCGTCTCTGATCATGGCCGAATCAGACAAGACGACTTTGACAGGCTTATACATCCTAGGGCGAATCAGTACGGCGGGGTCTATGTTGGCCTGCAGAGATACGGTGTTCAGCACGTTCGATCGCTGCCTCTCATCGTGGCCCATACCTTTATTCCTCAAGGTGTAGCCACCTTTGATACACCTATCAATCTAAATGGGGACAGGTTCGACTGCCACGTCGACAACATCATGTGGCGGCCTCGTGCGTTCGCCCGTAAGTACAACCACCAGTTCAAGGAGCCATATTTCAGAACCATAGAGGACCGCGTGTGGTGCATAGAGACAGGGGAACGGTTCCCTAACAGCTTCACTGCCGCGTGTCGTTACGGCCTTCTGGACAGCGATGTGGTGGCCAGTATCGAGTACATGACTTACGCATGGCCGACCTATCAACGATTCGAGCTCGCATAAAAAGCAGATATTGACTCGCATAGAATTCGCGGACTATAATAGATAGGAGGAAAATACCTCTGCTTTCTTTTATGCCCAGAAGGGTGGCGCTAACCTTGAGTACATACACGACGTGCCACCTCCCATCGATTGTTGGGTGCGGAGAATGTGACACGTGTCTAGGAGGACTGATGGCAGAGAACAAGTATCAGGCTGGATTGATCAAGAGGCTCAAGCAACGCTTCCCAGGTTGTGTGGTCCTCAAGAATGATCCGAACTACATGCAGGGGATCCTCGACCTCACGATCCTGCATCATCACTGCTGGGCGATGCTCGAGGTGAAGGACTCAGCGCAGTCTGCTCGCCAGCCCAACCAGGAGTTCTACGTCAAGTCGTTCAGCGAGCTCTCGTTCGCCGACTTCATTTACCCTGAGAACGAGGAGGAGGTGCTGGATGCGCTGGAAGAAGCATTCGCATCTCGAGGGGCAACACGCGTTTCTTAGCCCGAGTACCTACCACTGGATCAACTACGACGAAGAGAAGCTGAAGTTCCGGTGGAAGACACTTCGTGCTGCCTTGGAAGGCGTAGAGCAGCATCGTTACGCCGCCATCGCTATCGAAGAGAAGGAGTATCAGGACGATGAGACGTCGACCCTTGGGCTCTACATCAATCAGTGCATTCAGTACAAGATGCATCCTGAGGTTGTTCTGTACTACTCCCCCAACGCGTTCGGTACCGTTGACGCAATTGCATTTAGGTACCGGAGGCTCAGGATCTCAGACCTCAAGACAGGCGTCACGCGTGTGTCGGAGCACCAGCTAGAGGTCTACGCAGCATTGTTCTGCCTCGAGTATGAGGTGGATCCGTTCAAGATCAGTATTGAACTCCGCATATATCAACATGGCCAGGTTCTGGTGTACGAAGCAGATCCGGCCTTCATCAAGGGGATCATGGACAAGATCGTGCAGTTCGATGTGATCATCAACTCACTCAGAGAGGAGGTGTCGTAATGAAGATGACGGAAGAGAACTATCTCGCTCACTACGGCATTCTCCGAAAGTCTGGGCGATATCCTTGGGGCTCTGGTGGAACCCAGTCCGCTCGGAACCGGTCGTTCCTTGACATCGTCGAGGCTCACCGTAAGCAGGATGGATGGACCGAGAAGCAAATCTGTGACGCGTACGAGCTTACCGTCAAGCAGTATCGCGCGCTCAAGTCGATCGCTTTGGCTGAGCAGAAGCAGATGAACATCAACATGGCCCAACGCCTTGCCGACAAGGGATATTCCAATGTCGCGATTGGCGAACGGATGGGACGGAACGAGTCCTATGTCCGATCCCTCCTCGCAGAGGGTGCGGCCAGGAAGGCAGACCAACTTCAGAACATCTCTGAGATGCTGGAGAGGGAAGTCAACAAGAAGGAAATTGTCGACATCGGTATTGGTGTTGAGAGAAACCTTCCCCTCGCTGGCAACGCCGCATCATCCATTGGTGTGTCGAAGGAGAAGTTCCAGACAGCTGTGGCCATTCTCCAAGAGAAAGGTTATGGCGTCCACACGGTGCCCATTCCTCAGTTGGGTACTGGAGAGAACACGACTACCAAAGTTCTCGTCAAGCCTGGCGTTACTCAGAGAGAAGCGTTTCTGAGAAGGCACGACATCAAGTCGATTCAGGAGAAGACTGATGATGGTGGAGACACGTTCTCCGCTGTCGGTCCTCCCAAGTCGATGTCGTCCAAGCGCATCAAGGTCATCTATGACGAGGATGGTGGATCCAAGGCTGACGGCGTGATGTATATCCGCCCAGGTGCCAAGGGTCTGGACATGGGCCAGTCGCGCTATGCCCAGGTCCGCATCATGGTCGACGGAACTCACTACCTGAAAGGCATGGCCGTCTACAAGGACGACCTGCCTGATGGTGTGGACATCGCGTTCAATACCAACAAGCCTCGTGGCACACCCATAAAGGCCAAGGACGATGATGCAAGTCAGGTCCTGAAGCCTACGAACAAGGGTCCTGACGGTAAGACCGACATGGACAACCCTTGGGGTGCTGCGATCAAGGCTGGTGGACAACGCGGACATCTGAACATCGTCAATGAGGAAGGCGCTGACTGGGATACCTGGTCTCGCAACCTTCCTTCTCAGATGTTGTCCAAGCAAAGACCAGAGCTCGTCAAGCAGCAGCTAGCTGTGACTCGGGAGAATCGACGCCAAGAGTTCGCAGACATCAAGGCGTTGACCAACCCGACGATCAAGAAGAAGTTGCTCGAGACGTTTGCTGAAGAGACGGACTCCGCAGCTGTGCATCTCAAGGCAGCGGCCATCCCGAATCAGGCAACACGAGTTCTACTACCGATCAACTCGGTAAAGCCTAAGGAGATCTACGCCCCCCAGTTCCGTGATGGGGAAAGGGTTGCGCTCGTGCGCTTCCCCCATGGTGGTACGTTCGAGATCCCTGAGCTTACGGTCAACAACAAGAATGCAGAAGCCAGGAAGATGTTTGGTCCTGGTGGTGCCAAGGATGCGGTTGGTATTCACCACTCCGTGGCAGAGCGCCTATCGGGTGCCGACTTCGATGGTGACACAGTACTGGTCATCCCCAACAACAAGGGTCGGATCAAATCTACTCCTCCATTGGAGGGGCTGAAGAACTTCGATCCTAAGAAGTCGTACCCCAAGTACCCCGGCATGGATCCCATTGACTCGGTCAAGGGTAGGGATCAGCGTGAGATGGGTCACATCACCAACCTCATCGCAGACATGACCATCAAGGGTGCTAGCCCACAGGAAGTGGCACGTGCGGTACGCCACTCCATGGTAGTGATCGATGCTAAGAAACATCAGCTCGATTTCAAGTCAAGCTACCGTGACAACGGCATCCCTGCACTGAAGGCCAAGTACCAAGGTAGTGCACGATCTGGGGCATCTACCCTGATCACTAGGGCAAGCGCAGAAGAACGTGTGCCCCATCGTAGGGCAGCACGTGCATCAGAAGGTGGGCCTGTGGATAGGGCCACTGGTGAGAAGCGCTATACCTATACAGGTAAGAAGCGTAAGCTGAAGGATGGCACGCTTGTAGATGTAACGATCAAGTCCAAGAAGCTAGCTGAGAGGACTGATGCAAGGACTCTCATTGATGGCCCTGGTACCCGGGTAGAGAAGATCTACGCTGACCATTCGAACGAGCTCAAGGCATTGGCTAATAGTGTACGTAAGGAAGCACTTGCTACACCGAAGCTAGAACGTTCGTCTTCAGCAGCAAAGGTGTACCACAAGGAAGTCGAATCTCTCAACTCCCAACTCCACCTTGCCCTTCTGAACGCACCATTGGAGAGGCAAGCTCAGGTCATAGGTAACCGGATCGCATACCAGAAGATTCGGAACAAGCCTGAGATGGAGAAAGAAGAGAAGAGAAAGATCGAGAATCAGGCCCTTGCTGAGGGCCGTGCCAGGACAGGTGCTGGTAAGACCAGGATCAAGATCTCACCCAAGGAATGGGAAGCCATTCAGCATGGTGCTATCAGTAACAGTAAGCTGACAGAGATCCTTAGGCACGCTGACATCGATGAAGTAAGGAAGCTAGCTACACCCAAGCAGAAGAAGCTGATGACCTCAGCTAAGACTGCACGTGCACAGGCCATGCTGGCAGCAGGCTTCACACAGAGGCAGGTTGCTGATGCTCTAGGTGTGTCTCTCACTACCCTCAAGGAAGGGGTTGCGTGAGCATGAGTGATGACTACCTAACTCAAGGCACACATGGTACGTACATGCTCAGTACTGTGGACAATCCCTTCTCACCATTCACTCAGTTCAAGGAATGGTTTGCCTATGACGTAGGCATGGGGTACCACAGTGCGTCCTTCCTAGCACGCATCGCTAGTACTAGTGATGAGTTGAGTAGTGCTGACCAGGCCATAGCCATAGAGCAAGCCATTGATGAGATCGTACGCGAGAATGTTAGTGGCATGTGGGTCAAAGTAAAAGAAGATGATTTCGATTCGGATTCGATTGATGAGTGAGAGATCATTCGTTGGTCGAGTCCGTCTCGATTCATAGGGGGGGAGGGGGGTAAAATTTCCGGCCCCCTCTTTCTATCGCCCGGCTTCCAAAAAAAGCCCCGGTGGTACTTTTGGCACGAACAAGAGCAAAGAAAGGCGGGGGAGTCCTATGTGGATGTTGCTTTGGCTGCCGAGAATGACGCTTGGCCGCCTGTTCCGTCCGGTGAACGCTTGGATGGACCAAGTAGCAGCCGACGTCGAGTTCCTCGTCGAAGAGTGGCGCAAAGAGAACGCCTAGAAGTTATCCCAAACCTTCCGAGAACTGAAAGGAGGAGTCTCCAATGGCACGGGCGAAGCATCCAGAAGGAAAGAGAAGGACCCGTCAACCGGCGACTTCTCCTGAAGGTCGAGAACTCGAGATCGCTGCCTCCGCCTATGACCTGGCTGAGGAGCAGATCATCCAAGGTACAGCCTCTTCCCAGGTCATCACGCATTTTCTGAAGATGGGTTCGTCTCGCGAGCAACTGGAACGGCAGAGGATTGCGCACGAGAACGAACTACTGCGTGTCAAGCGGGACAACATCGAGGCACAGACTCGAATCGAAGAGCTGTACGTGGAAGCCATCGGTGCGATGCGCTCCTACAGAGGTACAACGGAAGAAGAAGTACATGAGCTTCCAGAGTAAGACGTATTCCGAGCTAGTTCAGCTCGAGACCATTGCCGAACGCTTTGAGTACCTCGTTCTACCGGGCTCAGTCGGCAAACGGACCTTCGGTTACGACCGTTGGTTGAACCAACAGTTCTACCAGTCCTTTGCGTGGCGTAAAGCGCGTGAGATAGTGATCCTACGTGACATGAGCTGCGATCTGGGCGTTGAGGGCTATGAGATCTATGAGGGAATGCTGGTTCACCACATGAACCCGCTTTCCGTAGAGGATCTCGTTGATGGTGCCCAATCCGTCATAGATCCGGAGTACCTGATCACTACCTGCCTCAGTACGCACAACGCAATCCACTACGGGGATCGAACCCTACTCCCGAGCGTGCCCGTCGAACGAAAGTACGGCGACACTAGGCTCTGGTAAGGAGGCACCATGGCAGTCACGTACCGCAAGATGTACTTCGACAGCGACGACCGCGAACTGGTGTCCAACCAGTGGTTCGTTCTGCTGTACAACATCCACAAGTACGCCGACATCGAGTTCAACGTCAACGAGGGCCATCGCACGTTCCCTCGGCAGCAGGAGTTGCTCGATGAGAAGGGTCTCTGGTCTCCGAGCAATCCGCACGGCGCCGCACGACCCTCCCACACGGCTCCGCACATTCGGACGGACCGTCCGGACCATGCGATCGACGTCGACGGCGCTGCCGCGCTGATCCAGGCGGCCGCTCGCCGTGGCGTGACGCTTCGGCGTACGGTTCCGGGTGAGCCCTGGCACCTCGAGGCCGACACGGCTCAGCTCGCGCGCTACTACCACGAGAACAAGGCGGGTGTGTGGGCCGATCTCAAGGACAAGAAGGCCCCGCCGAAGCCCAAGAAGTCGACGACCAAGTCGGTCACCAAGATCGACGAGAAGGGTGTGGCGGCCATTGCCGCATTCGAGGGCAGCGTCAAGAAGGGCGGCAAGCACGTCCCTTACAAGGACGCTGTGGGCGTCTGGACCATCGGCTACGGCCACACCTCCGGTGTCGGGCCGAAGTCCAAGCCTCTCACGGAGAAGCAGGCGAAGGATCTGCTGCTCAAAGACCTCAACCAGGTCTACGTGCCGCCGGTCGTTCGCGCCTTCAAGCGCAACAACGTCAAGCTGCGTCAGCGTGAGCTGAACGCCGTCGTCTCCGCCGTCTACAACCTCGGTCCGGGCATCCTGGATCCGGGTCGGACGATGGGCGACGCCATCCGGTCGCAGAGCCGCTCCAAGATCGCCAATTCCTTCCTCGTCTACACCAAGGCGGGCGGAAAGGTGCTCCCGGGGCTGGTCAAGCGGCGCAAGGCCGAGCGCAAGACCTTCCTCGGCTAACCGACACCTGAAAGGGGGTGGGGAATGGAACAGAGCATATTGCTCAGCACGAAGAAGATCCTGGGTATCGGAGCGGACGACACATCGTTTGATCTCGACATCCTGACCTTCATCAACACAGCATTCTCCACCCTCAACGATGTCGGGGTGGGGGTTGCTGGCGGCTTCACCGTCCTTGATCAGGACGTGGAGTGGGATGACTACGCAGGCGCGGCAGTCATCGACGACACGCAGGTCAACGACATCAAGACCTACGTGTTTCTTCGCGTGCGGATGCTGTTCGATCCGCCCGGTACTCCATATCTGATCAACGCGTTCAAGGACCAGCTCGACGAGCACGTCGTGCGCATCAGCATGCGGCGTGAAGCAACCGATTGGGTCGATCCTGACCCGCCGGTGGTGCTCGAAGATGCCTAACATGGTCATCGTCGCGATCCCGCGCGCGGAGGACCCCGTCTGGAAGTATTCCAGCGAGAAGAAGCCTCACTGCACTCTCCTGTTCCTAGGGGAGGATCAGTCGAAGGCCGCCGCCATCACTGCATTTTTGGCACATGCAGTTTCCATCCTGGATCGGGGCCCCTTCGGGCTATCGGTTGATCGCCGAGACAAGCTCGGACAGGATGAAGCGGATGTTCTCTATTTTCGGAAGGACTGGGCCACAAAGGAACTCGCTTCCTTCAGGTCCACTCTTCTGAAAGACAAGAACATCCGAGATGCGTACGATTCCACTGAACAGTTCCCTGAGTGGAATCCGCATCTAACTATGGGGTATCCGTTGACCCCAGCGAAGAAGGACGACAGGGACTATCCGGGGTTCCACTGGGTTGAGTTCGATCGTATCGCCCTCTGGACCGGGGACTATGAAGGCCCGGAGTTCCGGCTCGAGTACAACTACGACAGAGAGATGGAGGTGATGATGCAGACCGCAGAAGTTGACAAGGTAATCGCCGACATCCTCGAACACCACGGGGTCAAGGGCATGAAGTGGGGCGTTCGCAAGGCCGCCCGAGGCGTGGGTCGAACTATCCGTGGAGTCGACAGCCAGAACCGTTCGCGATTCAACCCCGATTTCCAGAAGGAAGAGGGACGCAACACGGGTCACGACGCTTGGAACACGGTTCTCGGTGTCATCGTTCCGGTGTACGCCCCCGCCACCATCCCATCTCAGGCTCGGCTGATCGGGAAGGCCGCTCGCGCAGTCACTGGTGGTAAGGACGGGCGTCAGGAGCGGAAGTTCGAGGCTCGTGCCAATCACACCAAGACGATGGTGCAGCTTCACAACAAGGCAGTCCCGGATCTCAACGCGGGTCAGAAGAAGATCAACGCCAAGTACAAGGGCGTCAACCTGACTGACCCCAAGAACGCGGCGAAGCAGCGGAAGTACCACCAGGAAACGACGGACATGATGGCGAAGGTGTACCAGAAGCATGCCAACGCCACCACGAGCGCGTCAGGTAAGCACGTCTACGACGTCGAGCGTCATGGAGACAACATCAAGCTCGTGACCAAGAGGATCAAGCACGCCGACGACGAAGAAGGCGTGTCGCTTACCTTCAAGCTGCTCACTTCGGACACCGGGCATATCTACGACATGAAGCTTCAGCCTCTGACCCACGCGGAGGAGTTCGTCGAGGACTTCCTCGCTCACTACGGCGTCAAGGGCATGAAGTGGGGTCAGCGCAAGCCGCGTGCCGCAGTCCGGACCAGTCAAAGCTCAACCCTCACGGGTAAGGCGAAGGCGAAGGCGACTGGCGGCGAGGGTCACAACGCTTCTCCCGACGCGGTCAAGGTCGCGGCGAAGAAACAGAAGCTCAAGAAGAGTGGAGTGGCTTCGCTGTCCAACAAGGACCTGCAGGATGTCATCGAGCGCGCGCGACTCGAGACGCAGGCCCGGGAAGCGGTCGCCGGGTCCGGCAAGAAGTTTGTCAAGAAGAAGCTCGGTCAGCAGGTCGATCAGCAGACCCAGGCCGTCATTCGCGAGGCGATCAAGAAGAAGAGCTCGAAGTAGAAAGGAGGCTTCATGGCGCTGTCCAATACTGCAACACCGATCTATTACGGGCAGTTCCGTGAGGCCGTCGTTCATGGGGAGATTCCGGTCAACCGGGAGATCTCTGCGGAGATGAACCGCATCAACGCGCTCATCGACAACCCGAACATCTACTACGACGATCAGGCGGTGGAGGGCTGGGTCCGCTTTTGTGAGCACGAGATGACGCTCACGGACGGTGGCGACCTCCACCTTCTGTTCTCGTTCAAGCTGTGGGGGGAGCAAGTCTTTGGGTGGTACTACTACGTCCAACGCTCCGTCTACGTTCCGTCCGAAGAAGGCCATGGTGGCCACTACGAAACTAGGACGGTCAAGAAGAGGCTGACGGTCAAGCAGTACTTGATCGTGGCCAGAGGTGCGGCCAAGTCAATGTACGCCGCCCTCCTACAGGCCTACTTCATGACGGTCGACACGTCGACCACACACCAGATCTGTACTGCTCCTACCATGAAGCAGGCAGAGGAGACCATGTCTCCGATCCGAACTGCGATCACGCGCGCGCGTGGGCCGCTGTTCAAGTTCCTCACAGAGGGTTCCCTACAGAACACCACTGGCTCCAGAGCACTCCGAGTCAAGCTGGCGTCTACTAAGAAGGGCATCGAGAACTTCCTCACCAACTCTCTCTGTGAGATTCGGCCCATGGCCATCAACAAGCTTCAGGGACTCCGTCCTAAGATCAGCACCATCGATGAGTGGCTGTCCGGTGACCTCAGAGAAGACGTCATCGGTGCTGTTGAACAGGGAGCGTCGAAGTTGGACGACTACTTGATCATCGCCATCAGCTCAGAAGGAACGGTCCGCAACGGTTCCGGTGACACAATCAAAATGGAACTTGCTGACATCCTCAAGGGCGAGTACAACGCGCCTCACGTCTCGATCTGGCATTACAAGCTGGACGAGTTGGAGGAAGTAGCGGATCCGGGGACCTGGGTAAAGGCCAATCCCAACCTAGGCATCACGGTTTCATACGAGACTTACCACCTGGACGTCGAGAGAGCTGAGAAGGCTCCCGCGTCGCGTAACGATATTCTCGCCAAGCGATTCGGCATCCCGATGGAGGGCTACACGTACTTCTTCACGTACGAAGAGACGATCCCTCATCCCTCGCGCGATTTTTGGCAGCTCCCTTGCGCAGTTGGCGCCGACCTCTCACAGGGCGACGACTTCTGTGCCTTCACCTTCCTCTTCCCTCTGGGCGGAGAGAGGTTCGGGATCAAGACGCGGAGCTACATCACGGAGCGGACTCTGTTCCTGCTCCCCGCGGCCATGCGCGCGAAGTACGAGGAGTTCACTAAGGAAGGTTCGCTCTTTGTCATGCCTGGCACCGTGCTGGACATGGACGAGGTCTACGAAGATCTGGATGCGTTCATCATTCAGTCCGAGTACGACACGCGCGCGCTCGGGTACGACCCCTATAACGCCAAGTCATTCGTGGCTCGGTGGGAGCAAGAGAACGGACCCTTCGGAATCGAGAAGGTGCTACAGGGTGCGAAGTCGGAGTCGGTCCCACTGGGCGAGCTGAAGAAGCTGGCACAGGATCGCTTCCTCATCTTCGATCAATCCCTCATGCAGTTCGCCATGGGTAACGCGATTACCCTGGAGGACACCAACGGGAATCGCAAGCTCCTCAAGAAGCGACAGGAGGAGAAGATCGACAACGTGGCGGCCATGATGGATGCGTGGATCGCTTACAAAGCTAATAAGGAGGCCTTCGAGTAATGCTCAAGGCGCACATCTGGAAGAGAAGGACTCGAGGTGAGCGGGAGGAAGTTGACATCTCGCTCTTCAACGAGGACGACTCCCCGTTTGTCGGAGGCGG
>Ga0190271_10002685_pt1 | contig 10895 bp, 16 predicted proteins | sample Popmic356T_FD_133747 | JGI IMG/M metagenome (GOLD analysis project Ga0190271, IMG submission 133747) | Populus adjacent soil microbial communities from riparian zone of Weber River, Utah, USA - 356 T | ecosystem: Environmental > Terrestrial > Soil > Riparian zone | place: USA: Utah | collected...
CAGGTAATTGCACCCCAAAAGAATACCATTGTCTAGACGCAAAGAGTGACATAAAGAGCACGAATTATGACGCTTTATGAAAAAATCCATAATAGCAGTTAAATCAAAATATTAATTCATGTTCAGCGTTTTTTAGCATTGTGATAGGTTATAGAAAAAAACTCATTAATTTGAGAATATTAATCTCTTATCACGAGGGGATTATAAGACTTTAAACATTCAGACCACTTATCTGGTATAGAAAAAGAATTCACTAGCTTAGATATGCTTTTTACTTGCTCAATGAGATTAAGTACTATGAGTCAGATAACTGAACCAGTAGCTCGGCTTCTTAATGGAAAAAATTTTGCTTATGTATCAACGCTAATGAAGGATGGTTCACCACAAGTTACCCCTACATGGGTTGATATTAATAAAGATGGCAACAATATTTTGATAAACACTGCTGAAGGAAGGATAAAACACAAGAATGTTTCAAGAGATTCAAGAGTAGCAATTTCCATATCCGATCAGAATAATCCATATAACATGGCGTCTATTAGAGGAAAAGTTATTGAACAAATCAAGGAAGGAGCCGATGAACACGCTGACAGACTTGCAAAAAAGTACCTGGGCATGGACAAGTATCCTTATCGTACACCAGATGAAAAGAGAGTCATTCTAAAGATAAAACCAGAGAGAGTATTCTATCAACAGCCGCCTCAATAATAATTGAATGACTGACAGTTATGGTTAGGTTAAGCCAATTCTCGGAATCCATTCCACGCTGCTGAACAAAAATTAGATCGTTTTACCAAAGATTTTTGGTGCAAAAGTAGATCAGTCTGTTTATGAGAGCTTCCTAAAGTATCTATTGGTTCTATTCGATGTTGAAGCAGATGAAAGACTGGCTGAATTCGATGGATCAGAATCCAACTTTAACTAACATTTTGCCAATATTTTCTCCAGTCTAAATTTCCAAGAACGTAGTTACCACCAGTAAATCGGTCACTATTTGATTTTATAATTTGACCTACACATCCACCTTCTAGTGGCTTACCTATTTCAAATGGAGATATATAGCTCCTAATTTTTCTCATATGTCCACGCATATATGGATCTACTGACATCCGTTACGTACCACGAATTCACTATCCTTTAGATCTGGAACACCTACTTTAACAAGCTGGAAGTCGTCTTCGGTAGGCATACCAACTGGACGTTGCTTCAAATGAATTTCATGGTTAACAAGTTTTTCCTCTATCATGCATTCATTAATCGAGGAAGTCTATATCAAACTATTGGAGAGTTGGTTCAGGTACTTCCGTTCGGAGTTCTTAGGTTAACTTCAAAAAAGAATCGAGTTAATTTATAATAAATCGTTAATTATCATAAGGAGTATAGAGAAAAGTGAATCAAAACACAGATAATAAAGTACAATTTGGACTTGCAATTCCACAAGGATGGAGAGGGGGAGATCTACCGTTACAACAAGAAAACGACCCAGTTAAACAATATGAATTCTCAAAATCTATATCGATTGTGGCTGATAATATTGGATTCGATTCCATATATGCATATGATCATTTAATTCCATTTTACAAAAATGATCTATATAAGAATATTTTTGAATGCCTTACTCTGTTATCTTCAGTGACTACAATTACAAAAAGAATAAAGATAGGACAGATAGTGACTTGTAATTCGTATCGTAATCCATCACTTTTGGCAAAGATGATCTCTACGTTAGATGTTATTAGTCATGGTAGATCAGAATTGGGAATAGGAGCAGGGTGGTATGGGCAAGAATATGAAGCATATGGATATGATTTTCCATCTCATGTTACCAGAATTGATCAGTTGGATGAAGCACTAACAATAGTCAAAGCAATGTGGAGTAATGAAAGATCACCTACGTTTGAAGGTAAATACTATAGGATAAAAGATGCAATATGCAATCCAAAGCCAATTCAAAAGCCTCATCCTATTATCATGATTGGAGGCTCTGGTGAAAAATATCTGCTAAAGGTGGCAGCAAAACATGCAGATAGGTACAACCTTTTCTTTGGATCGCCTGGTGACATGAAAAGAAAAATTTCTGTTTTGAAGGAATACTGTAAATCTCTTGAAAATAGCAGAGGCATAGGTCATTACAAAGATATTCAATATTCTGTTGTATTACCTTGTATTGTTAGGGACTCAGAAGAAGAAGTGTATCAGATTATCGAACAGTATAAAAGAAATGATAAGACTGTAGACCAATACATCAAAGATCTTGTTGGTGGTATTACAATCGGAGTTCCTGAAAGAATTGTAAAAGGTATCAAAGAATATCTTGAACTAGGTGTAACGCATTTCATTTTTCAATTCATCGGGTTGGATGAGAAAACACTGAAACTCTTTCATTCAAAGGTAATTAAAAAGATCTAGTAGCAGTTGTCATAATTCTAATTCGCAAGATCTATCCAATTTTTTCCTTGACTGTAAGATGAGCTCCTTGGCTAAAGTCTCCATATTTGTATAGACTCCAAGGCTTCTACATACTTCGTCAAATATCATCCTCTTTTGGATCTGAGATGCTTAAAGAACATTTCCTGTCCTGCCAGCAGCGGTGGGGCATCTGAGGGAGTACTTTTCATTCTGAATTGCTTCATGAAATTGGCGTGGTGTAAGTACATCTATTACATTCTTTTCATTCCCTGGTTCAACTACATACCACGTATCCTTCCTCTGTTTCCAGACAGCATTTAGTGTTGTTCCACCAGTCGTAGACAATGAAATTATACTTATTGAGCCAGTATTGCCATCACCATATATGTTATCTCTCATTTTGTAGATTATCCAAAGATTATAACCGTTACAAAATAAAATATCTTGTATGCATATGACGTTGAGGAATAATAACCCGTATTGATAAATCAGTTAGCAATATACAAGAAACCTGGTCTCTCGTTCTGTTTAACCCAACATACTTCAAAGTCGACTACCCCAAGTCTTGTCTGTATCAAAATCTTCGCAACTTTTTCATTGGGGTCGTGTCGAGTAGTATTTAGGAAAGGGAAGGTCTGACTCCATTGACTGTGATATTGTTATTGTTCTGGACCCTGACCTTCAATGCTTGGTATTCTTGCGATTGCATAAGAATGAGAATGTATTTGCAATAAGTACCGCATATTTCAGTGTCCTAGCCATTGGTCATTCCTAATGTAATCTCCTGTGGTTGTTCTCTTGTAACGAACTTATCTCAAGGTGTTCCGTGTTAAACGTTAGTGGTACTATAAGCGTGTATAGTTGTATCATGCCTTACATCTTGGGACGTACCACATAAAGCAAACCTTGTAGCATCAAAAGTATCATGAAATGCACTTACTGATTTATGTAATGAATAAGGTGTAGAATGACCGCCATCGTGCTTTGAGAGGTTACTGAAGGGTATCTCTGCGGGTTCTAATCGTATCTTTTTCTTATCCCCAAGTATGTTTCTTATTTTCTGCATATGGATCGATATATGATATTTTGTTTTTATCAAAATCGTCTTCACAATGTTTAAGAGCTTTATGAAGAAGATCAGCAATTTTTTGATAGTTATCAGGTCCATATTCATCGATATCACTACCAAGGAAATTTTGTAAGAATGTTACTCTACGATTAACAATACAATACAGTAGCTTTCGTTATCATTTTCATGTTCAGGTTTCTAGACTGCTGGATATTAACTAAAAATTTTGTAAGAACAAAGATCAACGAACGCAGACCATACTAGATTGCATAAGTTTTTCTGCGGAAGTTAAGGCAGGAGGGGCGATAATGACAAAACTTAAATGTCAATTTCCTTCTTGTCATAAACTCATCACAATAATAGCTCTTTACCAGAAATTTCAACTTTTCATATAGCTATACGATTGTTGTAAGTCTACTGAATTTTGATCCGACCGATCAAACAATTTCTATTACTGTTTTGGCAATTATATCAGATGACCATGCAATATTTATTTTAGCTTCTAGGCCCCAAAAGTATTCTGAATATCTTCCAATATAGCTTTGATTTATGCCATTAGGTATTTGAAATTTAAAAGGGATGCCAGCATGATTCTCTCCATTTCCGTTGATCTCTATCTTATTCTCATACTTTTCAATTGTAGTTACTCTTTGAAATCCTTGAGCAAAAGCATGTTCTATTCCACTCAAGGTAATTTTCATTCCTCTGACATTCTTCTTCTTTTCTTCTTCTAAGTTCTGAAGAGGCAGTGCTATCACCTTACCTCTTAGTGTCTGACCGGGAGAAAAAACTGTGCTATTATTTCCTTGGCTCAGAAGATCAATTCTTGCTTCAGAGTTCTCTTTGAGATACTTTTCACGGCCCTTGGTAAGTAATGTTCCAAGATCATAGTTAACCCTGATGCCGTGAAATTTGGGATAACGGACTCTATTCTTAGTACCATCTTCTGTTTTCTTACCAAATATACTTTCGAATCTTGCTGAGTAACTATCTTTTTCTGCATTATTATTCATTCCTTCTGCTACTGATGTTGTAGGAAAGGACATGTTTTCGTTTTCAGCAGTAGCTCTATCATCCCCTTCACTTGAAAGCATATTACTTACTTTACTGTTGTTAGCATTGATAACAGAAAAGATTTCTTCTTTATTTACGTCTAGTTTTTTTGCAACGTCCGCTGTCGCTTTCAGAGTATAGGTTATATTTGCATGCTTACCCGTGTAGGAAGAAAATAGTTTATTCTCAGAAGGAAGTGTAAATTCAACGGCTATTTCCTTAGTTTGAGGCAGTATCTCTAGATTTCCATCTTCAAGTGTATTGCTGCTTACGGACTTTTGTAGTAAATGTGAAAGATCTTCAGAGAAGAAAGTATTAACTTCGGTATAAGTGTGTGAATCCCATCTATTGCTGCCGCTACTGGTACTCTCTTCTACCTTTATGGTGGTGGATTCTTTGCCTTCTGCAAATAACTTAAGTCGCCTTGCTCTGGAACTCTTTTCTGTATGGAGGGTAAGCTGCCCTCTGACTATTTCCTCTGGCGTATAATCTGTCTTTTCTAGACTTATATCGAAGTCTAAATCAGTTCCTTTGAAAATCTTCTTAAATATCATAATGCAATAGACGTATGATTATGGAGTAAAACGAATTAAAGTTTACTCTTAACAGTTTAGGTTAGTCAACTACACGGACTATAACTCCAAGCCTAATGCAAATACTCAGACGCAAGCAAATGCTAACGAATGTGATAATGGTACGAACTGTGCGATTAACAGCCCTCAAACGCAAGGTGACGGAAGTGCAAGTTCACCAACGAACTTACAAATCACCGGAATAGGTGAAGAAGCAGACGGAGCGCCCCCCGACCTTCTCAGATGAACCAGTGGCATTCATTATAGTAACAAAACATGTCATATGTCCAGAAGGTTTTGTGTGTCCAAGTGCAGAAGACTTTCTGATAGTCATGTTTGATGAAGACGCCAGATTCATCCAGCCAGCTTCCGCAGACTACTCTTCCAATTTTTTCCATGGGTCAGAAACAGGAACCACGGTTGGAGTTACTTTTTCGGGCTTTGATGAATCTCCTGCAGGGTCATACCATATAATTGAACTTCCACAAGTACCTCCTCCAGAGGGGTTAATACTCCACAGAACCAATGAGGGAGAATGTGTCTCTCTTGCATTGATCGGTCCCGGAGAAACAAAAAAACGCACGCTTATTAATGAATATAGGGGTGTCCCTCCAACCACCTAGCAAGTCATAGTATGCATGCTACCACTACCATACGTTCTCTTGTTCCTTGTTACTAATCCAAGAGTAACAAAGTCCTAATCTGGTGAATATTCTACTAGATACGGAAGTTTGCCATATTTTAATTCCAAGTAATGGAGTGCATTACATACTCTACATAACAAATTAAGGTCATCTATACTTATAATACATTTAATAATTTTAGCGAGATCATTTGATCTAAAAGTTTCATAGGGGAGTTGCTTTTTAGCACCACCATTCATATGGTTAATCTCAATAAAACGTCTGTCTGTACAACCACAATTCACGCATTGAATTTTACCTCTACCTATTCTTAATAATGCGCCTTCTCTTAATTTATGATATGTTTTACGTCCGTACTGTCTATCCCTATTCTTTTGTCGTCTGATTCTATCTAAATATCCAGTTCTTTTTATTTCCGGAGTAATTTCTTTCCGTTTAAGTGGAAGAGATGGCCTCCAAGGACCGATATACGATACATATTCCGGAATATTTTGATCTGGATGAATATAACGTAAAATCTACAGATTCAATTAGAGAAACTATTATTCGGCGATGACGTCCAATGGAAATACACCTTCGAACTAGTAACAATTTTTCACGTTTAAACCGAGCGTGAAAGTGTTAAAATATCACTGGAGATATAAAAGATAATCTCTCAAAACCTTTTTTCTATTAATTTATACTCGTAGCCGCAGTCCCATAGGTACATAACCTGCAAAAGCAACGACCATTTACTTTTTTATTTTCATAATTTTACTTTCAAAATATTTAAAACGGTATAATTTATCATGAATGTCCATAACTGGGCTACTCTCGCAGAAGTAGAACAACTCGGCAGGTAGGTTGTCCATGCCTGCCTGCCTATCTTTTTATCTCATAGTTTCATTATTTTGACTAACCTGAATATGTAATTAATCGTACAACTTAACTGACATCATTTCAAGTGGACGAGTATTCATTAGAATCGACATAGGACTACGTGTCCTATCCTTCTTATATTAAAACCTCGGCGCTAACGCAAAATTATATAAACATTGATATGTGTAGTAATATTCGAATAAATTTGGATAAATCAATTCCTAACACTGTTCCCAATACTGACTCATTGGCTCTTGGTACATTAGCCGTAGGTTTGGATTCATTCGAAAGGGTAACTGGCAAAAAGGTTGCCTATTGCGGTAAATGCAACAGAAGGGTATCATGGGACTCTACAAATAAACCTCCGCGCGTGTGTAGAAAATGTGGACTGGAATTTGATTGGGATCGTATGCACAAGAGGAAAGTAATGATATGTCCTATTTGCAAGAAGAAGTATGATCTTGATGACGAATTTTGTGAACAGCATTTTCCTGCAGTAAGACTAGAAAAGGGTTACGAGTAATTTCTGCCAAACCTAATATTTTTATTGCTAATCAGAGTAACAAAGTCTCACTAGTGAAAGTGTTGAAATATCACTGACGATATTTCATAAAAGGCAACAAGTCAAGTAAAGTATTGCATTAATACATAATTTACATCAATATATGCTATCTAATTGGGCCATCTAACTGTATTAGCTTATACTGAGTACTTGAAGACTATTCACAAACAAATTTTGAACATCATCTCAAAATCCAACTTAGTTTAAGCTCGAGAAGTTCTATATTGTTTCTTAACATTTAGTATGAACAAGTGATGAATGTAAGACTTTTTTCATGCAATTTATTGCAGATTATAATTTCATAGGCTTCATTGGATCTCATGCGTAATTTATTATTAATATTGAAAGTTTGGGTCTTAACTGGTATAAATACGAGCACAAAGGACCAATAAAGATTTTATAAAGAAACAGGACCGCTCAGAGCAGAAATGAAGGGAGCTATGACGACTTGTCTTCGATTTTTTCAGCTCTTATTTCAATATTCACTAACAGAGGTATGTTGATAAAGATGATGAGGCCATTATTGAGATGCTTCAGACTTTATATCTAAGAGTTGTGCTAGAAATGTTTTCAAAGTCAGATGATATATTTGCCAGTTTGCAAGACATCGTAAGATTCCAGGTAAAAGGGCAATAATCAATAATATTATGAGATAGATAAAAAAATAGGAGGAAACTAAATATGTTTAGCAAGATGCCACTGTTGCACATACCGATCTGCATATATTTTGATGTGAGCTATAATAAATCGACACTACATGACTGTTCGAATTGATCTCACCAGGGAAGTTAGGACCTCTGTTCAACGTGTCTTGGATTATTTCACGAATGTAGAGGCGCTACCTCGCTTTCATCCAGAATATATTAAGAATGTAAGGATTGTTAATAGAGAAGGAGAGAATAATAATATCGAATTTGAGCAAGAAGGTTCATTTCATGGCAAGAAGATCATGTCGATTAATAGGCTTACTAGGCTTGCTAGTGAGAGTACTATTCGAATTGAAATAATAGATGGAAATGGTAAAGGTAGTACAACAACTATTAGGTGCCAGGAAATAAGTCCAGGCTGTACTCAAATAAGATTGGAAGGAGAACTCCATTATGGAATATTAGAAAAAATCCTTAGTAGGTCTATTCATGGTATTACCGAGAAAACTTTGGAAGAAGATATTCAAAATCTTGAACAGGGGTGAGAGAGAACAGGTTTCTCTAACAAGACAGAAAAAAGTTGATAAATAATGTCATTAGTTTTTAAGAACCCTACAGTGATAGATATGGGCAAGTCACTACCACCGGATAAGATAGTTGGTGGCCTAAAGTCTGTAACTGCAATGGAAGGTAAAGAAAATGAATTTGAATCCCTCTTCAGAAAGTTAGCAGCGAAAGTTATAGACCATGATAAAAAATGCTATTACTACGACCTTTGCAAATCCGAACAACCCAGAACTTATCTATTTATGGAACAATACGAGAACAAGAATGCACTTCAGCAGCACCAAAAATCAGATCATGGGAAATATTACTTTCCAAAGATTCGCGAACTACTCGAGAAAATAGATGTGAGTTACTTTGAATATGCAATACGATTGAAATCCATCATATTTCTATCATTGATGATTGGGTATGTAATTTACTATTATCAATCAAGTCCTTATCTAAGATATAAAGCGATTTCTAGATCTCTAAGTTAGAATTGGGAGGAATTCTTAATTCTCAATTTCCATGACTGAAACTAAATCGTATGGAAACATGATGAGATCCGAAAAGCCGATACTTATATATAGTAACTTTTAGTCTAATAGTAGAATGCTCCTTCAAATTGTATGAATGATCTAAATCGGTATTGAAATATCTATTCCAGCCAAATCCTGACCGCCCGACTGAAAATTCCAAGGCTTCGTAAATTACAAATTTCTACATTTTAACGTGATATTACGATATCTCGGTAGAAGTGTTTACACAATTAAACATACAAATTGAATCCATTTAGTTGTACCTAAATCAAAAATTCTGTGTTGGTTTATCCAAATGTTTATACCTGGATTTTTTCTTGAATCAAGATGTTATTAGTAATGTGTTGCCTTTTTTCTCGCATTATGATTAGGATGAGATACGAAAAAGACATGCACACAACGACAAGGTGCAGAATAGGATAGATAGCATTTAGTATCTAGAACTACGATCATCATTAACGGTATGTTGTCTTCACATACAACTTCATGTGAAGTGGTGCATAATTGAGGTCCGTCCTACAATGAACAGTACTTGTAATTTTTGGTTTGCCGTTCTGTATTATCTCCTTAAAGCGCTATAAGGAAACTATAAAAAGCAGTTGCCAAGAAATAAATCAACACTTTGCTAGCCTTTCTCAGTTGTATTTTGATAATATTATGTCTAATAGCAACAGCCTTAAACAACTATGATCAAGGATCAACTGGTATTTTGCTTGCACAGTCAGATCAAAGGAATACTACAAATGTTTTATCTGGACCCAGAAATGTTGAGGGTCGTGATAGTTTTTCCGCAACAGGCCAGATCAGCTCTTTAGTTATTACTGTTCCAGATTCAGACTTTAATATATCCAATGCATTTAAAGTGATTTTGACAGGGGAATGGAACCTTAGTGTCAGAAATGGATCCGTGACAAACTTTGATGTAAACTTTCTTGCATCTCCTATGGATGGCATGGGAACGCATATTCATCAGATAAGCAATTTCATGCCTTATGGTAACGATATGCCAATTAGGTTGTCAGAAGATAAAAGTGTCATCATAAGTGGAACGGCAGATATATGGATAAATGGTATGATCATATGGGATAAGGCGGATATTTCAATATCTATTTCTAATGGTAACATATTCAACATCGATCCAGATGATAGAGACACAGAAAATCATTTTGGGGATCAGCAGGTTTATGGCATTGTTACTAGGTTGATCTCGTAGAGTTTTTCTGCGATTGATGTAAATTTCTACTATCTGTTCTAATGAGCACAACAGGTGCTTACTATGCCGTGCATCAAGCAGCATGAGGTCCAATTGTTCTGAACATTTTGAGTCGAGATGATCTCTTTATAATCAAACTTTCTGATATATTCGAACAAGAAGAATTTCTTGTGAGGAGTAACTCTTTTGTGCATGTATTCCGGATCAGTGGTATGAAGGTCATTAGTGCAATCACCAGTACTTCCTCTATGAGCAAAGAAGAAGTTGATACATTCCTCGAAAATAAGCTAAATTTGCAACTCGGTTCTATTGATGACGATGGGGATCCTAATATTCAACCAGTATGGTTCAATTATTATAATGATAGAGAAAAATTTTTGATAATTACACACCCAAAACAACTAAGAAAATCAAGAATTTACGAAACAAACCTAATATTTCTTTTTCAATAGATGATGAGAACTTTCCGCATAAAGGAGTAAAAGGTAAAGGCATCGCGACCGTAGTTGATAATCCAGTTAGAACTGTTCCAGAGGCAGAAAATATATATAAAATATCTTGGAACACTCGATCATCCTATTCCTAAAATGATATTGGAGGATTTCGACCATTAGTTTCAAAACCAGTCAAAGGAGCTTTGATTAGGCTTAGTATTATTAGTCAAATAGCAAATGAAAGTGTTTTCATTGAGCAAAGCAGTTTAGTTATCCTACTCCATTAGGGTATGGTATGTATATACATACGTATCAATTGACCATTGATTTATTATATGTATGATTTGTA
>Ga0190271_10002686_pt1 | contig 10894 bp, 5 predicted proteins | sample Popmic356T_FD_133747 | JGI IMG/M metagenome (GOLD analysis project Ga0190271, IMG submission 133747) | Populus adjacent soil microbial communities from riparian zone of Weber River, Utah, USA - 356 T | ecosystem: Environmental > Terrestrial > Soil > Riparian zone | place: USA: Utah | collected...
GCAGCCCGATAGTGCTGCACGACGTTGGCGTGGTTGACCGACAGGTCAGCGACGCGTTGGTTGAAGTTCTCCATGTCTTCGGCGGCGTAGCCGCGCGCCTTCATGACGTGGGCGATCAGCTCGTCGGCCTCGCGTACCGCGACCGAGGGGTCGTCGACGAAGCGCGCTTGAACACCGCGCCAGTCCGCCGAGAAGCGGCCCTGGTCGCGCTCCGATAGCGCGCGCAGTGGGCGAGCCTGCATGCGCTTCTCGCGCGCCAGCAGCTCCTGCTCTGCGCGCTCCACGCTACCTTGGGCCTGGACCTCACGGTCGTACTCAGGTCCGAAGCGATGCTTGAGCGCGACGTGGCGCCTGCGCCCCGTATACGACGAGATGAGCGCGATGGCGATCACGGCCAACACGGCGATGACCGCACCCAAGATGATCCACTCTGTCGATGTCTGCATAAGGTCCAACCTTTCTAGTGAGTACCAGTGCGTGGAAGCCGCAACGCATCGGCTGCACGCGCGGATTCGCGCGCGGCGAAAAACTGCTGCATGGTCTCTGGCCGCAGCTGCTCGGTGCTGAACGGCAGCCCGATCGTGCCCTGCTCGAGCCACAGCTGCCGATCTTGCAGCACCGACTGCGCGAGCTCGTGCTTGAGCGCGTCGTCGTTGCTCCACATCTGCCGCAGGAAGTCGTCGACACGACGGCGCGCTCCACAAGCAAACGCATCCGCCATCAGCTGCGCCGCCTTGCGATCGTGCTCGGGCACGCTGAGCACACGCGAGACGGCAGCCGTCAGCGCGAACAGCTCGAGCGCCACGTCGACCGCACGAAACAAGAACGCTTGCTTGCGCTCGAGCTTGGGACCGAACCGGACCATCCCGTGGAAGATGCTGCGAGCGAGGCGACGACTTGCACGGCTCGCAAACCGCAAGTGCTGTGCGAGTGGGCCATGCTCCTGATAGCCCGACAACCCGCGCAGGGCTCCCAGCCATTGCGCGGGGTACCACTTGAGATAGAACCACGCGATCGCCGGCAGCTTGGCCAGCTTCTTCCACGCAGACACGTGCGGGTCGATCAGCACGCCCGCGATCTGCAAGTGTGTGTCCACCGCTTCGCGGGCGATGAACAAGTGCATGATCTCGCTCGACCCTTCGAAGATGCGGTTGATGCGGCTGTCGCGCAGCATGCGCTCGAGACCGATCGGCGGCTCGCCGCGAGCGCGCAATGATCGCTCGGTCTCGAAGCCACGCCCGCCGCGGATCTGCAGCGCAGAGTCGGTGAGCTGCCAGCCGCGCTCGGTGTTCCACTCCTTCGCAGCCGCGGCCTCGAGGCGAATGTCTCGGTCGGGCGTGTCTGCCAACGCACCGATGACGTCCGCGTTCGATTCCATCGCGAATGCGGTCGCCGCCATGTCGGCGATGCCGTGCGCGATGACCTCGTGCTGACCGATGGGTAGCCCCCACTGCTCGCGCGCCAGCGACCACTTGCGGCAGATCTCGAGCGAGAGCTTCGCCGCACCCGCGGTCGCAGCCGGCAAGGTCAAGCGCCCGGTGTTCAGCGTGGCGAGCGCGATGCGCAGGCCGCTGCCTTCCTCACCGACGAGGTTCTCCCGCGGGACCTTCACGCCGTCGAAGGCGATCACGCCGTTGGCGAGCGCCCGTAGGCCCATGAAGTGGCAGCGCTTCTCGACGCGCACTCCCGGCCAGTTGGTCTCGACCACGAAGCAGTGAATACGCTTGGTGTCCGCGTCGCGCGCCAGCACGACGAGCACCTCGGCCAGCGTACCGTTGGTGCACCACAGCTTGCGCCCATCCAGAATGAAGTGACGCCCATCGGCGCTACGCTTCGCAACGGTGGCAAGCCGTGCGGGGTCGGAGCCCACCGCCGGCTCGGTCAATGCGAACGCTGAAATCGCGCCGTGCGCGCAGCGCGGCAGATACTTCTGTTTGAGCTCCTCGCTGCCGAATAGCTCCACCGGATGCGGGACGCCGATCGCCTGATGCGCCGACAAGAGCGCGGTCAGGTTCGCATCGTGACTGCCGAGCAGCTTCATCACCTGCACATACTCGTGATGTGTCAGGCCGAGGCCGCCGTAGCGCTGCGGGATCTTCATGCCAAACGCGCCGAGCCGCGCAAGCCCGTCGATGACGTGCTTGGGATACTCGCCCAGCTCGTCGATCGCGACCGGGTCCACGTGCTCTAAGAGGAAAGCTTTGAGCGCGTCGTAATACTGCACGAATGCGTGACGCGTATTCGGCTCGAACGCGCCGGTGGGAAGTAGTCCTGGGCGATAGCGACCCAGGAATACTTCGCGTAGAAAGCTCGAGCCGCGCCACGCGGCTTGCCGTGATTCCTCGGCGACGCGACGGGACTCTTGTTCTTGCTGCGTGGGCATGGCTCCCTCCGTGTTGTCGTTGGTCAACACGTGGTGCAGCATGCGTGCCATGACACGTCGTCACGCGTGACTACAGCGTCGCCGAGATGCGTGACAGCATTTGTGCCTCATCGCGCCGTCTGACAGAAGGCGGGCGAAGCGCGCAGGCGCGGCTTAGACCACCGAGCACACACGCAGCTGACAGTTATAGTCAGCAACCAGCGCTCGCAGTGCGCGAGCCTCTCCACACGCAGCCGCGCTACCGACCGCTCGGACCACGCAGCAATGCGCGCACGCGCGCGTCCCGGAGATACAAACCACCCCATACGAATACGGCGACGTAGATCGGCGTGAGCACATGTGACGCCCACGGATTGCCCACGCGTACGTGCGTGGCCACTGCGCCGCCGAGATACCCGGTCAACAGCACCGCGCCGAGCACCGCCGTTCTGGGGATGAGATACAGCGCCAGACACGCCAATAAGACGAGCCCGAGCGGCATCACCACACTCACCGGGTAGCCGAGCTCGCGGGTGCCCTCGATAGCAGGCTGCAGCTCCACGACCTTGATTGCCGCATCCATGCACAATAGCGCGCTCACAACGCCCGTCATGATGCGGCCGGTCCAGATGGCTGGCTTCGAGAAGGTCGTGCGTGGCTCAGCTGCGCGACCGCGCGCGATGCGCGGCTGATGCGCGAGCTCCGTGTCGTGTTGGCCAGTGGCAGAGTCGATCGTGGTGGTCGTCATGGCTCAGCTCTCCGTGTTTCCGGGCGTCCCATCGCCCTTCTGCTGTGACGACACTCGAGCAGCGCCCAGATCGACACGGGTCACGAGAAAAAGCGCGCATCGCCCTGCATCCCAGCGCACCACCCGCGCCGGCCCGCCGCCACCGCCAGACCGCCCGTATGTGCGACCAACCACCACTCTCATTCACGGCAACCCAGCGCAGGCACGGCACCGCGAGGTGTGCCCAGAGACGCGCTCGCGGCGCTGCAGCCATTAGCTGCAACGGGCTGTGCGGCCCCGAGATGTTCAGAGCCGAACAGTCGGCTTGTTTATGTTTGATGTGACTGTAGACTTATACAACGATGAAACGGCTTGCTACGGCACTAAGCTGCCTGTTGTTTGTGGCATGCGCACAGTCCGGCGAGTCTGCAGGCGATTTCGAACGCTCGGACGCCGGCGGCACCCAGTGCGATGATCGCGACGGCGATGGCTTCGGCGAAGGCTGCTCACCAGGCGGCGATTGCGACGACTTCGACAAGAGCATCCACACTGGATGCACGCGCTGCCAGTACCCGCAGGAAGGCTGCGGTTGTGCGGCGACGGACAAGCCCGTCTCCTGCTACCTCACGCCGAGCGAAGCCGACGAGGGCACGATCATGTGCCACGAAGGCACGCGCTACTGCCGAGGTGGTCTGTGGTCGGCGTGCGAGGCGGTCGTCACCTATCCGCGCACAGAGGCGGTGGATCAGGCCGCGATCATCAGCCCGACCGGTACGCCGTCTAGATGCAGCGACTGTGAAGTGAACTGCTTCGTCGTGCGCGATAACCTCGACCCCACGGATGCAGGTCTCGGCGGCAGCTCGACCAACGTCACGTCGTCCGGTGGCGGCCTGACCCTCGTCCGCACGCTCCAAGACGCTGGCACTCCCGATACCGGCCCCGTGATCGTTCCGAGCAAGTGCGTGCTCGGCGCCGCACCGGACAAGGACTGCGACGGCATCCTGGACAAGTACGACCCGTATCCGGAGCAGAAGCCTTTCGCGACCGCGAATCCCGCGATCTTCATGGACATCGCTCCCGGCGAGACCGGCACAGGGGCCGTCGACCTGACGTTCAACCTGAATTCGGTCGATGTGTACTTCCTGCTCGACCAGTCCAGCACCATGGCCGACGAGCGAGACCGCCTGAAGCAGGAGCTCGTGAGCGGCGACTTCATCCAGAGCTCGACCTACGAGTGTGCGGACTACGACTTCGACCTCAAGCCCAACAACGAGCTCAAGACCCAGGGCCTCATGGGCGCGATCCGCTGCATGATGCGCGAGGCGAACTTCGGTGTGGGTTTCTTCCGCGAGATCCCTTTCGCTGGCTACGGCGCTAACGACTCCGTGACGTTTCGCAACGTGCAGGACATCACGAGCGACATCAGCCAAGTCTCGACCGCCATCTCGTCGCTGACGACTCTGGCTAACAGTGACCGGCCGGAAGCGGGATCGCTCGCACTCAATGCGCTGGTCACGGGAAACGGCTTCGACTTCGGCGCAGGACGCCTCGGGGTGCCGGCGCGCACTGATTGCCCAAGTGGCGGCTTCGGCGCTCCGTGCTTCCGCAGCAAGTCGATTCCGATCGTGTTGATGTTCACGGACGATCCGACGCACCAAGGTCCCGCAGGCTACGAGTACAACTACGGCACCCTGACCAAGGTGCAGACCCTCGCCGCGAGCAGCGAATCGTATACGTCGGCCACCGAGCTAGGCGACGTCGCGAGCGCGACGTACACATACACAGGAACCACGTCCGGCATGGGTGCCGACGTCAGTGGAATCCCCACGAGTTGCTTGAGCATCACTAACTCGTCTCCGGACGCCGTAGTGAAGTTCACTGTCGCCGGAACGACCTCGAAGACGGTCGCCGCCAAGACGACCGGGGCTGACTTCGACACCGCGTTGTTGATACTCAAGGCCGCGCCGACCAACTCCACCGCAGTGGCGGCTACGGGCAATGATGTAGCTACCAACGCCTACGCCTTCGGCGACGTCAGATACAAGAACGTGCAGGTGTCGGGTAACAGCAGCACGTTGAGCTCCAACTACTCGACGTACGACGTGTCGTGCGACTCGGCTGGCAGCGCCAAAGATGCCGCCTTCACGTTCAAGCTCGTGAAAGGTAGCGGCACCAGGCACCTGATCCTCGATGCGAGCGGGTCGAGTTACGGCACAACCCTGGCGCTCTTCAACAAGACGCCGGTCCTCACGACGTACACGCCTATCAACAACACCAATGCGACGCAGAGCATGGGAACCGTGTCGACGAGCAAGAACGTCGGCTATTCCTCGGATACCAGCTCGGGCGTCACAGTCAAACACATCGCCTCTCAGCTGACGTGTGCCGATGCACCGGCCGACGACGCGTTCGATGCCGACTACAGCTTCGTGCTGTCGGCCGCCACGCACGTGCGCATCAGCACCGAGGGCTCGGACATCGACAACGTCATCGCGCTCACGAAGAACCCGACCGTGCCGACGGTGCCCGTCTCCGGCGGCAAGAACACCAACGAACTGCAGAGCAGCGCGGTCAATCTGGGCGTGCTCGACAATGCGACGTTCCGCGCCACAGCCAGCACGGCAAGCATGGCAGGCGACTACCAACCCAGCGTGACGACCTGCGACACCGGCACGACCAGCACGCCGGACGCGGCCTTCAAGTTCACGTTGAACAGCCAACGGACCGTGACACTCGACACGACCGGAAGCTCATTCGACACGGTGCTCTCGTTGTTTCGCGGCTCCATCACGACTGTCTCCAAGCCCGCCTCGGCCCACACCAACGAGGTTCGGTCCTCTGCGCTGGACTTGGGGACCGTGAGCAGCGGCGCCGCAGTCACCACCGGTGCTGCGACGAGCTGGCTCAGCGGCTCGACGACCGTGAAGATGGGCGCGACATATACGGCCGCCGTCACCGGAAGCTCCGGCTGCACGCCGACCGGCACCTCTCCGGATGCTGTGTACAAGTTTCACTTGGACACGACGACGAACGTGCGCATCGAAACGACCGCAGCGACGTTCGATACCCTCATTGCACTCTACTCCTCGGCGGGCTCGGACCTCTCGACCTCGAGTTGGCGGGCCTGCAACGACAACTCGGGCACGCCCAATCTCGCACGCATCGATGCCGACAACCTTGCTGCAGGCGATTACTACGTCCTCGTGAGAGGCACGAGCAACACGGCTTTCGGCAGCTACACACTCAGCGTCCGAGATCGGTCTACGAGTTGGGGTTTCGTCACGTGCAACGACAACTACTCGACCAGACAGACCTCTTCGATCACGGAGACGCTCACAGCAGGCACGTACTACGCCGTCGTCCGCGGGAGCTCGGCAGCCACCCCAACCTCGGGCAGCTACGTACTGAGTGTTCAAGACATGAGCACCAATATCGCCTGCGACCACGGCTCGGGGGTCAACGGTAGCTCGCTCATCGACGCCGACCTTACGGCGGGCACGTACCGCGTCATCGTCAAAGGCAAGGAAGCCACCGACAACGGCAAATACAAGCTCGCCGTACGCGATACGACCAACACCGCAACCAATCGCGTGATGTGTGCCGCTGACGGCGGCACGGCAGGTGCCGCCCGCATCGAGACCGATCTGACGGCCAGCACGACTGCCGACACCACCTACACCGTCCTCCTCAAGGGCGACACCACCTCGGGCGCAGGCAACTACAAGCTCACCCTGCGCGACGCCACTCCCGTGACGGTGGCCAGCGACGCAGTCACATGCAACGACGACGCCAGCACCAGTGTCAACACTTCGTCCATTTCGACGTCGCTCGCCCCAGGCAGCTACTACCTGGTCGTCAGAGGCCACGATAACAACGACAAGGGCGCGTTCACCGTGAGCTTAGGCGTGAGCGGTACGCCCCCGGCCGCACCCTTCGTGCCGCCGACCTGGGCCGAAACCATCGACGAGCTCAAGAAGCGGAACGTGCGTGTAATACCCGTGGTGTCCTGCTTACAGGACGGCAGCGACAAGGACTCCTATTGCGCTCCGACACGCGCGCAGTACACGGCACTCGCCACATCGACCGGCGCACTGGGCAGCAACGATGAAATACTGGAGTACGACATCGAAGATGATGGTTCGGGTCTGTCGACTACGGTCGTGCAAGGCGTGAGTCAGCTCGCGCACTACCTCGAGATGGACGTGTCCGCGCAGGTGGTCTTCGAGCCCGACGCGAACCCGGGCTTCATCTATGAGGTGAAAGCGATAGATGCACCTGGCGATGGCTGTTCGGGGATGGCGAACAATGAGCACCAGAACTGCCTGCCCGGTGCGACCCCCAAGTTCACCGTGCTCTTCACCAACCCGAAGAGCGCCCCGGTACCGCTGAACGACGAGACGAAGGATCCCAATGGCGGCTACAACTTCCGCGTCGAGCTGATCGGCGACAACAAGTTCGTCGTCGATCAAGTACCGCTATACATCATGCCTATCAACGTCACGTCGACAAATGTTCCGGAGCCGCAGGTCGCGTCGTCTGGCACGTACTCGCAAGACCTGAGCGCCTCCAGTTGCACAGGCAATCTGTTGCCCGACTGGCGCGATCTAAAGTGGGACAGCACGATACCTAACGGCACCTCGGTCTCCTTCAGAGTTTGCACCTCGGACTCGGCCCTCACCGGCTGCATTGCGACGCCACTGTGCACGATCACAGGCGGAGCCGCGTGCACCGATAGCTCGACCTGCGGCGATGGGTTCTGTTCGACCACCGACCATAACTGTCAAACGATCAAGGGCAAGAGCTGCACGAAGGACGCGGACTGCACGACCGGCGCCACCTGTAAGAGCGCGCGCTGCACCTTCAGTGGCCAACCCGTGTACATCGGCGAAGCCCTTGGAAATGGCAACTATACGACTAACTTGCGCATGTTCATCGATCTGACAGGCAACACCGTCGCCAACACCGCTCCCACCGTCCACGACTGGTCGCTTAGTTATGTCTGTAACAGCGCGCAGTAACAGAGCTTCCAGCATGCACGGACGAACGCACAGCTCGCTCATACCACTGGCGCGCGCTGGCCTCGTGGCAGCGTGCATCGGGCATGCGGCTGCCTGCGGCGGCGGTGAACCGGACAAGACCGTCGAGGTCCCGACCGTGAACGACGGCGGGATGGACGCCACCGCGGACTCGGATACGGGTGCCGCGGATGGCGGCAGCGATGGCGCGACGAACCGCGCGGATGCCGCTCAACACAGCGACAGCGGCTCGACGGGCGACGCCGGTCTCACGAGCGACGGTGGGCCCAACGGTGCTGACAGTGGATTGACTACAGACGCCGGTCCAGATGCGGGCTTTCCCGCCGGGGACCCCACCGAGTCGTGTAGCCTCGCGATCGAACATGCCGAGCTCGAGCAAGGCGTGGACATCAGCGACGAAGAAGGGTTCGCGGTCGCGCTGGGCATCACGGGGTTCGGCGTGGCCTTCCAGGCGGATGATTGTGGTGCCATCGGGTCGCTGCCAGTGGCGGCGACCGGCGCTTATCTCATGCCGCACCTGATGTTCGACGACTGTAGTGCGATCGTACGCAGCGTAAGCCTGGTGCACGTCGATGGCGGGTTCCGGATGGCATGGGTCGACAATCGCTCGGGTAGCTCCGAGCTGCAGACCTTGCTGCTCAGCGAGGCTATGGGCGCGCCCGACCCCACGATGCCGACCCGCGTCACGACCAATCAACGTCGCGAGCGAAGGGCCGCGCAGTGGAAGCTGGGTAGTGCTCATTTTCTGACGTGGATCAGCAGCGATCCGGACGGTCGCAACGCGCAGATTGAACAGCTGAGCACCGACACGGCAGATGAACCGCACGTGCTCGTCGCCGCCGACTCTGGCTACAACCCCACGCGCATCGCGCTGGCGCAACTTGGCAAGCAACAGGGGGTGCTGGCGTTCGTGTCGGAGTCGAGCAAGCCTGGCGCATGGCTCTTGCCACTCGATACGGCGGGGACGCCCGTAGGCTCTCCCACCGTGCTCAGCCCATTTGTGACCACGGGCAATGCGATCGACGTTACGACCCGCGAGGTCGATGGCGGCGCCGTCATTTACTCGATCGATGTGGGCGACAACGGACACGAAGTGCGCTTCCGGCGGCTCGACAGCCAAGGCGCATTCCTCACCGACGACATCAAGCTGGTGCCCACGCCTCTACAAGCTCGTGACGCCGGCATCGCGCGGCTCGGTGATGGCTACGTAGTCGGCTTTCGCAGCCTGCCCACGAACGGCGAAGCACGCGGCGAGATCCGCATGATGTTCATCACGAAAGAAGGCAACGTGCAGCGCGACAGCTTCGGAGGGTTGATCAGCTACCCCGTCGCGGACGCGAGCCCTGACGGCGGTCGCGTGAGCGTACGCGTCTCCACGGATGGCCAGTTACTCATCACGTTCCTCGACACCGCAGCGAGCGGGACGAAGCTGCGGCTCGTGCGCAAGCGCTTGGACTGCACCCTCTAACTGCTGAGCGGCTCGAGCACACGGCCGCCACCCCGCCACACACAAGCCCCGGACGCAGTCAGCGATAGGCCTGCGCCAACGACGAAGCCATCGGGTTCTTGCTCGCCGCCGCGGCGCGTGCCAAGGCGCGGCGGTCCAATGATATGCGCTGTAACATCACGGTAATATCGGCCCCTCGCGCCTCGACGACTGCGTATTCCGCCTGAGGCAGGATCTGCGGTGGACCGGCTACCGGATACTCGCGGAACGGGGCGCCCACGCTGCCCGGGTTCACCACCAGCGTCCCCTGGTGTTGCCGCAGCATCTGAATGTGAGTGTGCCCACCGGCCATGACGGTGCTGCGCGCTGCCCCGAGCAAGGTGTTGAACTCGGAGGCTGGCGTGTCTGGCAGCAAGTTGATGAGGTTCGAGCTGGGCGACCCGTGAAACAACTGCAGCGAGTGATACTTGCCGAGCGGCACCTTGAGGCCTTCCTCGAAGCCGCGCACGAAATCGAGCTGGGGGCCCGACAGCACGTCTCGGCACCACAAGATGGCGTCGCGCAGCATGCCGGGCGACGCGTGTCCATCGTCGAGCGAGCCGCCCAACACGTAGTCGTCATGATTGCCGGCGATACAGGGACAGCCCTTGTCCTGAAGCATGTCGAGCACCTCACTGGGCGCCACACCCAGGGTCGCCACGTCGCCCAGGCACACGATCTGATCGACGCCTAGCGCATCGATCGAGCTCAGCACTCGCCGTAGCGCGATCTCATTGCCATGAATGTCCGAGATCAAGGCGATCCGATGACGATTGATCATTCCTCACTCCGATTGCACACATGCGGCGGAGACGCGCGCCGAAGACTGAGACAATAGCGCTAGCCGAGGCCTGACAACACACAAAGCTCGTGAAGCAGCTCACGCTGGCGGTCGTTCGAATCTCCGAATGTGTGCGTGACGCATGCGAAGTACTGCCAGAGGGCCCCGACCGCGTCCAGTCTTACTATGCGCCGCAGCAAGTACGTTAGGTACCACCGATACCCTACGCGTGCCATGCGGAGCGCGCCCGGACAGCCGCAGTGTCATTCGAACTCTCGCGTTCGCGTGGCATGCCAATTTCGGCGCGTATTGAACTCACAGCCACTATGACAGGCGAGCCCCGTAGGTTGGACAGGGCACGTTGTCCGCGAGCTCACGCTGTGCACCGTCACCAGCTTCACATGGGGCGCGCTTGTACGCGGGGTGCGCTGGATGCGCTGGATGCGCTGGATACTGGCGCCATGAGACCACTCACTATCGGTCACCATGATCGCTCGCAAAA
>Ga0190271_10002687_pt1 | contig 10892 bp, 7 predicted proteins | sample Popmic356T_FD_133747 | JGI IMG/M metagenome (GOLD analysis project Ga0190271, IMG submission 133747) | Populus adjacent soil microbial communities from riparian zone of Weber River, Utah, USA - 356 T | ecosystem: Environmental > Terrestrial > Soil > Riparian zone | place: USA: Utah | collected...
AAGCCGGCTAGCTCGTCGCCGGAATCATCCCCATCCGTCTCTTCACGAGCCTCGTCGCGGCCTCCGGGTCGTGTCGCGCGGCCGCTCTCGCTGCCAGGGCTTCAGGCGGCGGCGGAGTGAATCTCGCGGAGAAAATGTTCTCCTGATAATCCTTTGCCGACGCGTCGTTCCTGCGACGTTCGAAATCGGCCAGCGCATCGGTCAGCGACCTGCTGCCCCCGAGCCCTTCGCAAACGGCGTCCGCCAGGAACTCGGCATCGCGTAAGGCGTCGCAGATGCCGAGCGCGAGGAACGGATCCTTGTGCACGCCGGCATCGCCGACGAGTGCCCATCCACTGCCGTACGGCTTGCGGTAGAAGTTCGGAAGATCGGAGCAGCCGTAGAAGCGCTCCTCGCGTCGGCCGGCGCACACGCGCCCCGCGAAATCAGGAATCAGGTTGAGCGACTGCATGAACGCCGGCTCGATGTCGCGGCGGAAGGTCTCGAACTCCTCCATCGGTGCGCCGACGAAGATCGCGAAGAGATCGTTCTCGGTCTTGAACGAGAAGATCACGCGGCGCTGCGCGTTGCGGACATAGAGCTCGAATGGCTCTGTCGCGACGCCGCTCCAGTACGAGAAGTAGTAGCAGAGGATCGATGGCACCTGGTTGTAGATCGGTGCGTTGACGGCGCGCGCGAGCCCGGAGTTGCGGCCATCCGCGCCGATGACGAGCGGAGCGCGCTCGAGGACGGTGGTGCCGCTCTGCGTCCGGCCGTGAATGCCAACGACGGTTCCGTTCTCGATGATGTACTCGAAGACGCTGAACGCGGGACGCACTTCGGCGCCGCTCGCGGCGGCCGCGTTCATCAGGATTGAGTCGAACGTCACACGTCGAGGACCGTAGCCCCAGGCCACGTCGTCTTCCACCAGGTTTCGTGCGACGAGAGGGAAGTCACCAATGTCGATGACCATGTCCTGGATGGCGGGGGTGTGCTCGGCGATCCGGTCGAGGAGACCCCAGTCGCGGAGCCGGCGCGGCCCGTGGCGGTGGATGAAGTGCCCGTGTGGAATGTCGCTGGGAAAGCTCGCGCGATCGACCACCAGCACCCGCACGCCCTGGCGGGCGAGGAGCATCGCCAGCGACGATCCGGCACACCTCGCCCCCACGATGATCACATCGTGCATCGGTTCTCCATTGGGGGGACGACGATATTCCCCAATTCGAGCGCACGCATCAAGCTGGTCTGCTCAGTGACGCGGCGCCGCCAACATCCAGCGTTCGGTCCACTAGCGCGGGCCGTTAGAGGTCACAGAGGGGCTCGAATAGGTCACTATAGAGCGCACGTATGAAGTGGACGCTGGTGGTGCCGGCCCTGCTTATCCTCTGTGCGCACAATGCGTGGGCTCAGCGCGCTGAGTCACCTTCCGACGCAACCGTATTCATCCGTCTGGGCGGCAGCGTACATGCCGAGTTCGAGGAAATCGGGTCGGGCCGTCAGTCGGTCGACCTCGAGCGCATAGAGATCGGGACGGGCAGCGGCTTTGTGATTTCACCGCACGGTTACGTGCTCACGAACGAGCATGTCATCAGCAACAGCGAGATCACCGTCAATGATGGACTTCGGAAGGCGCGAATTACTCTAAAGGTCGCGAAGATCGAGGTGTGTTTTTCCGACAGCATCCCGCCTGCCCGCGGTGGCGGACCGCGATGCCTCAACGCCTCGGTGCACTCCGCCGATCCAGTCATTGATCTCGCGGTGCTGTTCATCAGCGCGTCGGATCTCCCGTATGTTGCCCTGGGGGACTCAGACACTCTTCGCAACGGACAAGGAGTGAACGCTCTCGGCTATCCGTTCGGCCGAGCGCTCGAAGTTGGTCGGGTGTCCGCGCCCGATCTTGTTCCAGAGATCAGCACTTCACAGGGCAGCATCTCGGCGCTGCGTGCCGACGACACCGGCGTGCGAAGCGCGCTGCAGATCAACGGCACCGTGAACCCGGGGAATAGTGGCGGCCCCGTCGTCGATGAGCGCGGATACGCCGTGGGTGTCGTGCGCGCGAGAGTCAAGGGCGACGCAGGAATCGCGTTTGCGATTCCGATTAACCAGGCGAAGGACTTTCTCGAGTCTCGTGGTCTCGACTCTTTGATGCCGTCGCGTCGTCTGCGCCTGGGCCCCCTGCAGCTTCTCGAAAAAAAGGGTCTCGCCCTGCGGCTGCCGGAGGGCGTCGAGGGTGTCACCGATGCATCGCCATTTCGTTCGCGCGTGGAAAGCGTGCCGGGGTTGCCCGACGTTGCGTTGCGGATCGATCGGGTAGTCTCGCCATGGACGACGGCGCAACTCGAGCGCACGTTGCTTCAGACCGAATCGTTCGAGCGTCTGTCATTCGCAGAGCATCAAAGCCAGAATGCGTCGCGAGCGACGGGTTCCCGCTTACTTGCCGGGCGTGCAACTGGAACGGATCCCGGCAACAACTCAGAGACTGCGATGCAGTACGGCATCCTCGACCTGGGCGAGGAGAAGCTTATCGCGCGTTATGTCGGATCTGCAGAACTCTTTGCGTACAACGAGAGCGTTCTGCGTGGTTCCATACTCAGCCTCGACGGCCAACGTCTGATGTCTGGTGAACTCACAAGTGCCGCCAACATTGAGTGGCTAGGTACGTTACCGGCTGGCTGGATTGGAGAACCTGGTACGCCATTAGCGTGTGCCGTACTTCCGCCAGCGCGCCTTGCCCTGGCGGCGTATCCCGCTCGCGACATAACGCTCGCACTCCGCCGCGCCACTTGGGACTCCGAGGCGGTGTCGACACAGCAGGCTGCTGCATCGTGTTCCTCGCGCCGGGGTTCCTATGGCGAGTCGTCTTATGCGCTACGCACTGACTGGCTTGGTGTGTCGTACGCGATCGAAGGCGTGTTCGTTCGCGCGGGATCCCGACTGATTCAACTTGAAGTGATTTCCCCGGAGCGGAAAGCCTCGTTGGCTCGCGCTCTCCTTGCCGACTGGATCAGCAGAACTCCCACTGGAGCCAAATGACTCGCCTGCTTGCCGCGACGATTGCCGTCACTGTCAGCGCCTGCGTTCTTGGCTGCAACGCGCCCAGCAACAGGGGCCCTGTGCTCGAAGCCCCTGGCAGAGACGCCGATCCGCGCGCGGACGATGCGCAGAATGTGCGTCTGGTTGGCTACAACGATCTGCAGGGCCGCGAGTCGCTGGTCGTGACCACCCTGTCCGATCCTGCCAACGGCAGCTGGGTGTACGTGGGACACCATGAGAGCTTCTGGGACGGCAAGCCCAAGATGAATCCGATCACCGGGAAAGAGGAGTGGAACGGTACGTCGATCCTCAACGTTGACAATCCCGCGAACCCGAAATTCGTGTGGCACATCCCGAACGATTCGAATCGCAACTCGCGCGGAGTCTCGGTGGTCTACGACTACAAATTCGATGGCTCGGGACGCGACTACCTGATTCGCAACTCCGAGGTGCTGACGGAAGGCGAGACGGGGAAGGACCTCAAGTACCAGATCTTCGACATCACGACGCGAGGCAACGACCCCTCGAAGATCTCGCTCGTGTCGGAGATCACCGGGACGCCGCCGGGATCGTGCGGGCCGGGATGCGGCGGTGCATTCATCAGGCGGGCGCACAAAGGTTGGTGGTCGCAGGACACCGGTTACTTCTATGCGGCGTCCGGCGAGCCCGGCTTCCGCAACGTCGTCATTCAGATCTTCGATTTGAAGAATCCGCGCGAGCCGAAGTTCGTTGGACGCGCATGGCTCCCGAGTCAGAAAGAGGGAGAGCCAGGGTACGAAGGACAGTACGCGCATCACCCCGTCGTTGACGAAGTGAACAAGCGGCTGTACGTCGCCTATCGCAATTCAGGATGGACCGCGGAGTTCGACATCGCCGATCCCGCGAAGCCGCGGTTGATCTGGTCGCTCGACCTGAACCCCCCGCATCGAGGTCCGCACACGGTGTCGCCGATCGTGTACGACAAGGTTCCGAACTTCGGCGCGTCTGCCTTGCCACGAAAGTATGCGTTCGTCGTCGACGAAGCCGCCGGCGCGGCAGACATGGCGCCGTGCACGAACGGCGTGCGTGCCGGCACGTACATGCTCGACATCACGAATGAGTCGAAGCCGTTTCCCGTGTCGGTGTGGCAGGTGCCGGTTGGCAACTTCTGTTCGAAGGGGGGCCGATTCGGTCCGCATCAATCAGCGGAGACGGTCAACGGCCGGTTGAACCGCTTCGAGAACAAGATCGCGTGGCTCGCGTACTTCAACGCGGGCATTCGAGTGATCGATCTGTCTGATCCGTATCACCTGCAGGAGTTGGGCTACTACATTCCGAAGACCAACGAGCGTTCACATCCGATGGACAAGGAACAGCCGGTCGCCATACAAATCAACGATGTCGACATCGATCATCGAGGCTTGGCGTACGCGTCCGATCGGGCGGGGACGGGCTTGTTTATCCTGGAATACACTCCCCGCACGCGATAGCGAACGGCGGGCGCGTCACTACTTCGCGCGCAGATCGATCCCGACCTTGGCTGTTTGTCCGGCCGTGACCGTCACCCACTGGCGGCGTTCTCCGAGTTGCGGATGGCGGAATGTGATCTCGTGCTGGCCGATGGGCACCTGGATGTTGGCGATGGGCGTCTCACCGACGGCTGACTCGTCGACGAACGCCTGCGCCCAGGGCGCTGCATTGATCGAAAGCCCGCCGGTTGGCCACTTCAAAGTGACCGACGTCACCTGCCCGGCCGCGACCTGAACGGTCCGCCGTTCCTGATACCCGAGCGTTTCGTTGACGATCTCGAGATCATGGCGGCCGACCGGGAGCATGATGCGATCGATCCGGTTGCTGCCGAGAAGTCTCCCGTTCTCGAACAACTGCACGTCCGCTCCTGCGCCAACGATGGAAATCCATCCGGCTGCGCCAACGCCGGCGGCAGGACGAACAGCGAGCGGAACGAACAACGATGCTGTCTTGCCTTCTTCGATGAGCACCTGTTCGGTGACGGTGCCGGCCTCGTGTTTCATCACCACGGTGTGCGGTCCGGCGGCGAGATCGCTGACGCTGACCGGCGATCGTCCGACGTAGCGGCCATCGACCGTCACGGCCGCGCCGATTGGCTCGGTGCGGACGCGTAGTTCGTTGGCGTTCGCCGTCGCGCCGGCCGCACTCGCGCCGGTCATCTCGAGGAACTGCGACGACTCGCTGCCGGCTCGAATGGTCACTGGAATTTTGCGACGATCGTTCTCCGTGACGACCTCGACGACGTGATCCCCGGCGGTCAAGTCGAGCTTAAGCGGTGTCACGCCCCTTGATGTTCCGTCGATGGTGACGACCGCACCGGCTGGCCGCGTGTCGATTGAAAACGATCCGGTCGACGGGCTACTCGACCAGGGCGAGACTCCCGACATGACGAGGACGATGCCAACGATGCTGGCCAGCGCGGCGGCAGCGCCGATCCACAGTCGTCGCGTCCAATCGTCTGGCAGCGGTGATGAGATGAGCGTGCGCAGTCGCGGTTCGCGTGCGGGTTGAGGCGCGGCAGCAGCAACCGGGGGCGGAGGTACAGGCGGCACATCGGCCTCAAATGCCGCCATGACCGGCGCTTGAAGTGGCAGATCGCTCGGGGTCGGCTCTGCCTTCAGCGTCGCGGGGCGCGGTGCCGGTGATGGTGATGGGGGAGCTACCGGTGCCGCAGGTGCACCGGTCGCGTACCCCACGCTGTCTTCACTGCGTGACGAGCGGCGTGCGAGGAAAGCCCTCAGCGCATCGATACGCGTGCCAAGATCGACTTCAGGTACGTCGTCCACGCCTTCGGCGATTGCCCCGCCCGTTGTCCGTGACTCTTCCTCTGTCGGAAAGGGAGGCGTATTGACGTCGAGGGCGAGACACCGCGCCATGAACAGCAGCAGGCCATCCTGTTCTAAGGGATCCGGCTCGCCGAAGGCTTCGTCCAACGACGCGCGCGCGTCGGTCACCGACGTGAAGGAGCCAAGTGGATCGGACTGAAGTGCCTTCATCAACCAGCGCCGGATCGCAATCGGGAGCCGGTCGAGGATCGCCGGTGGTATCTGATCGAAGCGATCGTCGGCCTTGAGTCTCCTCCCCAGCACGAGCGCGAGCGCGACTGCGCCGACCTGGAGGACGTCCGCGCGCGCGTTGATGGCGACGTTGAAGGTGACCGGGAGCGCGACACCGAGCTCTTCCCAGTAGCGTTGCCTGGAATAACGGAGGTGCTCGATCGCCGATCCGAGGACCTGTTCGACGACGATGACTTGGCCTTCCGGAGTGACCATCAACCGATCGGGGCTGACGGCCCCGTGAACGGCGTCGGGCATCTGGTCGCGCCACGCGGCTGTGGCGTAAACGAGTTGCCGGATGATGCAAGTGGCCGCCGGAAGCTCGACCGGCACCGAGCGCTTTTCCGCGCACGCCAGCAGCGTCGCCAGTCGCGCCCCGCGGATATGGTCTGAAACGACCAGGAGCGTGGCCGTGGACCGATCGACCTCGATGGTCCGCACCCGGGCGAACGAGTCGTGACGAAATCCGGCGATCCGACCGGTTCGCTCACGCAGCGCCCCTTCGAAGGCAGGGGTGCCGCTCAGCGCCGCGTTCAGGCGCAGGACATCGAGGCGCTCACCGCGCGCATCGACGACGACGCGACGTTCACCGAATCCGTCCACAAAAGGCTGAGCTGCCCGGACGAGCGATTCCGCAACCGCGACTTCCATACGGTTAGATCGTCACGCCCTAAGCTAATCCTGTACCGCGTAATTTACCTGATTCAACGGAACAGTTGGCGGAATCGTGTACGGAAAGCCATCACCGGTGTAATTGATTCTCGGATACTTCATCACAGCGTCACGCGACGGTGAGCATCGACGCATAGCCTCGTTCGCATATGCATCGTACATGTCTGGATTGGCCGGGCGTGCGTGCACACGAGGGTCTCACTGATGCCACGCACTCCGCTCGTCGCCCTGATTGCCGTCTTGCTGGTTGCCGTTTCCGTGATCCCGTGCGCTGCGCAGACGCTCGAGGGGATCGCCGTCCTTCCCGCCGATACGTTCCAGCCAGGCCCGTCGTCGGGGCAGTTCATTACCGCGGCACGCTCTGGTTCGGCGAATTCGGCCCCTTCCTGATTCACACCGACGCGACGGGGAAGGTTCTCGAAGCACCGATCCCGCTCCCCGGTGTCCAGTCGCCACAGAATCCGTTTCTCGGCAGCGGCACCCCGAACCTGCCGGACAGCAAGGGATTTGAAGGCATGGCCATCTCGCCGAGTGGCAAGACGCTGTATCCCATGCTCGAAGGCTCGTTGACGACGGATCCGGATCAGCGGCGGTTGATCATCAACGAGTTCGACATCGCCAGCCGTTCGTACACGGGCAAGCAGTGGTTCTATCGTCTCGAGGCGACGACGGGATCGGGGCAGGCCATTGGTGACTTCACGCAGATCTCGGCGTCGACCTTCCTCGCGATCGAGCGCGACGGTTGCGGATCTGATGGCGATTCGCGATCCGCAGAACCTTGCCGGTCAAGGGCCGGTCTTTACGTTCCCGTTCACGACGATCGAGAGCGTGATTCCGCTCGGACCGCGGACGATCGGCGTGCTGAACGACAACAACTATCCGTTCAGCAGCGGACGCACGCCGGGAGAGCCGGATAACAACGAGTTCATCATTCTCAATCTGGACCGGCAGCTGCCTGGCTTTGTGCCAGCGCGTGCGGTCACGGAGAGCAGGTGAGCAGCAGCTCGGTCTGCTGCCCCTCGCACGCAGACGGGCGATAGAAGGTCAGCAGACGGCCACCGGTGATGACGCCGATCCAGGCGCAGAGCGAGATGGCCGCAATGACCTTCGCTCGTCTCGGAGCATCAAGGGGCGCATCGGGGGCGAAGACGCGACGATAGGACGTGAGATAAAACGTCGCCGCGTTGAGGCCCCCGATCGTCATGAACATCAGCTTGAAGTGGAACGACGGGTTGTAGATGTACTGATCGGGCTCGGTGAGGATGAAGAGCGTCCCCGTTGCGATATTGATCGCGAACCCGAGCAGCCCGATGGGAATGAACCGGTGCATCGCTGCGATCGGGATGCGCCTGGCCACGCCGAGCAGTCGCAGATCGAAGCTGCCGACCCCGCCGATCAGCATGCACAGACCGAGGAAGTGCAGGCTCTCGGCGAGCGGCCACGCCCATGCCGTTCGCATGACATCGGCAATCGCCGAGCGCCCGCCGATCGTGGTCACGAGCCAGATTTGAAAGTCGTGCATCGTCAGTGCAACTGGGTGAGTCGATGGTAGGTGTACGCGAGCAACCGCCCGGCGGTGATCGCGCCGGTCCAACAGACGAGCGATGCAATCGCGAGATTGCGTAGCCTGGAAGTGATCGCTGTCGTCGGCGGGTCTGAAGACCCGCCGCTACCTGTCCTTTCGTAGAACACCTGCCGGCTGATGCGAACGAGCAGCGCCATCGCAACCGCGATGAGCGTCAGCTTCAGATAGAACACCGGGTTCGTGAGGGCCTTCGTCGGATAGCCGATGAGGAGCAGCACGCCCGACACGGCATTCAGCCAGAACCCCGCCCACAGAATGGGCAGGAACCGGCGGAGCTCTCCAAGCGGGACCTTCGGCGCCACGCCGAGGATGCGCAAGTCGATCGCCGTGCTGATGCCCACCGCGAATCCCATCCCGATTGCGTGGAGCGTGAGGATGCCAGGGAAGGCAAACATCGATGGCGAGCCGATGATCCACTGACTGAGCGTCGTCGACTCCACCCACGCGAGAAAGGGATCGATATTCACCGCAGGCCGTCGCGATCCGCGAGCCTGTCGTTGATGTTGAGAAAGCGAATCGTGTCCAACGGACGGGAAGTATATCTGCAGGTAGGCCGGGTCTTGTTCTTCCAGACCCGGCGTTTCGATCGGGCGGGTCCATAAAATCAGGACCCGCCCTACGATGTCGAGAATTCGTGCTTTAGAAGTCGAGTTGCAGGTTCAGCCGCACGTAGCGCGCGGGGAGAATCGCCGTCGGCGTGAGCCACGCACCGGTCGGCGAATATCCGTTGTTGTACTGCGTCACGGCATCGCTGTTCAGCAGGTTGTAGAGGTCGACACCGAACTGCGTGCGCGTCTGTCCAAACCTCAGGATCTTGGCGATACGAAGGTCGATGTTGTTGATACGTTCGCCATACAGCGTGCCGCGCGGAACGAGATTGACCGTCACGTTGCCCGATGAGAGTGGACGCCCAAGCGACGGCTGTGCGATGGCGCTGGTCACCACGTAGTCGGCGCGTTGTTCGTCTCCCGGATCGCTTCGCCACGTGCCGCTCACCTGCACATCGATCTTCGGAACGGTGTACGTCGCCAGCCCGCGGAACGACGTCCGCATCGGTTCCTCAACACGGCACGAGTAGTTCTGAAGTCCCGACGTTGACGTCGAGCCCGCGGTCGTGGCGACGCGGGTGGTCTGCACCGCGACGGTGTTGTCCCACGAGTACGTCTCCGGCAGAATCGAGCGGATCGCACAGTTGTCCTGGAAGCGAGCTCCCGTGCTCGTGCCGCCCTGCAGGGTCAGTCCGTTCCGCAGCCGCGCGTTGACGCTGACGTCAACGCCCTGCCAGCGTTCGATCTGGTCGCCGAAATCGGACGAGAGCTGCTGGTTCATGACTTCCTGTCCGACTTTGCCGGGCACCAGGTTGTACAGACCGGACACCGTCCCGCCACCGCCGCCTGGCAGCCGTGGATCGTTTGGAACCGGGATGCTGAACGGCGTGTAGTCAGCAGCGGTCGTCATCGTATTGTCCGCGGTGTAGAAGTTGCCGTACCAGCGACGGACGTAACCGACCGTCAAACCGACTCGCGGGATCAACTCCTGCTGCACAGAGACACCCATTTCCCAGTTGTAGGTCCGCTTGCCCCAGCCGTTGAGCAGCTCCGGATCGAAGACCTTGGTGAAGGTCTCTTTGCCGAAGTTCTGCTGGTCCATGCGTCCGCACTCGCCGTTCGCGTTGGCACTGACCAGGTCGCAATCCGGTTTGAAGTTTCCGTTTCGCGGGTCGCCGGCAGGGAAGGTGTTCGTGTCGTTCCACGTCCGCGTCGTCTGCAGGGTGGCGCGAATGAGAGGATGCTGATCGAGGTCGCTGTTACTGGCGGTGAGCGCCGTCGCGTACTTGCCAATGTTGAACTTGATGGCGGTTCGGCCGTTGCCGAAAAGGTCGTACGCTGCTCCGATGCGCGGCGTGATGTCCTTCGAGTTGATTTCGTCCGTGGTTCCGGCAGCCCATAACAACGGTGTCGGCATGAGCTGGTAGTCGGGGCCTCCAGCGCCTGTGTCGGGGTAGCCGGTCCCGATACCGTCGTAACGAATGCCGCCCTGAAGCGTCAGCCGCTCGCGGGTGTACGTGTCCTGCGCGTACAACGAGTGCATCAGGATGTTGCGTTGCAGCTTGACTGTCCCGGGGAACACGCCAGTCTGGGTCAACTGGTTTGGAATGCCGTTGTTGAACCGGTATTGAATGAACGGCGTCGTGTTGAAGTACGACTGGCTCGGGTGGCTGACGTTGCCTTGATAGCCGAACTTCAGGTTGTGAGAGCCGGGGATGTACGAGAGCGACGCGCGCGTCTGAGCGATCGTGCCGATCTGATGGTGCTCGAATCCCTGCTGCAGCGGGAGGTTGTAACGATAGATCAACCCAGCGATGCCGCCGTTGTTCGCGCAGCCGGCGGAGCACTGCTCGAGGATCGAGATCAGTTCGGGATTGTGCGTGCCATCGACCCGTGGCGCCAGGTTAGCGTAGACGGAGAAGTAGTTGCCCCAGCCGGCCTCGGCCAGCAACCGGTTGGTGACGGGTGATGCCCATGTCGCTGTCTGAATGAACCCAGGGGTGTAGAGCC
>Ga0190271_10002688_pt1 | contig 10892 bp, 8 predicted proteins | sample Popmic356T_FD_133747 | JGI IMG/M metagenome (GOLD analysis project Ga0190271, IMG submission 133747) | Populus adjacent soil microbial communities from riparian zone of Weber River, Utah, USA - 356 T | ecosystem: Environmental > Terrestrial > Soil > Riparian zone | place: USA: Utah | collected...
GAGGAGCCGATCTCCGACGACGCGCTGCCGCCCGGGTACGAGTGGGCCGACCCGACCTGGGACCCATCCCAGGCTTTCACGATCAACGGCGACGACCAGGTCGTCGAGATCGGGCTCACCAACTCGGTCGAGCAGCTCGCACAGTTCTCGGTCGAGAAGCTCGTGGAGGGCAGCGGCGCCGAGGACGTGCCGCCCGACTCTGCGTTCACGGTCGACTGGTGGCTGGACGGCGAGGTCCAGGAGCCGCTGACCGTCACGCCCGGCGAGACGACCGTCTCGATCCCGGTGCCCGTGAACTCACTCGTCGAGGTCGCCGAGGCCGAGCCGCTGCCCGACCCGGGCGACGGCAGCTGGCAGGAGCCGGTCTGGGTCGGGCCGGATGGCGGGCTGGAGCCGGAGAGCAACGGCCGCGTCATCGTCCCGATGCAGGTCGGGCCGGACGAGACCGTGGCGCTGCAGCTGACCAACACGATCGACTCGGACGACCAACCGACGCCGTCGCCGAGCCCGTCCACGCCGGGGCCGACGGTGTTGCCGACCACCCCGGGGCAGCCCGACCTCCCCGGCACCGGGACGAACGGCCTCCCGATGCTCATCGCCTTCGCGGCGGGGCTGCTCGCGGCCGGGTCGATCCTGTGGTGGCGCGCCCGTCGCGCTCGCCGAGCGGGAAGGTCGGGAGGTTCTGCGGAGATCGGGTGACGGTGGTCGGTGACGTCGGATGGCGTCCGTAGGGTGGCAGGCATGCCGACGACGCACCGCCGCCGACCGCTCGCCGCACTCGTCCCGCTCGCGCTCACCGCCGCTCTCGGTCTCGTGGCGTGCTCGGACGCTGAGCCGGAGCCGGGCCCGGTCGCGCAGGCGTTCGCTGCCGATCTGACCGACGGCACCTTCGACGGCGCCCCCATCGATGGGGACCCCGATGCAGCCGCCGAGGACCTGACCGCGATCCTCGGCGACCTCGCCGAGCTCCCGCACGAGGCGGTCGCGGCCGACCCGGTCGAGGTGGACGATGCCGACGGCGACACCGACTGGTTGCGGGACGTCCCACTGACCTGGACCTTCGACATGGGCGAGGGCGCGGAACCGCTGGTCATCTCCTCGACGGCGCGGCTCGAGCTCCAGGAGACCACCGACGGGGATGAGTGGCGCGCGGTCTGGAGCCCCACTGTCGTCCATCCCGACGCGACCGAGACCTCGACGATGACGCTCGACCGCACCGCGGCCGCGCGGGGCGAGGTGACCGGCTACGACGGCCAGGTGCTCGTCGAGGAGCGCCCCGTGATGCGCATCGGGATCGACAAGCAGAACCTGGAACCCGCCGACTACGAGTCGGCCGCCGAGGCGCTCGGCGAGGCTCTCGCGCTCAATGACGTGCAGGCCTACGTGGACCGGGTGGTGGCGGCCGGCGAGAAGGCGTTCGTCGTCGCGATCACCATCCGGGCGTCCGAGCAGAACACGTACGGCGTCGACGACCTGCGCACGATGCCGGGCGTGCTCGTGGTCGACGACACGATGATGCTGCCGCCCACACCGACCTTTGCGCGGCCGATCATCGGCACCGTCGGCGAGGCGACGGCGGAGATCATCGAGTCCTCCGACGGGCAGGTCGAGCAGGGCGACCTCGTGGGGCTGTCCGGGCTGCAGCGGCTCTACGACGCCCAGCTCCGCGGGACGCCGGGGTTGACGGTGACGTTGACGGAGACCGCCGACGGCGAGGAGGAGGTCTACGACACCGATCCCGTCGATGGCGCGGATCTTCAGACCACTCTCGACACGGACCTGCAGGTCTACGCCGAGGACCGGTTGGCGGACGAGGCCTCGCCCAGCGCAGTCGTCGTGATGAAGCCCTCGACCGGCGAGGTGCTCGCGGCCGCGGCCGGACCGGGTGGCGCAGGCTTCAGCACCGCCACGCTCAGCCAGTACCCGGCCGGCTCGACCTTCAAGATCGTCACCGCGCTGGCGCTGCTGCGGTCGGGGATGAGCCCGGACACCGAGGTCGAGTGCACCCCCACGATCACCGTCGATGGTTACGAGTTCGAGAACTACCCCGGCTACCCAGCCAGCTCGCTCGGAACCATCCCGTTGAGCGAGGCGATCGCGCAGTCGTGCAACACCGCGTTGATCGCGCAGCAGGGCGAGATCTCGTCAGCCGACGTCGCCGAGGCGGCCGCCAGTCTGGGCGTCGGGGCGTCGATGGCGCAGGACGAGGCCTGGCCGTTCCCGTACTTCTCGGGCACCGTGGGCGCTGACGACACCGGGACGATGCACGCCGCTGACCTGATCGGTCAGGGGAGCGTTCTCGTCTCGCCGATGGCGATGGCCGGGGTTGCGGCGTCGGTCGCCGCGGGTGAGACGGTCACGCCGACGCTGGCCGTGACCGAGGATCCCGCCCAGCCCGAGCCGCCCGCCCAGCCGCTCACCAGCGCCGAGGCCAGCCAGCTGCAGCAGCTGATGTACGGCGTCGTCACCGACGGCAGCTCGACCTTCCTGCAGGATGTGCCGGGCGAGCCGGTCGGCGCGAAGTCGGGCACCGCGCAGTTCGGCGAGCAGGACCCGCCGCAGACCCACGCATGGATGATCGCGTTCGCCGGCGATCTCGCTGTGGCGACGTTCGTCGAGGTCGGCGACTACGGCACCGAGACGGCCGGGCCGATCATCGAGGACGTCCTCCGCGTCGCGCAGGAGGATGGCTGGGAGGACGCGTGAGCAGTGTGAACAGGCGTGCGGCGACGTCACGTGGTCGGATGCCCGAGCCCACCCGTGTGTTGTGGTTCCGTCGTGACCTGCGGCTCCGTGATCACCCGGCGCTCATGGAGGCCGGGGCCGACGGCGTCCGGGTGGTCGGGCTGTTCGTGCTCGACCCGCGGCTGCTGCGCGGCGGCGCCCCGCGGGTCGCCTATCTGCTGCGCACGCTCGCAGCGCTCAAGGCCGACGTGCACGCGCACGGCGGCGTGCTCGTGCTGCGCACCGGCGACCCCGCGCGCGTCGTCCCGGAGGTGGTGGCCGAAGCCGGCGCCGAGGCGGTCCACATCAGTGCGGACTTCACGCCCTACGGCGCGGCTCGCGACCATCGGGTCGAGGAGGCGCTCGATGTGCCGCTGGTGCGGACCGGCTCGCCGTACGCCGTCGCGCCCGGGCGGATCACCAAGGACGGTGGCGACCCGTACCAGGTGTTCACGCCGTTCTTCCGGGCGTGGCGCGACCACGGCTGGCGGGCGCCGGCGAGCTCCGATCCCGGATCGGTGAGCTGGCGGCGGCTGCCGAGCGACGAGCTGCCCGACGAGCCTGACCACCAGGCGACGCTGCCCGACGCGGGCGAGGCGGCCGCCGTCGTGCGCTGGAAGGAGTTCTGCGAGAACGACCTGGCGGGGTACGACGACGACCGCGACCGCCCCGATCTCGACGTCACCTCGCGGATGTCGCCGCACCTCAAGCTCGGCACTGTCCACCCGCGCACGATGCTCGCGGACCTGGCGCACCGGCGCAGCGCCGGAGCCGACGCCTACCGGCGCCAGCTCGCCTGGCGCGAGTTCTACGGTGCCGTGCTGCACTTCTGGCCCGGCTCGGCGCACGGCTACCTGCACGACCAGCTGGCGGCGATGGAGTACGCGACTGGCGCGGCGGCCGAGAAGACGTTCGCGGCGTGGCAGCAGGGCCGTACCGGCTTCCCGATCGTCGACGCCGGGATGCGGCAGCTGCTCGCCGAGGGGTGGATGCACAACCGGGTGCGGATGCTGGTGGCGTCCTTCCTCGTCAAAGACCTGCACCAGGAGTGGACCCGCGGCGCTGCACACTTCATGGACCACCTCATCGACGGCGACCTCGCGAACAACCAGCACGGATGGCAGTGGGTCGCCGGCACCGGGACCGACGCCGCGCCGTACTTCCGGGTATTCAACCCGATGCTGCAGGGCAAGAAGTTCGACCCCGACGGGGCGTACGTGCGGCGGTGGGTTCCCGAGCTGCGAGGCCTGCACGGCGCCGCGGTCCACGAGCCCTGGGACGCCGAGGGTGGCATCCCGGACGGGTATCCCGAGCCGATCGTCGACCACGCGGCCGAACGGCGCGAGGCGCTCGCGAGGTACGAAGCCGTGCGGTGACGGCAGGTTTTCAGCTTCCTTCGACGAGCCGGCCGAGACCGACGCGTCCGACCGCATCCAGCTCGGGATGATCCTCGCTGTTGGCCACGATCATCACGGTGACGTGGATCGCCCACGCCTCGGCGCGCAGCCAGAGTGCCTCGAGGTCGAGCCCGTGGGTGGCGCTGCTGTCGTAGGCGGTGCGCATGGCGGCTGCGGCGGTCCCGTCGAACGCGAGCCACGCGCAGATGAGGTCGCCCGCAGGGTCGCCGGCGCAGAGGTCGCCCCAGTCGATGACGGCCGCGAGGTGAGCCCCCTCGACCAGGATGTTGAGCGGGTGGGCGTCCCCGTGAACCCAGAGACGCGGGTCGGCGGGATCCTGCAGCGCGATCAGCTCGGCCCACCGACGACGCAGCGGTGCGGCCGCCTCGCCGGCGTGATCCCTGATGCGTGCGACGACGTCGGCCTGTCGATCGCCCAGGGGGCCACCACGGTAGGGGCTGGTCCAGACATCCGCGGGCGCCGGGGTGTGGAGCGCTGCGAGGAAGTGCCCGAGCTCGGCCGCGATCGAGGCGCCGTCGGCAGCGTCGGCACCGGAGAGCGGATGGCCGGGCAGCCACGGCAGCACCGACCACGACCAGGGGTAGGCGTCGCTCGGCCCGCCCGTGCGGACCGCTGCGGGGATCGGCGCCGGGAGCCGATCGGCCAGCAGCGGCAGCCACGCCTGCTCGTGCTCGACCAGCTTGGCGGCGAGCTGGCGTCGTGGCAGTCTCAGCATCAAGTCGTCGCCGAGTCGCAGCATCGCGTTGTCCCAGCCGTTGGCGAAGACGGTGATCTCTCGGCCGTCGAGCAGGTCGGGGTGCTGCTCGGCGACGAGCGCGCGCGCCAGCTCGGGAGTGACGTCGAGCTCGGCCGCTGGCATCCGCGCCATCAGGAGTCCGTCCGACGCGCCACGGCGAGCAGCTCTGCTGCCGGTCCCGTGAGCCGCTTGGGGCCGGCCCAGACTGCGCGGAGCGAGCGCGTGATCGGCAGCCCCTGCGCCGGGATCTCGACCAGCGTGCCTGCCCCGACGGCATCGTGCACTGCGTACCGGCTCAGCACCGCCGGGCCGGTGCCGGCCTGGACCGCGACCCGGACCGCGGCGTTGCTCGTCAGCGCGAGCACGGCCTGAACCGGACCGCCCAGCGCCGCCTCCAGCGCCGTGCGGGTGCCGGAGCCCTGCTCCCGGGTGACCAGACCCGCCTGGGTGAGCTCCGCCGTCGTGACCGGCTTGCGTCGGCCCGCCCACGGGTGGTCGGGCGCGGCCACGAGGACGAGCTCGTCCTGTGCGACCGTCGCGTGGTGCACGTCGCGCGGGGCGCGCGGACCCTCGACGAAGCCGAGGTCGCAGCGACCACGGCGCACACGGTCGAGCACGGACTCCGTGTTGTGCACGCCGACCGTGACTCTCGTCTCGGGATGGCGCGCTCGGAACTCGGAGAGCCAGCGGGGCAGCAGGTGCTCGGCGATCGTCTGGCTGGCGGCGACCGCGAGGGTCGCCGTGCCGTCGACGGCGAGCGTGGCGGCACCGTCGAGCAGCGAGCGGGCGGAGGCGAGCAGCTGTCGCGACCAGTCCACGACGAGCAGACCTGCCGGTGTGATCGTCGAACCCGCCGTGGATCGATGCAGCAGCGGCACGCCCAGGCGGCGCTCCAGCCGCGCGATCGAGCGGGTCGCGTTCGGCTGAGCCATCCCCACCGCGCGTGCCCCTGCGGACAGACTGCCGTGATCGGCCACAGCGACCAGCAGCTCGATCGCGGCCATCTCCGGCCAGCTCGTTGGCATATGCGAAGGATATATCCCGATACTCGATCGGGGGCTACCGGCGACCGCCCCAGGCGCGCACAGTGGACGGTGATGAGCACCGATCTCCTGCCTGCACCCCGGCTCGCCGGCGCACCCACCCTGCCCGCCCCCGGTCCGGCGTGGTTCGGGTCCGTCATGGGGACCGCGATCCTCGCGACGCTGCTGCAGCTCGTCGCCGGTCACGTCCACGGCGGGGTGCTGGCGTCGCGGGTGCTGCTGGTTGTTGCCTGGGCGTTGCTGATCGGTCTGACTGCGGCCTTCGCGCGGCGCTGCCTGGCCGACACGACGACCCTGCGGGACTCGCTGCACGGGCTCGTCCCGATGGCCCAGTGGGGCATGGTCAGCATGGGGTTGCTGGCCGTCGGATCGGCGACCTCGACGGTGCTGCCGGTCTGGGCGCCCGCGCTCGCGGCGACGGCGTGGGCGGTCGACGCCGTGACGTGGGTGGCCGGGTCGACGCTGGGCTTCGCGCTCGCGGTGGGCTTCGCGGTCCGGCTGGTGCGCCGCGAACCGGGCGAGCCGACCACGGTCTGGGGTCTCGCCGTCGTCCCGCCGATGGTCACGGCGACGACCGGCGCTGCGCTGGCCGCGCAGACCGACGACGTCCTGCGCGCGGCAGTGCTCCTGGTCGCGATCGCGGGTTTCGCGATCGCGCTGTGCCTGGGTGGGATCGTGTTCGGCGTGGCGTACCACCACCACTGGCGGGTGGCGCCGGTGCCGCTCGCCGCCTCGACATCGGCGTGGATCCCGCTGGGGATCGTCGGGCAGTCGGTCGCCGCGGCGCAGGCGTTGACCGTCGAGCTGCGCTCGGACCTGACGGCCGACGCCGGCGCGGCGCTCGTGGCGGTCGCGCACGGGTACGGGGCCGCGATGCTGGTGCTCGGGGTGCCGCTCGTCGCGTGGGCGGCGCGAGTCACGGCGCGGGGCTTCCGGCGCGGCATGCCGTTCAGCCCGGGGTGGTGGGCGATGACGTTCCCGGTGGGGACGATCGCGCTCGGCGCGCACCTGCTCGGCCAAGGAGCGGGGTGGGCATGGGCGGACGTGATCGCCACCGTCGCCCTCGTCACGTTGGCCGGCACGTGGCCGCTGTGCGCGCTCGCGAGCGCGCGTGCGGTCGTGAGCGGCCGGGCAGCGCTCAACGCGTCGCGGCTCGTGCCCTGCTGAGGCGGTGCTCGGCCTTCTCGACCGCGGCCTGAGCGGCGAGGTCGATCGCCTCAGCCTCGGCGTAGCCGTCCTGAGCGGTGGCGAGGTCCGAGGTCAGCGGATCGAGCTTCTCCTCCAGGGCGGTGACCGTGCGGAGCAGCTCGTCGAGCTCGGCACGAAGCTGCAGCACCTGCGCCTGCAGCGCGCGCATCCTCTCCTTGCGGGCGCGCATCGTCTTGCCGGTCTTGCCAGCCGCGGCCTCAGCGGTGGCGAGCGCGGCCTTGGCCTCGGTGACCTCCTTCGCGGCCTTCGCCTTCGCGGAAGCCCGGCGGGCCGACAGATCGGTCGGGGAGGCCGGGGCCGACGACGGCGCCGCGTCCGCCAGGTCGTCCAGCGGGAGGGCGAGCGCGTCGGTGAGGTCGACGTCGTCGAGCCCGGTCGCGGCCAGCGGCGCGACGAGAAGGCCGCTGCGCACGGCGGCGGCCGCGCGTTCGTCGGTCATCGCGGCGTGAAGCGTCGCTTGCACCTGCTCCGTCACCGGAGCCGTGACGCGGTGCCCGAGCTCGTCGGCGAGAGCGCCGCCCTCGCGTGCCACGGTCGCGGTGAGCGCACGACGCTGCGAGGTCAACGTCCGGAGGGTGGCGGCATCCAAACCGTCCTGCGCGACGCGGAACTCCTCACCGAGTGCCACCAGGTCGCCGATGCGCTCCGGCAGCTGGCGCACCATCAGGTTGACCACCCACGCAGCGGCTCCCGGCTTGCGGAGCGCGGTCACCGCCGCGGCCAGCTCGGGGTCGCCCTCGCTCTTCGCGCGCTTGGCGCGCGCGTTGCGCGCGGCCGTGAACTCGGCGGGAGGCAACCCATAGAGGTCGTGAGCTATCCCCGCGAGCGCACTGGCCGCCGTCGTCATGTCCTCACCCTCTCGCAACGTCATACGTTCGGAGCAACCCTTGGCTCTGAACGTATGACGCTACGAGGGGGCCGTTCAGGCGTTGGAGTTGTTGATGACGCCGTCGTCGGCGAAGTCTGCGACGACCCTGCGCACAAGGAACGCGTTGATCACCAGCGCGATGCCGAAGATGATCACCGTGATGCCGATCAGCCAGACCAGCGTCCCGATGGCGTAGTTCGGCCAGATCACCAGGGCCAGGCCGAACAGCACGGCGGCGATGCCGGCCACCAGCGCCCACACCCATCCCTGAGCGTTCAGCCTCTTGAGCTCGATGGAGCCCCAGATCCGGATCAGACCGCTCACGAGCGCCCAGAACGCGACGAGCAAGGTGAGCGCGACCGCCGTCGTGCTCGGGTAGCGCAGGGCCAGGATGCCGATCGCCACGCCGACGAAGCCCTGGAAGATCAGCCAGCCCCAGCCCTCGTCACGGTTGCGGAACCCGCCATAGAGCGCGAGGCCGCCGTCGATGAGAGAGAAGATGCCGAACAGGATCATGACCGTGGTCACCGCCGCGTGCGTGAAGGCGAGCATCAGCACGCCGAACACGATCGCGACGATGCCCTGCACCAGCACCAACCACCACACGGTGGTGGCGAGCTTGCGGGCCTCGGGCGGGGCGGGTTCGTACGAGGTCATGGGGGTTCCGTCCTAGGAGCCGGTTCGTCTCGACCCGGAACTTACACCCCAACGGTTTCACCGCTGTTCGTGCTGGCCCGTGAACCACGGGCCAGGGCCGTCACTGGTTGCTGAACGCAGCGTCGAACGACGCCGTCGGGAGATCCCACAGCAGCGACCGGATGTAGCCGACCGCCTCGGCGGCGCCGTGCAGGCGGTCCATCCCGGCGTCTTCCCACTCGACCGAGATCGGGCCGTCGTAGCCGATGCTCGCGAGGGCGCGGAACGCGTCCTCCCAGGGGATGTCGCCGTGCCCGGTCGAGACGAAGTCCCAGCCCCGGCGCGGGTCGCCCCACGGCAGGTGCGAGCCGAGGATCCCCGCGCGGCCCGAGGAGGGCCGGATCCGGGTGTCCTTGCAGTCCACGTGGTAGATCCGGTCCGCGAAGTCGGTGATGAAGGCGACCGAGTCCACGCCCTGCCACGCCATGTGTGAAGGATCCCAGTTGAAGCCGAACGCCTCGCGGTGGTCGATCGCCTCGAGCGTGCGGACGCTGGTCCAGTGGTCGTAGGCGATCTCGCTCGGGTGCACCTCGTGGGCGAACTTGACGCCTTCGCCGTCGAAGACGTCGAGGATCGGGTTCCAACGGTTCGCGAAGTCCTCGTAGCCCTCGTCGATCACGTGTCCAGGGACCGGCGGGAACATCGCCACGTACGGCCAGATCTTCGACCCCGTGAAGCCGACGACCACGTCGATCCCGAGCTTGCGTGCGACCCGCGCGGCCCGCTTCATGTCCTCGGCGGCGCGCTGCCGCACGCCCTCCGGGTCGCCGTCGCCCCACACGTAGTCGCGCAGGATCGCCTGGTGGCGGAAGTCGATCGGGTCGTCGCAGGTGGCCTGCCCGCCGAGGTGGTGGGAGATCGCCCAGGCCTTGAGGTTGTACTTGTCGAGGATGTCCAAGCGGGACTGCACGTAGGAGTCGTCCTCGTCGGCGCGCTTGAGGTCGAGGTGGTCGCCCGAGCAGGCGATCTCGAGGCCGTCGTAGCCCCATTCCGATGCCTTCTGGGCGAGCTCTTCGAAGGGCATGTCTGCCCACTGGCCGGTGAACAGGGTGACGGGAAGTCGGGACTCGGTCACGTTCTCTCCTTCGAGGGGGCGGATCCTCTATCAAAGCGGGGTGGGGGGCGGATCCTCTATGAAACCGGGATCCAGGTGTCGGTCGATGCGGCGGCGAGGACCGCCTCGGTGACGACGGCGGCGCGGAGGCCGTCCTCGAAGCGTGGCAGCCCGTCCGGGCTCTCGCCCTGCATCGCAGCGTAGGAGTCCGCGACGAACGCCGCGAACGCGTCCGGGTAGCCCTGCGGGTGTCCCGAGGGGACCACCGAGTACCGGTTCGCAGCGTCGGAGTTCTGGGCGGCGTCGCGAGGTAGCAGCACGCTGCCGTCGCGGCGGCCCAGCCACAGCGTTTCGGGGTGCTCCTGGTCGATCGCGAGCGACTCCGCCGCCCCCGCCACCTCCAGGTGCAGCCGGTTCTTGCGGCCCGGCGCCACCTGCGAGACCAGCAGTGTCCCGATCGCGCCACCCGCCGTCTCGAGCACGACGGCGGCGCTGTCCTCGGTCTGGACCGCCGAGTGCTCCGCGCGCTCGGTCAGGAACGTGCGGGTGCGGGCGGCGAGCCGGGAGACCCGGTCGCCCGTGACGAACTCGACGAGGTCGACCAGGTGCGAGCCGATGTCGGCGAAGGCTCGGGACGCGCCGCCGAGGGCGGGGTCGACACGCCAGTTGTCGTCGGCCGAGTCCAGCAGCCAGTCCTGCAGGTAGCTGGCGTTGACCGTCAGCACTCGCCCGGTCTCGCCGCGCGTGACCCGGTCCCGCGCCTCCCGGACGAGCGGGTGGAACCGGTAGACGAAGGGGACGGTGGCGACCACCCCGGCGGCTGCGGCGGCGTCGGTGAGCGAGCGGGCGTCGTCGGACGTCGTGGCGAGCGGCTTCTCGCAGACGACCGCACGGCCGGAGGCGATGACCGCCTGCGCCTGCTCGGCGTGCGCCGCGTTCGGGGAGCAGACGTGCACGACGTCGATGCTCTCGTCGGCGAGCATCTCCTGCAGCGAGGCGTAGCCGCGCTCGAAGCCCAGCTGGTCGGCGGCGAGTGCCGAGCGCTCCGGGGTCGACGAGGTCAGCCCGACCAGCCGCGCGCCCGCGGCGCGCGCCGACCGCGAGTGCACCTGCGCCATGAACCCACCGCCGACGACGCCGACGC
>Ga0190271_10002689_pt1 | contig 10891 bp, 10 predicted proteins | sample Popmic356T_FD_133747 | JGI IMG/M metagenome (GOLD analysis project Ga0190271, IMG submission 133747) | Populus adjacent soil microbial communities from riparian zone of Weber River, Utah, USA - 356 T | ecosystem: Environmental > Terrestrial > Soil > Riparian zone | place: USA: Utah | collected...
CGACCACGCCACGGCGAAGACCAGTACCGTCCAGTGCAGGCCGACCACGCTATCGACATCGCGCAGCCAGATCAGAAGGACCGACGGCCAGCCGAGGTATAGCACGCCATAGGCTGCGTCCAGCGCCTGCTGCCCACGACTACGCGCGTAGACGCCGGCTGCGGCGGCTCCGAACACCAGCATGAGGAAGGCCACGGACATGGCGCCGAAATGGGCGCTGATCACCGCCGCCACGACGCCGAAACTGACGGCGCCGCCCATGACCCGGCGGGCGTGCGGCGCGCTCATCGACGCCCATTCGAAGGCCAATACGATGCTGGCCACGGTCATCAGCGCCAAGAACCAGATGTCGCCCGCCCAGGTCGCGGCCACGGCGGCGGGCGCCAGAACGACGGCGGAGGCGGCCCGAAGGGCGATGTCGCGTCCCTTGACCGCCATCAGGCCGTCGCGCGCTCAGGCGCGACCACACGGCCGCCATAGCGACGGTCACGTTGACCGAAGGCCGAGATCGCCTCGGCCAGCGCCTTGGGTCCATAGTCGGGCCACAGGATGTCCTGGAACACCAGTTCGGCGTAGGCGGCTTCCCACAGGAGGAAGTTCGACAGCCGTTGCTCGCCGGACGTGCGCACGATCAAGTCCAGCGGCGGCGAACCCGCCGTCGCCAGCCCGGAGGTCAGAACCGCCTCGGTGATCGGCTCGACCGTTTCGCCAGCCAGCACGCGCTCCATGTGGCGACGAGCGGCATCCACCAGATCGGCCCGGCCGCCATAATTGAAAGCGACCTGCAGCAGGAAGCGGTCGTTATGCGCTGTCTGCGCCTCGGCTCTTTCGATGATGGCGGCGATGTCTGCAGGCAGGCCTTCGCGACGGCCGAGAATCTTCAGGCGCACACCCGCCTTGGTCAGGCGCGCCAGATCGCTGGCGACATAGGTCCGCACCAGCCCCATCAGATCCGACACCTCGTCTTCCGGTCGGCTCCAGTTCTCGGTCGAGAAGCCGAACACGGTCAGACAGTCGATGCCCAGGTCCGGCGCCGCCTGGATCGTGCGCTTCAACGCCTGCACGCCCTCACGGTGGCCCAGCGCCCGTGGCAGGCCCCGCGCCTTAGCCCAGCGACCGTTGCCGTCCATGATGATGGCGACATGGCGCGGCCCATCCGGGCCCCGTTCCTTTGGGCTTTGGCCTGAAGGCGCGGCGCTGTCTGCCGTCATCTGTGGTGTGATCCTTTCAGGGCCAAGCCGTTTCGCCTAGACCTGCATGATCTCTTGTTCCTTGGTCTTCAAGGCCTCGTCGATGCGCTTGATGGCCGCGTCCGTTTCCTTCTGGACCTCGGTCTCCATCTTCTTTTGCTCGTCCTGGCTGATCTCGCCGGCCTTCTCGGCCTTCTTCAGGTCGTCGTTGGCGTCGCGACGGACGTTGCGGACCGAAATCTTCTGCTGCTCGGTGTATTTGCCGGCCAGCTTGACCAGATCCTTGCGGCGTTCCTCGGTCAGGGGCGGCACGGGGATGCGCAGCGTCTGGCCGTCGACGATGGGGTTCAGGCCAAGGTTGGCGTTGCGGATCGCCTTTTCGACGGCGACGACCATGCCCTTGTCCCAGACATTGACGCTGATCATGCGCGGCTCGGGCACGCTGATGGCGGCGACGGCGCTCAGCGGCGAGGCCGAGCCATAGGCCTCGACCCGCACAGGCTCCAGCAGGCCGGCGTTGGCGCGTCCAGTGCGCAGCCCGCTGAACTCTTCCTTCAGGGCGGTGACCGACCGCTCCATGCGGTCGCGATAGGTCTTCAGTTCAGGCTTTGCCATGGTCTTGGTCTCTCTTGTCTTTCCTGGTCACGCAGACGTTCAAGCAACGTCCTGAATGACCGTGAACGTGCCTTCGCCAGTCAGGGTCCGGCGCAGCGAGTTGTCTTCCCGAATGGAGAAGACCACGATCGGTATGCCCGTGTCGCGCATCATGGCGATGGCCGAGGCATCCATGACCCGCAGATCCTTGGCCAGGACGTCCTGATAGGTCAGGGTTTCATAGCGGGTGGCGGTCGGATCCTTCTTGGGGTCGGCGGTATAGACGCCGTCCACGCTGGTGCCCTTCAACAAGGCGTCGCAGCCCATTTCGGCGGCGCGCAGTGCAGCGCCCGAATCCGTGGTGAAGAAGGGTGCACCGACGCCGGCGGCGAAGATCACGACACGGCCCTTTTCCAGATGACGCAGGGCGCGCCGACGGATGTAGGGTTCGGCGATGGCGGCCATGGGAATGGCGCTCTGTACGCGTGTCGAGACGCCGATCTTCTCCAGCGCCGACTGCATCGCCAGGGCGTTCATGATGGTAGCCAGCATGCCCATATAGTCGGCCTGTGAGCGCTCCATCCCCGCCGCCGCCTTGGACAGGCCGCGGAAGATGTTGCCGCCGCCGATCACCAGGCAGATCTCGACGCCTTCCGCCGCCACGTCCGCGACGGCCTTGGCGACTGCATCGACCGTCTTCATATCGACGCCGAACGACTGATCGCCCATCAGCACCTCGCCGGAAACCTTCAGCAGGACGCGTTTGTAGCGGAAGGTCGAGGTGGCGTCGGGCATGCGGGAAGGTCCGTTTGACTGCGGCGCCATTGAATCAGGCGACTTCTTATAGACGAAGGGCGCGCCAGCCATCAAAGCCGAACGCGCCCTTCTGATACAAAACCCGCACGAATGAGGGGAAGATTTCTTAGTTGCCGCCCATCATGGAGGCGACTTCCGACGCGAAGTCGGGGCCTTCGACCTTCTCGACGCCTTCACCCAGCGCCAGGCGGACGAAGCCGGCCAAGTGCAGGTTGGAGGAGCCCAGTTCCTTGGCCGAGTTGGCGACCAGCTGTTCGATGGTCACGTCCGGATCCATGACGAACGGCTGCTTGGAGAGCACCACGTCCTTCTGGAACTTGTTGATCTGACCTTCCACGATCTTGGCGATCATGGCTTCCGGGCGGCCTTCTTCCTTGGCCTTTTCGGTCAGGACGGTGCGTTCCTTCTCGATGGCGGCGGGGTCCAGGTCGTCGGTGTTCAGCGACAGCGGAGCGGTTGCTGCAACGTGCATGGCGATCTTGCGGCCCAGTTCGCGAAGCGCAGTCTTGTCGCCTTCGCCTTCCAGAGCCACCAGCACGCCGATACGGCCCACGCCGGGCGAAACCGCGTTGTGGACATAGGTCGAAACGACGCCTTCCGACACCGACAGGCGGGCGGCGCGGCGCAGTTGCATGTTCTCGCCGATGGTGGCGATCATGTTGGTCACTTCGTCCTGGACCGTCTTGCCGGCTTCCAGTTCGGCGCCGTGCAGGGCTTCGACCGAGTGATGGTCCAGACCCAGTTGGGCGAACGACTTGGCGGCGTTCTGGAACAGTTCGTTGCGGGCGACGAAATCGGTTTCCGCGTTGAACTCGATGGCGGCGGCGACTTCGCCCTTGCCGTCTACCTTGGACGCCACAGCGACCAGGCCTTCAGCGGCGACGCGGTCGGCCTTCTTGGCGGCCTTGGATAGGCCCTTGGCGCGCAGCCAGTCGATCGATGCTTCGATGTTGCCGTCGTTTTCGACCAGCGCCTTCTTGCAGTCCATCATGCCGACGCCCGAACGCTCGCGAAGTTCCTTCACGAGGGCGGCAGTGATCTCGGCCATGTTCTTCTCCTTGGGGGATTTCGTATGTGGGAACGGCCGGACTGATTTAGCCCGGCCGTGTGTCAGTTCGTCAGGCGGCGCTCACGAGCGCGAACACCGTCCTGTGGGCGATCAGCCCTCGGCCTTCTCGGTTTCGACAGCGTCGTTCGCTTCCGAAGTAGCGGCCTTCGCGGCTTCATCGGCGACAGCCGGTTCAGCAGCGGCTTCCAGCTCGGCGGCGACCGATTCCGTACCGGCCGGAGCGGCGTCGGCTTCGACCGGGGTCGAGGCTTCACGCAGCATGGGCTCTTCCGGATTGATCGCAGCGCCCAGATCCACGCCCGAGGCCGAAGCGCCGGCAGCCAGACCGTCCAGGACGGCGTCGGCGATCAGGTCGCAATAGGTCTGGATAGCGCGGGCGGCGTCGTCGTTGCCGGGGACCGGATAGGTGATGCCGTCCGGATCCGAGTTGGTGTCCAGAATGGCGATGATCGGGATGTTCAGCTTTCGGGCTTCCTGGATCGCGATCGCTTCCTTGTTGGTGTCGATCACGAACATGATGTCCGGAATCGAACCCATGTCCTTGATGCCGCCCAGCGACAGCTCCAGCTTGTCCTTCTCGCGCTCCAGGTTCAGCAGCTCCTTCTTGACGCGGCCTTCGCCGCCGTTCTCAAGAATGCCTTCCAGTTCGCGCAGACGGGCGATCGAGCCCGAGACGGTGCGCCAGTTGGTCAGCGTGCCGCCGAGCCAACGGTTGTTCATATAGTACTGGGCGCACCGCTTGGCGGCTTCGGCGACCGGCTCTGCGGCCTGACGCTTGGTGCCGACGAACAGGACGCGGCCGCCCTTGGCGGCGACTTCGCGCACGGCCACCAGAGCCTGGTGGAACAGGGGCATCGTCTGCGACAGGTCGATGATGTGGATGTTCGAGCGCGAGCCGAAGATGTAGCGGTCCATCTTCGGGTTCCACCGGTGCGTCTGGTGGCCGAAGTGAGCGCCTGCTTCAAGCAGGGTGCGCATCGAGAATTCTGGCAAAGCCATGATCGTTCAGTCCTTTTTCCGATCAAACGTGGCGCGGGGGATTAAAGGTCTGACGACCCTCGGAATGGTGCGTCTCGGGATTTCTCCCCGAAATGCGCCTCACCCGCGTTGCGAAATGCGGGGGCCGTGTAGGCCGGATGGGCCGCAATAGCAAGCGCCGCCCTCCCGAACGCAAGAAAGGCGGCCCCTTTCGGACCGCCTTTCCAAGGTCGATAGACGGCTTTTGCTAGTTCATCGCATCGAGCAGCGCTTGGGCGCGGTCACGATGGGCCGTGACGGGCGCGATCAGTTCACGAGCCAGAGTCGCGAGCGCAGGGGCGTCTGTATTGTCATCAAAGCCGTTGAGCAGGGTCAGGGTCTCGTTATGAGCGGCGACCTGCTGGTCCAGATAGACCTTGTCGAAATCGCCCGGCGTGGCGGCGTTCAAATTGTCGATCAGACCCTTGCGACGCTCGTCCAGAGCGGTCGGGATAGCGACGTTGGGCGCAGCGGCGGCGGCGGCCGTTCCAAGTTTCTCACCTGCAGCCGTGTGATCCTTGGTGATCATGGCGGCCAGCGCCTTGACGTCGGCGTTGGTCGATTTGGCGGCGGCGATCTTGGCGGCTTCAAGCTCGTACATGTTGCCCGTGCCCAGGCCGGTGACGAAGCCATCGACCGTGTTGGCGCCCATGGTCATGGCGGAGGTCTGGCCGACGACGCCGGAGGTGGCGTCCTGGGTCGCGTTGACGGCTTCGCTGGTGTTCTGGGCGGCGCTGTCGCCACCCTGGTTGCAAGCGGCGAGAAGAGCCAGCGAGGCGACGCTGGCGATGGCGAGATATTTCATTGGAACAGTCTCCCTATGGACTGACCAAACCCATCACGTCCCCGTGAGGTTCCGAAATATCAATAGCTTGGCCATACCCAAGCCTGTCGCGATCTAGGCGTCCTCCAGCATCACCACGCCCGGCGCGGACTTCAGCGCGCCGCGCAGGGCGCCGTCCAGACGGTAGCGACCGGGCAGTTTGACCTCAACCTCCTGGCGGCCCTCCAAAGAGGCGACCAGGGAGATTTCGCCACCCTTGCCGATGGCGCCGGAGCGGGCCCGCTCCAGTCGCGCTTTCAGGGCTTCGGCGTCCGCGCTGCGCGCCGAAACGTGGATGCGCAGGCCGATGTTGGCGTCGTCCAGAAGGTTGTCCATGCGCGAGGCGTCGTCGCCGAAGAAGCGCACCTCCCCTTCCGACGACTTGGCGCGGACCCGCACCATGACCGAGGCTCCGGGCTCCAGCACCTCGCGGCACTTGCGCAGCTGTTCGGGCGGAAACAGGCATTCGAACTCGCCCGTTGGATCCGAGAAGGTGACGAAGGCGAACTTCTCTCCCGTCCGCGCGCTGGCCCGTTCCTGCTTACGACGCACGACGCCCGCCATCTGGAAGGCCTCATGGCCGGACTCGGCCAGGGGAATGGCCTCTGCGACGAAGGTGACGCGCTTGCGCCGCAGGGCCGATGTCATCTCGTCCAGCGGGTGGCCGGACAGATAGAAGCCAACGGCCGACAGTTCATGATCAAGTCGTTCCGGCCCGACCCAAGGTTCGACGGTCTTCAGCCGCGGGCGGCCGACGTGGGCCTGGTCGCCGCCGAACAGGCTGACCTGGGACGAGGCGCGTTCGGCCGCTACGCTCTGGCAATAGGCCATCAGCACATCGGCCTGTTCCAGCAACTGACGCCGGTTGGGGTGGATGCTGTCGAAGGCGCCGGCCTTGGCCAGGCCTTCCAGCGCACGCTTGTTGACGCTGCGCGGATCGACGCGTTCCAGGAAGTCGAAGATGTCGGCGAAACGTCCGCCCGTCTCGCGCACCTCGATGACGTGTTTCATCGCCTCCAGGCCCACGTTGCGGATCGCGCCCAGGGCGTAGAGCACCGCCCCCTTGTCGTCGTCGAAGGCCACGTCGAAGTCGGCCGACGAGCGGTTGATGTCGGGCGACAGCACCGGCACCTCGAACCGTCGCGCGTCCTGATAGAAGACCGCCAGCTTGTCGGTGTTCGACAGGTCCAAGCTCATGGACGCGGCGAAGAACTCCACCGGCTGGTTGGCCTTCAACCACCCCGTCTGGAACGAGATCAGCGCATAGGCGGCGGCGTGGGACTTGTTGAAGCCATAGCCGGCGAACTTGGCCACCAGATCGAAGATGGAGCCGGACTGCGCCTCGGGCACCGTCTTTTCCAGCGCGCCCGCGATGAAGCGCGCCCGCTGGAAGTCCATCTCCTCCTTCTTCTTCTTGCCCATGGCGCGCCGCAGCAGGTCGGCCTCGCCCAGGCTGTAGCCCGCCAGGATCTGGGCGATCTTCATCACCTGTTCCTGGTAGATGATGACGCCGTAAGTCTCGGTCAGCACCTCCTTCAGGCTGGGGTGCAGATAATCGACCTCGGCCCGACCGAACTTGCGGTCGATATAGGTGTCGATCATCTCCATCGGACCCGGCCGATAGAGCGAAATCAGGGCGGTGATCTCTTCGATGGAGCCGCAGCGCATCTTGCGCAGGGTGTCGCGCATGCCTTGGGATTCCAGCTGAAACACCCCGACCGTCTGGCCCGAGGCCATCAGCTCATAGGTGCGCGCGTCGTCCAGCGGCAGGGTGTTCCAGTCCTTGGCGGCCCCACGACGTTCCAGATAGGCGCGCGCCCGGTCCAGCACGGTCAGGGTCTTCAGGCCCAGGAAGTCGAACTTCACCAGCCCCGCCGGCTCGACCCATTTCATATTGAACTGAGACGCGGGGATGGTGGAACGCGGATCCTGATACAGTGGCACCAGTTCCGTCAGCGGCCGATCGCCGATGACGATGCCGGCGGCGTGGGTCGAGGCGTTGCGATACAGCCCCTCCAGCTCCAGCGCCGTTTCCAGCAGGGTGCGAACCGCCGGCTCGGCGTCCCTCGCCTCTTTCAAACGCGGCTCAAGCTCGATGGCCTGGGCCAGGGTGACGGGCGCAGCCGGGTTGTTCGGCACCATCTTGCAGAGCCGGTCCACCTGGCCCAGCGGCATCTGCAGCACGCGGCCCACGTCACGCAGGACGGCCCGCGCCTGAAGCGTGCCGAAGGTGATGATCTGGGCCACCCGGTCTTTGCCGTAGCGGTCCTGGACGTAGTCGATCACCTCCTCGCGCCGCTCCTGGCAGAAGTCGATGTCGAAGTCGGGCATGGAGACCCGCTCGGGGTTCAGGAACCGTTCGAACAGCAGGCCGAACCGCAAAGGGTCCAGATCGGTGATGGTTAGCGACCAGGCGACCAAGGACCCGGCGCCGGAGCCCCGCCCAGGCCCCACGGGGATGCCGTGGGTCTTGGCCCATTTGATGAAGTCCGCAACTATCAGGAAGTAGCCCGGGAACCCCATCTGCTGGATGATCCCGACCTCCCATTCCAGACGGCTCCAGTATTCCGCCTCGGGAAAGGCCGGCGTGACCTCGGTCAGGCGGACCTTCAGCCCCTCGCGCGCCTGATGGGCCAGTTCGTCGGCCTCGGACCGCCCTGCCCCGGTGTCGAACCGCGGCAGGATGGGCGCGTGGGTGTTGACCAGGAAGGCGCAACGGCGCGCGATGTCGATGGTGTTGTCGCAGGCCTCGGGCAGGTCGGCGAACAGTTCGCGCATGACGGCGGCCGGCTTGAACCAGTGCTCGCCGGTGATGCGGCGCCGATCCTCCTGGCCGGTGAAGGCGCCGTCGGCGATGCACAGCAGGGCGTCGTGCGACTTCGCCTGGGCCGCCTTTGCGTAATAGACGTCGTTGGTGGCCACCAAAGCCGTGTCGTTGGCGTAGGCCCATTCGACCAGACCCGGCTCGGCCCGCTTCTCGTCATCGAGCCCGTGGCGTTGAAGCTCGACATAGAAGCGGTCGCCGAAGGCCGCCTTCATGGTCGCCAGGGTCGCGGCGCCTTCGGCCTTGTTGCCTTGAGCGAACAGCGGATCGACCGGACCGTCCGGGCCGCCGGACAGCAGGATCAATCCTTCGGAACGCGCGACGACCTGTTCCCAGGACACGCCCGGCTCGGCCATCTCGCCCGCATCCAGATAGGCTGACGACGACAGCGCACAAAGGTTCAGCCACCCGGCGGTGTTCTGAGCCACCACCACGACGGTCGGGACCTTGGCCCAACGGGCCTTGATCTGGCCGCCGATGCCGAAGACCGGCAGGGCGCAGGCCACGAGAGGCTGGACGCCCGCCTCCTTGGCCGTCTGGCTGAACTCCAGCGCGCCGAACAGATTGGCCCGATCCGCGACCCCGACCGCCGGCATGCCCGCATCAGCGGCCAGTTTGCCGACCTTGGCGGCCTTGATCGCGCCTTCGAGCAGCGAATAGGCCGAGCGGACCCGCAGATGGACGAAACCCTGACTGTTCACCGGCTCGCTCAATGCCTTCTCCGACCGCCGACCCTGGATGGGCTGCCTATCCTGACCTGAGTCTCATATCGGGCGGCGATCAACCATCGCAAACCCACTCTCGGGCGGATGGGCTGTGGATCACTGACTTCAAACGGTCATCGGCAAAAACACCGTCTAATCCGTCTGATCTCAAGCGCCGGTGACGTTGATCGCTACGGTCCAGACCATCAGCACGAAGCCGCCGCACGACGCCAGCGACAGCATATCTCTCATCAAACGCGGCATGACATTGTCTCCCACCAATCCGATATGTTCCACTAATGTTCTATGTTGGCTTTTTGTTCTCGTCAACCATCGTGTTTGAAACCATTCGACCGACGCCGTCGTAGTGAGTGGAAACGGAGATCGACCGATGTCTAATCGCACCACGCTCGCCGCCCTTGCATCCCTGACCATCGGGGTGCTGGCGCTCGGCGCACCCCTGCCCCGCCCGGCCGAGGCCCAGACGACGCCGGCGCTTCAAACGGCCATCTTCGCCGGCGGGTGTTTCTGGTCGGAGGAAAAGGCGTTTGACGGCTTGCCCGGAGTGCGATCCGCAGTGTCAGGCTTCGTCGGCGGCCATACCGCCAATCCGACCTACGAACAGGTGGTGCGAGGCGGCACGGGTCACATGGAAGCCGTTCAGGTCACGTTCGATCCGCAGGTCGTCAGCTATCGCGCCCTGGTCGATCGCTACTGGCGCACCATCGATCCGACCGATCCGAACGGTCAGTTCTGCGATCAGGGGCCGTCCTATCGGGCCGCCGTCTTCGCCACGGGCGCCCAGCGCGCAGACGCCGTCGCCTCACGCGATGCGGCTATGCGTATCTTGAGCAAGAGCTTCACAACGCCGGTCGTCGGCGTTCAGCGCTTCTGGCCGGCGGGGGCGGAGCATCAGGACTATGCCAAGCGGCATGCCGCCAGCTATCAGGCCTATCGGGTCGGTTGCCGCCGCCCCGAACGCCTGCGGGCGATCTGGGGCGACGCCGCCGTCAGCTGATCAATAGGCGTGGCTCAGTAGGCCTGGCTCTGAGCCGCGCGCTCTTCCAGATGGCCGTCCTTCAGGGCGAAGACGCGGTCCATATGGCCGGCCAACTCCATATTATGGGTGGCGATCAGGGCGGCGACACCTGTGTTCTTGGCAAGGTCGCGCAGGGCTTCGAACACAGACTGGCTGGTGGTCGGATCCAGATTGCCGGTCGGCTCATCGGCCAGCAGCAGACGCGGGCCATTGGCCAGGGCCCGGCCGATGGCGACCCGCTGCTGTTCCCCGCCTGACAACTGAGCCGGCTGGTGCGTCAGGCGTTCGCCCAAGCCCAGGGCCGTCAGGGTGACCTCAGCGCGTTTGCGGGCTTCGTCCTGTGGCACCCCCGCGATCCGCATCGGCAAAGCGACATTGTCGCGCGCATCGAACTCGGGCAGCAGATGGTGGAACTGATAGACGAAGCCTATCCGGCCCAGACGCAGGCGCGTCCGCGCGCGCTCGTCCAGATTTCCGACCTGTTCGCCGTCGATGGCGACCGTGCCGCTGGTCGGTTTCTCCAACAGGCCTGCGGCGTGCAGCAGCGACGACTTGCCCGAACCCGACGGACCAATCAATCCGACCAGTTCACCCGGAAACACGTCCAGATCGACGCCCTTCAGTACGGTCAGGCCGCCTTGCGCGGTGTCATAGGTGCGGGTCAGGCCGCGCACCGACAGGATGGGAGCCTTACTCATAGCGGAGCGCCTCCACGGGATCGATGCGAGACGCGTTCCAGGACGGCGGCAGGCTGGCGATACAGCTCATCAGCAGCGACCAGAAGGTCACCCAGGCGACGTCGGCCGGATCGACCA
>Ga0190271_10002690_pt1 | contig 10891 bp, 10 predicted proteins | sample Popmic356T_FD_133747 | JGI IMG/M metagenome (GOLD analysis project Ga0190271, IMG submission 133747) | Populus adjacent soil microbial communities from riparian zone of Weber River, Utah, USA - 356 T | ecosystem: Environmental > Terrestrial > Soil > Riparian zone | place: USA: Utah | collected...
ACCGATCGACCTTTCTTGGGTCGATCTTCCGAGAATCGACCGGCGGCCTGTCGATCTGCCGAGGGGTAGTGTGATGCGCATGGATGCGCCAGCGAGCGCCCGCGAACGTGCCCCTCCGTTTCTCGCACATTCAAATCGGTAACACGCTTGCCCGCGATCTATGTTCGTGACTTCAACGTGTTAGGTCACACGCAGACCGAGATCCCCGGACAGTAGTGCTCGGCGGAGGGATTTGTTGCACTGCCCTGGTGCAGAATCCCTCCGCGGAGGGACGTCGCGAACGAGCCAGACACTACGAGTTGCATGACCGATTCTTCGCCCTGCTGCCTTGTGCTCGACGCCATGGGCGTCCTTTTTTCCGCAGCCGACGACGTTGCGGAGCTTCTGATCCCGTTCATTCGCTCGGCCGGCGGTGAGAGCGACACACGCGTAATCGAATCCGCGTATCTCGAGGCAAGCCTCGGGCGGATCGACGTGGACACTTTCTGGGCGTACGTTGGGTTGAGTCCAGAAGTCGAGCACGCGTATCTGTCGAAACACCGCCTGGCTGACGGGGCAATGGAGTTTCTCGCAAGCGCACGGCGAGCGGGCCTGCCCGTCTGGTGCTTGTCGAACGACGTCGGCCGATGGTCGAAGCGTCTACGCGAATCGCTTGGCATAGAGCCGTTGCTGGCGGGCGCCGTCATCAGCAGCGATGCCAAAGTCCGAAAGCCCGATCGCGGCATCTATGAGCGTCTGCTCACCGATACGGGCTGCCGCCCGTCAGATCTGTTATTCGTCGACGATCGAGCGACGAACGTTGCGAGTGCGTCCGCCCTCGGCATTCCGGCGCTCGTCTTCACGGGCCCGCATGACTACGTGCGGTTGGGCGCCAAGCTGTTCGCGCGGTAGGGCCCAAGTTTGACTACGAACGACGCCGGCGGCATCGTGCGCGCATGTCGAAACTGAAGCTGACCGTACTCAGCCTGCGTTACTCGTCGTGGTCCATGCGGCCGTGGCTCGCGCTGTATCACACGGGCGCGCCGTTCGAGACCGACACGGTCGCCCTACCCCACATGTCGAGGCAGAGCGAAACCACGCCGCTAGCGCAGCGCCGCTCTCTCGGCAGCGTGCGCGGGCTGTTCCCCGTCCTGCGCGTGGACGGCACACCGATTCACGAATCGCTCGCCATCTGCGAGTACGTGGCCGACGCGTTCCCCGATGCGCATTTGTGGCCGGCAGAGCCGTTGCAGCGCGCAGCCGCGCGAGCGATCTGCACGGAGATGGTCAGCGGCTTTACGGCGATGCGCAACGAGATGTCGTGCCACCTGTTCGGTCGAGTTCCCTCGTTCAAGCCGACCGAGGCGGCCGTCGCCGACATCGAGCGCGTGTTCGAGATCTGGCACGAGAAGCTCGACGCGTCGGGCGGCCCGTTTCTGTTCGGCCGCTTCTCGATCGCCGACGCGATGTACTTCCCGGTGTTGACGCGTTTTCGCACGTATGGGATCAAGCTGCCGAGCACGCTCGTCCCCTTTGCCGATGCGCTCGAGTCGCAACCCGCCGTCCTCGCCTTGATCGCTGTGGCGAGCTCGGCGCCGCACATACCCGTCTACGACGACTATCTGCGCCGGTTCGGCGGCGATCCGGACGCCGCGCTGCGCTCGAAAAAATGAGGCCGCGCTCGTGCGCGGCCTCGGACTGACGGGACAGAATTGGCGCATGCGAGACCATCGCGGTCCGCGCATGCGCCGTGCGGTGGCCTAGCCTCGCGGCTGGGCGCCTGCCATCGCGGTCTGGAACTCCTGCCGGCTCAACGACGCGTCCGCATTGACGTCGGCGGACGAGAAGTTCAGGTTCGGCACGGTCGTCGCTTCCTCGCGAGTGATCTTGCCGTCCTTGTTCTTGTCGGCCGTGTCGAACGTCACCTGCGCGCTTTGCTGGCGCGGCTGAGCGGGCTGAGCGGGTTGTTGCTCGCTTTGCTGGCGCGGTTGAGCGGCCGGTTGTCCGCTTTGTGCGGCGCCCGCGTCGTTACGCGCCGCCGGGCCTTGGCGCGGCGTCGACGTCGCCATCGCCGCTTGATACTCCTGGCGGCTCAGCGTGGCGTCGTTGTTCGTGTCCGCGCGCGAGAAGTCGAATCCATCGATGTCGTTGGCTTCCTCGCGGTTCACCTGGCCGTCCGCGTTTTTGTCGGCCCGATCGAACGTCACCTGCTCGGTGCGATCGCCGCCGGGCGGCGGGATTGCGGGCTGCGGGACTGACTGCGTCTGCGGTTGCGCCGGACGTGGGGTCGGTTGTTGGCTGGAAGGTTGCTGTGCGATCGCCGCTGCGCTCATGCCCATCGCCACTAGCGTTGCGAATGCAAGTTTCTTCATCATCATGACTGTTCTCTCCATTCCGTGGTTAACAGACCCTCGCCGTGCGTGGCGCGGGAAGGCGCCCTTGGCTGCAAGACACATGCCACCCTTTGCACCGCGCGGCTTGGGACGGCCGAGGCCGCTTTTTCGCAGGATGAGAATCCGATTGCAGATCGGCCAATCGGCGATAGTTAGCGAATGACGCGTCCCCGCATCGTCATCGTCGGCGCAGGATTCGGCGGCTTGTTCGCCGCGCAGGCGCTCGCGCGCGTGGCCGCCGACATCACGGTCGTCGATCGGCACAACTACCACCTCTTCCAGCCGCTGCTGTATCAGGTCGCCACGGCGGGCCTGCCGCCGTCCGACGTCGCATGGCCGATCCGCTCCATTCTGCGTCGGCAACGCAACGCGACGGTGCTGCTCGGCGAAGTGACGGCCGTCGACACGGCGCGGCGAATCGTCGAGGTCGGCGACCGCTCGCTGCCGTTCGATTACCTCGTCGTCGCGACGGGCTCCACGCATTCGTACTTCGGTCACGACGACTGGCAGCCTTACGCGCCGGGGCTAAAGTCGATCGACGACGCGACGACGATCCGGCGGCGAATCCTCCGCGCATTCGAAGCGGCCGAGATGGAGGTCGACGCAGCGCGCCGCGATCGGTTGCTGCGCTTCGTCATCGTCGGCGCCGGGCCGACGGGCGTCGAGCTCGCGGGCACGATCGCCGAGCTCGCTCGCTTCACGCTAGCGGCAGATTTCCGCCGCATCGATCCGCGCAGCGCAAAGATCGTGCTCGTCGAAGCGGGCCCGCGCGTGCTCGCGGCGTTCAAGGAGCCTCAGTCGAGCTATGCGCTGCGCTCGCTCGCGAGGCTCGGTGTCGAGGTTCGCGTGAATGCGGCCGTCACGGCCTGCGACGAGAGTGGCGTTTCGATTGGTGCCGAGCGTCTCGACAGCGCGACTGTCATCTGGGCAGCCGGCGTCGCGGCTTCAGCCGCGGGGCGGTGGCTCGGCGCGCCGACGGATCGCGCGGGGCGCGTGCTCGTGCAACCCGACTTGTCGACGGGCGGGGACGTGTTCGTCGTCGGCGACGCGGCGAGCTTGACGCTTCCGGACGGCCGCCGCGTGCCGGGCGTTGCGCCGGCGGCCAAGCAGCAGGGACGTTATGTTGCGACGGTCATCGCGGCGCGCATTGCTGGGCGTGCAGCGCCTCCGCCGTTCGCCTATCGCGACGCCGGCAACCTGGCGACGATCGGCCGCAAGTCCGCCGTCATCGAATTTCCATTCGTGACGTTGCGCGGCTTCGTTGCGTGGTGGGTCTGGGGTATCGCGCACATCTACTTTCTCGTCGGCGTGCCGAGCCCCGTGCTCGTGTCGTTTCGTTGGCTCTGGGAGTACTTGACCTACGGCCGCGGCGCCCGCCTCATCACGGGGACCGAGGACGCCGACTAGGGTGATGCAGGCCGATTCGCTGCGGCCAGCTCGGTGAGCTCGTCCGCGAGGCGGTGCCGGCCGAGCTCGCGTGCGTAGGCGGCGAGCTCCGCGGTGAACGCGGCCGGCGGCACGAAGCTCGGCGAGAGCTTGCGGCAGCGTTGCGCGAGCTCGAGAGCGTCGACCTTGCGGCCGGCCTGCCAGAGCCGTGCGGCGAACCGCTCGCCGAGCATCGCCGCGTGGCGCGGGTCGTCCCACGCCAGCATGCCATTGAACGTCCACTGGTAGATCTCGAGGCTGTCGCCCTCGCTGTCGAGGAGCTCCTTGACGGTGCGATACGCTTGCGGCGTCAGGCGGCTGCGCACGGACGCGTAGGCGCGGTCGAGCGTCTTCTGCCATTGCTCCTGCCGATCTTGCTGGGCGCGCTGCTCGGCATCGTCGACGCCCTGCATGAGATCGAGCTCGAAGCGATGCGCGCGCAACGTCGCCCCCGTCGCGAGGAACAGCGCGAGGCTCGCCCACACGGCCGCCATCTCGGCGAAGATCCCGAGATACCACGGCACGTCGCTCGTCAGTGCCGTGAAAGCGCTGAGCAGCAAGCTGACGACCAGGAGCTTCACGTAGTCGACCCCGAGGTCACCCACGAGGCTCGCGAGCCCGGCGGGATTCAAAGCGGCGCCTGCGTTTCTCGTCATCGCCATGATCGCCGCCGACGCGGGGAACACGGCGGCCACGAGCACCAACGACGGCCAGCGCACGGCACCGTCGACGAACGGCGTCGTGGCGAGCAGAAAAAGCAACGTGCCGAACAGCGCCGAGTGCATGACGACCGTGAACTGCCCGAACGGGTTCGTCGACTCGACGTCGGGCGGCGGGAAGTTATTCCAGCCGTTCGCCACGTGCCGCAAGACTGCATAGCCATACCGAAACAGCGACAGCGTGATCAGCAACCGCAGCAGTAGGCCGGCAAACCCGGCTGCCTCGGCGAGCCGCAACAAGAAGCCGTAGACGATCGCCGTCATGATGACGGTCGAATTCGCGAGCGTGCTGAACTTGACTGTTGCCATCGCTCAACGCGGCTCGGGATGAACCCAGAGCGGAATCTCGTGCCACGCTTCGGTCAAACGCCGATCGAGCGCTTCGTAGCCGGGCTCGAAGCGCGCCACCGCCGCCCAGAACCGCCGCGAGTGATTCAGCGCGATCAGGTGGCAGAGCTCGTGAACGAAGAGGTAGCGCACGACGGCGGGCTCGAGAAACAACAACGCCGCGTTCAAGCTCACCGTGCCGCTGTTCGAGCAGCTTCCCCAGCGCGTGCGCTGCAAGCGCACCTGCACGTTGGCCGGCCGCTTGCCGACGACCTGCGACTCGCGGAGCAGCCAAGGGCGCAGGTGATAGTCCGCCTCGTCGAGCAACCAGCCGCGCAGCGCTGCGCCCGCGTTGCGCCGATCCGCAGCGGCGGTCGTCACCACGAGCGACGTATCGTGCGGCCGGCAGCGCGCGCCCGCTCCGGGGGCCTGGCGATACTCGACGTCCCAGCTCCTGCCGATGGCTCTGAGCTCGATGCGCGTCGGTAGGCCTTCCGCACGCAGGGGTTGGCACTGCGCGAGCTCGCGCCGCGCGTCTTCGATCCACTGGCGGTGGTCGCGGACGAATGCATTGACGGCGGAGGCACGGGTTCCCTGCGGCACAACGAGCTCGAGCGTGTGCGGCGGCAGCACGCGCAGCGTCAGATAGCGCGCTCGGCGGCTTTCGCGGACGCTGAGGGGCGTTTGCGCGAGGTCTGCGGGAGGCGATCCGCCGCGCGATTCGAAGAGTCCGAGCTGCTCGGCCATGGCGCGTATCGAATACCAGCGCGACGCAGAACGCAACGGTGCGAGGCTGCGCTACAAGCCGCTGCGCGCGCTCTGTAGTGCGGCCCGCACGTCGAGCGCCGCGCGATAATCCGGGGCCAGCAGCAGCGCACGCTCGACGAGGTCGCGCGCCGCGCGCGCTTGGCCGCGGTCGAGGGCCAGGGCGGCCGTCGCCGTCAACGCCTCGGCGTGACCCCAATCGGGATCGTCGAACGACGGGGCCCAGGCGTCGAAGGCTTCGACGACGGTCGCGAGCTTCGCCGCAACCGCATCGCGTTCCGCCGCGTCGTCCCCGGCCGCATCCGCGAACGCCCAGGCTTCAACGAGCGCGATCCGCGGGTTGTCGGCGTCGCGCTCGCGCGCCTGCGCGAGCGCGCGCTCCCGTCGGCCGTCGTCGCCCGCAAAGTGCGCGCACGCCGCGACCAGCACCCACGCTTCGGCCGCGAACCGCTTGTCGAGCCCCGCCGGCACGTCCCGCTCGGCGCACGCACCGAGGCGCGCCAATGCCGGTCGATCGGCGCTGCCGAGCTGCGCGCGGCGCAGCGCCGCGAAGTCGCGGTAGTAGAAGACGTCGGGTGAATCGGCGAGCCGGTCGAGCCCCGTCATGGCGGCCTCGATCGTGCGCGGCTCGGCGTGGTAATAGCCGTAGTGCACTCGGCCCGCTAGATCGAGCAGCTCGGCCGACGGAGCGGCATGAGCTGCGAATGCCGCAACGGTCGATGCGGCGAGCAACGCTGGGGTCAAACGCATGGCCGAAGTCTACCCCGCCACGTTGCTCTACTAGCCGCGCGTCGTCACAATCCCGCGCCGAATGTTTGACTTAATCGACATCGGCGCCAACCTGACGCACGAGAGCTTCGACGACGACCGCGACGCAGTTCTCGCGCGGGCCGCCGCCGCGGGCGTCGCCCGCATCATCGTGACGGGAACCTCCGTGACGAGCAGCGTGCAAGCCGCGGCCCTCTGCGAGGCTACCCCTACGCGGCTGTTCGCGACCGCAGGCGTGCACCCGCACCACGCCGCGGAGCTCGATACACATACGGCGGCCGCCCTCCGCTCGCTGCTCGCGAATCCCGCCTTCGTGGCCGTCGGCGAATGCGGCCTCGACTTCTTCCGCGACTACTCGCCGCGCGATGCGCAGCGGCGCGCACTCGCTGCGCAGCTCGAGCTCGCGGCCGAGGTTCAAAAACCGGTGTTCCTGCACGAACGAGATGCGCACAAGGAGCTCGTCGCGATGCTCGCCCCCGCGCGCGCGAGCCTCGCGGGCGGCGTCGCCCACTGCTTCACGGGCGGTCCCGCAGAGCTCGACGCCTATCTCGAGCTCGATCTGCACATCGGCGTCACGGGTTGGGTATGCGACGAGCGCCGCGGCGCCGAGCTGCGGGCGGCCGTGCCGCGGATCCCGCTCGACCGGCTGCTCGTCGAGACCGACGCGCCGTACCTGTTGCCGCGCGATCTCGCGCCGAAGCCGCGGAGCCGGCGCAACGAGCCGCAGTACCTCGCTCATGTGCTCGAGCGCATCGCAGCACTCGCGGGGCAACCTGTGGAGGTCGTCGCGCAGGCGACGACGGCCAACGCCGAGCGGCTCTTCGGCCTACGCGCTCGGTGACGTCAGGGAACCGGCTCGATGGCAGCCTTGACGCGGTCCCAATGCGGCGAGAACGCCACGAGCAGGCGCTCGAGGTCCTCCCGCTCCGGACGGCGATAACGCTCGACGAGCTCGGCCGCAGACAAGACGTCGCGCGGCCGTCCCTTCGTGAAATCCGCGCCGCCGGCGAACAGCACATAGCCGGCGACGGGCACGTCGCGCACGAGCTGGCGCAGTGCCGCGACGCGGTCGTAGAGCGTGCCGAGTGGGTTCGGGAACGTGAAGCGGCCTTGCTTGCCGATCACAGTCCATTCGGCCATGCGCTCGCTGGCGAAGATCGTGCCGGCGAACGATTTGGCGTCGATGACGACGAGCCCTTGGCCCGTCAGCAGCAAGTGCTCGACCTGGATGTGCCCACCCATGCCGTCCGGCACGAGCACGTTTTGCAGCCGCTCGATGGCCACGGACTCGATCGCCTGCTTGAGCTCGGGACCGCGGCGGCGGCGCCAATAAAGCCAGCCCAAAAGGGCAACGACCGCGACGAGCGCGCCAATTCCGGCAATGATCGCGTACTGAGGCATCACGCTAGGTAGCCGTTGTAAGTAATTGTTATTACTACCACGTATCGAGCTCCGCGGCGAACTGTTCGAGACTCGGCTGCAAGCGCGTGCTCGCCGTCGGGCGATCGAGGAGCTTTGCCAGTGCCGGTGGAACAGGAACCGCGCGGCCGATCACGGGCTCGACGATGGTCTCGAACTTCGCGGGGTGTGCCGTCGCGCTGACGATCCATGGCCGCCCCGCCTTGCGCGCCGGCGGCAGATGATCGTAGACCCAGAACGCCGTCGCGGTGTGCGGGCACCAGACCTCGCCGTACCGCTCGAAGCCCAACGCGATCTGCGCGCGAATGGCGGCGTCGTCGACCGGATAGGACTCGATGCTCGTGCGCAGCTCCGCAAAGTCGGGCAGCAGGTGGCGCAGCCGCTCCATGTTGCTCGGGTCGCCGACGTCCATTGCGGATGCAAGCGTCGCGACGCTCGGGCGCGGCTGCCATTGTCCCGTCGCGAGAAAGTCGGGGATCGTGCGGTTCGCGTTCACGGCCAGCACGACCTCGCGCACGGGCAACCCCATCGCGCGCGCCCAGACGCACGCCACGCCGTTACCGAGGTTACCGCTCGGGACGATCGACCCCACTGCGGTCCCGTGACGCCGCCAATGCCACAGGCTCGCCGCCGCGTGGTAGGCGAGCTGCGGCAGCAGCCGGCCGATGTTGATGCTGTTGGCTGCCGTCAAGCGGTGGCGTCGCTGCAAACCCGCATCCCTGAAGGCGGCCTTCACGAGGGCTTGGCAGGCATCGAACGGGCCGTCGACCTCGAAGGCACGCACGTTGTCGCCCCAGCACGTGAGCTGGTGTTGCTGGCGAGGAGACACCTGCCCCTTGGGGAACAGCACGCCGACGCGAATGCCGCTCCTGCGATGAAACGCCGCTGCGACCGCTCCGCCGGTGTCGCCCGACGTCGCGACGAGAATCGTCAGGGGCCGAGCATCCGTCGAGCGGTCCAACGCGCGCTCCATGAGCGCGGCAAGGAAACGCGCCCCGACGTCTTTGAACGCGGCCGTCGGGCCGTGAAACAGCTCGAGCACGGCGAGCTCGCCGTTGGCAGAGAGCGGCTTCAGCGGCAACGGGAAGTCGAACGCATCGCGGCAAATGGCGCCGAGCTCGCTCTCGAGCCCAGAGCCCTCGAAGAACGGCGCGAGCACCTCGGCCGAGATTTCGGCCAAAGACTCGCCGCGCACGCCGTGAGGGTCGATGCGCGGCAACTCGTCGGGCACGAACAAACCGCCGTCCGCGGCCAGGCCGCGCATCACGGCGTCGACGAGACCCGAACCCTCCGCTCCGCGCGTGCTGAGATATCGCATCGCAAGGCTAATTGTGATTGCCCGAGAGCATGGTGCAAAGACGCAGGAGGTCCGCGAAGATGCCGCCGGCCGTGACGGCCGGGCCGGCGCCGGGGCCACGGACGATGAGCGGATTGTCGCAATAGCGCCCGGTTTCGAACTGCACGATGTTGTCGGTGAGGCTGATGTTCGCGAACGGGTGCTTCGGCGCGAACGACTCGAGCCCGACCTTGGCTTTGCCGGCTCGCACGTCGATCGCGGCGACGTAGCGCAGCACTTGGCCGCCCCGCTTCGCGCCGGCCACCCGTTCCGCCATCGGCGCATCGAAGTCCGGCAGGCGCTTCAGGAACTCCTCGACGGAGGCGTCCTTCAGCGCCGCGGGGACGAGACTCTCGACGTCAATGTCGGCAAGCTCGAGCGTGAGCCCGGCCTCGCGCGCGAGGATGACGGCTTTGCGCGCGACGTCCGTGCCCGACAGGTCGTCGCGCGGATCGGGCTCCGTGTAGCCCTTACGCTTAGCCTCGCGCACGATCTCCGAGAACGGCCGCGTGCCGTCGAACAGGTTGAACAGATACGCGAGCGTGCCGGAGAAGATGCCGCTGATGCTGCGGATCTCGTCGCCGGTCTGAACGAGGTCCTTGACCGTCTGGATCACCGGCAAGCCGGCGCCGACGGTGGCTTCGTAGAGGAAGTGCGCACGCGAGCCGCCGCTCAGGCGCTTCAGCTCCTGGTAGTACGCAATCGGCCCGCTGTGGGCGCGCTTGTTCGGTGTGATGACGTGAATGCCGCGCTGCAGCCAGTCGGCGTAGCGGTCGGCGACCGCTTGATTGGCCGTGCAATCGATGAGCACGGCATGCGGCAGGTAATCGGCCTGGACGTGCGCGACGACCTTGTCGGCGTCCATCGGGCTACCCTTCTCGAGCGAGTCGCGCCACTTCTTGAGATCGAGCCGTTGCTCGTCGAGCGCCATCTTCTTGCTGCCGGCGATCGCACGCACGCGCAAGTCGAGATTGAACTTCGTGCGCAGCGCCGGAGCGGCGCCCGCAAGCTGGTCGAGCAGCGTGCCGCCGACGAGCCCGGGGCCGAGCACGCCGATCGAGACGGTCTTCGCCGACAGATAAAAACTCGAGTGGACGGCGCGGATCGCGCGCGTCATGTCCTTGGCGTCGATGACGGCCGAGATGTTGCGCTCGGAGGCACCCTGCGCGATCGCGCGCACGTTGATGCTCGCGTTGCCGAGTGTTCCGAAGAATCGGCCCGCGCTGCCCGGCATGCCCGCCATGTCGTCGCCGACGACGGCGACGATCGCGCACCCCTTCGTGACGCCGACACGTTGCACCTGCCCTTCGCTGAGCTCGACGGCGAACGCGCGCTCGACGACCGTACGTACCTGGTCCGCGGTCTCTTCGCGCACCGCGAAGCAAATCGAGTGCTCCGAGCTGCCTTGCGAGATCAGCATTACCGACACGCTGGCATCGCGCAGCGCGCCGAACAGCCGATCGGCAGTGCCCGGAACGCCGATCATGCCGGCACCCTCGAGATTCACGAGCGCAACCTTGTCGATGCCGCTGATGCCTTTGACGGCCGCCGCGCGCGAGCCCGACGACGCCGAAATCTTCGTTCCGGGGTGCGTCGCGTTGAACGTGTTGCGGATCCACAGCGGAATGCCGCGGCCGACGGCCGGCGCCATCGTTTGCGGATGAATGACCTTGGCGCCGAAGTACGCGAGCTCCATGGCTTCGCTGTACGACATCTCGTCGATGATCTTGGCCTCCGGCACCTGGCGCGGGTCACCGCTC
>Ga0190271_10002691_pt1 | contig 10890 bp, 8 predicted proteins | sample Popmic356T_FD_133747 | JGI IMG/M metagenome (GOLD analysis project Ga0190271, IMG submission 133747) | Populus adjacent soil microbial communities from riparian zone of Weber River, Utah, USA - 356 T | ecosystem: Environmental > Terrestrial > Soil > Riparian zone | place: USA: Utah | collected...
ATATGGAGTACTGGTAGCGCCGTTGGCTACCGAACATTGACCGCAGCCAACGCACTTAGTACCGGAGGCAGTTCTACATCCATGACCGTTCCCGGTGATGGTGTTGCTTATCAGCGATCTGCCACCGGCAAAGTCGTCGTTACTAACGGAGGTTCACTTCAGTCTATAGGAGTGATGTACTTTAATAGTGCGGACAGCATAACTCCCTCCTTTGTAACCCCGACAGCCGCCAATGCACAGGCTCCTCATCGTATAGGCGTTGATACGTACACTTTAGATGTCTCAATCATTTATCGATCATCGGTTGATCAAGACCTTTATGTCATTAAGTCATCCAACGATGGTGCAAGCTGGGGCGCTGCATCGCCGTTCTTTACAGGCAACGTTGCAAACCTAGACACGGCAGTGTCGCGCAGTACCAGTGGCAGTATGTATGTAAGAGGCCCTAATCGGGTTGTTGGTTATTTTGCCAACGATAGCGGCACATGGAAATACAACGAGTATGTAGTCCTAACAGCTACGGCGGATGGCTGGAGCTCTGTTGATGACGGTTATAATGTTACGCTAACAAACAGCGACAAGACAGCAACGTTCGCCAATTCATCAGGTGCCATCCGTAGCACAAAGGGTAACACGACAGGCAAGTATTATGGTGAAATAGCTTATTCGGGGGTTGCCGGGAACCAAGGTTATTCCGGCATCAAGACACAGGCGTCAACACCTATCGGTATTGTTAATGAAACCGCCTGTGTATTTAGTGACGGACAAATACGCGTAAACGGCACAGGATACCTCAGTCTTGGCCAGCCAGTTGCTGGCGATGTGATGTGTTTCGCAATTGATCTGGACGCCCAGCTGTTCTGGGCCAGAAAGAACGGAGGCAATTGGAACGCTAATGCGGCAGCCAACCCTGCAACAGGAACAGGAGGGCATAGCACTGTAGGTATGTCTGGGGCGATGTGCCTATGGGCAATGGCGTCGCAGACCAACAACGTATCGACCGTTCGCACTGAAGCTGCTGAATTAACCCAGTTGACCCCATCAGGGTTCCTGTCATGGATGGGTGAAACCCTCACCATTGACCCCAACGTCAACGTCACGCCCACGGGCGTCAGCGCGGGCACAGCGGTAGGCACGGCCAGCATCACGGCCAAGCAGGCCATTGATATCATGCCTGCGGGCGTCAGTGCCGCAGCGGTACTGGGCACCGCCACGGCGGGCATCAAGATCAGCACCAGGGCCACGGGCGTTAGCGCAGCCACGGCTGTAGGCACCGCCACGGCCACCGGCAAGGCCAACGTCACGGGCGCGGGCGTCAGCGCCGCCACGGCTGTGGGCACAGCCACGGCGGTGGGCAAACGGGCCATAGACATCACACCTGCGGGTGTGGCCGCTGGCGCGGCTGTTGGCACAGCCACGGCGGTGGGTAAATGGGTCATCAACGTCACACCAGCGGGCGTCAGCGCCGCCACGGCGGTGGGTACGGTCACTGTAACGACACCTGTGGCTGGCCCTGAGCAACCCGACGCATGGGACACCGTAAAGACTATTTCTTCAGCAAGCGAAGAGTACTACGACGGCAACAAGACGGTAGTTATGCCAACGAGCGGTTGGCTCCGTGCGCGTTCAACGACAGCATATACCAGCGGAAAATATTATGCCGAAGTAATACCTGTCTTCGACTCCTATTGCGAAATCGGTCTGGCCGGCACAGTTTCTGAATTTGCTAGGTATACAAATTTCGGTGAAGTCTGGGATATCGTAGAGCAAGACGCCGGTCTAATGCCTACGTTCAATTCCGTTAACACTATTGGTATTGCTGTTGACGTGACGCTTGGCAAAGTTTGGTTTCGTGTCAACGGAGGTGTTTGGAACCAAAGTGCTACAGCCAACCCGACAACCAATACCGAGGGCTTTACACTGCCCTCATCCGGGGTTGCAACCCACATCTTTGCTTACTTGGACACTGGTGGCGACTCCGCAACAATTTTCACGACAACATTTGAGACTCCGCCCCCATCTGGTTTTGGTGCTTGGTACGGTGGTGGCGGCACCAATGTCACCGTAACACCAGCCGGAGTGAGCGCGTCAGCCCAGCTGGGCACGGCCATGGCCACCGGACCACTGCGCACCGGCAAGTGGGACCCGGCGTCAACTAGCATGGGCGTGAACCTAAGCAACGGCGACACCACGGCCAGCGCCAACAATGCAGGCGAAGCTGAAGCGACCAGCCTGACGGGCCACACCTCTGGCAAGTTCTACGCAGAGTTCTGGAAGATCAAGATTATAAACGACGATTTTGTTGGTCTGGCGGATGATCCAGACGGCAGTGACTATGAACCGTATCTTGTCTACGGTGCATACGGCGGTTTTGAGGGCACCAGTTACGAATATGACGTAGACCTTTGGTCTTGGACAAACGGCGATGTCATCTGCCTTGCCGTTGACATCACCGGACGCAAGGCGTGGTTCCGCAAGAATAGCGGCACATGGATACCGTCCGGTGACCCGGTAGCAGGCACTGGCGGCGCGGACCTTGGCGTCGCACCTATCAACGATCTGCGCCTAGTATCGTGGCAGGACAATGTAGGCAGCAGCGCCTCACTGCTGTCCGGCCCTGACTTCATCCACACCGTACCCGCTGGCTTTACCTCATGGGATGCCCCGCCCAACGGCTTCAGCATTGATGCCGATCTTACCTATAAGGTCACCACTGCGATTGGTGACAACGATGTCACTAGCATCAACACGGCTCCCCCGGACAACCCGGCAGGGTACGCCAACTGGTATGGCGAAGACGTAGTCGCTGCTGATGTCAATGTCACGCCGACCGGGGTGGCCGCGTTGGCTCAGGTGGGCACGGCTACGGCTGCGGCTGGCAACAGCATCAGCGTGGCCGCCGTTGGCGCGGGCGCTACTGCCCTAGTAGGTACGGCGACTGTCACGGCCAAGCAGGCCGTCAACATCACGCCAGCGGGTGTCAGCGCTCCGGCGTTGGCAGGTGCCGTCAGCATTGCCGTGGGCGGTGGCATCAGCGTGCAGCCAGCCGGGGTGACAGCGGCGGCTCAGGCAGGTACTGCGACGGTGACGGCCAAGCAGGTCGTCAACGTGGCGGCCACGGGCGTCAGCGCGGCCACGGCCACTGGCACGGCGGCAATCCGCATAGACAGCAGCACGGCGGCCACGGGCGTGGCGGCGGCGGCTCAGGTGGGCGCGCCAGCCATCACGGCCAAGCAGTCAATCGTTATACCGGCTGTGGGTGTCAGCACGGCGGCGGTGACGGGTGGCGTCACTGTTGCCGTGGGCGGCGGCATCAGCGTACAACCGGGTGCGGTGACGGCTGCCGCCGTTGCAGGTACGGCGACCGCCACAGGCAAGCGATTCGTTTCCACCCCGGCAACAGGCGTCAGCGCCGTTGCGCAGGTGGGGACGCCAACGGTCAGCGTGCGCTCGTCGGTGGCATCCATGGGTGTCACAGCAGCGACCGCGCTGGGTGCCGCCACGGCTCTGGGCAAGCAAACTGTAGTCGTGGCGGCTACCGGCGTTAGCGCCACGGCGGTGCTGGGTGGTGCCAGCGCCTCAGCTGGCGGCAGCATCAGTGTCACGCCCAGCAGCGTAGCGGCGGTCGCCCAAGTGGGCACGCCCACGGCTGTTGGTAAGCAGGCCGTTACCGTCACACCTGTTGGCGTGGCGGCGCAGGCTCAGGTTGGCGGCGCTACCGCCACAGCCAAGATCAACATCAGCACCATGCCTGTGGGGCAGGTGGTCACCACGGCGGTGGGCGCGGTCACCGTCACGGCCAAGATCAACGTCAACGTCATGCCGGTGGGCGTGGCGGCGGCGGCTCAGGTGGGCACGCCAGCGGTGGGCGCTGGTGGTGGCATCACGGTCACGCCTGCGGGCGTGGCGGCCATGGCTCTGGCGGGCACGGCAACGGCCACCGGCAAGCGGGTGGTGAACGTTACCCCTGCGGGTGTATGGACCGTAGCGGTGACCGGCACGGCCACGGCAGTAGGTTTGACGGGAGGCGTGGGTGTCTGGATGGGCACCGCGTGGGAACAGAAACCGGTCAAGGTATGGACCGGCAGCGCATGGGCAACCAAGCCGCCCAAAACGTGGAATGGTAGCGCTTGGGTTTAAGGAGAACAAAATGTCCTTAGCTGGTATCTTACTGGGCCTGATCAACATAGCAATCGTGGTGGCGATTTTCATGCTGGTGGGGGCCGTCATCGTATGGGGCCTGTCAATGATGAGCCTGCCTGTCCCCGCCACCGTGCAGAAGGGCTTCATGGTGGTGGTGGGGTTGATCGCCCTATACATGCTTGTGGCGCTACTTTTGGGCATGCCAACCATTCATCTGGTTAGCAGCGCCTCTTAACGTGCCCGCTGGGGTGGCTAGCAGCCCCGCCAGCGCGTTTCTTAGGGCTGGGTGGTGTCTGAGGCCACCCAGAGGCCCTGTAGCCCCTGTAGCCCCTGTCTGTGAGGTTTTGAGAAATGTCTGAAAGCGCAGATACCGCGATACCCACTGACTTTTTCACTGATGACGGCTTCGTGAAGTCATGCGGTATGAGTTCACACCCCAGACCGGGGGACACCGTGGTCATTGACGGCACGATGTATGAAGTCGTCAAATTGGCGTGGGATTTTGACGTGGGCGGCATTCCACTATTGGTGCGTGTCAACGTCAAATAACCCCTACCCTACCCAGCCTTGCCACACCTTACTATACCCGACCACATCAGACCAGACCGGAAGTAAAGGGTGTTGAAGTGAGGCGCGACCCCCAGTGGGGTTGGAACAAGAGGTCGCGCCAATCAGGCCAGTAATGCCTAGGAGGGCAATCACGAACTGGCCAGATTATCCTTGCGGTGGCGGCGGCGCATTTTCAGAGCGCCCAGACCCGCCAGAGCCGTACCGAACAGCCATACGCCTGCGGGCAGCGGTACAGGTGCCACAGTCGGAGTTGCCCGCAGGAAGAACGAGTCCGGCCCGTCGTTCGCGCCGCTGATGCGAGCATAGAACGCCAACTGGTCGGTGGCGTTGATGCCGGTAAGCGTCAGCCCGGTCAGCAGGTAGTCAGCATAGCCGGTGCCGTTGTGGATGGATGGCAGCGCCACGCCGCCCGGTTCCGGTGAGAATGACGCGAGAATGGTGTGCTGCGTCAGGTTCAGGAAGAAAAACGACTCCAAAATCTGTGCGTCTTTGGTGTTGTTCATGTCGATGCCAATCGAGAAGTCCAGATCGAAATCACCCACGCTCGCCAAGTAGTTGGTCAGGAATGAACCCGAGTAGTTGTTGGCGGCGAGGGTGTCCAGACCCAGCGTTTCCCCAACGGTGCCTGACGAGAAATAGATCAGGTTGCCGTCGTTGCCGTCGTTGCCGAACATGTTGTAGCCGAAATCCGTCTGCCCCGGTTGGTTCGCGCCGCAGATAATGCACGGCGAGTCCCTCGGCTGATTGTCGGTCGGGCTTGGCGTGGCAGATAGTGTCAGGTCTGACGTGTCAGGGGCCGTCCACTGCTGCCCCGCAAGAGTTTGGAAGGTCACGGCGTTTGCAGGTGATCCCCAAGCCAGCAGAAGCGCAAGGGCTGCTGTCCCCAGTGTGTATCTCATGTGAAGTTATCCCCAATATTGAGCAGCACACTATGCCAGCCGCCCCTTGGCCATGCAAAAATCGTAATACAAGCACAGTACACCCTTAAAAAATAGGCGACTAGCGGTTTATTTATAATCCCTACCTAACCTCACCTAACCCCGCCTTGTCCTACCTAGCCTAACCATACCACTCCAAAATTAAATCCATGCTGCCAACCCGTCTTGCACCACGGCGCGCGCCACGTTGCGCTTGGTGCGCAGGGCGTTGATGATCTTTTCATCAAGAGTTCCTGCCGCCACGATGTCAACATATGTCACAGTCCCTTTAGTACCTATGCGATGGGTGCGGTCTTCACTCTGGTCCCTGATTTCCCAATCGTAACCATTTGAATAATAAACGACTAAAGTAGCTGCCGTCCACGTGCGGCCACGGGCACCGGCTTGATCGGTAGCCACCATGAAGCGGCGGCGGCCCGCCTGAAAGTCGGCCTCGTAGTCTTCACGCTGAGAACTGCCAACATCACCATGCCACGCGGCAACGGCATCCTCACCGTAGAGTTCACGCAGGCGCTTGATGACCAGCGCCACGTCCTCACGCCAGTGGCACCAGATCACCACCTGTTCCTGCTCGTCAGCGGCATTGATGATATGCTCAACAGCGGTCATGCGGTTGCTGGCAATGCGGCGAATGATGCCGTCATCGGTCTTGATGTGGCCGCAGATCACGCTGTGCATGCGCATCAGCTGGGTGACCACCAGTTCGGTTGATACCGGGACAAACTCCATGCTGTCCTTGATGCTCACCTTGGCCAACGCAAACTCACGTAGCTCCCGGTAGACGGTCTGTTGTTCCTTGGTAAGCTCAACCTCCCAGCGGCGGTAGACCTTGGGCGGCAGGTCAAGGCAGTCCACTTTGCGCCGCCTGAAACTGTGCAGGCTGACCAGATGCTGTAGCTCCGCAGTATTGAGGGGGCCACCCTCCTTCTTGAAGCTGTAGCCCGCTCCCTGCATGAGGAACATTTTGTTGAAGTGCGCCTGAAACATGACGAAGTGTTTGAACCCCAGCGGGTTGGCACCGGGTCGCAGGAACTCAAACTGCGCCCACAGGTCTGATTGTGAGCCGGTAGACGGGCTGCCGGTCATGATGCGGCGCATCACGGCCAGCTGGGCCAGCTTGTGCAGCATCCGTGTGCGCTTGGCACCGGGCGTCTTGATGGTGGTTGACTCGTCAACAATCATCATGGTGCGGTAGGTGGCACAGAATTTCTTGACCAGATCAGCCGCGTCAACCGTGCTGGCTAGGCTTTCAACGTTGATCAGCAGTATGCGGGGGCTGGGCTGGCTGGTGTTCAGCAACTGCTTGCGCGCCTCAGCGTCTTGCCGCTTGCGGCCTGCACGATACATGTAGGTTTGCGCGGTGTCACGGTACTTGTCCCACATCCAGCGCTGCACCTCACCGGGGTTCTCCCTGCTGAGGCGGCCCCAGTTGGTGTAGACGCCCTTGGGCGCAATGATGATCAGGCCGTCAACTCGGTTGTCTTCATAGTTCAGCAAGAAGTCGTCAAGCGCTACGCGGCTTTTACCCAAGCCCATTTCAAGGAAATAGGCGAAGAAGTCACGCCGCCAGCCAATGGCCAAAGCCTCTTGCTGATGCGCTAGTGGGGCCGACCGGGGGGCATAGGTGTCAGGGATGTCTTGAAGCATGAAATGAGTGTAACCTCCGTCAACCGGGGGTTCAATAGCTGGTGCCAAGCGATCAAACTGATATGTGATGCGTAAAGTGATAATAGCGCAACGCCTTGCATTTGCTGGCTGCGCGCGTGCGTGTTATCATTATATCACTTTATCGGAATCATACACATACCCCTAAAAATAAAATGACCTCTTACACGTAAAGAAGGTTTTGATGCCGCGCCGTGGGATGGTAACCTTACCCGGTAGTCAACCTTAGGACAAATCACATGACCCAGAATGATCCCCCGGCAGCGGCAACGCTTGAGCGTATGCGGCAGCTGGCGGCTGAGCTTAATGACATTGACGACCGTATTGCCAAGAACGAGGCCCGCATCCTAGAGCTTCAGGTGCGGCGCTTGGCCATCATCACCAAAGACCTTGTTGAACTGATGGATGACGCTGACGTGCCCTTGCTTCAGGTGGAGGGGCGGCAGTTCAAGGCCATGGCCTATTACCGGGCGTCAATACCGATTGAAGACCAGAACCACCCCGGCCTTGAATGGCTTGAGACGCACGATGCGGGTGACCTGATCAAAAACCAGATTGTTGCCGAGTTTGCGCGCGGCAGCAATGAAGAGGCCAAGTTGGCCGAGCATCTGATCAAGACCCGCTTTCAACAGGCTGAGGTGTCACGCAGGCGTTCTGTGCATCACGCCACGTTGACGAAGTGGCTGCGCGAGATGCATGAAAGTGGTGAACAGTTGCCGCCGTTGGATTTGATCGGTGGTACTGTGGGCCGCATCGTAAAGATAACCCAAGTGAAGGAGTGAGAACATGGCCAAAGAAGTAGTAAAGAAGGAGAACGGCAACGGCGGTGACCTGATTACCGCTGAAATGCTGGAGCAGATGCTGGCAGATGCCGGGGCTGGCGTCAGCACGGCATCAGAAGATAACATCCTGCCGTTTGTGGTGTTGCTTCAGGATATGAGCCCTGAAGTCAAGAAGCGCGACCCAGAGTACGTTGAGGGCGCGGAGCCGGGGATGTACTTGAACAAGGCGACCAAGCAGCTGTACGCAGGCGATGAAGTCACGGCCAAGCGCACCGGCAAGCCGCGTCTTGAGTTCCAGCACTGCATGCTGAGCAAGGAGGTTGTTGAGTGGGTGCCGCGCGAGCAGGGCGGCGGGCTGGTGGCGCGCCATCAGATCGTTGGCACGGTTGAGGACACCATGCGCAAGCTGGGCGGCAAGCAGGGCAATGACCCGGCCAACCCTGCCAGATGGTCCACCAGCCGCAGCACTGAGTTGCTGGAGACCCGCTACCACTTTGGCCAAATCCTCACGGGTGACGTGCCGCAGCCAGCGGTGATTGCCTTCAAGTCAACGGGCCACACCGCCAGCAAGCAGTGGAACACGCTGATGGGCGGCTTCAAAATCATTGACCCGACAACCAAGAAGCCCATGATTATCAACGGCGAAGTGCGCCCCATGGCCAGCTGGTACAGGCGCTACATCATCGGCAGCAAGCCGCGTGAAAACAACAAGGGCAGCTTCTACGTGACCACAGTGGATGACGGCGGCAAGATTGAAGACCGTGGCCTTCTGGCGGCGGGCAAGACGCTTCATGAAGGGGCCAAGGCTGGCCTGATCAAGGCCAGCACCGATGAGGGCCATGACACTGGCGGGGTGTCTGACGAAATCTGAGCAGCATGACCGGGGGAAACCCCGGTCAACTCTTTTGGCCCCGAAGAGGATTTAGGCAAATGGCAGACCAGACACTCGTGAACCGTTTTGTAAAACGGTTCGGTGGGTTCCCCAACGCATACGGTACACACGACCCTGAGGCCGCGACAAAAAGCGTGTTGCGTGGCAAGATAGAAATCAGGAGTTCAGCCCTCACTAAACGCGGCAAGCATTTGGATTGGGTCAAGCTGTGGCGTGACCATCTTGATGGCACGGTGCCGCTGGGGGTTATACCTATTGACGAGAATAATCTGGTCTTGTTCGCCGTCATAGACATTGATGAATATGACGTGGATATACAGTTCCTGTATAGGGAACTTGACAGGGAGGGTGCACACGTCGTCATCACCATGTCAAAGTCAGGTGGTGCGCATATCTGGGCGGTCTTCAACCAGAAGATCACGGCCACGTTTGCGCAGGCGGGCATGCAGGAGCTGGCCGCCGCTGTAGGCTATGGCGGCTCAGAGATATTCCCCAAGCAGCGGCAGGTGGCGCTGGAGCGCGGTGACTTGGGCTCATGGATCAATATGCCTTACTTTGGCGATACCCGCTGGGCGTGCAGGCGCTTGGGGCCTGATGAATATACACCCAACATGCCAATCAAGGATAGAAACCTTCTGGCCAAGATGACGCCTGAGGAGTTCATGGATGAGTGTGATCGGCTGGCGGCGCTTGCGCCGTGGCTGGGTGAGGATGTACGGGCAAAGCCCCGAGACAAGCGGGGCGGTGAAAGCGAATCAAACAAAGAAGCTGACAGGGTGTTCGCTGATGGTCCACCCTGCCTGCAACACCTGAGCGCCATGACCGTGAAGGAAGGCTCGCGTAATGAAGGCATGATGGCCTTTGGCATCTTCGCTAAAAAGAAATACCCGGACTGGGAGTCTGAGCTACTGCGTTGGAACCAATTGTTCTTTGACCCGCCACTGCCTGCTGTGGAGTTGGCTGACATTATCAAGCGGTTGCGGGCCAAGGAGTATTTCTACCCGTGCAAGAAGCCGCCCATTGTCATGCATTGCCAGAGCGCGTTGTGTCGTACACGCAAGCATGGCGTGGCGTCAGGCAACACTGAGGGGTTGCCGGTTATCAGCGGCCTGAGCGTGCTGCCCACGGACCCACCGCTGTGGTTCATAGACGTTGGTGAACACCGGATTGAACTGACCACGCAGGAACTGGTGAATTACCGCAATTTCCAGACGGTGTGCACCGAGCGTTTCTACAAGCGATTTGAAGGCATGACGCAAAAGGCGTGGGATGTCGTCATATCACATGCCCTGCGTGAAGTTAACCGGATTGAGGTGACCGAGGAGGTAGGCTACGGCGGCCAGTTCATTGAGATACTGGATGACTTCATCAACAACCACAAGCAGAGCAATTCACGTGACGAGATATTGCTGGGCCTGCCGTGGCTTGATGAAGAGGACCCCGACATCACCAAGCACCTGTACTGGTTCAGGCTGAAGGATTTGCAGAAATTCTTAAACGACGCTAATTTCAAAATATACACACGTGGCCAGATGATTACGCGGCTGCGGTCCATAGGTGGCGATAACAGTTTCTTCAACCTGAAGGGCAAGGGCACACGGGTCTGGAGCGTACCCAGAGGGTTTGCAGCCAAGACCGTGACGCCCACGCCCAGACAACCTGCACAGGACCCAATATGATACCGTTTATCCCTCTAGTTGCCGGTGTTGACCCCGGCTATCTCCCCGGTTTCTTCAACCAAGATGACCCGCGTCCCGCGCGTGAACAGATCAACGCAGCCTATGCCCACGGCGGCGGCTGGCGGCCCATGAAGGGCTGGGCGCATGATCCAGTTACCCGCAGCATACAGTATGTGGCTGAGCCCGGTGACCCGCCGCTTGAGCCGCTGGCCGTGGCGGCG
>Ga0190271_10002692_pt1 | contig 10890 bp, 11 predicted proteins | sample Popmic356T_FD_133747 | JGI IMG/M metagenome (GOLD analysis project Ga0190271, IMG submission 133747) | Populus adjacent soil microbial communities from riparian zone of Weber River, Utah, USA - 356 T | ecosystem: Environmental > Terrestrial > Soil > Riparian zone | place: USA: Utah | collected...
CCCGACGCGGGCATGGACGCCCGCGGTAGAACAACGCATGGAGCAATTGGCGAGGTTCCCATGAGCAAATCGGGCTTTTGCATCGCCGCCGTAGTCGCCGCCCTGCTGACTGCGCCGGCTGCCGCGCACCACTCCTACGTCGAGTTCGACCAGCAGAGCACCGTCGAGATCGAAGGCACGTTGGTCGCCGCTGCGTGGCAGAACCCGCATTCGCGTTTTACGGTGGCCCTGGCCGACGGCACTCGCTGGGACATCGAAAGCTCGGCGGTCAACGGACTGCGCCGCGCCGGCGCGCCGTTGGAGCTCTTCGAGGTAGGCACGAAGGTCAAGGTGGCCGGCTGGCCGTCGACGAGGGCCGCGAGCCGCTTGTTCGGGACGAACATCCTCTCCGCGAGCGGCCAGGAGCTCATCTTGTTTCGCGCGCCGCCGCGGTGGGGCCCGGGCGCCATCGGACTCGCGCGGCAGGCGGTGGCTGCCAGCGCGCCCACGGAGTCTGCGAGAACGATCTTCCGGACCTGGGGATCGGCTTACGCGAGGCCCGGCGTGCCGGACGATCCCGACGCGTCGCCGAGCTCGCTCTGGCGCGTGCCGTTGCCGCTCACGGAAGCCGCGCGCCAAGCCGAGGCCGGTTTCGACGCCGTCAAGTACAACATGAGCCTGGGGTGCGCCCCGAAGAATATGCCATTCGTCATGGTCGTCCCGGGCCCGACCGACTTCGTGGATCGAGGCGAGACGATCCTGCTGCGAATCGAAGAGTTCGACGTCGTGCGGACCATCCACATGAACAGCCGCGAGAATCCCTCCTCGCAGCCCAAAACACCGCTCGGTTACTCGGTCGGCCGTTGGGAGGTCGAGACGCTCGTCGTGGAGACCGGCAGCGTGGGTGCGGAGTATCTCAGGCCGGGCGTGCCGCTCGGGCCTTCAGCTTCGTTCCTCGAGCGTTTCACGCTGAGCGCGGACGGCAAGCGCCTGCATTACACGGTCGTGATGACCGATCCGTACTCATTGACGAAACCCGTGGAGCAGAAGCGCTCGTGGGTCGCCATCGACGCGCAGGTGCTGCCATACAACTGCACGTGGCCGAACTGAACCTCGAAGCAGTCTTGCGAGCTTGTGGTCATCGTTCCGGAAGAATCGCGCGCGCCAGCCAGTCATGCCGCGCGAGCTCGTGCACGAGGCAGTCGTCGCGGCCGAAGTTTCGGCGGCCGACCGGCTTGAAGCCCAGCCGCCGATAGAACTCGTGCGCGCGCTCGTTCGATGCAAGCGGGTCGATGACGACGCCCGTCACCTGGCTGTCGGCGAAACATCGTTCCAGGGCTAGCCGCATCATCGTCGTGCCATAGCCCTTGCCCCGATCGGCCGGCGCGCCGATCCAGATGTCGATCGCGCGCAGGTTTGGCGCGATCTCACCCCAGTAATGCGACGTCTCGAGGTGCGGGTCGCAGATCTGCATCGCGCCGATCGGTCGGGCGTCGAGCTCGGCCATGAAGTACTCCGAGAATTCGTCCTGCGACGCGAGCTCCGCACGCCACTCGACGTCGTCGAAGGCGACCTCCGCATCCGGGTCGTCCGTCGAGCACGCGATGATGTCCGCATCCGTGTCCCAGAGATCGAGCCAGGCGGCGTCCTCGGGCGTGGCGCGTCGCAACGTCACTCGAGCCATGTAAGGCTTTTACGTGGCGCGCCGCGCTAGTGTCAATTGAAGCAATCAGAATGCGATGCTGACTTGCCCCGCGACCTTGCGGTCGATGAGGTCGCCGAAAATATGCTGCTGCACGCGCTCGTCGAAGAGGTTCTGCGCCACGAGCTTCAGCGTGACTCGGTCGGAGACGAAGCGCCAGCCGAAGGCCGCGTTGACCTGCGTGAACGCAGGTGTCGCGGCGCGCGCGAATAGCACGTCGGCCCAGTAGGCCTCGTCCTGATAGTTGAGTCCGACGTTCCAGAAGCGCTTGCCGGAGTCGTGACTGAGACCCAAGTTCGCGCGCCAGGCCGGAGCGACGTTGATCTCGGCGGCGTCCACGCCGCCGCCGATCTCGGGGTCGTCCTGCCACGAGAGGTTGACGTACCAGCCCCATTCGCCGGAGCTCCGCTCGAGCGAGAGCTCGACGCCGCGATTCAGGGTCGTGCCGATGTTGCGGTAGCTGTAATCCGACGGCACGAGGCCGCTCAACCCCGCGAACGGGCACGCTGCGGGGCCCGTGCCCGGCGCGAACAGGAAGCACGGAACGACGGCCGCGGGCAGCGTCGCGCTCGGCGCCGGCAAGTTGCCGGGCCCGTAGACGTCGCGCACGTAGAAGTCGATCGAGTCCTCGATCTCGTTGCGATAGAGCGCCGCGCTGAAGAGCAGCCCGTTGTCGAACGTGCCGACGTACCCGACCTCGTAAGCCGTCAGGTGCTCCTCGTCGAGCAGCGGATTCCCTTCGGCATCGGCCGGAGCGAAGAACGGCCCGAGCTGCTGGAGGATCGTCACGTCGAGGTAGCCGTTGATGGCCGACGGTGTGCGGAACGCTTCGTTGTACGAAACGCGGAACGAGTGGCGCCGCGACGGTGTGATGATGAGGCTCGTTCGCGGTGTGACGACGGCATCCTCGAGCGGATCGATGTCGTCGTAGCGGGCGCCGAGCACCCAGCGCACGTGCTCGCTCAAGCTGATCTCGTCTTGCACAAACGCGCCGACCTCGTCGCGGTCGTCGGCTGCGGGCGCAATGCCGAGGTCGAACTTGGTCGTCCTGAAGCTGCCGCCGTAGGTTAGGACGTGCCGCTCGCCGAGCTCGGTCGTGTTCGAGGCGTCGAGAGTATAGGCATCGGAGACGAAGCTGAGCGGCAGCAGCGCGCCGTCGGCGCCGCGCGTCAGCAAGTTCACGGCGTCGCCGTCGAGCAGTGTGGCCGACGCGCCGACGTGCCAGTTTCCGCTGTTCCAATCGCTCTTGACGTACGAGAGGCTCGACCCGCGTTCGATGTCGAACGGGCCGATGCCGCTGTGCAGGATGCCGTCGGTCTGCGCGTACCCGGCCGCGACCGAGACATAGGCGTCTTCGCCGGTCTCCCACTCGAGCTCGGCGTTGACGCGCGATTGCTCGGTGCCTTCGTTCTCGTAGTCCGGGTATGTCTGCGGGGGATTCGAGCCCGGGATCGTGCCTGTCGGCCGGTCGTAAGCCGGTTGCTCGAAGTAACCCGCCGACACCTTGTAGCCGAATTTCTCGTTCACGCCGGCGTGCGCGACGCTGGCATACGGTGTTCCAACGAGCACCGTCGTGCCGGCCATGTCCTTCGGCCTTCGGCCGATGACGTTGACGACGCCGGCCATGGCGTTGGCGCCCCACACCGCACTGCCGGGGCCGCGGACGATCTCGATGCGCTCGATCTCACCCGCCTGGATCGGCAATAAGTCCCACATCACGAAGCCGAAGAAGTCGAGATAGATCGAGCGGCCGTCGAGCAGGACGAGCTGCGTGTTCGCGAGCGTCGACGTTGCGCCGCGGCCTGTCAGGTTGATGTCGCGCACGCTCGTCTGTGCGACGTTCAAGCCCGGAACGTTGCGGAGCAGATCGCCGTAATCATCGGCCGGAGCCAACGCGATTTCCGCGGCCGGGATCACGGTCATCGCGGCCGGTGCGAGCGCCATCTCCTGCGCTCTACGCGAGGCCGTGACGACGATCGTCTGCGGCTCGCTTTCGCGCGAGCCCGGCGCGGCGGCGGGCTGCTGGGCCGCTGCAACCGCGGTGAGGAGTGAAGCCAATGCCGCCAGCAGGACGCGCGGCAACAGGGTCGGTGAAGGCAGGTCGTTCGTGCGCATGGTGGGTGTCCTTGTTGTGGGCGCGGCCGTTACTGCAACGCGTTGACGGTCGGCTTGCGGGTCGGAAGCCGGTAGTCGAGGCCGATCGAGATCGAATCGACCGACGGGTCGTCGCCGGCACGGACGCCGAGGAAGTCGCGATCGAGCCCGAAGTACTGATACTCGACTCGCACGCGCCACTTCGGCGAGGCCTTGATGACGAGGCCCATCCCGAGCAGGTAATCCGAGCCGCTCGCGTCGACGTCGCGCGTCAGCGCCGCGTCGGTTTGCAGAGTGTCGAGAACTTGCCGCCCGTCGACCTGGTACTGCGCGATCCCGGCCTTCAGATACCCCTCGAACGTCTGGCCCCAATGGACCTTGCCGATGGCGCTCGCTTGCAGCGCCGTCACGTCGAACGTCGTATGGGTCGTGAGGTAGCCCGAGATGTTGCCGAAGTACTCGGTCCATTGCAGATCGGTGGCGTGCCGGCCCGCGAGCTCGAGCTCGAAGTTGCGGTGAAACTGCCAACCGCCGCGCACCGAAAAACCGCGCTCGGAGCCTCCCACCTCCCAGCCGCCGCCGCGATAGACCTCGACGTGCGTGTTGTCGGTCGACGCGCCGATGTACCAGTCTTGGGGATCCTGCGCCGGCGCCTCTGACTGGGCCTGGGCGGGTGCCAGAGCGAGACTTGCCGCGAGCAGTCCGGTCCCGCGATAGGCGGCCTGGAATAGTTGTCGTTGTGCCATGGCGTTCTCCTCTCGAAGGGAGCTCCATGGTCGGTGGCACCGGCCCCGCGGTCCTGCGGAAAAGCCGAGGTTCAGCTGTGGTTTTGCTGCGAAGCAGCGGAAATGTGGCGCGGCGGCGTGTCAGCGCGTACCGGGTGCCGGGACGGATGCGGCCTTTCGCTCGAGCCATTCGATGACGCTCCCGAGGCCGTCGGCGGCGATATCGACCCGGAACTGCGACCGGTAGGTGCGAACGTACGAGACGCCCTCGGCCTCGATGTCGGCGACACGCCAGTCGCCGTCTCGCTCGATCATCACGAAATCGACGTCGACCTCGGTGCCGTCGTTGAGCGTGATGATCGTGTGCACGCGAGCCGGGGAGCGCGCGGGATCGCCGTCGAACGGCAGGACGCGCAGCGTCTCGGGCTTGAAGTAGAGCAGCAGGTCGCCGTAGGTCGCGACGAGGTATTCGTAGAACGCCGTCACGAATCGGTCGCGGTCGGCCGCGGAAGCGGAATCCCAATGCTCGGCCAATATCGCTCGCGAGCCGCGCCGCATGTCGAAGCGCGGCAAGATCAACGTGTCGACGAGCATCGCGATCGACTCGTGGTCGGCTTCGAGCTCAACCCGCCTGGTCGCGATTGCGGTCGCGAGCTCGGCGGCGGTGCCTGCGACGATCTCGTTGCCGGCGAAGGTTTGCGCGGCCGCTCCCGGCGCGGCGGTCGCGAGCGTTGCGAGCAATAACATGCGTGCGTAGTCAACCACAGCTGATCGTGTCGCCCGATTCGCGGCACATCTCCGGCCAACCGAAGCGGTCCCAATAGCTGTTCAAGCCGATCGCGCGCACGAGCTCGCCGAAGCGCGGGTGCTGGCGCAGCGCGCGAGCCTCACGCGAGAAAAGGAACTCGACGTTGAAGCTCGGCCGATCGTTGACGAGGCGAAGGCCGGCATCGACGGCGCGCTCGGTTTCGCCGAGATAGAGCCAAGAGCCGAACAGGTATTTCGGCGGGACGTCGCGCGCTTGCTCGGCACGTGCGAGCGCCTCGATGGCCTGCGGCCGATGCTCGGGGGAAGCGAGGGCCGCGAGCAACGGGTCGACCCAGGCCGTCGCCTTCCCGAACATCGTCTGCACGCCGATCAGCAGCGGCCGTACCGCGGCATAGTTGCGCTGCCGGAACTCGAGGACTATGTAGGCGTCGGGAGTCCGTCCCATCCCGAGCTCCTCGGCGATCTGCGCGTATCGCGCGGCATCGTCGTCGGCGTCGATCCACATCGACGCCACGGATAGGCGGTGATTCGCGACCGGAGACAAGAGGTCGAGCTCGCGCGCGCGCCGCGCGTAGTCGGCCGCGGCAGCCGGGCGGCCGACGGCCGACAAGAACTGCGAGTACCAGACGAGCAGATTCGAATCGTTGCGGTTGTGCTCCAATGCGCGCCGGAAGGCGATCTCCGCTCCGATCCAGTCCCAGCGCGCGGATGCGACGAGCGCGAGCACGACCTGCATCGAGTCGTCGAGCGCGGCGTCCTGCTCGACGCCCGCGGCGAGCGTCGCGAGCGCGAGATCGAACATCTCGTCTTGAATCTCGGCGGAGTAAGTGGGCAGCAGGGCATAGGCCTTGGCGAGCTCGACGTAGGCTTGGCCGTAGCTCGGATCGAGCTCGAGGGCTTCCTGGAACAGCAGAATGCTGCGCCGCAACGAGTCCTCGTCGCGCTGATTCAAATACCGCCGGCCTTGCAGCAACAGCTGGTAGGCATCGAGGTTCGTCGTCGGCACGGAAGTCACGATCGGCGTTGTCGGCAACTCGGTCGGCACCGTGTCGCGCAGCTTCGCCACGATCGTGTTCGCGATCTCGTCTTGCAGCGCGAAGATGTCGCCGATCACACCGTCGTAGCGCGCGCTCCAGAGCCGGTAGCCGCGCGTCGCGTCGATGAGCTGCACGTCGATGCGCACGCGTTCGCCGTCGCGGCGCACCGTGCCTTCGAGCACGTGCGCAACGGCGAGCCGCTGGGCGATGCTGCGCACGTCGTCGGCAGAGGCACGCACGGCGAACGACGAGGTGCGGGCCACGACGTGCAGGCCTTCGACGGCGCTCAATCTGCTCAGGATCTCGTCGGCGAGCCCTTCGCCGAAGTAAGCGTTGTCCGGCGAGCCGCCGACGTCCGTGAACGGCAGCACGGCGATCGTGTTGCGCTCGATCGGTTCGACGCTGCCGCTCTCGGCTGTGCCGCGCGTCATCGCCCAGAGCGCGACGCCGGCGAGGACGAGCGCGGCGGCGAGGCCCGTGCCGACCATGGCCGGATGACCCTGCCGGCGGTGCCCGGAGGCGGCCGGCGCGGCGGCGGCGGCCGGGACGGAGCGCTCTTCGGAGGGTGCCGGCGCCGGTACGAACGTGGTCGAGGCCGCAAGCGGGGTCACGGGACACAACAACCGGTAACCGCGTTTGGGAATTGTCTGAATGAAGACCGGCGTCTGCCGCGAGTCGCCGAGCACGCGGCGTAGCTCGGCGATACACCGGGTCAGCGGCTCGTCGGCAACGGCGGCTCGCGTGCCCCAGACGCGCCGCAATAGCTCCTCGCGTTCGACGACTTCGCCGGGGCGTTGCGCGAGCGCGGCGAGCACCTCCATGACCTTCGGCTCGAGGTGTGCGATGCCGTCGGCGCCCGACATTTCGCCGGTCAGCGGCCGCACTTCCCAATTGCCGAGCCTGAACCCCTGCTTCAGCTCCACGTCCGCCGCCAGTGATCCCCGCCGTAGGGTACTCCAACCCCCGGCAAAAGCGCGGAAATCCCAGGGCTGTTCCCCAGGTATCCGCGTCTGCGCGGCACTAGGTTGACTCGAGGCGCGCTCGGTTGGTGAGCGCAGGAGCGAGTGTCATGATGCATGCGGGTCGAATGGGGGAGTGGGTCGTCGTCGCGGTGCTGGCGTTCGGTCAGTCGGCGTGCACGAGCGTGTTTCCGCGGGCGATGGCGGGAGTCACGTGGTACTGACCGTCGCTCGCGGCCGCTGTCGAGAAGCCCGGTCGTGGCGACTCGTCGCCGTTCTCTTGGCGTTTGCTTCCGCGGGGTGCGCGGGTTTGCCGCCGCAAGACGTCGGGCCCGAACCGCTCGATCGGTTCGAGCGCGTCAACCGCGGCATCTACCGCTTCAACCGGGGCTTCGATCGAGCCGTCGCGCGGCCGGTCGCGCGCGCCTACGACCGAGTCGTCCCGCCCGTTGTCGAGCGGCGCTTCCGCAACTTCTTCACGAATCTGCGCGCGCCGACCGACATCACCAACAACTGGCTGCAAGGAAAGTTCAAACCCGGGTTCGCGGATCTCGGGCGGTTCTTGTTGAACACGGTCGCCGGCGGCGGCTTATGGGATCCCGCAGCGAAGCTCGGATTGGAACGGCATGCCGAAGATTTCGGCCAGACGTTGGCCGTCTGGGGCGTGCCGCCGGGCGGCTATTTCATGATGCCGTTCTTCGGTCCCGGCACCGTGCGCGACTGGAGCGCGTGGCGCCTCGACGCGGGCACGGATCTGGCTTGGCGCGTCGACGATACGAGCGAGCGCAACACGCTGCTTTACTGGCGCCTCGTCTCCGACCGCGCCTTGCTGCTGCCGGCGGAACGCATGCGCGAAGAGTCGCTCGACGAGTACGCCCTCGTGCGCGGAGCGTGGCACCAAAGGCGCCGCTACGAGCTCTTCGACGAGACGCCGCCCGAAAACGAAGATTATCTCTATCTCGATTCAGAGCCTGACGCGGAGTGAAAAGCGAGCGCCTCGTCGCGAAACGGGGCTGAAACGTTCGAGTACAATTCGCGGGCTTTGTAAGCGGAGGTCCGGCGCTTGAAGATCGCGGTGTTGTTCGGTGGCGATAGCATGGAGCGCGACGTCTCGATCGCCAGCGCGTCGCAAGTCGTTGGCGCTCTGCGTAGCCGCGGGCACCAGGTCATCGCGTACGACTCGGGGCGGGGACGGCTGACGGCGGCCGACGAGCAACGGTTGTTCGCGGGCAAGATCGATCGCCGGCCCCCGGACAAGAGCACGGTCTCGAGCTTACCGACAGTCGTGTCGGCGCCGGATCTCGCCGACGTCGACCTCGTGTTCCTCGCGATGCACGGCGGCAGCGGCGAGGACGGCACCGTGCAATCGCTGCTCGACCTGGCCGGCATTCCGTACACGGGCTCGGGCAAGCTCGGCAGCGCGCTCGGCTGGGACAAGGACGTCGCGAAGCGGCTGTTCTTGGCGGCCGGCGTGCCGACACCGGACTGGTTGATGGCGCCGGTGGCTGCTTCACTCGCGGCGCAGCGGCTCGGGTTTCCGCTGATCGTCAAGCCGAACGGGCAGGGCTCGACGGTCGGGCTCACGCTGGTCCGCACGCCGCCCGAGCTCGACGCGGCGCTCGAGCTCGCGAGCGGCTTCGATGCGCAGGTCATGCTCGAGCGCTACATCGACGGCCGCGAGCTCACGGTCGGCATTCTCGACGACCAGCCGCTCGCCGTCGGCGAGATCATCCCCAATACTGGGCCGATCTTCGACTACGCCGCGAAGTACCAGGCTGGCGGCGCCGAGGAAATTTTTCCTGCCGACTTGAACGCCGAGCAAACGGCTCGCATCCAGGACCTCGCGCTGCGAGTGCACAGGGCGTTGAAGCTCGACGTCTACAGCCGCGTCGATTTCCGTATGGACGCCGACGGCGGCTTCTGGTGCCTCGAGGTCAACACGCTGCCCGGCTTGACGGCCGCGAGCCTGCTGCCGCGCGCGGCCGCGGCCGTCGGCATCGCCTTCCCCGAGCTCTGCGAGCGCATCTGCCGCGGCGCGCTCGCGCGCGGCGGCTCCAAGCCGAAGAAGTAGCGGCCCCCGAAATGCCAATGGCGCCGGCAACGGTGCACGGCTAGTCTTGACCCCTCGTCCCCGAGGGTTGCTCGTGCGCGCAACGACGCTGCTACTGCTGCTCGCCTCGCTACAGCTCGTGGCGTGCTCGACTCTGTCGAACCGGGACCCGCTCTCGATCGACGTTGCCGGCATCGAGCCTCTGCCGAGCGAGGGGCTCGAGCTGCGCTTGGCCGTGCGCGTGCGCATCCAGAACCCGAACGATACGCCCATCGAATACAACGGCGCCGCGCTGAATCTCGACATCAACGGCCGCAAGCTCGCGAGCGGCGTTAGCGACGCCGTCGGCACCGTGCCGCGCTACGGCGAAGCCGTACTCGAGATTCCCGTGACGATCTCGGCGCTCAACATGGCGCGCCAGGTGCTCGGTTTCACGAATACTCGAAACGAGCCGCGCGACGTCAGTTACACCGTGCGCGGCAAGCTCGAAGGCGGAGTGTTCGGCACACGGCGCTTCACCGACGAAGGCACTTTCGAGCTTCCGGATCCGGGTGAGTAGCGCTACGCGGGCGTCGCGCCGCTCAGATCATTGCGAGCGGGGTCGCACCCTTCGGCGGCGGAAAAGCACGATCGAGCTCGGCGAGGTCGTCGGCCGCGAGCGTCAGTGCGAGCGCCGCGTGGTTGTCTCGCACGTGCGCTTCGCTCGAGGCTTTCGGGATCACGATGACGTCGGGCTGCCGCAGCAGCCATGCGAGTGCGATGCGGGCCGGCGTTGCGCCGACGCGGGCGGCCATCGTCTTGAGGACCGGATGCGTGCGCAGCCGCTGCGAGTCGCTGCCGAGCGGCGAGTAGGCCATCAGTGCTAGGCCGTGCTTTCGCGACCACGGCAGAAGAGCCCATTCGACGCCGCGCTGCTCGAGGTTGTACAGCACTTGATTCGTGTCAGCGCCGCTGCCGCCTCGCAGCGCTCGCGCTTCCGCGAGATCGTCGACGTCGAAGTTGCTGACGCCGTAGTGGCGGATCATCCCGCGGTCGCGCAGCGTCGTGAACGCTTCGAGCGTTTCCTCGAGCGGGACCGAGCCGCGCCAGTGCAGCAGGTACATGTCGAGATAGTCGGTCTTGAGCCGCTTCAAGCTCTGCTCGCAGGCCGCGATCGCGCCGCGGCGCGACGCGTTCTCGGGTAGCACCTTGCTGACGAGATAGACCCGGTCGCGCCGTCCCGCGACGACCTCGGCGACGAGCTCCTCGGAGCGGCCGTTGCCGTACATCTCCGCCGTGTCGATGAGGTTCAAGCCAAGCTCGAGCCCGACGCGTAGCGCATCTTGCTCGCCAGCGCGCTTGCGCTTGTTCTCGCCGATCTGCCACGCGCCCTGGCCAAGGCGCGACACGGGCTCGCCCGATAGCAAGCGAAACGCATTCAACCCGCCGCTCACGCGTCGCGCCCTACTCGCTCGCCGAGCCAAGGACTCACGGCGAACGCGAGCCACGCGACCATGAACGCGACGCCGCCGTACGGCGCCACGCCGACGATGCCGGGCGGCGCGCCGAGCGCTCGCGCGTAGATGCTGCCGCAGAA
>Ga0190271_10002693_pt1 | contig 10889 bp, 8 predicted proteins | sample Popmic356T_FD_133747 | JGI IMG/M metagenome (GOLD analysis project Ga0190271, IMG submission 133747) | Populus adjacent soil microbial communities from riparian zone of Weber River, Utah, USA - 356 T | ecosystem: Environmental > Terrestrial > Soil > Riparian zone | place: USA: Utah | collected...
GCGACAATCAACCCTTTTGCATCCACCGTTTTTACCGCGGTTGCATTATTGAGTTTCCCGATGCGAACAATTTTTCCGTCTTTGATAGCGATATCCGCGTAAAACCAACTGTTACCGGTACCATCAATGATCTTTCCATTGCGTATAAGCAGGTCGTAGGATTGCTGCGCGTACACTGTTTGTGCAAAGAATAATAACAGGAAGAAGACTTTTCTCATATCAGAATTTTGTTCGTTAAGTCAGGAATGTTTTAATAAATGCCGGAGCTATTCTTTTTTTAGAGATCTGTTCATAAGCATATGCCATTCCAATCAATCGTGGTTCGGTATAAGCACCAGCAAATATAGAAAGGCCAACGGGTAAATTGTAGATCATACCACAAGGAACAGATATATGCGGATAGCCCGACATAGCAGCGGGTTGCGTCAGAAAATCACTACCCCAGCGATCACCATATATTGTATCAATACTGCAAGCGGGGCCCATTGTTAATCCAACAATCGCGTCGAGTTTATTCTCTGCGATGAGATCGTCGAGGATTTTTCGCGATGCATCGCGACCTTTTGCTAATGCTTCTTTATACTCTTTGCTTTCCAGTCCGCCCTTTTTCTCACAAGTTTCTAATTGCTCCTGTTTAAAATAAGGCATGGCTTTGTCTTCATTGGCAATGTTGAAATCAATGACTTCTTTCAACGTCTTGACTTTATGATTTGTATTCGAAAGATAGCTGTTCAAGCCATCTTTGAATTCATATTGCATAATCAGTAACTCGTGGTTGCCCAGTTCTTCAACTTTAGAAACATATTCAATCTCGATAATGTTAGCGCCAGCTTTCTTTAGAACTTCTATTGCTTCCTGTAAAAGGCGATTCATATATTGGTTGACGCTTTTCTTTTTCAAGTCAACTCCGATATTTTTTCCTTTCAGCGCTGCTGCGTCTAAAAATTTTGTGTAATCGTCCTGAATCTTTCCTTTGCTTTGCGAAGTGATCGGGTCAGACGGATCTTCTCCTGTTAATGCGCCCAATAAAATAGCAGCGTCTTTAACTGTTCTTGTTAATGGTCCTGCTGTGTCCTGCGTGGAAGAAATAGGAATGATACCCGATCGGCTGAGCAATCCGACAGTTGGCTTAATTCCAACAAGATTATTTATAGAAGCCGGACAAGTTATGGATCCATCTGTTTCGGTTCCGATAGAAACAACACAAAGATTTGCCGCGGTGGCGGCGCCTGAACCCGAACTGGAACCACATGGATTATGATCAAGTATATAAGGACATTTTGTTTGTCCGCCGCGACTGCTCCATCCCGAACAGGAATTAGTGGAACGGAAATTGGCCCACTCGCTGAGGTTTGTTTTGCCTAACAACACGGCTCCGGCTTCTCTCAGCTTACTAATAATAAATGCATCTTTCTTCGCGATATTTCCTTCTAATGCCAACGAGCCGGCGGTTGTTTGCATTTTATCCGCTGTATCAATATTGTCTTTAATTAAAACAGGAATGCCATGCAAGGGTCCGCGAACCTTACCATTTTTTCTTTCTTCATCCATCGCTGTTGCAATGGCAATGGCATCCGGATTGATTTCAATAACAGAATTGAGTTTAGGTCCTTCCTTATCGATCTTAGCGATGCGGTCGAGATATAATTTCGTAATGGCAACAGAACTATATTCACCTGATTTCATTTTTTGCTGTAGTTCATCAATAGTGATCTCATTGAGTTCAAAAGAATCCTCATCTACTTTTGCTTCGATCTTTGGTGCTGCCTGTTCATTACATGCAATCAACGACAGAGCAGCTACCGATACGCCTGCCGCTGAGCTGTTTTTTAGGAATTTTCTTCTGTTCATTTTGTAGAAGTTAAGAAAGCTGTGAGCCTTGAGCTGCGAGCTACGAGCCTTGGCATTCAGCTAAAATTATATCAGTAAAATGGATTTTTAATAAGAGTTAGTTTCTCAACGACAAATTATATATGAGAAAGGTGCTAAGCAAAGTACGATTCAAGCTCGTAGCTCGAAGCTCATAGCTCACAGCTGCAATCATTCACCTGGGTGATACTTCCTCTCCACATGTTTCAACACATCTTCCTTATAGAATAATATATCCTTGAACTGTCCTTTTGAATACATCTCCGCCTGGTCGGTAAAATGCGGTGAATTGGGATTACCACTCACACCTCCTGCAAGTACTGATTTTGCTTTTATCTTTTTGCCAAATTCTACGGCACATACAAAGCTGTTTCCATTATAGCCATATCTTTTCTTTGTAGCGTTCATATAACGACTTACAAAGGAAGGAAGGCAGCCCCATGTGGCGGATGCGAATCCGACAGGTAAGCTGGGTTGGTTATCATCAAATTTTTCCACGAGGTTACCGGTAAGTCGTTGAAAGCGGTTGATAGTCCCCCAGCTGATGTTCCAGTTGCCGAAGTCTTTTTTCAAGACAGTAATCGCGTCTTTTAATGGATTCACCAATTGATCCGTAGTGGCAGTGGCGGCGAATTGCCTGGTTTTTGATACCTGGTCGCTTTCGCCTGCATCAATATATACGCGTTGAATAGCGGGATTTAATTTTTGCGCCCATTCAATAGCGACGGTAGTAGCTACTGAATTTTCGGCGGAGTAATAATTCCAATTCTTTAATGTGTTGATTGGTTCAATAAGTTCTGCATACAAGGGATTGGCCGGGGTAATATCTTTTTCAAATGCTTTTATTAATGCAGGTACTAATATTTCAAAGGCTGGTAGATAAGTATCATAGCCGGCAGCAATTACTTTGTCGAGGGTAAAGGATTGTTCTTTACTCAATACACGTACCGCGTTTATTCCGCGGAAATTTTCTCCATCAGGCGCCATATAAAACGGGTAGTTCTGTTTTATGGGACTATTGTCCGCCGCAGCGGTAAAAGGAGTAGAGTTGCAATTCTGTATCCATCCATTGGCTGGGTTGTATAAATGAATGGTTTCATCAACAGTATGCAATCCCTTCCATTCAGTGGCAATATTATTACCATCTACAGGTTTGCTCCAATCGATTCCTGGATCTCTTTTAGGAATATAATTGCCGTGCCAGTAAGCGATATTTCCTTTACTATCCGCAAAAACAGTATTGTTTGAAGTATTACCACGAAGCTCCATTACTTTTTTATAATCTTCCAGGCCCTTGGCTTTATTGCGGAGCCAACATTGCATGAGCCCGTTCATTGATCTATTATAAGACCGTACACTTATCCATTGCCCGTTACGCTTGCCCATTACTGGTCCGTGATGCGTATAATAAGCAGTGATGGTAGTTGATGCAATGGAATCGGCTCGCCTATAACTAATTTTTATTTTCTTTTGAATAAGAGGTTTTAAAACATTGTTGTATTGGTAATGAGGTATTTTGTTTTTCACAACAATTTTCTCCGTATAAATATCGGCTACATCGGTGTCCGTGGATGTATGCATCCATCCGCAGTGTTGATTAAACCCCTGGTAAACGAAGAACTGTCCCCAGGTAACGGCACCGTAGGCATTTAAACCTTCCTGGCTCACGATATGAACTTCCGGACGAAAATAGAAAGTTGTATGTGGATTAATATATAATATAGCATTCCCCGACTCAGTTTTGGAGGGAGCGATGGCAAAGCCATTCGACCCATCTACTCTTATTTCTTCAGGGGCTTTTGTTGCAGCAAGCGGAGAACCCGGGCTGCTATAAAATGCTTTTACATCATTCTCTGATACTCCAGCGGTATTGATGGCGCCGATACTTCCATCGGTCCATAACAATGGGTACCATGGTTTAAACCGGGTTAAGAGCGCGGGTTTAACAGACGGATTTTTATGAAGATAATAATTGATACCATCCGCATAAGCCTGCAATATTTTTTTTAACCAGACCGGACTTTTCTGAAAATCGGCCACTGCTTCCGCTGAATCGATGATGAGACGAATATATAAGTCGTTATAGAGAGATTCCATTCCTCTCAGTTCCGACATACGACCGAGCTTCTCTATATAATTCATCTCTATCCGCTTGAAATCATCTTCGCATTGAGCGTATAATAAACCAAATACAGCATCGGCATCCGTTTTGCCGTAGATATGAGGGATGCCCCAGGTATCGCGGATAATGGTGATTTGTGTTGCCTGTTGTTTCCACCGTGCAATTTCGGCAGTGGTAAAACTCTGGGCGAACAAAGAGGCGGGTAACAGCAGCAACAACAAAAGATTTTTCATTGATCATTTTTTATAAGCAGTCAGTCGGTTTCAATCAACCAAGATACTTAATTCGTCGAAAATCAAAACGGTAGGACAAACAAGATAAGGCGGTTGATTGGGAAAATTGAGGAAAATATTTCTCAAATAATACCAGCTATCTATGAACAAGGTTAAAAACTAGTATGAAAATCATTTTCGGCATGATATTGTTATAGTTAATCAGGAAACGATTACTTATTCAAATAACCAAAAACATATTTTATGCAAAAAAAAGCAATTGGTATTTTATTGGCTGCGGCTGCTGCCTACGGCTATTATCGCTATTCTAAAATGACCCCTGAACAGAAAAAGCGTATGGTTCAAAAAGGAAAAGACCTTTTGAATGACAATTTTGGAGGCATTGGAGATTTTTTTGCAAGCTCCAAAAAGAAGACAGCGAAAAGCACAATCTAAAGAAGCTACGAGCTACGAGCCACGAGCAGCATACTTTATAAAAACTTGCTCGCAGCTTATTAATCGATTTTTGAGGGTTGAGTTCAATAGGGTTGTTTCAAAAGTTATTTAATCGACTTTTGAAACGCCCTTTCTTAAGCTATGAGCTGTTAGCTACGAGCTTCGAGCTAGATCTGATAAATTAATCAATAGATTTATATCGGGCATCGTTGATTTATTAATAAACAATAGCATGCTTTTCAGATATGTACACTGCTCGCAGCTCATAGCTCACAGCTCACAGCTTCTTACTCATAGCTTTTTTACAAACTCCGCCACCGAATCACCATATGGTTGTGTAGCAATGCGATCGATTTTCCCAATACTATTAACTAAGAAACTAAGCCGGAAATTCGGGATATCATTTCTCTCTTCTTTTGTGATGAACTGGTCATAATGAAAATGATATAAAGTGGATTGCTGACTTCGGAAGAGAAAGACCAACTGGTTATTCTGTATCTGAATCTTAATTTCTCCATAAGTCGGATTACTATAAGTTCCAGTATAAGCCTGTAAAGACTGGGATGGTTTTGTATTTTTTACCTGTGTTGCTTTCACTGAATCTTCCAATTGCTTAGTTCTCGTTTTATCGCGGAGATAATCTGTTTTATAGCGACTGATCCAGGGAGTAGGAGAAAGATCAAGCAATCTGTCAATAACAGGCAGATTGATCACTGTTCTTAACGACCCGGCTTCAACAGCATTGAATACAATAAACACCGCTAATTCCTTTTCCGGAACAAATGTCAGGTTTGAATAATAGCCATCGATCGATCCGGTATGGTTGGTTATCTTAATTCCTTTATAAGTTTGAATGATACGGCCCAATCCATACAAGCCATTCGATAGTTCGGGCCACCGTCCTTCCCTGTCGGCAATGCTGTTGGGTACTAAGGTTTGATTGATTGCTTTAGCAGGAACAACCTGCTGACCGGCTAACTTACCTGAATTAAGTTGTGCGATCATCCAGCGGCTCATATCTTCTACGGTAGATTTGATGGTACCCGCAGGACCCAACGCATCGGGCAATGCAACAAATTGCTTAAGCTTTAGTTGTTTGGTACTATCGTCTTCATAATAAGCCAATGAATAATTGCCGTATTTTTTCATTTCTTCAATGGTAAAGCAGGAAGCATTCATTCCAAGTGGCGTAAATATTTTTTCACGAACCAGGTCCTCCCATTTTTTGGCTGTAACTTTTTCGAGCACCGAACCTGCGGTAACATACATCATGTTATTATAAATATAGCCTTCACGGAAACCTAATGTTGGTTTCATATAAGCGACCTTACCTACCAATTCATCACGCGAATAAGGAGCATTTACCCAGATACTGTTATATCCGGGAAGTCCTGTTCGGTGACTGAGCAAATCGCGCAGGGTAATTTTTGCATTCAATTCATCATTATAAAAATTAAGGGTAGGATGATATTTTTTCACCGGAAGGTCAAGGTTCAATTTTCCTTCTTCCTGCAACATGGTGGCTACAGTAGAGGTAATCAACTTGGTATTAGAAGCAATGGGAAAGAGAGTAGTTGTTTCAACGGGTAATTTTTTCTCCAGGTCGCGGTAACCATACCCTCTGCCATAAATCAATTGATCCTTATATACAATTGCCAACGCGAGGCCCGGCACTTTCCACTCTTTCATCAGGCTGTCGATATAATCATCTACTCGTATAAATTTACTTGAGTAGGGATTGGATTGGCTAAAGCCGGTGGAATAAACAAAGAAGAATATAATAGCTGTGAGCAGTGAGCTTCGAGCTACGAGCGAAAACCTGCGGATTGCTTCGTTCTTACAATTCATTTGCTATGTCTTTTTATTTCGGAGAGATTTGAAATAATAATAGAATGGCACGCCACTTAACACAAGTAATAAACCAAGAGCGGATTGTTCGGGTTGCACAATGGCTGTATTAACAACCAATACAAGGGAGAATAGCAGGATTATTACCGGGATAACAGGATAACCAATTACTTTGGTAGTAATGAGTCCTTTTCGTTTCATCTTTACAAGACCGAGCGCGATAGCACCAAAAAATAGAAAACCGGTAAATATGACAAGGTTGGTGAGCAGGTCAAAGGTACCCGACATTATTAATATACTACTCCATGCACAGGAATAGACGAGAGAGATGTAAGGAGTTCGGAACTTTGGATGTACAAAACTTGCTTTCCGGAAAAAGGATCCTTCCTGGGCCATGCGGTAATATAAACGTGGATACACCATCACACATGCGTTTACTGCGCCGAAGGTACAGGTCATTATTAAAACAGAGATAATCACTTTACCTGAATTACCCATTATGACACCGGCTACTTCAGCGGCTGCCACCTTGTTCTGCCCGATGGATGCAAGCTCTGAAACCGGCAATACTTTCATATAAGAATAATTGACCAGGATATATAAAGTCATAGCGATGAGCACTCCCCCGGTAATAGCCAGCGGAACATTGCGTTGGGGGTTCTTAATTTCACCGGTTATATAAGTAATATTGGCCCAGCCATCATATGCCCATAAAGCACTGAGCAATGCGCCAAAAAATGCGCTGAATAATGCGATGCCTGTTGGAACCGTCGACGTTACCACTTCCGATTTAATCTGGTCGACACTGTAAGAAAGCCCCATTATAATGAGCAGAACAATGCCCAATATTTTGGCCGCGGTAACAATATTATTAAGTACCCCCCCATTCTTTACTCCCCGGTAATTGATCACGCTTAAAATAATAATTGTAAGTATCGCGAATAACTTGATGCCGGAATCTGCAAAAGGGTATAAAAAGTTTCCTATTGAAACATCTTTAAATGCATCCAATGGATTTGGAAAGGGGATGATTGTGTTTACTGATTGTGAAAATACAAATGCGAGCGCGGCAATAGCGCCACTTCCACCAATAGTAAACATCATCCAACCGAAAAGAAAAGAAAGAAAATCGCCATAACAAAGACGCAAGTATTCATATACGCCACCCGATTGGGTAGTCATGCTGGCCAATCCCGCATAGGTGAATGCTCCAAACAAAGTAATGACGCCGGCAATTACCCATGCCAATAAAATCCATGGTTCACTCATCAATGATTGAGACATTGGCGCTATCTTTTTAAAAGCGCCTGACCCAATCATAATCCCCGCCACCAAAAGAATACCGGTTGGTAAACCGAGTACGCGGTTGAGGGGGATTTTGGAACGATCCTGAGTGGGTTGGTTTGATGACATAGATTGAATGCAGTTTTATTAGTTTATGGTTTTTCGTTCTTCAATTGCATCATTTTGGTATGAATACAACCCCTCTGTTTGGCGAGATAGTATATAATTATGGTGTGAAACCTGAAGAACGAAGAACGAAAAACGATAAACCCGAAACTACTTCTCATTCGCCTTCAACAACCTTATAAAATTTCCGCCCAATATTTTCTTAATCTCTTTTTTACTATAACCTCTTTTCACTAATTCTTCTGTTATCAACGGGAAGTTTGTTACATCATCTAATTGCTGCGGGGAAGAATTGATGCCGTCAAAATCGGAGCCTAATCCTACATGATTTACGCCAATCAATTTTACAATATGATCGAGATGATCGAGCAGCATCGACAAAGGGGGTCGCAAACTCTTAACTTCATCGGGATATTTTTCAAACAAATAACTGTCGGCGAAATAAGGGTCTGTCACCGTTTTCAGCATTGAATCCCTTTCCGCCTTATGTTTTGCGTTGAATTCACTGTTACGTTTGAAAAAATTACTATCTACGAAACCGGAGAAAAAATTCAAATGAATAACGCCGCCATTTTTCCCTACCGCTTTTATCTGGTCATCTTTGAGGTTTCGGAAAACAGGACAAAGCGCGTGTGAGCAACTATGCGAAACCAATACTGGTTTGGTTGTGGTATTAATAGCATCCCAGAAAGTTTGTTCACCCACATGACTCAGATCCACCAACATTCCCAATTCATTCATTCGTTTTACTACCTGTTTACCGAAATCGGTAAGTCCTTTTCGAACCGAGTCTTTTTTAAGGGTTTCATCCATGGCAGAACTTGCCCAGGGCGTAGAATTATTCCAGGTAAGGGTCATATATCGGATACCACGATTATACAATGCGTCCAATTTACTCAAATCATTTTCCATCATATGTCCGCCTTCCATTCCCATCATGGCTCCCAGTTTTTTTTGCTTTACGGCTTTCGACAAATCCTTACTGTTGAATACCATCATCATTTTATCGGGGTTGCGGCCTGCCCATAAATAAACAGAGTCGATTTGCCGGTTGGCCATTGCATAAGGATCTTTAACTACACCATCGCACCAGATCGAAAAGACTTGTATATCAACACCACCTTCTTTAAAACGCTTGAGATCGGAGTGTGTTTTTCCCTTCAGATCCTGGTCGAGACCCACATTTTTCTCGATGGAAGTGATCGGAAAGTCATTATGCGTATCAATCACAATGGAATTAAAATGAAGTTTTCCGGAAGATTGACCGAAAACAAAAGCGCTAATCAAGAACAGGATCGGAAGCAGGAAAATTTTGCGCATGGATATCAAAAATTTTGGTAGGAATAAATCTAAGCAATTTCATTCAAAGGCTCTTTTAAATTGAAATATTGGTGAAATTTTATACTAACTTTGCGGCACCCCATTGCGGAGGGTAATACATATGGCATTTATTAACCTTCGGTAGATACTTTTTTACCACTTTTACCTGCACATTTCTCCTGCCTTTTATTTCTTAATGTGGTGGCCTTATTGATAAAAAAGCAAGTTATTTCTGGTATCAGGAAGAAGGGATTTGACGTACAATCAAGATTCATAATAATGAGCACGGATTTTATTTTAGACCATGGTTCAGACGGTTCTGTGAAAGGATGGCATCAAGATGTATTGAAGACATTATTTGATGGTCTTTTTGCCGATATTACCCTATTGGAAGCGGTTCGCGATAAGCAACACGCTATTATCGATTTCCGCTACCTGACAATGGTCAGGAAAGCATCGTCGTCTTCAGATGGAGAAGCGACGGATGGTAGCACCTTTCTGTTTAAAAATAACCTGACATTCAGTGAGAAGCAGCTTTTTTCCTCTCTGGTTAAATTAATAAATGGTGAAAAGGCGACTAATCACATCTATCAATTAAGTCCAGAGAATTCGAATCGCTGGTATCAGTTACAGATAAAAATGGTCGAAGACATTGTGGTCGTTTTTAAGGAGGATATAACAACAATCAGAGACGATCGGGAAAAGATTCGACAACTCAATCATAGCCTTGAATTGAAAGGACGTGAATTGGAATTACTGAACAGCGAGCTGAGAACATTTGCAAATGTTGCAGCGCACGATTACAGCGAAACATTGCGCAACTTATATACTAATCTGGAATTTATTATCGGAAGTGATGGGTCGAAACTAAGTAATGCCGGTAAGGCAAATGTCCGAAGGGCCCAGGCAGCTATTCAAAAATTGAAATTACTTACCGACGATATTATCGCCTATTCCAAAATATCTGCTTCATATGGAGAGTTGGCCCTCGTTGATCTTGTTGATCTTGTATCCAGTGTACTTGAAAACCTAAAGCCCAGGATTACTCAATCGGACGTAAATGTCAAGACTGACGTACTACCTATTATACAAGGCTACCCTTCGCTGTTAAGAGTGCTATTCAATCATCTTCTCGACAATGCAATAAAATTTCGCAAGGAACATAGCGAACATCTTGTACATATTAAAGCCGGACAAATAGAAGGAGCCGCAATTAATCATCCCCTTGTCAATCGTGACTCAATCTATTTTGTAGTGACAGTAAGCGATAATGGGATCGGTTTTCAACCCGAGGATGAAGAGAAAATATTTGAAATGTTTTACCGGGTTCATGAAAAAAAATATCGTGGATCTGGTATCGGGCTTCCAATCTGTAAAAAAATAATGGATATCCACGGAGGCTTTATTACAGCCAAATGCAATCCTGAGTGCACTGACTTTAGCTGTTATTTTCCTATTAAATGGGATCTTTGATTTTAAGTAGCCTATTTATTTTTCTTATGAGGGAATTCACGCTATATGCTTTTTCTATACAGCCAATAGCGCCGAGCTCCACCGCTTTTCTTTGAACTTCTTCAGTAATATGTGAAGAATATAAGACAATACGCACCGGTTCCGGCAACCGAACTTTCTGAATGTCGTTGAGACATCGC
>Ga0190271_10002694_pt1 | contig 10887 bp, 11 predicted proteins | sample Popmic356T_FD_133747 | JGI IMG/M metagenome (GOLD analysis project Ga0190271, IMG submission 133747) | Populus adjacent soil microbial communities from riparian zone of Weber River, Utah, USA - 356 T | ecosystem: Environmental > Terrestrial > Soil > Riparian zone | place: USA: Utah | collected...
GCCACGAGGAGCGGAGCAAATGTCATTCACCCAATCGCTGGCCCGAGGCAGCGGCCGACGACCCTGGAGGACGGTGATCATCTGGGTCCTGGCGCTGGTGGCGGCAGTGGCGCTCACCTCTCAACTTTTGGGTGATGCGCTCACCAGCTCGATCACCTTTACCGACGAACCGGAATCGATAACTGCGTCGAACCTGATCGACGAGGTCAGGGGAGAGCCAACAGACACCGAATTCGTGGTGGTGACCTCAGAAGGGATCGACATCTCAGATCCGGTGTATGCCGCCTATGTCACAGAGATCGAAACCACTCTTCTCGGTTTGGGGCCCGATGTGGTGACGAGTGTCGGCACGTATCTATCCGAGACCGGACCCGTCTCAGAATCCGGCCTGTCGGCACTCCTTCCCGTTGTGGTCGCCGGTGACGGGGTCGACGAATCCGGTGTGAATGCGGAGGTGGTGCGGGACACATTGGCGGACGTCCCGGCGCCAGATGGCTTTCAGGCACTGATGGCAGGCCCGGCGACGTTGAACAGCGACTTCAACACGATCGCGGAGGAGGATCTCCGAACTGGCGAGACCATCGGCATTGCGGTTGCGCTCGTCGTCCTGGTGCTTGTGTTCGGGTCGGTGGTGTCAGGAGTCATCCCGGTGATCCTCGGCGTGGTGGCCATAGGCATTGCCATGGGACTGGCCGCCTTGCTGGGGCTGTTCATGGACCTGAGCTTCTTCATCACCAACATGATCACGATGATCGGTCTCGCCGTCGGGATCGACTATTCATTGTTCATCGTCTCCCGCTATCGGGAGGAGCGTCTCCATGGCTTCGAGAAGCTCGATGCCATCTCGCGCGCCGGCGCCACCGCCACGAGGGCCGTATTCTTCTCGGGGCTGACCGTGGTCCTGGCACTGGTCGGTCTGCTGATCCTGCCCAACACCCTCTTCCGGGCCCTGGGTCTCGGGGCCATTCTCGTGGTTCTCGTGGCCGTGCTCGCCTCGATGACCCTTCTCCCCGCGGTGCTGTCGCTGCTGGGCGACCGAATCGAGTCGCTCCGGGTTCGACGCCGGCGGACCATGGACGAGCAAGGTCGGATGTGGGATCGAATCACGAAGACCGTCATGGGTCGTCCCGTCCTGAGCATCGTGTTTGCGGGAGGCATCCTCCTCCTCGCGGCTTCCAGTTTGTTCTCGATCAACAAGGGCCTGTCCGGCGTATCGACCCTCCCCGACGAGATGGAGTCGAAGCAAGCGTTCGAGATCCTGGCAACCGAGTTCGCCGGAGGCTTCACCTCACCGATCGAAGTCGTCGTGACGGGTTCGGACATCCCGGAGACCCTGGCCAACCTCGAGTCCGACGTGGCTGCCGACGGGGGATTCGGGCCGGCCACCATCGACCCGTTGTCGACAAACGACGTGGCTGTCCTGTCGGTGCAGACTCTTGGTGACGTCAATTCGATCGAGTCGCAGGAGGCGTTGCGGCATTTTCGCGCGGACATCGTCCCCGGAGCGGTCGTCGGCGAGACGGCGGTCTTCGTGGGAGGCGAGACCGCCATCACCGTGGACTTCCTCGATCAAGTCGACGATTACACGCCGATCGTGTTCACCGTGGTGCTCGGGCTCAGCTTCATCCTCCTGCTGCTCGCCTTCCGCTCGTTGGTCATCCCCGCGAAAGCGATTGCGATGAATCTGCTGTCCGTGGGTGCTGCCTACGGCTTGGTGGTGGCCACGTTCCAGGCCGACGTCGGTCCGGCGTGGATCAAAGAGTTCGCGGGCTTCCTCGGTTTCGAACAGGTAGAGACCATCGAAGCCTGGCTGCCATTGTTCCTGTTCTCCATCCTCTTCGGCCTCTCGATGGATTACCACGTGTTCTTGCTCTCGAGGATCAAGGAGCGATTCGATCAGACCGGGAACAACACCGAGTCGGTGGCCTACGGTCTCCGCACCACCGGCGCGCTCATCACAGGAGCGGCCATCATCATGGTTGCGGTGTTTGCCGGTTTCGCTGCGGGGCGCCTGGTGATGTTCCAGCAGTTGGGATTCGGGTTGGCCATCGCAGTCCTGCTCGATGCCACCATCGTGCGATCGGTCCTCGTGCCGGCCTCGATGAAATTGCTCGGCAATCGGAACTGGTACTTCCCGACCTGGCTCGAATGGATCCCGAATATCAGCATCGAGGGTCACATCGACGAGGTGGTGCCCCAGGCCCCCGTCGAGCCCGCGCCCGCCTGACCGGCGCTCATGCATGTGTCGACAATGCCCGACCCTCTGAGCACCGAGCAGGTGCGTCGTCGTTATGACGACATGGCCGGCAATTGGCGGTTGCTCGGGATCAGCGACACTCTGCTCCTCATCAACCGTCTCCGGCGCAAGCATTTCTCGGGTGCACTAGGTGATGTCCTCGATGTGGGATGTGGGACCGGGGAGAACTTCGAGTACCTGAACAGGGCCACGACGCTTACGGCCCTCGACATCTCATCGGAGATGATCGCGGAGGCGCGGCGCCGGCAACGACAGCTGGGAGCAGACATACGGCTCTTGATCGGTGACGCCCAGGAATTGCCATTCCCGCAGGCCAGGTTCGACACCGTGATCTCGGCGTTCTCGTCATGCACATTCCCCGACTACGCCGCCGCCTTCCGGGAAATGGTGCGGGTGACCAAGCCCGGTGGCCAGGTCCTGCTCGTGGAGCACGGCCGCTCGTCGGTCGGCTGGATCGCCCGACGTCAGGATCGAAACATCGAGCGGGTCTATGAACGGTCAGGTTGTCGCAACAACCGGGATGTTGCTGCCGATCTTGGTGCTGCGGGTCTCGAGCCGGCAACACACATCGTGAGCCATCTCGGCATGATGAACCGGATCACCATCGAGGTGGCCTCTTAGCGAGTACCCAACCTCCGATACCCACTTCGGAAATGGACCATCGGGTCGTCGAGGTCGGACACCTCTACACCATCGATCAGGCCGACGACGACACCCGACCATCCGACCTCGTCACGGGACTCGAAACGGCAGAAGGCGCGATCGGGGAGCTCGGTCAGAACAGGGCCCCACTGGCTCTCTTGGACCGCCATGCCGGCGAAGAGCCCACCCGGCGAGGGCGACAACCCAGCGAAGACTTCTGCCACCTGGCGATCTTCGTATCGGCAGATGTGAATCACGAAATGCCCGCTTTCCGCAGCGATATCCCATAGGTCCGTGGTGGGGCCGACAACCAGATGGACCTCGGCCGGCTCGCCTTGAACGACGAGCAGGGAAGAGACGGTGAGTCCGGCTCGACCCGATCCCGAACCGGCGGTGACGATGGTCACTCCCGCGGCGAGCCGGCCCCGAAAGCGGCGCGCCTGCTCCCGGTCTGCCGGATCAGGCTGAAACGGGTGCTCCGAATGGATCATCCGGGCACCCTAGGGAAATCTGTCACACCTCCCGGCGATGATCTATCTCATGAACTCGCAGACAATTGCACTCGTCATCGCCATCACCTCTTCAGTAGCCGTAGTCGGCCTCATGGTCATGCTCCTGGTAGCCAGCAGGCGGCGTTCGCATCCTGAGAGTGCCGGCCCTGATCTTGGGACGCGTTTCGAGGAGCTTCAGATTGCCCTCGCCAGTCGCGAAGGGGTCCTGAGCGCCCACGTCGCCCAGATCGACTCCAGGCTTGCCGTCCTGCAGGAATCGGTCACAGGGCGTGAGGCGTCCCTCGACGAGCAGGTAAGGGGGATCGGCAGCCAGATGAAGGGCATCACGGCCTTGTTCACCAACGATCGAGCTCGCGGTGGGTGGGCCGAGATCGGGATGAAGCGGATCTTCGAACACGGTGGATTGGTCGAGGGACGCGATTTCAGCTGTCAGGTGAGCCAGGGCGACCTCCGGCCTGACGCGGTGGTCCATCTCCCGGGTGGTCGGAACATCATCATCGATGCCAAGTTCCCCACCGCTCGGTTCATGGATGCGTTGGCCGAGGAGGATCCCGAGCGTAGAGGCCGACTGATGGCGGAGCAGGGGAAGGACTTGGAGCGCGTTGGGAAGGGCCTGGCCGCCAAGGGATACAGCGACCTGGCCTCGGGCGGCTACGTCGTGATGTACCTGCCTTCCCAGGCGGTCTACGAGGCGGCTGCCGAGGCTTACCCCGATCTCATCGACCGATTGATGGCGAACCGGGTGATTGTCGCCGGTCCCAGTGCCCTGTACGCCCTGTTGCTGAACGTCGGGTCACTTCTCACCGAGTTCCGGGCCTTACAGCAGGCCGACCAGATCCTCGATGAAGCCCGCGAGCTGTGGCGCCGCATGAGCGGGTTCGTCGACCATCTCCAGCGGGTCGGAACCGGGTTGACCGGGGCGGTTCGGGCCTTCAATCCGGCAGTCGGCTCGTGGGAGAGCCGTCTGTCACCGCAGCTCGATCGGATGAGCGAGCAAAGTGGTGGGGCCAAAATCGTCGGCCCGACCCCGATCGAGGAAGCGGTCCGCGAGGTGCAGGAATCGGGTCTACGGGTGGCCGGGTAGCCGCTCCGACCGAGGGTCCTTGGAGACTGTCGAAGAATCGGGAACCATATCCCTCGCCGACGAGTCTGAAGTTTGTCGACGGCGGGGCGTGGGTAAGGATTCTGCGATACGGGAGTGCTAGATGGGCAGCGACATTCATCAGATCTCGACCGAGAGAGAACGGCAGTCCGATCTCGAGTTCGCCAGGAAGGCGGTCGAATACCTCGGGAAAAAGGGTCTCCGTTCCGATGAGGTAATCGACTACTTGGTGGAGGAATTCAACCTCGACCGAGACACCGCCAGAGCCCTGGCGGCAACGGCCGCCTGAACTCACTCGAAGGTCGGTGAAGCTCAGTCTCGTGGGATCTCCGCGCTGAGTCGCGCGGGCGCCACCGTGACGTAGGCGTCGACGACGATCTCCTCCAACGCCTCCCAATCGACCTCGACGTCCAGGTAGCACCCCACCCATCCCCGCCCCCCGACGTAGGGCGGAATGAAGTAACGGTCCGGGTCGGTGGTGGTCAGGACGTGTTGCGCCCCCTCGGGAGCCGAGCACCAGAAGGCGACGCGGGCGTCGTGATGGTGGTCGGCGTAAGTCACGAACTGCCGCTTTCCCCGGATGAACCATGCTGGTTCGCCGTGGCTGACCCGCTCTTCCACCTCGGGTAGGGACATGCAGAGACGGCGAAGTCGTGACAGATGATCTGCGGTCAGGCCCATGCGACCCCCACTCGACTTTCACGTCACATTGTATTTGCCCGGGCCGTTCACGACGTATGGGCGGATTCGCTACCTTCGGACATTGCACGTCCAGAAGGAGGACGGCATCCGAGGCCATAATCGACTTCTTCGCCCGAGTCGGCTTATAGCGTGAGTCGCCGACTTGCAGCCGGAGTGGTGTCACTTCTCATGGTGGCTGCGTGCACTGGATCGAGCGTCGTGTCCGAGACCACCGTCTCAGTTGTGACGGTCACGGCCTTGGCCACCTCGACGACGGTGACATCACCCTCGTCGACGACTCCGACTACGACCGTGGTGACGACCGGGACTCCTCCAACCACCACCCAGCCCGACGGACCGTCGGGATCCGGCTGCACCCCGGGCGACGGGGTCACCCTCCCTGAGGGAGAGTGGTTCGGCACTGTCGTCAGCGCGTCGCAGAGCGGCATCGAATTCGATCTGGCCTGTTGGTTCGAGGGCGAGTCGGCGGTGGAGGCTGCCGCCGAGGATGGAGCCGAGTCTCCGCCGCCGAACGACTACTACGTGCGAAACGACAACCCACAGATCAGATCGCTTCCAGTGTCGCCTGATACGGAGGTCACCTGGTATCCCACCGGTGACCCGGCGTCGGAGATAGTTGTCGCCTACTCGGAATGGGTAGACGATGTGACGGCGAGAGGGCTCGGCTACGGTGCTTGGCTGGACATCATTGACGGGGAGGTAGTCCGCATCCGGGAGCAATGGGTTCCCTGACTCAGTTCTACCGCCGCCTCCCCAGATGCCCCCATTTCTCGAGATCATCCATCGTCTCGAGGACGGTTTGGTCGACGTCGCGGAATTCGATCCCTAGCTCTCTCCGGGCCTTGGAGTTGTCGAAACGCATTTCCCCACCGAGATGGTTCCTCATGTAGTCCCGGGTTCCCGGCCCCTGGAAATTGGCGGCAATGCGTGTGAGAACCACACCAAGCGCGTTGTCGAGACCGAGCGTCGGCAGCTTGTAGCGGTCTCCCCAGCCTTCCGACCGAAGGAGGGCGACGACCTGACGGACAGTCCGGGACTCGGCAGCGACGATGTACCTCCCGGCGGCGACCGGGTTCTCCATGGCAAGGATGTGGGCCCGGGCCACGTCCCGCACATCCACCAACGCCCATTCCAGGGCTATCACCGCCGGGATGTGCCCGTTGGTCAAGCCAATCAAGGAGGTGTGACTGGTATTGATCGCCGGGACCAGGGATGGGCCGATGACGAAGAAAGGGTTGATGACCACCAGGTCGAATCGGGGTTTGCCTGCTTCCACGAACTGCCATGCCGCCTGCTCGGCCAGTGTCTTCGAGTAGTAGTAGGGATTTCGGGTCAACGAGGAACCTGTGTTCCAGTCGCTCTCCGTATTGAGATGCCCGTCTGCGTGGTCGGTTATCGCCGCCACCGACGAGGTGAGGACCACTCTTCTCATCGAATCGATCTTCCGACATGACTCGAGCACGGAGATCGTCCCGCGTACTGCCGGATCGACGAGGTCCCGCTGCGGGTCGGCGACGTCGATCGCGTACGGCGAGGCCGTGTGGATCGCGTACTCGCAATCCCGAACTGCGTCGTCAAACGCACCCTGGGTGAGGAGATCGGCGGCGAACAACTCGAGCCGCTCGTCGGCTCCTGACAGACCGGTCAGATGCCCTTCCGCTCGTGTCTTCACCGGGTCGCGCACGGTGCCCCGTACCCGGTAGCCACCTTCGAGCAGTTGCTGGACGATGTGGGAGCCGATGAAACCGGACGCTCCAGTGACGAGGACCGGTGAGTCCGTGACCGGGTAAGCGGTCATGAAACATTCAATCGCCGTGGGCCCGGTCGTCGGCTCCCCGCCCCACGACGAACCAGATGGCGTGGACCGGTTCGTCACCCATGTTGAAGAGTCGGTGGGGCTCCGTCGAGTCGAACGCGATCGAATCACCGGGCTCCAGCTCCAGCAGCTCGAACCCCAGCTGGATCCCCATTTTCCCCGAGACGACATAGCCGTATTCCCGACCATGATGTCGCATCAATGACTCGTCGGGGGTCGAAGCACCGCCCACCTCGTAGATGGCGTGGAGGAAGTCGACCCCCTCCTCGGTGTCTGCGGTGAGCTGCTCCCATCGAACGCCGGACGCGAGATCGATCACCTTGCGCATCTCGGGGTGGACCAGTGGGCTTCCCCGGCCATTGTTCCCGGATGAGCCCGCCACGCCATCGTCTCGACCTGCGTTCTCATCACCACGGAGGAGCTTGTCCAGCGAGAGATCGAGCTCTGTCACGATGGCGTACAGGGTTCCTACCGAGGGTTTGGAGAGACCACTCTCCAGTTGGGAAATGAGGCTGGCCGACAGACCGAGACGGCGCGCCAACTCGCGTTGGCTGATCCCGGCCTTGGTCCGCTCGGCGCGGAGCCGGCCGCCTATGCCGTCCAGTTCTTCGGTCATCTTCAGATCCCCTGCCATCCGCCTACATCATCAGCCAGCCACTATCGACATAGAGATTCACTCCGTTGACCGACCGGTTCTCCAGCAGGAACACGGTCGCGTCGACCACGTCTTCCATGGTGGCCAGGCGCCCAGTGGGTGTGCGGGCAATGACGGCGTCAAGCGACTTGTCTTTCCAGTACGGGCTGTCGCCGACTATCCCGGGATGGACGGCGTTGAACCTGATCGGCGCCAGCTCGACCGCGAACGTGGTGATCATGGTGGCGACCGCGCCGTTGACTGCGGTCACCGTGGTCGAGCCTGGATAGGGACGGTCCTTGGCTCGCCCGCCGAAGAGGACGACGGCGCTCTCGTCGGAAAACCGATCGAGGAGGGTGTGGATCACCTCGGTGTAGCCGACCAGCTTCATCGTCGCCAGGCTGGCGGCGCTCTCAACGTCGTACTCGCGCACCGGGTTGTTGTCTCGGGCAATGGCACACAGCACCAGCCTGTCTACGGGGCCAACGTCGGCGAGGGCGGAGCCGATGGTCTCGGGATGTGCCAGGTCGAAGCATTGGCCGATGCACTCGCCGCCCAGCTCGGAGGCGACCGCCTCAGCATTGCTGGGATCTCGGCCGGTGATGATGACGTCACGTCCCTTTTCCACATAGTGAGCAGCAATCTCGCGGCCGATACCACCGGTGCCGCCAACGATCAACACTGTCCCATCGGCCATCGATCTGCTCCTGTAGGTGGTGAAGTGCGAAGATCCTAACGCTCCACCGGGTGCCACTGTGCAGTGAGACTGAGCACTGTCGGCTGTCCTGGGTAGTCTGCGCCACCCGCTCGCAGCGGTGCTAGGAGGATGCCGGTTGGCCTACGACGTCTGCATCATCGGAGCCGGCCTCGTCGGCCTCGGTGTGGCGCGTGCCCTGAGTGAGAGCCGTCCCGGCATCGGCATCGTCATCGTGGACAAGGAAGCGACGGTGGCGGCTCACCAGAGCAGCCACAACAGCGGAGTCGCCCACTCTGGGCTCTACTACCGGCCAGGCTCGCTCAAGGCGCGTCTCTGCGTGGAAGGCAGGCGGAGGCTGAAGGACTACTGCTCGGTGGCGGGCATAGCTTTCGAGGAGTCGGGGAAGTTGGTGATCGCCACCAAGCCATCCGAACTCGAGCCGCTGGCTGAGCTTGAGCGACGAGGGAGGGCAAACGGCCTCTCCGGACTGACCCGAGTCGATGGCGAAGGGATTCGGGAACTCGAGCCGGCCGCCGTGGGGCTGCAGGCGCTTCACGTCCCGGAGGCAGGGGTGGTCGACTTCCCCGCGGTGGCGGCTCGGTTGGCCCACGATCTGCTCGATGACGGCGCCCACATCCGCACCGAGTTTGGCGTGGAAACCATCGAGCATCACGAGGGCGGAGCACGCATTCGTTCGGCGGATCAAGAGATTCAGGCCAGGGTCGTGGTCAACTGCGCCGGTCTTTACTCCGACCTGGTCGCTGCGGTGGCCGGGGTGCGAAGCCAGGTGAGGATCGTGCCTTTCCGCGGCGAGTACTACACGCTCGAGCCCGAGGCGAAGCATCTCGTCCGTGGGCTGATCTACCCGGTGCCCGATCCCCGATTTCCGTTCCTGGGAGTGCACTTCACTCGCAGGATCGACGGCAGCGTCGAGGTCGGCCCGAACGCTGTGCTGGCCGTCGGTCGCGAGCACTATCGCGACGCCGATCCCGATTGGGGTGAACTCCGCCGGACCATAGGGGACCGAGGTTTTCGCCGGTTGGTGATGAAGCACTGGCGCACCGGCGCCACCGAGATGATCAGGTCCCGGTCACGTTCGCTGTACGCACGATCGGCGCAAGCCCTCGTGCCGGCGATCCGTCCCGAGCATCTGATCCCCGGGGGGGCGGGAATCAGGGCTCAAGCAGTCTCTCCCGATGGTGCGCTGCTCGACGATTTCGTCATCGAGGAGGCCGGGTCGACGGTCCACGTGCTCAATGCGCCATCGCCAGGGGCAACCGCGAGCATGGCGATCGGGGCGCATGTCGCGGCCATCGCCGCACGCCATCTAGGCAGGTGAGGTCGGATGCATAGTGTGTAGTGTCACTAAGCACGGTGATGCGCCGGATTCGAAGATGCGAGCAGGAATGACAAGGAGACATCGATGAACGTTGAGTTCCCGGTAGCCACCAGCCCCGCTCCCGGCGTGATCGGAGTCGATTGGGAGACCAGGGTCGACTTCGAGCGTCTGCGCCAGCACCGCATTGCTCGCACCAGGCAATTGATGGCGCAGGAGGACCTCGGGGCGCTACTCCTCTTTGAGACGTCGAACATCCGGTATGCCACGTCGACGCAGATCGGCTACTGGGCCTTCAACAAAGGTGAGCGCTATGCCCTCGTGACCCAGGAGGGGCGGCCTCGCATCTGGGATTTCGGCTCGGCGGCGAAAGCACACCGTCTCCAGTTGCCCCACATGTACGACTCCACGAATTCCGTCGGAGGCAACACCGGTTTGCAGGGGGCGATAGGGCCCGAGGCAGGCCTCCATTCGCGCGCTGCGGCTGAGCTGAAGCAGGTCCTCGAGGCAGAAGGACTCGCCGGAGAGCGGATTGGCGTGGATATGGCCGAGACCGGTGTGTTCCTGGCATTGCAGGCCGAAGGTCTCAACGTTGTCGACGGGCAGCAGGCGATGATGAAGGCCCGCGAGATCAAGAGCCCGGATGAGATCATCCTCCTCACCCAGGCTTGTGCCATGGTCGACGGCGTCTATCAGGACATCTTCGAGGCCTTGAAACCGGGGATCCGCGAGTCCGACGTGGTCGGTCTCGCACACGCACGTCTCTTCCAGATGGGCTCGGAGTTCGTCGAGGCGATCAACTCGATCGCCGGCGAGAGATGCAGCCCGCACCCGCATGTCTTCTCCGACCGATTGATCCGACCGGGCGACCAGGCCTATTTCGACATCATCCACGTCTTCAACGGGTATCGCACCTGCTACTACCGCACTTTCGTGGTAGGTCGGGCCACCCAGGCCCAGCGGGACGCCTTCAAGCAGTCGCGGGAGTGGATGGATGCCGCCATCGAATTGGTCAAGCCAGGTGCCAGCACCGACGAGATCGCCAAGGTGTGGCCCAAGGCGGAGGAATTCGGATTCGAGAACGAGATGGATGCCTTTGGGCTCCAATTCGGCCATGGGGTGGGAGTCGGTCTCCACGAACGGCCGATCATCAGCCGTCTCAACTCCATCGACGCCCCGATCGAGATCC
>Ga0190271_10002695_pt1 | contig 10886 bp, 10 predicted proteins | sample Popmic356T_FD_133747 | JGI IMG/M metagenome (GOLD analysis project Ga0190271, IMG submission 133747) | Populus adjacent soil microbial communities from riparian zone of Weber River, Utah, USA - 356 T | ecosystem: Environmental > Terrestrial > Soil > Riparian zone | place: USA: Utah | collected...
GTCGCGATCGTGTCCAGCTCGACGGGATAGGCGTGTTCCTTCGAGTCGTACTTGCGCGAGATCGGCCGCAGCATCTCGGCCGCGCCCTGGTGCCCCTTTTCGATGACCGCCTGTAGCTTCTTCGGCAGTTCCAGATTGATCGCCATGTGGGTCTCTTTCTCGTCCTTTTCTGAGTCTTTTAGCAAGGTCGGTGAGAGTTAAAGGACCACAACACCTTCGGCGACGCCGATGGCCCGCAGATCGCGGTACCAGCGCTCGACCGGGTGTTCCTTGGTGAAGCCGTGACCGCCGAGCAGCTGGACACCGTCGAGGCCGATCTGCATGCCCTTATCGGTGCCGAGCTTCTTGGCCAGCGCGGCCTCGCGGGCGAATGACAAACCCTGGTCGGCACGTGCTGCGCCGCGCCATGTGATCAGCCGTAGTCCGTCGAGCTCGATCGCGATGTTGGCGCACATGAAGGCGACCGACTGTCTGCGGGCGATCGGTTCGCCGAACGCTTCGCGCTCCTTGACGTAGGGGATGACGTAGTCGAGCACCGCGTGCGAGGTACCGACGGCCAGCGCCGCCCAGCCCAGACGGGACAGTGCGATTGCCTCTGTGTAGATCTGGGCGGAATCGGAGGCAGCAGCCTCCTCACCCAGTCGGGCGCTCAGCGGCACAGTGACCTTGGCGAGCTCGACCTGGCCGAGCGCGGCGGCGCGGATGCCCATGCTCGGGTCGGCCTTGACGGTCAGCCCCTTGGTGGAAGCCTCGACGATGAAAAGCGCAGGCTTGCCGTTGAGTTGGGCGGCCACAATGAACAGCTCGGCGTCCGCGGCGGCCGGAACCAGCGACTTGACCCCGTCGAGCCGGTACCCGCTCGGGGTGCGGACCGCGGTGGTCTTGAGCGCGGTCGGGTCGAACAGCGGGTGGGGCTCGGCGATCGCCACACACGCCTGAGGAACGTTGTCGCCGGCGAACTCCGTGAGGTAGGTGGCCTGCTGGTCGGCGCTGCCCCAGTGGGTGAGCGCCGACGCGACACCTCCGGGGGCCAGGATCGGCAGGGCCAGGCCCATGTCGCCGTACGCCAGCGCCTCGGCGACGAGCGCATTGGTCACGGTGCTGCGGCTCTCGGCGATGCCGTCGAAGTCCTCGGGGATGTTGATCGCGGTGATACCGAGTTCGGCGGCCCTGGCGATCAGACCCGGCGGGTAGGCGGCGGCGTCGTCGGCGTCATGCGCTGCGGGACGCAGGATCTCCTCGGCGAATTCGTTGACCGTCTCGACGATCATCTGCTGGTCGTCATCAGGCGTCAGATCGAAGTAATCGGCACCGCCGGCCTTCAGTCGGGTCGGTGGCCTGCCAATGCCCTGGATGCGTTTGAACTGTCGCGTGGAGGCGCCCGCGGCGGAGAACGCGTGCTTCACGCCGTACCTCAGGCCGCGGTTGAGCGGGTCGCGCAGGTTGTACCTGTCCAGGAACTCCTGGCCCACGATCGGGGTGAGCAGCGCTATCCCGACATCGATCGCTGTGCGCCTGTGCTTCTGGAGGCCCACAGCACTCTCCGTGCCGCTTCGCTTGGAGGGAAGGGTGTTGGTCATGTCGACTTCCTCACTGGGGCTCAGGCGCGCTGATTCACCGCAACTGACTCCAGAGTAAGGTATCCCAACTGACCCGTCGGTAAGTTGTTGGGGTCTGTAATGCAGGTCACAAAGCGGCTGGTCCCGACCATCTTAGCTGTAGGTCCCGCCGCGTCGTGGCAAACGCGCGCGGACGCAAAGTGCTACAGGCAATTTCAGTTGTCACGGATTCGTCGAAAACAGTTTGCAGAGGCCGCGGGTCGGCCTATGCTCCCACGGTGAACTTGGCGCCTGGCAGCAGGCAAGCATCACTGACACTTCGGGCCCGCGCGAGTTGGGTGGCGCGGGCGCGCTTCGACGACTACTTCGTCGCGGCCGGAGCGTTCACGGCGGGGCTGCCGGTGATCGGCCGCCACCTCGAGCCGATGGTCGGAATGGCCGCATTGAGCGTGTGGGGCCTGCGCTATCTGCCCGACTTCATGACGTCGGCCAAGACCCGGTTGGGCCCAGGGGCAGCTGACAGCCGCCGCACGCACCTGCGTGGTCTGGGTGACGTGATGACCGCCGGGATGAGTGACGTCATCGCCGCCGATGCGCTGGCGCAACCCTGGCCCGTCGCCGATGCCGGCGCCCCATGGCGCGACGCCTCTCGCCAACGCCGGGCCGTCTTCCGCGCCTCGGTGCCCTACGGTGACGAGCCCGGCCAACTGCTCGACGTGTGGCGTCGTGCCGATCTGTCCGGGCCGGCACCGGTTCTGGTCTTCATCCCCGGTGGCGCATGGATCTTCGGCAGCCGCGTGCTGCAAGGCCACGCGCTGATGGCCCATCTCGCCGAAATGGGTTGGGTGTGCCTGTCGGTGCAGTACCGAACCAGCCCGAAGCACCGCTGGCCTCGCCAGATCATCGACGTCAAGGCAGCGATCGCCTGGGCTCGCTCGAACGCCGACCAGTATGGAGGCGATCGCACGTTCGTCGCCGTCGCCGGGTGCTCGGCCGGTGGTCACATGGCCACGCTTGTCGGCCTGACGCCGGGTGACCCGCAGTGGCAGGCCGGGCTGCCGGCGTCGGCAGACACGTCGGTCGACGCGGTCGTCAGTGTCTACGGCCGCTACGACTGGGAAGACCGCTCGACGCCGGAGCGCGCTCGATTCATGGACTTTCTGGAGCGGGTCGTGGTCAAACGTCCCCAATCCCGCAAACCGGATCTGTTCCGTGACGCCTCGCCGCTGGCCCGGGTGAACGCCGCAGCGCCACCATTCTTGGTCCTCCACGGTGAAAGTGACGTAATCATTCCCGTCGGTGAGGCACGCAGTTTCGTTGAGCGCCTGCGCGCGACGTCGAGCAACGCGGTCGGCTATGTGGAGCTGCCGGGCACCGGTCACGGATTCGATCTCGTCGACGGCACCCGAACGGGGGCGGTGGTGCGGGCGATTGGTTTGTTCCTCGAGCACGTCCACCAGGCCCGCCCGCTTACGCCGGTCGACGCGGTCGGATAGCACGGTCAGGTGGCTGTGGCCAACAGGTCGTCGAACGCGGACTGCATGCAGTCGGCGTAATAGGCCGGGTCGGGCAGTGCGCCGCGATCGGCGGTGACGCCCATCGACACGGTCCCGTTGTAGCTCGCGATGACGTGGAAGAGGTTAGACCCTGCGATCAGCGGGCCGAGGCCGGTGACGCGGACGAGGCGGGCACCCCTGAAGTAGATCGGTACGGTCGGGCCGGGCACGTTGCTCACGGTGGTGTTGACGATGGTGGGGCCAGAGAACGGCATCGCGCTCGCCGCCTTCACCGTCAAGCCCAGCAGGGTGGTGGGTATCAGTCCCGCCAGCTCCATCAGCCGCGCGCGACTCGAAGGATCGGAGTTGTCGCGGTACACGGCGGACTCGGCGGCGATCGATGCGAGACGCTTGTGCGGGTCCGCCACATTCGTTGCCAGCGACTGCGCTCTGCCGAAGAGCCGATTGCCGCCACCGCCCTTGTCGCTCGCGTCTCGGATCGACGCGGGACACGCCGCAACGAGTGTGCCGTCCGGCAACTCGCCATGTCCTTCCAGATAGCGACGAAGGCTGCCACCGACATAGGCCAGCGCCACATCGTTGATGGTCGCCCCCGGCACCGATGCCTTGATGCGCTTGAAGTCCGCGAGGTCATGGAATCGCGCCTCGAAGACTCGATGCGGGGAGACCGTGTCGTTGAACCGAGTGGGCGGAGCGAAGATCGAGCCGGAACCGCTCCCAAGTGTCGACCCGATACCACCGGCCAATTTGCCGGGCAGACAAGCCAATTGGCCCATTGTCTTGAGCGCGCTGCGACTCATCACCCTGCTCGCCCGAAGCGGATACAGTGCACCGTTGACCGCGGTCCGTGACATCAGTTCCACGGTCGACGGCAGAGCGCTTGGCGCCCAGGGCGTTTCGGGCGGATCGGGGCGCGGGCCGTCGGGTGCGAGGTCGTGCAAAGCGGCCATCAGTTCGACGCTTTCCATCCCGTCGACCACGCTGTGGTGCAGCTTGAGGCCGATCGCAAACGCTCCCCGCGGGACCCCTGGCACCGAATTGAGCCCCTCGATGACCGTCATCTCCCACGGCGGGCGACGTAAGTCGATCTGGCGCGCGTGGATACGAGCGATTTGGATGCAGAGCTGACGCCAGTCCCCCGGTTGCGGTAATGCGATGTGGCGGACGTGGTATTCGAGATCGAAGTCGGGATCGTCCACCCAGTACGGCATGTGCAGGCCGCCCGGCAATTCGGTCAACCGCCGCCGGAACATCGGCGCGAGATGTAATCGGGCACCGATTTCTTCGAGGACTCCCTTGAAGGTCACCCTGCCGCCGGGTGCTGTTGCCGGGTCATAGATCAGAAGCATCTGGATCTGTATCGGGGTCTCGGGCCGCTCGGCGCGCAGCATCATGTCGTCTGTCCAGCTGAGCTGCTGCACGTAACGCTCCATCCACTGCCGACCCTGCCGTACTCAGGCTAGGCGCGTCGCGCCCGAATCGCTGCGGTCGGACGGGCGGTTCCGTCAGGCGGAAGCCAAGCGAGCCAGCACCGCGTCGTGCAGCAACCCGTTGGTTGCCACCGCGCTGCCGCCGTGGGGCCCCGGCTCGGCTGCCAGATTCGTGAACCGGCCGCCGGCTTCGCGCACCAGGATGTCCAGCGGCGCGAGATCCCACAGCTTGACCTCCGGCTCCACCGCGATATCGACGGCACCCTCGGCCACCAAGCAGTACGACCAGAAGTCGCCGTAGCCGCGCACCCGCCACACGGCGCCGGTTAAATCGAGGAACCGGGACCGGCCCGCCTCCCAGCCGGTGGTCAGGTCGGAGAACGACAGGCTCGCCGAGCCGAGATCAGCGACACCGGAGACCGAGATCGGTCGCGTCACACCGCCGAACGAGCTGAACGCACCCTGACCCTGCGCCGCCCACCACCGTCGTCCCAGGGCGGGGGCACTCACCACGCCGACGACCGGCACGCCGTCGACGAGCAACGCGATCAGCGTCGCCCACACGGGCACTCCGCGGACGAAGTTCTTGGTGCCGTCGATCGGGTCGATCACCCATTGCCGGCCGCTGAACTCCGCGGTGCCGCCGAACTCTTCGCCGAGCACCGAATCGCCGGGCCGCCGCTCGGCCACCCGGCCACGCAGCATCGTCTCGGCGTCGAGATCGGCATCGGTCGCGGGCGTCATGTCGGGTTTGGTCTCGATGCGCAGGTCCACCGCGCCGAAGCGCTGCATCGTCAGCGAGTCGGCTTCCTCGGCCAATTCGACAACCAGCGCCATGTCATCCACGAGGGTGCTCATAGCTGCCGTCCTACCATGTCGGTATGGCCGAATTCGCGATCATCCTTCTGCTTGTCGGTGCGCTGGTGCTTCTCGCGCGGCCAATTCTCATGCGGCGCCGTGGCGCCAGTGCCGGTGCCGGTGCCGGCTGGCCGCAGGGCACGCTTCTGGTCACCGGGGTCAGCCCGCGCCCGGATGGCGTCGACGGACGGCAATACGTCACCATCACCGGGGTTATCAGCGGTCCAACTGTCAACGAATACACCGTCTATCAGCGACTTGAAGTCGACGTCGAGGATTGGCCGACGATGGGACAGTTGTTTCCGGTCGTGTACTCGCCGAAGAACGCCGATAACTGGAGGTTCGCTCCGGGCGACGACGGACCTCGGTTCGATGAGGCCCCGGGGACGGGATACCGCTAACCTCGCCCGCTTGTCGTCAGCCGTGTCTGATGGGCTGACTCCTCACGGGCTCGTTCCTCGCCCGCTTGTCGTCAGCCGTGCCCGATGCGTAGCAGGTCGGCAACGCTGGTCAGCTTGACCCGCGGCCGGCCGGCTTCTTTTCCCGCCAGGCGTTCGTGATCGTCGATCAGCTTCCAGTGGTCGTCGGTCACCACCTTGGGCTGTCGCTCCAGCAGCCACTTCGCCAGCCGATCGGCGTGATCGGCGTCGAAGTCGGAAAGCTCGGCGGTGCTCAAGTCCGCCAGCAGCGTGTCGACGGTGTCCTGCGAGTCCTTCTTGTTGCTGCCGATCACGCCGGAGGGGCCGCGCTTGATCCAGCCCACCACGTACTCGTTGCGGCTCCCGGCCACCCGGCCGTCGACGTGCGGGATGGTGCCGGCACGCTCGTCGAAAGGCAGCCCCGGCGTCGGCAGGCCGCGGTAGCCGACCGCCCGGACCACCAGTTGCGCCGCCACCTCCTCGCGTTCGCCGGTGTCCTTCGCCGTCACCCGCCCGTCGGCATCGCTGACCAGTTCGTTGCGGCCGAGCACGATCGACGCCACTCGCTTCTCCTGGCCATCGCCGGCTTTGATCTCGACGGGCGACGTGCAGAAGCGGAACACGATGCGACGTGTCGCGCCGCTCGGTGTGCGCTCGGCGTACCCACGCAACACCTTGATGTTGTTACGGACCGTCTTGCCCGCCGCCTCCAGTTGGTCGTCGGTGATGTCGGCGACATCAGCGGGATCGACGACGATGTCCACGTCGCCGAGCGACTCGAGGGTGCCGAGCTCGCGCAGTTCCAGAGTGGTGAACGGTGCCTGTAGCGGCCCGCGCCTACCCACGATCACCACTTCCTCCACGCCGCGGCTGTGCAGCGACTGCAGTGCGTGGTCGGCGATGTCGGTTTCCGCCAGCGCGGCGGGATCGCTGACGAGGATGCGCGCGACGTCCAGGGCGACGTTGCCGTTGCCCACGACAATCGCGCGATGGCGCGATAGATCGGGCGCCATCTCCCCGAAGTGGGGGTGCGCGTTGTACCAGCCGACGAAGTCGACGGCGGCCACGCTGCCCGGCAGATCCTCACCCGGGATGCCCAACGCCCGATCGGCTTGGGCGCCGATCGCGTAGACGACGGCGTCGTAGCGCTCGGCCAGTTCTGCCGGATGAACGTGATCACCGACCACGATGTTGCCGAAGAACCGGAACCGCGGATCGATTGCCGTCTTCTCGAACTGGTCGCTGATCGATTTGATCTTCGGATGGTCGGGGGCCACCCCCGAGCGCACCAGACCCCACGGGGTGGGAAGCATCTCCAGCATGTCGATGCGCACGTCACGATCACCGGATTCATCCGATGCAGCGAACTTCAGCAGGGAAGCGGCGGCGAAGTAACCCGAGGGTCCTGCGCCGACGATGGCCACGTGATACGGCCGCATAGGGGGCATTAGCGCTGCCTTCTGTCGCTGCCCGGACACGCGCAAGGGGCTGTCGCGACGCACCGGACGAGGGTCCAACCCGATGCTAATGGTGGCGACCGCCAGACCCGGCATTCCGCGCAGGTGACGGAGACGCCGTCGGCGGAGTGAGTACCCTGAACTCCCGTGGATCCTGACCGTCAAGCCGATATCGCCACCCTCGACTCCACGCTCACCACGGTGGAGCGGGTTCTCGATGTCGAGGCGCTTCGCGGTCGTATCGAAAAGCTCGAGCAGGACGCCTCCGACCCGAACCTGTGGGACGACCAGTCGCGCGCGCAGAAGGTCACCAGTGAGCTGTCGCACGCGCAGGGCGAGCTGCGTCGCGTCGAGGAGCTGCGCGGTCGGCTCGACGATCTGCCGGTGCTCTACGAGCTCGCCGCCGAAGAGGATGGAGCAAGCGGTTCCGAAGCCTTGGTCGAGGCCGACGCCGAGCTCAAGCAGCTTCAGGAGGACATCGCTGCGATGGAGGTCCGCACCCTGCTCTCCGGTGAGTACGACGAGCGGGAAGCGCTGGTCAACATCCGTTCCGGAGCCGGTGGGGTGGACGCCGCCGACTGGGCCGAGATGCTGATGCGGATGTACATCCGCTGGGCCGAGCAACACAAATATCCCGTCGAGGTGTTCGACACCTCGTATGCGGAGGAGGCGGGCATCAAGAGCGCGACTTTCGCCGTGCACGCCCCGTTCGCCTACGGCACGCTCTCGGTCGAGCAGGGCACTCACCGGCTGGTGCGAATCAGCCCATTCGACAACCAGGGCCGGCGTCAGACATCGTTCGCCGAAGTCGAAGTGCTGCCGGTCACCGAGACCACCGACCACATCGAGATCCCCGAAGGCGACGTCCGGGTGGATGTCTACCGGTCCAGCGGGCCCGGTGGTCAGTCGGTCAACACCACCGACTCGGCGGTTCGACTCACCCACATCCCTACAGGTATCGTCGTCACCTGCCAGAACGAGAAGTCGCAATTGCAGAACAAAGTGTCGGCGATGCGCGTGCTTCAGGCAAAGTTATTGGAACGTAAGCGTTTAGAAGAGCGAGCAGAGATGGACGCCCTCAAGGGCGACGGCGGCAGCTCTTGGGGCAATCAGATGCGTTCCTATGTGTTGCACCCCTACCAGATGGTTAAGGATCTGCGCACCGAGTACGAGGTCGGCAATCCAGCAGCCGTGCTGGACGGAGACATCGACGGCTTCCTGGAAGCCGGTATCCGGTGGCGCAACAGAAAAGATGACGACTAGTACCGTTCTTGCATTCGACCTGGCCTCGCGTTGGCACGGCTTCTGGCGTGGTGACATCGGGGTCTGGATTCTCGACCGCGGCGTGCGGATCGCCCTGCTGGTGATCGGCGGGTTGCTGGCCGCCAGGTTCATCAACTGGGCGGCGAAGCGCATCACCCGCCGTATCGACGCCGAATACCAGGAGAGCGATCAGCTGGTCCGCTCGGAGAGCGCCAAGCACCGTCAGGCGGTGGCCTCGGTGATCTCGTGGGTGTCGGTGGCGCTGCTGTTCATCATGGTGGCGGTGCAGATCACCGACATCCTGGCGATTCCGATCGGCTCGCTGGTGGCGCCCGCGGCGGTGATCGGCGCGGCGCTGGGCTTCGGCGCGCAGCGGGTGGTTCAGGATCTGCTCTCCGGGTTCTTCATCATCACCGAGAAGCAGTACGGCTTCGGCGATCTGGTCTCGTTGACCGTCAACGGTATCGCCGAGCCGGCCGATGGCACCGTCGAGGACGTCACGCTGCGGGTGACGAAGCTGCGGTCGGCGGAGGGCGAGATGTATACCATCCCCAATGGTCAGATCGTCAAGACGGTCAACTTGTCCAAGGACTGGGCCAGGGCCGTCATCGACATCCCGGTGCCGACGTCGGCCGATCTCAGCATCGTCAACGACGTCCTGCACGATATGGCTCAGAAGGCGGTGAACGACCCCCAACTCAAGGACCTGCTGCTCGATGCACCGCAACTGATGGGCGTCGAGAGCATCGAGCTCGACACCGTGAACCTACGGATGGTGGCCCGCACGCTTCCCGGCAAGCAGTTCGAGGTGGGCCGCAGGCTGCGCATTCTGGTGATCCGGGCGCTGCGCCGCGCGGGCATCGTCGCACCCGCCGATGGCCAGACCCCGATGGTTGGCGCGATCCCGCATCCCGCCACGGCAGCCGACGCCGAGAAACAGACCCAGGGCCCGGAGTCGGACAAATGAAGCTGACGTTCAGGCGCTCCGCCGACGAGACCCGCGGCTGGCCGGCGTACATCCTCGGCGGCCGGGTGCGCTCGTCCACCGCGGGGCTGATCCTGGCGTTCGTCGCGCTGTTCTGGGTGAACCAGAACTACCAGCCCGAAACCGCGGGCACCCCGCAGGATCAGACGCAGCAGGTGGTGCCGCCCGGCTTCGTACCCGACCCGAACTACACCTGGGTACCGAGGACGAACGTGCGGAGCAGGGAACCCGAGTTCACCACCACTACCACTACGACCTCCACACCGACGACGAGTCCGACGGAACCGACGACTTCGCCGGGTGGTACAACGACCCCGACCGGTCCCGCCGGCCCGACGACGACCGTGATCGACCCCGACGGTCCGCTGCCGCTGAGCCCCCAGACCTACACGCAGGCGCCCCCGCCGACGTCGGCCCCCGCCACCACATCGGCGGTTCCGGTACCGCCGACTACGGCGTCGACACGGTAGTGCCGAGGTAACCACATGCTCCCCCGCTACACTGGCGTGCCGTGATGATCACCCTCGACCACGTGTCAAAGCAGTACAAGTCGTCGGCACGTCCAGCGCTCGACAACATCTCGGTCAAGATCGAGAAGGGTGAGTTCGTCTTCCTCATCGGACCGTCCGGGTCGGGCAAGTCCACCTTCATGCGGCTGCTGCTGGCTGAGGAACAGCCCTCCACCGGTGATATCCGAGTGTCCAAATTCCATGTCAACAAGCTCTCCGGACGCCACATCCCCGGCCTGCGTCAGGTCATGGGCTGCGTGTTCCAGGACTTCCGCCTCCTTCAGCAGAAGACCGTGTTCGAGAACGTGGCCTTCGCCCTCGAGGTGATCGGTAAACGCGCCGACGTGATCAACCGGGTGGTTCCCGACGTCCTGGAGATGGTGGGGTTGTCCGGCAAGGCCAACCGACTGCCCGCCGAGTTGTCCGGCGGTGAGCAGCAGCGCGTCGCCATCGCCCGTGCGTTCGTCAACCGGCCGCTGGTGCTGCTGGCCGACGAGCCGACCGGAAACCTGGACCCGGAGACCAGCAAGGACATCATGGACCTGCTCGAGCGGATCAATCGCACGGGCACGACCGTGCTGATGGCCACCCACGACCACCACATCGTCGACTCGATGCGTCAGCGTGTCGTCGAACTCGAACTCGGCCGGCTGATTCGCGACGAACAGCGCGGCGTCTACGGAATGGATCGCTAAGTGCGCTTCGGCTTTCTCGTCAACGAAGTCCTGACCGGGCTTCGCCGCAACGTGACCATGACGGTCGCGATGATTCTCACCACCGCGATCTCCATCGGCCTGTTCGGTGGCGGGCTGCTGGTGGTGCGCCTGGCCGACCAGTCGCGCGACATCTACCTCGACAGGGTGGAGAGCCAGGTCTTCCTCACCAACGA
>Ga0190271_10002696_pt1 | contig 10882 bp, 5 predicted proteins | sample Popmic356T_FD_133747 | JGI IMG/M metagenome (GOLD analysis project Ga0190271, IMG submission 133747) | Populus adjacent soil microbial communities from riparian zone of Weber River, Utah, USA - 356 T | ecosystem: Environmental > Terrestrial > Soil > Riparian zone | place: USA: Utah | collected...
CCTTAATGGTTTTCCTCCTGTAAGGATCGATTGAATCCTTTCTAATGTTTTCTTTTCCCCGGTGAGAGAGACGAATGCTTCTCGTTCGAGGTCGAGAAGATATTGTTCACTCACCTCCTGCGGCGAAGTAAGATCACCACCACACATTATATTGGCGATCTTCAAGGCGATCTTTTGATCATGATCTGAGATAAAGTTACCCATTCGCATTCCGTGAACGCCCGCCATGAACAACGCCTGGCCTGAGCGTCCTTGAACCTTTATGTTTTTAGCCTGAGTCGGCATGGTATACCCTGCATCGTACAACTCAATCACAGCCGACCGGGCGTCAATAATCTGACGATCTCTGTTAATGGAGATCCGATCTTTTGATCTGAGCACTCCCATTTCACGAGCTTCTTCCGCTGACAGCGCAACTTTTGCAGTCGCTATATTCATGAATGCATTTTGTAGTGCATTTAATTCGACATCACCCTCTTGGAGCGAGTCGCTTACTCTTTTGGTAAATTCCTTGGTTCCTCCTCCTCCCGGAATGAGTCCGACTCCCACCTCTACGAGACCGATATAAGTTTCAGCAGCGGCCTGTGCAATGTCTGCGTGCATGGTCATTTCACAACCTCCACCTAATGTTCTTCCCTGTGGACAGACCACCACCGGCACGGATGAATAACGAATTCGCATAACTGAATTCTGGAACTGACGAACCATAAAATCGATCTCATCGTATTCCTGCTCTATTGCGAACATGAACACGAGACCGAGGTTGGCACCCAATGAAAAGTCGGCGCCCTGATGGCCAATGACCAATCCCCTGTAATTTTTCTCAGCCAGGTCTATGGCTTTGTTCATTCCTTCGATGACAGAGCTTCCGAGTGTGTAACTCTTACTATGCCATGCAAAATTTATTACACCCTCACCGATATCAGTAATTTTTGATTCTGCATTTTTCCAGACTACTTTATCACTGAGATTCTCCAGGATTATAAATTCCTCTTTGCCTGGAATAACCCTGTAGGTTTTTGAGGGGATGTCATAATATTTTCTAAGTCCCGATTCGACCTTATAAAATGATTTGTTTCCTCCTGCTACCATTTCATATACCCATGCATTGGGCTTGTATCCCGCTGCCTCCATGTCTGGCAACGTCTTTTCTATGCCTATTGCATCCCAGGTTTGAAAAGGTCCGAGTTCCCAGGCAAATCCGGCGCAGACCGCATCATCAACTTTATAAAGTTCATCCGCGATTTCAGGAATTCTGTTCGATGCGTATTGAAACAACCCGTAAAACGAATCGCGGTAAAATTCACCCGCTTTGTCTTTACCAGCCATCAACACTTTAAAGCGGTCGTTCAAATTGTCTATCGACTTCGTTGTTTCAAGCGTAGCAAATTTGGTTTTTGCTTTCGGCTTGTACTCCAGGGATTTTAGGTCGAGCGTTAAAATCTCGGTTTCACCTTTCGAATTTTTGGTCTTCTTATAGAAGCCCTGGCCGGTCTTGTCGCCGAGCCATTTGTTCTGTTCCAACTTGAGGACAACGTCAGGTAACTTGAAGTAATGACGGCTCTCATCGTTTTGCAGGCCTTGATGTAAATTGCCCGAGACCTTTATCAAAGTATCCAACCCCACCACGTCGGACGTGCGGAACGTTGCCGACTTAGGTCGTCCAATGACGGGTCCTGTTAATTTGTCAACTTCATCAACGTTGAGGTCTAGCTTATTCATTGAGTCCACTACCTTCATAATAGCAAAAACACCAACGCGGTTTGCGATGAATGCAGGTGTATCTTTGCATAAGACAGTTGTCTTACCCAGGAAGAGATCGCCATAATGCATTAGAAACTTTACGACCTCCGCATCGGTATTCGTTGTTGGAATAATCTCAAGAAGTTTCAAGTAACGCGGTGGGTTGAAAAAATGAGTGCCGCAAAAATGTTTTTTAAAGTCATCGCTGCGTCCTTCAGCCATCAGGTTAATAGGTATCCCCGAAGTATTTGATGTGATTAACGTTCCGGGCTTCCTGTATTTTTCTACTTCTTCGTAGACCTTCTTTTTAATGTCCAGATTTTCAACAACAACTTCGATTGTCCAATCGTAGTCCTTGATCTTAGCCATGTCATCTGCAAAGTTGCCCAAGCTGACTCGTGTGATGAACTTCTTGCTGTAAATTGGACCCGGACTTGATTTGATAGAGCGATCAAACGAACTTTGAACAATTCTGTTCTTAACAATTCTACTTTCCAACGTAAGCCCTTTTGCCTTTTCTTCGTCGGTAAGTTCTTTGGGGGCTATGTCTAACAACAAGACCTCACAGCCGATGTTTGCGAAATGACAGGCAATCGCGGAGCCCATAACTCCAGAACCAAGAACAGCAACTTTTCGAATTGAACGCTTCATGTATTTAGCTTTTTATGAACCCTGATTAAATCAGGTGAATTTATCCTTCTTATTGATTTCTAAAGTAAGTGCTGTTTCAAACTTTTTCCGTCTCTTCCATCCCGTGCGCCGCGAGTTGATTGATTTCATTCATTACTTCGAAAAAGATTTTGAGTTTACTTTCGGGCACAATATCCCTCACCTTGTTATTAAAATAAAGAACTGTTTCCCGGGAGATTTCCTTTTTTTTCTTTCCAAGATCTGTAAGAAAAATTCGCACGGATCGTTTGTCGAACTGATCAGGTTCCCTGTAAATCAATTTTTTTTCCTCCATTGTTTTAAGCATCCGCGTAAGACTTCGTGCTTCCAACCCCATCAAGGGTGCAATCTTGGTTGCCGGGGCTCCTTCGTCTGAATGGATGTTGAGCAGGACAAATCCAATGGATGTAGTTATGTCGTGTTTGCTTGCCTGTTGATTATACATTCGGGAAATGGCGTGCCATACTGATTTAATGTTGTGATCGACCGTTTCTTCCCTTCGCATACGATTTCGATAAGGAAACGAAGGTAATAAAATTTGTTATGCATGCATACCATCGAAGAATTTTTTTTCTTTTTGTTAACGCAAGTAAAACCACTATGGAGTAGAAGTAGGGGTGTGCCTCAACTACCTCTCATCCTAAAAGCAACTTGTTTTTAATCTCCGTATCGCGAAATTGCTGGCGATGAGAATTTTCGGCCTACTACTGTTTCTTTCTGCTATTAGTTTTTCGCTCAAGGCACAGAAAATTAACGAGTCATATCAGATCCAAATCCAAAGAGCAACTTCAGCCTTAACAATTGACGGTATTATGGACGAAGTCGCCTGGCAGCAGGCGGACGTTGCTACCGATTTTTTTATGGTGCTTCCAATGGATACCAGCAAGGCAAGAGTACGGACTGACGTAAGGATGACCTATGACGATCAAAATCTTTACTTGATAGCAACATGTTATCTCTTTCTGCCGGGAAGATATTTCGTGGAATCGCTTCGACGCGACTTCGCGTTTGGGAAGAACGACAACTTTCTTCTTTTCATGGACCCTTTCGACGATCAGACAAATGGATTTTCTTTCGGAGCCAACGCAGCAGGAGCCCAATGGGATGGCATGATGTATGAAGGCGGTAAGGTGGACCTCAGCTGGGATAACAAATGGACTTCTGTGGTGAAAAAGGACTCCAACAAATGGGTCTTCGAAGCGGCCATTCCATTTAAAACCATCCGTTACAAAAAAGGTATTACGCGGTGGGGAATCAACTTCAGCAGGCTGGACCTAAGATCAACTGAAAAGTCCAGCTGGGCACCAGTGCCAAGGCAGTTCCCAACGGCATCGCTAGCCTACAGCGGTATTCTGGTTTGGGACGAACCCCCTCCTCAGGTCGGTTCAAATGTTTCATTTATTCCCTATGCGTTGGGGGGTGTGGGCAAAGATTATGAAAAAGAAACGGCCACGACTCATAGAATGGAGGCGGGTGTTGACGCCAAAATTGCAGTAACTTCTTCACTAAATCTGGACCTCACTTACAATCCGGATTTTTCGCAGGTTGAGGTTGATCGCCAGGTGACTAACCTGGACCGCTTCGAACTTTTTTTTCCCGAGCGACGGCAATTTTTTCTGGAAAACGGAGACCTGTTTGCCAATTTCGGTTACGCTACAATTCGGCCTTTTTTCTCCAGAAGAATTGGATTGGGTACACCCATTGAATTCGGTGCCCGATTCAGCGGAAAGCTGGATAAAAATTGGAGAATAGGTGTAATGGACATGCAAACGGATGAGGTGGAAGAGGATCTATTGCCTCGTCAAAATTTTGCTGTTGTTGCTTTGCAACGCAGGGTGTTTGCGAGATCTAATGTTGGTGTGATCTTCATCAACAAACAATCGCTTAATTATCAGCCGAGTGAAGATCCCGAGGCACCTGTTTATTCACAATACAATAGAAATATTGGCCTCGAGTACAACCTTGCATCATCAAATAACTTATGGACGGGAAAAGCGCTGGTGCTTAAATCATTTAGTCCGGATAAGTCTGGAAACGATTTTACACACGCCGCAAACCTACAGTACTCGGACCGGAAACTAACCCTTGGCTGGCAGCATGAATACGTCGGGGAAAACTACAATGCCGAAGTGGGTTATGTGCCGCGAACAAAATTCATTAAGCTAAATCCTCAGGCCGGTTATCTTTTTTTTCCTAAGCAAACAGCCGTGCTCAGCCACGGGCCTAAATTAACGGGCATCTTCTATTTCGATGATGCATTTAAGTCAACTGATAATACCACCATATTTTCATATGGTGTTACATTCAGAACCCAGAGCGTGCTAACGGGATGGGTAGCTCACGACTATGTCAAACTTCTTAAACCATTTGATCCGACAAACTCGGGTAAGGATTCGTTGGCTGTGGGCTCAGAACATTTTTGGAACGCTTTTGGCGTCGACTTCACCTCAAAGCCTCAAAGTTTATTCACATATCTGTTCTCTACTCGGTACGGTGGGTACTACGCCGAAGGAACACGATTAAATTTGGCGGGCGAGGTCGGTTATCGGCTTCAGCCTTATTTGAGCCTCGCAGTGGCTTGTAATTACAACGATATTCGGCTCCCCGAGCCATGGGGAAAGAATACCTTTTGGCTCATCGGTCCACGCCTGGATGTTACCATGACCAACAAGCTATTCTTTACCGCCTTCGCCCAGTACAACGAGCAGCAGAACAACGTCAACCTCAACACCCGCTTCCAGTGGCGCTACAGGCCCGCGTCTGACATTTTTCTCGTTTATACCGATAATTATCTGCCCGAGACCTTTGGGGTCAAGAATCGCTCCCTGGTGCTGAAATTCACCTATTGGTGGAACATCTGACCTTGTAGACAAATTTCTTTTCTTCTTCTGTGCAACCTCCGAAACCGGCTCGACGTCTATACATAAGACAATTATGTATTAGGCACCTATGCATTCACCAGAACTACTAAAGGGAACTCTTCAAACCATCGTGCTTAAAGTCCTGCAAGACCACGGTAAAATGTATGGTTATGAAATTACCCAACGCGTTAAAGAACTTTCGGATAGCCGGATACTTCTGACTGAAGGTGCGCTGTACCCGACGTTACACAAACTCGAAGCTGAAGGGCTGCTTAAAACCGAGACTGTAAATATCGGCAAGCGCGTCAGGAAGTATTATACTCTTACGAGTGTCGGAAAGTCGCTTTCCAAAGAACGTGTCCACGATTTTGTGGATTTTATTAAAACCATGGCAGCTGTACTTCAGGTTAAGATGGCCTAAACGTTCGTTCATTTGAAATTGACTGAGCAACATATTGCCTATATCATTAAAGATCTGAATCATCGGGGAATCATTGTAGATGAGATCAGCGATGAAATAATTGATCACGTCTGTTCGGGCGTTGAGTCAGAAATAGGAAAAGGCTTGCGGTTCATTGATGCCTATCACAAAGTATTGCATTCATTCGGCCACAACGCCGGCTTACGTCAAACGCAAAAAGAAATATTAAAAGTTGAAAACAAAACTGTAAGGCTTATGCTAAAGAATTATGTAACCATTGCTTTCCGGAATTTGAAAAAGCACCGCTTCTATACCTTGATAAATGTAAGTGGTCTTTCGATTGGAATAGCGTCGTGCCTGATTATCATGTTGTATGTAATCAACGAACTGAGTTACGACAAGCACTATAAAAATGCTTCACGCATTTACAGGGTTAACGGTGAAATAAAATTCGGCGGAAATCATTGGAAGCTGGCCGTTGGTCCGGCACCTCTTGCGGCGGCGCTGATCAACGATTATCCGGAAGTGGAACAGGTTGTCCGGTTCAGATCAAGGGGATCGTATCTTGTCAAAAAAGAAGGTGGTACGACAAGTTTTAAAGAGCACAATGTCAACAGGACAGATAGCACTTTCTTTAAAGTTTTTAGCGTTCCCGTTTTAGAAGGTGATGCACATAGCGCGCTAGCTGAGCCTAACTCTGTTGCCATAAGTAAAAAAATTGCCGAGAAGTATTATCCGGAGGGAAATGCCCTGGGTAAAACGCTGATCCTCGACAATACCTTATCAGTAAAAATTACGGCAATATTTGAGGACATGCCCCAAACCGGTCATTTTCAGTTTGACATTCTCGTATCAATGACCGGAGATGAAGAAGCAATGTCGTCGCATTTTTTAAGCAATAATTTCAATACTTACATTCTGCTGAAAGAGGGAGCAAGCGCAAAAGCGTTGGAAGCAAAGTTTCCAGGAATGGTTGAAAAATATATTGGTCCGCAGGCTGCCTCCATATTGGGCGGCGAGTTTTCTATGGAAAAATTTCGCGCTTCCGGAAACATACTCGAGTATACGCTGATGCCTATGACGGATATCCACCTACATTCTGATCTGACCGCCGAGTTCCGGGCTAACGGAGACATCACATATGTTTATCTATTCTCCGCCATCGCGTTATTTATTTTGGTGATCGCATGTATTAATTTCATGAATCTATCGACCGCGCGTTCTTCCAATCGCGCAAAGGAAGTGGGCATAAGAAAAGTGATGGGTTCATTTCGTTCGCATTTGATCCGTCAGTTCCTGTCTGAGTCAGTGCTTTTAAGTGTTTTTTCTTTTATGCTGTCAATTGGTATTGCTTATTTGTTCCTGCCCACGTTTAATAACCTTTCTCAAAAGTCACTCCAGCTACCTTTTGAAAGCCCCCCTTTTTACTTGACACTTTTGGCTTCCTCTCTTGTGGTGGGATTAATGGCCGGCTTATATCCGTCTTTTTTTCTCTCAGCATTTAAGCCAGTAAATGTATTGAAGGGGAATTTAGCGTTGGGTATGAAGAGCGGTGTGATAAGAAGCAGCCTGGTCGTTTTTCAATTTGTGATCTCCATCCTATTAATCATCGGAACATTTACAGTTAAACGACAACTTAATTATATTCAAAATAAGAAAATCGGTTTTGAAAAGGATCAGGTCATTGTGATACAGGACGCGTACGCGTTACGCGACAACCTTCAGTCATTCAAATCTGAAAACTTAAGAAACAGTTTCATCCTTAGCGGCACTATTTCGGGATACCTTCCGGTATCCGGTACATGGAGGAACGATAATACTTTTTGGCCGGAGGGCGCTCAGCCCACTGAAGAGAATATGGTCGGTCTCCAGAATTGGACCGTTGACCAAGATTATCTTAAGACGTTGGGCATGAAAATAAAAGCCGGTCGCTTTTTCTCAGAGGAGTTTCCGTCAGATTCATCAGCGATTGTAATGAATGAATCCGCTGTGAAGCAATTTAATTTGGGGAACGATCCGCTCGGCAAAAAGATATCCACCTTTAGCGGCAATAATCCAGATGGATCGCCAGATCGAAACTCAATACGATCCTATACCGTAGTTGGTGTCGTCGAAAACTTTCATTTCGAATCTCTGAGACAGAATATAAGTCCGCTCGCATTTTTTCTTGACAGTAGCAACGGCAGTGTCGCATTCCGGTTTCAAGCCTCGAATACTCAAGATGTCATCCATTCGATCGAGAATAGTTGGACTAAGCTCGCTCCTGGTCAACCTTTCCAATACTCATTTCTCGATGAAGATTTCGGCCGAATGTATTCCTCCGAGCAGCGATTGGGAAAGATCTTTGTTGTCTTTGCGGGCCTGGCAATTGTTATAGCGTGTCTTGGGCTTTTTGCACTTACGTCTTTTACCGCGGAGCAGCGCACGAAAGAAATTGGGATCCGCAAAGTGCTGGGTGCATCTGTCGCGAGTATTGTAATTTTGCTCTCAAAGGAATTCGGCAAATTGATCATTATTGCCTTCGTCATCGCCGCTCCATTAGCGTGGTATGCCGTAAGCTGGTGGCTTAAGGGTTACATCTACAAAGTGGAAGTGGGATTTCTTGTTTACTTCCTGGCGGGATTGTTATCATTTGGTGTTGCTTGGATTACGATGGGCTATCAATCCATTAAAGCGGCAAGCTCAAATCCCATTAAGTCGCTGAGGAGCGAATAGGTCTGAAAGTTCTACGTTAGAGTATTGCATCTACACTTGGGATCAAGCGTATAGGTGTTGATGTTCAAAACTGTGGCTGCGCGGATTGTCCGGAAAAATCTCCGCGCAGCATCCGGAATCTTTTTCTGGCTTCTGCCGCATAAACGCTTCCCGCATACTTCGAGAGAAAATTCCGATAGATTTCCATGGCTTTTTCCTTGTCGCCAAGTTGACGTTCATAAATTTCACCTTGCAAGAAATAGGCATCATCAGCCAGGACGTCTTCTCCATACTCGTCGAGTATTTTTTGCAATAGTCCTATAGATTTTTCAAACTCACCGCGCTGCATCCGAATATTCGCTTCGAGCCAATATACATCGTCGAGAATAGATTGATTTGATATTGATGCCCCCGAGGATGACACACCTTGTTTGAGATTTTCGATTTTTTGTAACGCCAGCTCCGTTTTGTTTTGATATAACAATAATTCTATTGCTGCATAATCTTTTAGAGCCTCGCCCACAGAATCAAAAGCTATATTTTCTTTGATCCGCATGCTCAACTCAAGAGCGTCATTAGCAATTTCGCGGGTAGTCGCTTGTTTTAAAATGTCAAGATGTTCCTGTGCTAATCTAAAGTCTCCCTTGTAGTAGGAAAGTTTTGCGTTTCTTAATTTTGCTTCATATCCGACAAGGTTTTCTTTTTGAGTTTTTTCTACCTGAGAATACAGAAGCGTCGATTCCCACGGCTCACCCTTCAACATATAAATGTCTCCCAGGTCGAGCTTCGCCTTGGATTTCAAATATTGCGACGCTTTTGTGTTCGCGATTAATTTATTCAGGATCTGAATAGCAGAATCCTTTTGATCGAGATAATTGGCATATAGCAGTGCCTGGTTCTTTGATGCTTCCAGTGCATTGGCGTTATCAGGATATTGTTTAATGAAGTTTTTATAGTCCGCAATAAGAACGGCGACAGAATCAATCTTGACTGGGAAAGTCTTCTTTACCCTTTCCTCACGTGTACGTATCAGACCCAATCTCGCTAACAGATAATTTTGCGAATTAGGATATTCACGAATCAGGTATCGATAAATTTTCAAGGCATTGTCATAGTCGTCATTATCCAAAGCAACCCGGGCAACCTCCATACACTTTTCACCTTCACGCTTGTATCGCTTGTCATACGCTCGCGCCTGGATAAATGATGCGTAAAAATTCTTTTGTTGCATCGTAACCCAGATAAGCAGATCAGCATAAACTTCAACATCCGGAAATTGTTGAACCTTATCGTACAAAAGTTTTTCCAGGCTTTCGAGTTCTTCTGGTTTTGTCAACAATGCCTGCAAGACATTTTTAACATATTGAATATTCGCGGAACTTTGAGTGACATAGCTCAGATACTCCTGTACCATTTTGTCCTGGTTGCCTTTCACTCGGTAAAGCATTGCCAGGTCAAGGCAGAAAAGATAAGGGTTGCCCAGGGCCTGTCTGCTTTCCGTCAACGTCATAATTCCGTAGTCAGGTAAGGAGCGCGACATGAAGTAATCCGACATTACCTTTACGCGCTGCATGTTCCCCTTATTTTCAGCAATAATTTCTTTGAAGTGTTTTTCGGCTTTGGTCAGATCGCCGGAACGGATAAACGTTAATCCGATGTCAAGGCGGTACTGCAGATTTTGTGGATCATGGCGCGAAATCTTTTTAAGAAAATTGTGTGCTTCGTCATAAAGTCCCAGGTCGAGTAAAACGTTGATATAATTATTGTAAATGAACGAAGTATTTGCGTCATTCTTTGCAAGATCTCTGTAAAGTTCCAGCGCCTTTTTTTTATCGCCTTTTAAAAGGTATTCGTTAGCTAATTGAATTTGTTCTTGGACCTGAGCATTTAGTGCATCAGGTAACAGAAGGAGAGTAATGCTCAAAGCAAGTGCTCTTATTATTCTTATATAATATATATTCTTATTAGTATAATTAGTCATGTTGAAATGTGGATAGAAATGAAATCATTCCACTGTGGAATTTATGTATAATTCTTGGACTTGTTAAAGTTTTATTACTCAATTGGTTGGGTAGTTGTACACATGGTTTTTGGGTGTGAATAAATCGAATGTGGGTATCTGATCCTGTTGTGTGTGTTGATAGGTGCGTTTTTATCAACAGGCAGAATCGGTTATTTCATTATATACGTAAGATCGTGAATTTTGGTGTGAATTTTTGGAGTTGTTAACAAGTTGTCAGTGTTTTATCAACAGTGGGCCGAGCTCCCAATTGGCCTTGAGATTGATGTTGATTTGATCTTTTTCGTTTTTGTAAAATATTATTTTCTCGGGTTCTTGTCCTGTGTAAAAGTTGCCAGGGCTCCAAGCTCCGTTTGCGTCTGTGTCAATTATTAGTCGTATTTGATATTCTCCTGGTGAGAGGTCTTCAAAAGCTAGCTTGGGGTTGTCAATGACGCTAATCACTTTTTTGTGATCTTTTGAGAGTACCTGAAC
>Ga0190271_10002698_pt1 | contig 10880 bp, 9 predicted proteins | sample Popmic356T_FD_133747 | JGI IMG/M metagenome (GOLD analysis project Ga0190271, IMG submission 133747) | Populus adjacent soil microbial communities from riparian zone of Weber River, Utah, USA - 356 T | ecosystem: Environmental > Terrestrial > Soil > Riparian zone | place: USA: Utah | collected...
CATCCGCCTCGACCGTCGCGGCCACGCCGTGCGCCCCTGCCCCGAACGACACCGTGCGCCCGGCCATCGTCTCGTCGGCGATCACCGGCCATGCCGTGCTCGACCCGAACGGCGTGATCGTGCCGCGTTCGTAACCGGTCACCTCGAGCGCGGTCACGGCATCGGGCATCGACAGCCGGCTCACCCCGAGGTGCGCTCGCAGCTTCGGCCACGAGATCTCCCGGTCGCCGGGCACGAGCACGAACAGGAAGTCGCCATCGCCACGCCGCACCACGAGTGTCTTCACGATGTCACGCGGCTGCACGCCGCGGGCCGCCGCCGCTTCCGCCAGCGAGCCCACGCGCCCGTGACGGGTCACGTCGAACGCGATGCCGGATGCCGTGAGCGCGCCGACCGCGCGTTCCTCACCGTTGGTCGTCATCGGGCAAGCGTAGGGCGCGTCCCGCCCGAGGGGACCGGCCCACGGTCTGGCACCCGAGACAAGTCCACTGCGCTTGCGCCCCCGCGGCGCGTCCGGAGTTGGTCCAATGGACGCATGGTCACGACGTCGAGCCCAGGCGGAGCGGTGGGCCCCCCGGGGCCAGCTGCCAGCGGCTTCCGCCGGATGTGGCACGACATCGAGTCGATCGGCCTGGATGCCGGGAGTGGCGGGTACCAGCGGTTCGCCTGGACGCGCGAGGACCACGACCTGCGCGAGTGGTTCTCCGGGCAGTGCACCGATCGCGGCCTCGACCTCACGACCGACCGCATGGGGAACCAGTGGGCCTGGTGGGGAGATGCCGATGCCGCCGTCGCCGCCGGTGACCCCGGCGTCGTCATCGGTTCGCACCTGGACTCGGTGCCCGACGGGGGAGCGTTCGACGGCCCGCTCGGCGTCGTCGGCGCCCTGGCCGCGATCGACCAGCTGCGGTCCACCGGCTTCACCCCGACCCGGCCCGTCGGGGTCGTCAACTTCGCCGACGAGGAGGGCGCCCGCTTCGGGGTGGCCTGCGCCGGCTCCCGGGTGATCACCGGCGTGCTCGGCGCCGACCGGGCACGCGGCCTCACCGACCGCGACGGCACGAGCATGGCCGACGCGATGCGCACCGCCGGCCGCGACCCCGCCAGCTTGGGCCGTGACGACGAGACGCTGGCGAGGATCGGCACCTTCGTCGAGCTGCACGTCGAGCAGGGCCGGGCCCTGGTCGACCTCGGCCACGCGGTCGGTGTCGGCAGCGACATCTGGCCGCACGGCCGGTGGCGCGTCGACCTTCCCGGTGAGGCCAACCACGCCGGCACGACCCGCCTCGAAGACCGCGAGGACGCCATGCTCGGGCTCGCGGCCGTGATCATCGCGGCCCGCCGCTCGGCGATGGACCACGGGTGCGTCGCCACCGTCGGCAAGGTCCACGTCGTGCCGGGCGGCGTCAACGCGATCGCGAGCCTCGCCACCGGGTGGCTCGACGCCAGGGGAGCGGATGCGGATGCCGTCCGCAGCGTCGTCGCGGACGTCGGGGAGGTCGTCGCCGAGTTCGAGGGCCTCGTGACCCAGGAGTCGTGGACCCCGACGACGATGTTCGACCCGGCCCTCGTGCGCCGGATGGCGACCCGTGTCGGGGGTCTGCCGGTCATCGGCACCGGTGCAGGGCACGACGCCGGCATCCTGGCCAACCACGGCATCCGCGCAGCGATGTTGTACGTGCGGAACCCGACCGGGGTGTCGCACTCCCCCGACGAGTGGGCGTCGGCGGACGACTGCGTGGCCGGCATCCTCGCGCTCGCCGACATCGTCAGCGACCTCGCAGGAGGGGCGGCCACCCCACCGCCCGGGGACCCGCAGGAATGACCACCTACTGGTGCGAGCACGCTTTGCTGCCCGGCGGCGTGCGTCGGTCGGTGCGGGTCGTCGTGGCCGACGGCCGCGTCCGCGACGTGCTTCCGGGGGTCGCGGCACAGCCGGACGACGTGCCGCTGCGCGGCATCGCGCTCCCCGGCTTGGCGAACGGCCACAGCCACGCCTTCCACCGCGCGTTGCGCGGTCTGACCCACGACGACGGGGGCAACTTCTGGACCTGGCGCGAGGCGATGTATGCCGTGACGCACCGCCTCGACCCGGACACCTACCGCTCCCTCGCGACAGCGGTCTTTGCCGAGATGGTGCTCGCCGGCTACACCGTGGTGGGCGAGTTCCACTACCTCCACCACGCCCCCGGGGGGCGCCCTTATGACGACCCGAACGCCATGGGTGTCGCGCTGATCGAGGCCGCCCGCACGGCCGGCATCCGGATCACGCTGCTCGACACCTGCTACCTCGAGGGCGGGCTCACGGCCGGTGGGCACGTGCCGTTGGACGAGGTGCAGCAGCGCTTCTCCGACGGCAGCGTGAAGGCCTGGGCGGAGCGGGTCGACCTCATGGACGGCGACGCGACCACCCGCATCGGCACCGCGGTGCACTCGGTGCGGGCGGTGCCCGGGCCCGACCTCGCGGCCGTCGGGGAGTTCGCGGCGCGTGACGGCCGACCCCTGCACGTGCACCTGTCCGAGCAGCCGGGCGAGAACCTCGCGTGCGAGGGGTTCTACGAATGCTCGCCGACCGAGCTGCTCGCCAAGAATGGTCTGCTCACGGAGGCGACGACCGTGGTGCATGCAACTCACCTGTCCGAGATGGACATCGGGCTGCTCGGCGCAGCACGCTCCACCGCGTGCTTCTGCCCGACGACCGAGCGCGACCTCGCCGACGGCATCGGCCCGGCCCGGGTGCTGCACGATGCCGGGGCGCCGCTGTCGCTCGGGTCCGACCAGCACGCCGTCATCGACCCGTTCGAGGAGATGCGCGCGGTCGAGATGCACGAACGGCTCGACAGCCTCGAGCGCGGGCGGTTCGGCCCCACCGAGCTCCTCGGCATGGCCTGCCTGCACGGCTACCGGTCACTCGGGTGGGACGACGGCGGCGTCATCGCGCGTGGCCAGCTCGCCGACCTCGTCGCCGTGCGTCTGGACAGCCCCCGCACGGCCGGCTGCGATCCGGCGCAGGTGCTCTACGCCGCGACGTCCGCCGACGTGACCGACGTCGTCGTCGGCGGCGATCAGGTGGTGGTGGCCGGGAAGCACCGGTTGGGTGACGTCGGGTCGCTCCTCAGCCGGGCGATCGCGGCGGTGCGCCGATGACGCAGGGCACGGCATCCGGCTCGGTGCTCGTCACGGGTATCGGCGAGCTCGTCACCTGCGCCGGCGCCGACGGCGGCACCCCCGTCGATGCCCGGGTCACGGCGGCTCAGCGCCTCGGCCTCCGGCGTGACGCCGCGGTCGCGGCCGTCGACGGGGTCATCACCTGGGTGGGGCGGGCCGACTCGGCCCCCGCGGCCGACCGCCGCATCGACGTCGGCGGCCGCGCCGTGGTGCCCGGCTTCGTCGACAGCCACAGCCACCTCGTCTACGCGGGCGACCGGGCGGGCGAGTTCAGCGCGCGGATGGCCGGCACCCCCTACGACGGCGGCGGCATCGGGGTCTCCGTCACCGCGACCCGGGCCGCCGGCGACGACGAGCTGCGCGGACTCCTGCGGGCCCGGATCGCCGAGATGCGGGCCCTCGGCACGACGACCGTCGAGGTCAAGAGCGGCTACGGGCTGAGCGTCGCTGACGAGGAGCGCTCGCTGCGGCTGGCCCGCGAGGTCACCGACGAGACGACCTTCCTCGGTGCCCACGTCGTGCCGCCGGATGCCCGCGGCGACCGGGCGGCCTACCTCGACCTCGTCTGCGGGCCCATGCTCGAGGCGTGCGCACCCCACGCCCGCTGGATCGACGTCTTCTGCGAGCCGGCCTCGCCGCACGCCTTCACCGAGGACGAGGCGCGACGGGTGCTCGTGGCAGGGCGGGATGCCGGTCTCGGCCTTCGTGTGCACGGGAACCAGCTCGCGGCCGGACCGGGGGTGCGGCTCGCCGTCGAGCTCGGGGCCGCGAGCGTGGACCACTGCACCTTCCTCAGCCGCGATGACGTCGAGGCGCTCGTCGGCGCGGCCGGCACGACGGTGGCGACCCTGCTGCCGGGCGTGGAGTTCTCGACGCGCTCGCCCTACCCCGACGCCCGCGGCCTCCTCGACGCGGGGGTCGACATCGCGTTGGCGACGGACTGCAACCCGGGAACGTGCAACACGGCATCCATGCCGTTCGTCATCGCGCTCGCTGTGCGCGAGATGCGCCTGACGTCGGCCGAGGCCATCATCGCGGCGACCGTGAGCGGCGCAAAGGCGTTGCGGCGCAGCGACATCGGGCGCATCGCCGTGGGGTCGCGCGCCGACCTCGCCGTCCTCGAGGCGCCGTCGTTCGAGCACCTTGCCTACCGGCCGGGGATGCCGCTCGCCCGAGCCCTCGACCTGTCATGACCTTTGCTGGGCGGCTGGACGTCACCCAGGGCACGTTCGCGAACGGCATGGAGTACGCCTCCTGGGGCACCGGCCCGAAGGTGCTGCTCTCCATCGGCGGTGGTCCGGGCAGCTCGGTGCCGAGCGGGCTGTCCCTGCGGATGTCGCAGCGCTGGTTCGCGCCGTTCACCAGCGCCGGGTACACCGTCTGGCACGTGACCCGCCGCCGGAACATGCCGCGCGGACACGAAGTGGCCGACGTCGCCGACGACTACGCCGAGGTGATCGCCGACGAGCTCGGAGGCCGGGCCGACCTCGTCGTCGGGGTCTCGTACGGCGGGATGGTCGCGCAGCTGCTGGCGGCCCAGCACGGGGACCGTATCGGTCACGTCGCGATCATCGCGGCCGCAGCCCAGGTCAAGGCCTCGGGGCGGGAGGTCGACGCACGGATCGCCGATGCCGTGGCCCGCGGCGACCACGCTGGCGCCGGTGCCGCCTTCGCCGAGTACGTGGTGCCCGGCCGGCGCGCGCGCGTGATCCGGCGACTCCTGGGCCCGCTCGTCGCGCGCCTGGCCATCACCGGTCGCGCCTACCCGCCCACGGACGTCCTCGTGGAGTGCGAGTCGGAGGTGACCTTCGACGCGAGAGCCGCGCTGCCCGGCATCCGCGTGCCCGTGATCCTTCTCTGCGGAGACCGCGACCAGTTCTTCGCGTGGGACGTCGTCGAGGAGACCGCCGCGCTCATCCCCGACAGTGACCTCGTCCGGTACGAAGGGCGCGGGCACGGCTGGGTGACCTCGTCGAAGCAGGTTCCCCCGGAGGTGCTGGCCTTCGTCAGCCGCACCTGAGCGTGACCGCCGTGGGCAACAGCCCTCGGGCGGCGATCCTCAGACGGGCTCGTCGCGGATGGCCTCGGGCAGGTGCCCCGCCGAGTGCTCGTAGAACTTGGCGGCCCTGCGGGTGGCGAGCGTCTTGGCCGCGCCGACCGCGAGCCCGGTGATCGCGGCATACGCCACGGCCTTGGCCAACGGTGCGTTGGGGCTCTTGGGGTTGACGTCGTCGTCGACGGTCCGTGCCCAGATGGCGTCGATGACCTTGGTCGCGATGATCCCGGCCAGAATCGCACCCCCGGTGCCCATGATCTTCCAGGCGAGTGGGCCCATGACGGTCAGTCCTTTCATCGGATGCCGGGTGCACCGTGTACAGCCCAACGAAGTCGCCGCCACTCTAACCGCAAGGGGTTAGAGTGGTGGCGTTCAACGACAGGGGAGCGCTCCAGCGCTGAGAGTGCGGTCCGCCGCAGACCCTCGAACCTGATCCGGTTAGCACCGGTGGAGGGAGTCGGGAAATCTCAGGTGCGTCTCCAGCACACCCGCGGCACGTCCGCGAGGTGCTGGCGGCCCACCTCCCCGAGGTACACCACCACACCTCGGGAGACGTTCACATGGCAACACAGATCGAGAACAGCACGCAGGAGCCGCGGTCGTCGAGCCGTCGCTCCCTCACCGCGACGCGCCCGCTCATGGGCTGGCGCACCGTCGACATCCTCACCATCGCGTTCCTCGGCGCGGCCCTCGGTGTCGCGTTCTGGGGCTGGGGCGTGTTCTACAACGGGCCAGTGACCGCCCTGAAGATCGGTTACGCGCCGCTCATGGGGCTGTTCGTCGGCCCCTGGTTCCTGGCCGGTGTCATCGGCGGCCTCGTCGTGCGCCGCCCCGGCGCCGCCTTGTTCTGCGAGGTCGTCGCGGCGCTGGTCTCGATGCTGCCCGGCACCGAGTGGGGCGCGACGGTGCTCATCTCCGGGGTGCTGCAGGGCCTGGGCGCTGAGCTCGTCTTCGCGATCTTCGGCTACAAGGCGTTCGGCCTGGCGGTTGCGTCCCTCGCCGGGGCGATGTCGGCTCCGCTCCAGTGGGGCTTCGAGGTCATGAGCCTGCCCGCGGGCGGTGGCGGTTGGTACGCCGAGTGGGTGATGCGCGACAAGCTCGTCTACCTCGGCGCCATGATGCTCTCCGGTGCGGTCCTCGCCGGTCTCGTCGGGTGGTTGCTCGTGCGGGCCCTCGCCCGGGCCGGTGCGCTCTCGGCGTTCCCGCCAGGGCAGGAGCACCGGGAGTCCCACGCTGTCTGACCGCGGCCGGGTCGAGGTCGCCGGCCTCAGGTGGCGACCGTTCGGCCGCCGCGACCCCGTGCTGCGCGACCTCACCCTCTCGGTCGAGCCCGGCGAGCGCGTGCTGCTCGCCGGGCCGTCCGGGTCGGGCAAGTCCACGCTGCTGCGCGCCATTGCCGGTCTGCTCGAGACGGCGGATGCCGGTGACCTCACCGGGTCGGTGACCGTCGACGGGGTCGTGCCGGGTGCCCGGCCCGGTGCCGTCGGGCTGGTGCTGCAGGAACCCGGGTCCGGAGTCGTCGCGGCCTCCGTCGGGCGTGATGTCGCGTTCGGCCCGGAGAACGTGGGGGTGCCGCGCGACGGCATCCGGGCGGTGGTCGCCGATGCGCTCGCCGCCGTCGGGCTCGGGGACCTCGCGCTCGACACCCCGACCTCGGCGCTGTCCGGTGGCCAGACCCAGCGGCTCGCGCTCGCGGGCACGCTCGCGCTCGACCCGTCGGTGGTCCTGCTCGACGAGCCGACGGCGATGCTCGACCAGGGATCGGCGAAGGGCGTGCGCGACGCCGTCGCGGCGCTCTGCTCCCGCCCGGGGGCGCCGACCCTCGTCGTCGTGGAGCACGTGCTGGGGCCCTGGGTCGACCTCGTCGAGCGGCTCGTGGTCCTGTCCGACGACGGTCAGGTCGTCGCCGACGGGCCGGTGCGCGCCACGTTGGAGGCCGAGCGGGAACGGCTGCTCGCCATGGGCGTGTGGGTGCCGGGGGAGGGCCCGCCCGAGCCGGTGGCCGTCGACCCCGCGCTCGTCACACCGTGGACCACTCGCACCTCCCCGGCCCTCACGGCCGTCCCACTCGTCGTCGAGCGCACCACGCGCCTGCTGAACGGCGGTCGTCGCACCCGTTGCGCCGCCGAGCTGACTGCTGGGCTGGAGGCGGTCCCCGGCAGTCTCACGGCCCTCGTGGGGCCGAGCGGCTCGGGCAAGTCGACGGTGCTGCATGCCCTCGCCGGGTTCCTCATCCCCACCACGCCGGATGCCGTGCGCGTCACCCCGACCACGCCGGATGCCGGCCCGCCCACCCCTCCCGGAGACCTCGGCGCGGCCGACCTGGCGCGCACGCTGGCGTGGGTGCCGCAGTGGTCGAGCTCGACCATCGTCGCGGGCACGGTGCTCGACGAGGTGCTGGCCACCTCCCGAGCCCTGGGTGACGACGGGAGCCGCGACATCGAGATCGACACCGATCGGGCTCGGGCGTTGCTGGCAGCCCTCGGGCTGGCCCAGCTCGAACGTGCCGATCCTCGCCACCTCTCCGGCGGGGAGCAGCGCCGTCTGGCCGTCGCGGCAGCGCTGCACCACGGACCGGCTGTCCTCCTGGCCGACGAACCGACCGTCGGTCAGGACCGCCGGACGTGGGCCGCCCTCGTCGGGCTCGTCGCGGCGTACCGGACTGCCGGCGGCGCGGTGGTCGCTGCCACCCACGACACTCACGTCGTCGACCGGGCCACGGTCGTCCACCACCTGTCGCCGCCTGCCCAGGCACCAGAGGTGCCGGCACACGGCATCCCCCTCGTGGCCCGCTGCGGGCCGCTCGCCCTGCTCGGTGGCGCGCTGCTCGCGGTGCCGGCGGGGGTGTTGTCGCCGCACTGGTCGGTCAGCCTCGTGGTGCTCGCGACTCAGTTGGTGCTGGCGGTCGTGGGGCTGTGGGCTCCTGGCCCGGGGGCGTTGGCGCGGGTGCGGGGTACCGCGCTGCGGATGCTGCCGGGGCTCGTCGCGGCCCTGTCGGTCGGGTGGTCGACGTGGTTCCTCGCAGGTCGCGACCTCGACCCGGCCCTCACCGTGGCGCTGCGCGTGCTGGTCATCGTGCTGCCAGCGGCCGTGCTCATCCCGTGGATCGACCCCGACCGCCTCGGCGACCACCTCGCCCAACGCCTGCGGTTGCCCGACCGGCCGGTCGTCGCAACGGCAGCCGCGCTGCAGCGGGTGCAGTCCTTCGGACAGATCTGGTCCGAGCTGTCGCGGGCGCGACGGGTGCGCGGCCTCGGGGTCTCGTGGCGGCGGCCGCGCAGTGTCGTCTCCCACCTCGGGGCGCTGACGATGGGGCTGCTCGTGCGCACGCTGCGCGCGGCCGCCGAGCTGGCCGTGGCGATGGATGCCCGGGGCTTCGCGACGGCCTGGTCCCGCTCGTGGTGGCTGCCCGCGCCGTGGTGGTGGCGAGACACCGTGCTCGTGGCGCTCTCGGCCATCCCGCTCGCGGTCGCCCTCCTCGTCCCGCTCTGACCGCAGCTGGGTGCTGAGGTGTTCGCCCGGACGACCACCTGAGCACCCGACTCGAAACGTGGGGGTGCTCGGCATCCACCCGGCGGGCGCCCGGCATCCGTACTACTGGGTGAGATGGTTGCCACAACGGCGGAAGGGGGCGGGCACGTGGCACAGCGCGACGAGTTCGACACCTTCGTCCGAGAGCGGTGGCCCTCGCTCGTCCGGTCCGCGATCCTGCTCACCGGCGACCGGGACTCGGCCGAGGACCTCGTCCAGGAGGCGCTGGGACGAGCGGCACAGCACTGGAGCCGGGTCGACCTCCCGCGGGCGGACGCCTACGTGCGGCGCATCCTCTACACCCGCTCGATCGACGCGTGGCGGTGGCGTCGGCGCCAACCGGACCCGGTGGAGGTGAGCGAGCGTGACGCCGCTCCGGTGCGTGACGCCTCGGGTCGGGCCGATGACCGCCTCACCCTGCGCGCGGCGCTCGCACTCCTCACGCCGCGGCAACGGGCGGTCCTCGTGCTGCGGTTCTACGAGGACCGCACCGAGGTGGAGACCGCCGTCCTGCTCGGCTGCTCGGTGAGCACGGTGAAGTCGCAGGCCCGACACGCGCTGGAACGGCTGCGGGTCCTCGCGCCCGATCTCGCGGTGACGTACGGACACGAGGAGGTCCGGCCATGACCGACTCGAGCACACGGGTACGTGAGGTTCTGGCGCGCCTCGCCGCCGATCTCCCCGACGACGACCTCGACCCGGCCATGTTGGATGCGATCTGGCGCACCGGGAGCCGGCGGAGATGGCGCGACCGCGCAGGTGTGGTGGCCACCCTCGGCGTCATCGCGCTCCTCGTGCTGGGTGCGTTCGTCCCCTGGGGCGTTCCGACGGCGGCACTGCCCGCGACACCACCGGGAGTGCCCCTGACGAGCTACCCGGAACACGTGGCCATGCCGTGGCGTCCGCACGCGACCGTCACGCCCGGACTGACTTCCCTGGTCGTGCCCGGAACGCAGGAGGGTCGTGTGGGGGTGTATGCCATCGGGCCGGACGGGTCGGTGTCGTTCGTCTCCCGGGATGACGTGACGGCCGGCTCACCTCCCACGGTCATCCCGGGTCCATCGCTCGCGGTCTCGCCTGACGGGCGCTGGCTGGCATCGGCGTCCACGCTGTTCGACCTCGTGAGAGGGCACCGCGTGGGGATCACCCCCGACCGGTCGGTGGAGGATGCGGAGGGCCGGGGCGCGGTGCCGTCGTGGAGCCCGGACTCCTCGCGCGTGCTCTACCCGACGGTGCCGTCGCTGGCCGGCACCGAAGCCACGGTCGTCGACCTGGCGGGAGGCGTGCAGGACGTGCCACCGGCCGGGGTCGGGGATGCCCTGCTGCTTGCCGGTTGGACCGACGAGGAGACGGTGGTCGGACTCTGGCGCCGCAGCGCCGACGAGTTCACCGTGCTGACCTGGAGCATCGGCGACGACCATTGGACCACCGGCGCGACGGTCTCATGGCCCGGCTGGGAGGAGGGACCTGGAGCGGCCGCTTCGGTGTCCCCCGACGGGTCGAGGCTCCTGCTCCTGCGGAGCGTGGACAGCATCGAGTCCGGGACGAATCCGGGCACGCAGGCCCAGGTCTTCGACAGCTCGACCGGGGCACTCGTGGGGTTCCCCGTGGGTGACGTGCCGGAATCCGCCGTGGGGTGGGAGGAGGGTTCGTTCCTCTCGTGGGAGGGCTACGGCTGCCGGCCCGCCTGGCGCGGCGACGTGCCCGTCATCACGGACGGAGGGGTCCGGCTTGCGAACGGTCCCGCAGGTGATGAGCTGGTGAGCATCTCCTCGGCGTTCGGCCCGGACCCCTGCCCGGCCTTCGCCGGTAACGAACTGCGCGGCGAGCCCGTGCCGAACCTCGGTGCCGTGTGGCTGGAGCGGTTGCACACCTGGGGCATGCCGCTGGGCGTGCTGGTCCTCGCCGGCCTCGCCGTCTGGTTGTTCGGCCGCCGGCAGAACTGGCGCGAGCACCAGAAACCGCTCCCCGCGATCTTCCCGACCTTCGGCCGCTGAGGTCCCTGCCTGGGCGGCATCCACCAGTGGGAGGGTCGGCGGGCGTCGGTGGCGGGAGGCATACTGGTCGATCGTGTCTGCCATCCCCGCGTCCGCCGCAACGGACAAGGTGAAGATCCCCCGTGAGA
>Ga0190271_10002699_pt1 | contig 10879 bp, 7 predicted proteins | sample Popmic356T_FD_133747 | JGI IMG/M metagenome (GOLD analysis project Ga0190271, IMG submission 133747) | Populus adjacent soil microbial communities from riparian zone of Weber River, Utah, USA - 356 T | ecosystem: Environmental > Terrestrial > Soil > Riparian zone | place: USA: Utah | collected...
AGCTGTCGCAGATTGAAATGACAACACTGGCGTTGTGGACGCTGCGACCTCGCCTGCTGTCGATCCCGGGCGTGGCCAACGTTGCCGTGTGGGGTCAACGCGAACGGCAGATCCAGGTGCAGATCCTGCCCGAACGACTGCACGCCCATGGCCTGACGATCGACCAGGTCGTCAAGGCGGCAACCAATGCGACCATCGTGGCCGGCGGCGGTTTCGTCGAGGGACCCAACCAGCGTTTCAGCGTGGTGCATGCGCCAGCCGTGTTGAGCGCCGCCGATCTGGCGCGCGTGGTGGTCGGCAACGTCAATGGATTTTCACTGGAACTCGGCCAGGTAGCCGACGTGGTCGAGGCAGCGCCGCCACCGATCGGTGATGCCATCATCAACGACGAACCCGGTCTGCTGCTGATCGTCGAGAAGCAGCCCTGGGGCAATACGCTGGATGTGACGCGACGCGTGGAGGCGGCCATTGCCGATCTCAGGCCAGCGCTGGTCGATGTCGCGATCGATCCGACCATTTTCCGTCCGGCCACGTACATCGAGAACGCCGTCCGCAATCTCAACATCGCGCTGCTGATCGGCTGCGTGCTGGTGATTGGCGTGCTGGCGGCCTTCCTCTATGAATGGCGCACTGCGCTGATCAGCATCGTGGCGATTCCACTGTCGCTGATCGCGGCCGGCCTCGCGATCGGCTATCGGGGCGGCACGGTTGACACCATGGTGCTGGCCGGTCTGATCGTGGCGCTGGGCGAAGTGGTCGACGACGCCATCATCGATGTCGAGAACATCGTGCGCCGACTGCGCGCCAATCACGCGCTGGGCTCGCCGCAGTCGGCCTTTGCCGTGGTCCTCAATGCCTCGGTCGAGGTGCGCAGCGCGGTGGTATTCGGCAGCCTGATCGTGGTGCTGGTGCTGCTGCCGGTGTTCATGCTGCCCGGTCTGTCCGGTGCCTTCTTCAAGCCGCTGGCGCTGTCGTACATCACGGCGATCCTGGCGTCGCTGGTGGTGGCGCTGATCGTGACCCCGGCGCTGTCGCTGCTGCTGCTGCCGCGGGCGATTGCCGACCGGCCCGATGACGCACCGCTGGTGCGCTGGATGAAGCCGCGTTACCAGGCCCTGCTGGCGCGCGTGCTGGATCTGCCGAAGCGCCTGGGCATGGGACTGGCCGCGGCGGTGGTGGCGGCACTGTGTGTCTATCCCTTCCTCGGCCAGGAGCTGCTGCCCAATTTCCGCGAGTACGACTTCCTGATGCACTGGCTCGAACGTCCCGGCACTTCGCTGGATGCGATGAACCGGGTCACGATCCGGGCCAGCAAGGAGCTGCGTGCCGTGCCGGGTGTGCGCAACTTCGGCTCCCATGTCGGTCGCGCCGAAGTCGCCGATGAAGTCGTGGGCGTGGATTTCACCGAGCTGTGGATCAGTGTCGATCCCGAGGTGGACTACGACCAGACGGTGGCCAAAGTCAGTGAAATCGTCGCCGGCTATCCGGGCCTGTTTCGCGATCTGCTCACTTATCTGCGCGAACGCATCAAGGAAGTCCTGAGCGGCAGCAGCGGCGCCATCGTGGTGCGCATCTTTGGTCCGGATCTCGACCGGCTCTCGGTGAAGGCCACCGAGGTCGCGAATGCACTGAGCGGCATCGAGGGCGTGGCCGATCTGAGCGTGCAGAAGCAGAACCTGGTGCCGCGCATCCACATCACCTTCCGTCCGGAGTCCGGCAGTATCTATGGGCTCACGCCGGGCGATGTGCGGACGGCCACGGCGATCTTCCTGTCCGGCACCACGGTGGGTGAGGTCTACGATGCGCAGCAGGTGATCAAGGTGGTGGTGCGGGGCGCCAGTGCGTCGGCCACCAACGTCGACGCGCTGCGCGACCTGATGATCGCCACCCCGGGCGGCGGCCTGGTACCGCTGCGCGATGTGGCCGATGTCGACATCAGTCCGGCGCGCAGCGCAGTCAACCGCGAAGCCGGTTCGCGGCGCCTCGATGTGACGCTCAATCCCAGCGGCCGCGCACTCAGCGCCGTGGCACAGGATGTCGAGGCCGCGCTCGCCAACGTGAAGTTCGAGCAGGGCTACTATCCGCAGCTGCTCGGCGAGTACGCGGAATTGCAGGCCAGCCAGCGGCGGCTGGGTTGGGCGGCACTGGCCTCGATACTGGCGGTGCTGCTGGTGCTGCAGTCGGTGTTCAATTCATTCCGCGTCGGCTTCATCATCTACGCCGCGCTGCCCGGCGCCTTGGTGGGTGGCGTCATTGGCGCGGTGCTGGGCGGGGGACTGTTGTCGCTGGGCTCATGGATCGGCTTCATCACGGTGCTGGGCATCTCGGCGCGCAACGGCATCATGCTGGTCAGCCACTGCCGTCACCTGGAACGCGAGGAAGGCATGCCGTTCGGACGCGAGCTCGTGTTGCGCGGCGCGAGCGAGCGCCTGACGCCGATCCTGATGACCACATTGACCACCTGCCTGGCGCTGCTGCCCATCGTGGCCAGCGGCGACAAGCCAGGTCATGAGATCGAGCATCCGATGGCGGTGGTCATCGTCGGCGGCCTGCTGGCATCGGCCGCAGTCAACCTGCTGATCGTGCCGGCGTTCTACCTGCGCTGGGGCGGGCCTGCGGCAGTGCCGGCAACCCGCTGATCGCGCTCATGCGCAACAAAGAAATCGCGCACCGCCGCCAGGCAGAACGGTGGCACCAATGTGCTGTGGTAGGCATCCAGCACGGCGGCGGCGCCTCCATCGTCCGCGCCACGCGCCACCGCGGCGGCAGCCACCAGAGCCTTGGCGGCGGAAAACGCCCGCTTCAGGCTGGCATGGGGGTCGTCGCCCGCCGCGGGCGAATCCAGATCGAGCAGCGTCACCCCGTCGCCGGCCAGCAGCTGGCTGTTGAACCAGTACACGGTGGGATCGCCGGCGCCACCGCACAGCAGCGTGGGCGCGGTTGGCCTGAAGCCGCGCAGGTCATTGCGGTGCGCCGCCCGCCGCAGTGGATGCCGCGCCGTCGCGGCATCGGGGTGGGCCGACATGTCCTGTAGATAGGCCAGGCGATAGCTGTTGGCGATCAGCGGACGGGCGCCGAAGGCGCGAGCGAACTGGGCTGAGTAGGCCGCCGGCTGCGCCGCCGGCGTCTGCGCGGCGAAGCCCGGCGGCGGCGTACTGGAAAACAGCGCGTAGTGCGGTAACCGTCCCGCGGCATACAGCGCGCTGCGCGGCTGCGTACTCGGCAGCAGCGTCTCGATGCCATCGACGTAGGCCGCGTCGTACGCAACGGCGGGACGGGCATACACATCGCCATAGGCCCGTTGGTAGGAAGTCATCAACAGCGTCATGTGCACCGTGGCGCCGGAATTCACCTGGCCGGCGTAGATGGCATCGAGGAAGGACGCCAGCGCGTAAGGCCCCGACATCGGCGCGGCGGCGGTCACCGTCATGCCAGCGGCCTGCAGGGCGCGCTGCGTGGCCAGCGCCACATGTGCGCCCTGCGAATAGCCGGTGAGATACAGGCGGTCATCGTCGCTGATCGCGGCGGCTAGCGTGGGCAAGGCGCTGCGTGCCGCGGCCAGCGCATCCATCATGTCCCGCGAGGATTGATCGGCATTCAGATAGGGGTGGTAGGGCAGTGTGCTGGCGCCGAGGCCGGCATAGTCCGGCGCCACCACGATGTAGCCGCGCGCGACAAAGAACGTCGCGACAATCAGTCCTTCGGCATTGCGGCCCTCGCCCAGATCGGCGATGTTGAAATCGCGATCGGTGCTGGTGCCATGCGCATACAGCAGCATGGGCCGCGGCCCGCTGCACGCAGCGCCGCGGCCACCCGGCACCATCAACGCCGCGCTGGCCAGGATGGCTTCGCCGCGCGCGCCGACGCTGCCGTACTGGATGCGATAGGCCGACACATCGCAATCCAGCGCGCCAATCCGGCCCAGCACCCGGCCCGTGACACTGAGATTGACCTGCCGCTGCATCGGCAACGGCGTTGCCGACATCGTCGACTGCAGCAGCGGCGGGGCCACCAGCACACCGCGCGCCGGCGCCGCGGCCGGGACCGAAGCCAGTGACAGGCGAACATCATCGGCAATGGCGTTATTGCCGCAGGCGCTCAGCAGGCACAGCACGCACAGTATTGCGACACCGGGGAGGAACATGAGGCCATGGTCGTGTCCGCGCCGCGAATCGGACCATAGGCAGCACTGCGCGACTGCCGTAGGACATTCGAGCGCTCAGTCGTCGTGCAACTGCTGACCCGGAAACAATTCCTCGTTGAAGCCGAAATTGCGCAGGTCGCGGATGCGGCGCGGATACAGTACGCCGTCCAGGTGATCCACTTCGTGCTGCACGACGCGCGCGTGGAAATCCGCCACCTCGCGGTCAATCGTCCGGCCGAACGGATCGAAGCCGCGATAGCGCAATCGCTTGTAGCGCGGCACCAGGCCGCGCATGCCGGGCACCGACAGGCACCCTTCCCAGCCCTCTTCGGTGTCGGCCGCAAGCGCCGTCAGTTCCGGATTGATCAGCACGGTGAACGGCACCGGCTCGGCATCGGGATAACGCGGATTGTGTTCGACGCCGAAGATCACCACGCGCAGCAGCTCGCCGACCTGCGGCGCGGCCAGTCCCGCGCCATTGGCCTCGAGCATGGTCTCGCGCATGTCGGCGATCAGCGCATGCAGCTCCGGTGTATCGAAGGCCGACACCGGTGCACTGACTTCCAGCAGGCGCGGATCGCCCATGCGAAGAATCGTTCTGACTGCCATGACACAAGTATCAGGCCGTAACGCATGGAAAAACCAGCCTATCCCGCGGGCGGGGCGCCGGGCCGCGCCGCGCGCCGCTGCAGTGGCAGGTCGTAGGTGACACTGGCGCCGAAGGCCTCGGGCGATTGCGGATCATGGCGCAGCCGGTCGAAGGTCAGCAGTCGCGTACCCAGCTCGAAGCTCTCGCGGATGTCGTGCGAGATCATGAAGATGGTCATGCGATTGGCTTCCCACAGCGACAGGATCAACTGATGCATGTCGGCGGTGAGTCCGGGATCGAGGGCGCCAAAGGGTTCATCCAGCAGCAGGATCTTCGGTTCGCAGATCACCGACTGCGCAATCGACAGACGCTGCTGCATGCCGCCGGACAGCTGCGCCGGATAGCGGTCGCGCGCGGCGCCCAATCCCACCGACTCCAGCACCTCGCCGGCTCGTTTCAGCGCCGCGCGGCGCGGCGCGCCGAACAAACGGCCCAGCCAGCGCGAACGCTGCAGCTCCAGCCCCAACACCAGGTTTTCGAGGGCAGTCAGATGCGGAAACAGCGAGTAGCGCTGGAACACGATGCCGCGATCCGGACCCGGTTCGGGCCGCAGCGGTTCGCCATCGATCAGGATCTGGCCGCGCGTGGGCTGCTCGACGCCCAGCAGCATCTTCAGGAAGGTGGTCTTGCCGCAGCCCGAGGCGCCGACAATGGTGACGAACTCGTGCTCGGAGATTTCCAGGCGCAGGTTTTCCAGCACCACCTGCGCGCCGTATTCCTTCCACACATTGCGTATCGAGACCGTGGCCATCAGCCGCCCGCCTCGGCCCACGGAAAGGCGCGGCGTCGCAGCTGCCGCAACAGCCAGTCCATGGTCACGGCCAGCAGCGTGATCCACGCCACGTAGGGCAGGATCACATCCATGGCGAGATAGCGGCGTACCAGGAAGATGCGATAGCCCAGGCCCTCGGTGGAGGCAATGGCCTCGGCGGCGATCAGGAACAGCCACGCCGAACCCAGGCTCAGTCGCAGCGAATCAATCAGCCGCGGCCACATCTGCGGCAGCACCACGCGCAGCAACAGCTGCCAGGTGGAGGCGCCCAGCGTCTGCACCTTGATCAGCTGCTCGGTCGGCAACTCCGCGGCGCGCAGCGCCAGGTCGCGCGTGATGCAGGGCGCGATGCCGATGACGATCAGCGTGATCTTCGCCGTCTCCTCAAGACCCACGATGATGAACAGGATGGGCAGCACCGCCAGCGGCGGAATCATCGCCACCGCATTGACCAGCGGCGACAGCAGCGCGCGGATGCGTGGCACGACGCCGATGGCCAGCGCCAGCGCCAGGCCGATGGCCGCACTGATCAGCAGCGCCGACAGCAGCCGGCGCAGACTGGCCCAGGTGTCGCTCCAGAACAGGTACTGGCCGCTGCGCAGGTCTTCCTCGAAGGCATAGCTGCGCAGCGTGTCGAGGAAGGCTGAGACGGGCGGCAGCAGCTTGTCGCCGGCGTTCGCAGCGAGGCGCAGCTGCGAGGCAATCACATACAGCACCGCCAGCACCAGAAAGGGCAGCGCCCCGAGCAGGAGGCGTTCGCCTCGCCCGGGGCGCTGGTTGATCAGACGGCGCATCGTCAGCGCGATTCAGCGCAATACGGCCTCACAACTTGCCGTCGGCCGCCAGCTTCATGTAGCTGACGTCGAAACGCATCTTCACGTTGGCGGCACTGCCCAGCGTCTTGCCGCCGGGGAACTCGATGCCCACGGCATCGGCGCTCTTGGCGTCCTTGCCGAGCAGGCCGTGATCGAAGGAGAACTTGCGCACCAGATCCATCTTCACCGGCAGATCGGCGCTGGTGGCCGCGGCCACGCCGGCCGCGGGCGTGCCATACAGGAAGGTGGTCAGCAGCTGGGCTTCGAAACCCTTGAGGTCGGTACCCGAAGCCTTGGCCATGGCCTGCTTGGCCGTCGTGGCCCGGGCGTCCTTGCCATTCATTACCGCCAGCGTTTCGTACCAGGCGCCCACCAGGGCCTTGGCCAGATTGGGATCGGCCTTCAATGTTTTCGTGTTCACCACCATCAGGTCGAGGATTTCGCCCGGCGTCTTGCTGGAATCGAACACCAGCGAGGTGGTCGGTGAAACGATTTCGGACAACAGCGGCTTCCAGGTCACGGCCGCCGTGACCGTGGGCGCCTTGAAGGCGCCGACGATGTCGGCATCCGAGGTATTGACCACCTTGACGTCGCGTTCACGCAGGCCCACCGAGGCCAGACCGCGCGCCAGCAGGTAGTGCGACACCGACAGCTCGACCAGATTCACCGACTGGCCCTTGATGTCGGCCAGCTTCTTGCCGGCGCCCTTCAGCACCACACCGTCGTTGCCGTTGGAGTAGTCGCCGATGATCAGCGCCGTCGAATCCACGCCGCCCGCGGCCGGAATCGTCAGCATGTCCATGTTGGTCATCACACAGGCATCGAACTTGCCGGCGGTGTACTGATTGATCGACTCGACGTAGTCGTTGATCTGTGTCAGCTCGATCTTGATGCCGTACTTGTCGGCCCACTTCTTCAGGATGCCGCTCTGCGCGGCGTAGTCCCAGGGCATCCAGCCCACGTAGATGCTCCAGGCCACCTTGTAGGTCTTGACCGGTTGTGCGGCCTGCGCCGCATTGCCGAACAGGGTAGCCGCCAGCAGCGCTGCCAGCGCCGCGTTACGTCGGGACCATGAAGCCATGAGGAGTCTCCTGTGCGATGTCCGCGGCGCGGACTTTGCAAGTCCCATGCCTCGCGATTGCGCCGCGTTTGCGCCGCCGGTGCGCAGGGTTTGCACCGTGGCAAGGCATCGCCAGGCGCGTTGCGCTGCGCGCTGGTGCAGCAGGCCCATGGGCACGCCCGATTGCCGTGCAATGCGCTGGTATGTGGCTTGCACCCAGAGCGCAGGCCATGAGGAGACACACTTGAATGCCGATACCCGCCCGCTGTGGGAGGAAGAGCTGCGCGGCGATGCGCACTGGTCGGGCGTATTGCGCCGCGGCCTGACGCTGCGACTCACGGCGCGCGAGGCCGGCGCCAATGTCGCCGCCCTGTTCTACAACCACGAACAGCTGAGCGAGCGCTACAACATGGCCGACACGCTCAAGGCCCAGCACACCGCCTTCCTGACCGCCGGCGATGTCTGCTACTCGGACATGGGCCGCGTGCTGTGCTCCATCACCGCCGACCGCTGCGGCTGGCATGATGCGCTGTGCGGTCTCAGCGATGCGGCGCTGATCACGGCGCGTCATGGCGCCACGCGCTTCCAGGAACAGCGCAATGAGCGCTTCGGCAACGGTCGCGACGCCATGCTGAACGAACTGGGCAAGTACGGTCTGGGCGCGCGCGACCTGGTGCCCAACATCAATTTCTTCAGCAAGGTCATCGTCGACGATGCGGGCCGGCTGCAGTGGCAGTCCGATCACTGCGCCGCCGGCATGTACGTGGACCTGCGCTTCGAGATGGACACGCTGGCGATTTTCCATGCCGGACCGCATCCGCTGGACCCGGCGCCGCGCTTTGCGCCCAAGGCCGTGACGCTGACCGCCTGGCGCTCGGGCCCGGCGCCGCCGCAGGATCCCTGCCGCGACCGCTGCCCGGAAAACCAGCGCGGCTTCCGCAACACCGAGATGATGTTCGCATGAGCGCCGTGCTGGACCAGGTGGTGCCGGCCGGCGAACCCTGGAGCGGTCGCGTGCAGCGCGGCCAGCGCTTCCGCATCGTCGACCTGGAAGGCAACCAGGCCGTGGACACGCTGTTCTACAACGCGGCCGACACCGCCGAGCACTACAGCGCGCAGGACACCCTGCGCGTGCAGCGCCGCTTGTACCTGACCTCGGGCTCGGTGCTGATCTCGAACCTGGGCCAGCCCATGCTGCAGATCATTGCCGACACCTGCGGTCGTCACGACACGCTGGGCGGCGCCTGTTCGGCCGAGAGCAATACGGTGCGCTACGCGCTGGAGAAGCGCCCCATGCACAGCTGCCGCGACAACTTCCTGCATGCGCTGCATCAGCATGACCTGCAGCTGGGCAAGCGCGACCTGCCGGCCAACATCAATTTCTTCATGAATGTGCCCGTGACGCGGGCCGGCGGGCTGGAGTTCGCCGATGGCATCTCGGCGGCCGGGCGCTACGTGGAAATGCGCGCGCTGATGGACGTGCTGGTGCTGATCTCCAATTGCCCGCAGCTGAACAATCCCTGCAATGGCTGGAACCCCACACCGATCCGGCTGCAGGTGTACGCGGACTGAGGATGTTCGATCGCATCCTGATTGCCAATCGCGGCGCCATCGCCTGCCGCATCCTGCGCACACTGCGGCGACTGGGCATTGCCCCGGTTGCGGTGTATTCGGAAGCCGACCGGCATGCGCCGCATGTGCGGCTGGCCGATCGTGCCATCGCCATCGGCGGCGCGCCCGCCAGCGACAGCTACCTGCGCCAGGACCGCATCCTGCAGGCCGCGCGCGACAGCGGCGCGCAGGCCATTCATCCGGGCTACGGATTCCTCAGCGAGAACGCCGGATTCGCCGCGGCCTGCGAGGCAGCCGGCATGGCCTTCATCGGGCCGACGCCGCAGCAGATGCGCGCCTTCGGTCTCAAGCACACGGCGCGTGAACTGGCACTGGCCGGGAATGTTCCGCTGCTGCCCGGCAGCACCTTGCTCAACGATCTGGATGAAGCCCGGCGTGAGGCGCAGCGCATCGGCTACCCGGTGATGCTGAAGAGCACGGCGGGTGGTGGCGGCATCGGCATGCAGCGCTGCGAGGATGCCGCGCAGCTGGCCACGGCCTTCGATGCCGTGCGGCGGCTGGCGCAGAACAACTTCAGCCAGGGTGGCGTGTTCCTCGAGAAATTTGTCGCGCAGGCGCGGCATCTCGAGGTGCAGATCTTCGGCGATGGTCGCGGCGAGGTGATCGCCCTGGGCGAACGCGACTGCTCGGCGCAGCGGCGCCACCAGAAGGTCATCGAGGAAACGCCGGCGCCCGGTATCAGCGCGGCGCTGCGCGCGCAACTGTGCGAGGTGGCGGTGCGGCTCGGGCGCGCGGTGCAGTACCGTTCGGCCGGCACCGTGGAATTCGTCTACGACGCCAGCACGGGCGCGGCGTACTTCCTTGAAGTGAATACGCGGCTGCAGGTGGAACACGGCGTCACCGAGGCCGTCACCGGCATCGACCTGGTGGAGTGGATGATCCGCGTCGCGGCTGGCGAGCCACCCGATCTGGCGGGCTACCGGCACGCGCCGCGCGGCCACGCCATGCAGGCACGACTGTATGCCGAGGATCCGGCACGCAATTTTCGTCCCGGCAGCGGACTGCTGACCGAAGTGCAAATGCCGGACGATGTGCGCGTCGATGGCTGGATCGAAACCGGCGTCGAAGTGCCGGCCTTCTACGACCCCATGCTGGCCAAGATCATCGCGCACGGGGCAACGCGCGAGGAGGCGTTGACGAAGCTCGACGCCGCGCTGGCGCGCACCGCGGTGCACGGCATCGAGACCAATGCCGGTTACCTGCGCGCCATCCTCGCCGACGCCACCTTCCGTGCCGGCCAGCAGACCACGGCGCTGCTGGGCACGCTGCGCTACCAGTCAGCAACCGTTGAGGTGCTGCAGCCGGGCACGCATACGCTGGTGCAGGACTGGCCCGGACGCCTGGGCCTGTGGAGCGTGGGCGTGCCACCGTCGGGGCCCATGGATGCGCTGGCGTTCCGCTACGCCAATCGCATCGTCGGCAATGACGCCGGCGCCGCGGCGCTGGAGCTGACCGTCAGCGGTCCCACGCTGCGCTTCGCAACGCCCGCCGTGATCGCATTGACCGGCGCCGACATGGTGGCCTCGCTGGACGATCAGCCCCTGCCCTCGTGGCAGCCGGTGGCGGTGCGCGCCGGCAGTGTGCTGAAGATCGGCAAGGTGACCACGGGCGGCCAACGCGCCTACCTCGCCTTCCAGGGCGGACTGGACCTGCCGCAGTACCTGGGCAGCCGCAGCACCTTCACGCTGGGCCAGTTCGGTGGACACGGCGGACGCGCGTTGCGCAGCGGCGACGTGTTGCGACTGCGCCTTCAAGGCAACGATCTCTCCGGTTGTCGCGGCCTGCCCGCGCCGCTGCGTCCGCAGTA